>OGZI01002032.1_pt1 | contig 17824 bp, 15 predicted proteins | sample 1576711 | NCBI WGS metagenome assembly OGZI01 (sample SAMEA3541482, study PRJEB24748) | human gut metagenome | biome: human gut; feature: human-associated habitat; material: faeces | place: China | collected 2012
TTTCTGCGTCATGCAGATCAGGATGGAAATGTGATCAAAGTCGAAACGATGTTTCAAAAAGGTGAGGTGGTAAGCATTTTAGGGGGCTGCGGGAGCCTGAAAAGAATGAAGGTTCAGCGTTAACTGAGTGAAAAATATTATTACCAGGATAATGATTGTGACGGCATCTTTTTTAATGCCTGCGGTAACTCTTAAACCGGGGGCGGTGAACGCCCCCATCATGGATCAGCGTGAGAGAAAATCTTCGCGGACCGGCGTGAAGGTATCGAGCAGCGTGCCTGGCTGCAGGCAGACGCAGCCGTGCATGATCCCTGGCTGCTTATACAACGTATCGCCGGCACTGACGACGCGCGTCTCCTCGCCGATGGTGAATTCAAACTCACCGGAGAGCACATAGGTGAGCTGTTCGTGGGGATGGTTATGCATCGGGCCGACGGCGCCGGCGGCAAAATTCACCTCCACGGCCATCATTTTGCCGTCGTGGGCCAGAATGCGGCGGGTTACGCCATTGCCGAGGTCTTCAAGGGTGGTGTCTTTATGGAAAATAAACATCGGGCGGTCCTGTTGTTAAAGTGAAACATTGTTTCATTTAACTTATCCCACTCTTCATGAAAAAGAAATACGCGGCCAGAGAAGTGGAAAGTTGATCACAAGTTTGCTTCACTGGCAGAAACGACATAAGGAGCAGAAGATGAAAACCATTGGCCTGTTAGGCGGCATGAGCTGGGAGTCCACGATCCCCTATTATCGGTTGATCAATGAGGGCGTTAAGGCGCGACTGGGCGGCCTGCACTCTGCCAGCCTGGTGCTGCACAGCGTCGATTTTCACGACATCGAAGCCTGCCAGTCCGCCGGCGACTGGGATCGCGCCGGGGAGATCCTTGCTGAGGCCGCGGTCGGGCTGCAGCAGGCGGGGGCCGAAGGCATTGTCCTGTGCACCAACACTATGCATAAAGTCGCGGATGCCATCGCCGCCCGCTGCCAGGTTCCCTTCCTGCATATTGCCGATGCCACCGGGCGGGCGATTGCCGCCAAAGGCCAGCGCCGGGTCGCGCTGCTGGGCACCCGCTATACCATGGAGCAGACCTTTTACCGCGGTCGTCTGCAGGAGCAGTTTGCCATCGAGACGCTGATCCCCGAGGCCGACGATCGGGCGCGGATCAATCAGATCATCTTCGACGAACTCTCTCGGCACTTTCAGCGAGGCGTCGCGGGATTATTATCTGCAGGTGATCGCCGCCCTGGCGGAGCAGGGGGCGGAAGGGGTTATTTTCGGCTGTACGGAAATTGGCCTGCTGGTGCCTGCCGAGCTCAGCCCGCTGCCGGTCTTTGACACCGCGGCGATCCACGCGGAAGACGCGGTCAACTTTATGCTCTCTGCAGGACCGACGCCAGCGGCGTGAGGATCTGCGGCAGACTCTCCTGCAGGTGTGCAACAAAGGCGTCGACCAGCGCCGATCGCGGGCGGTGGAGGGGGCGGATCAGGCTGACGGTAAACGGCACCTCGACGCTGAAGCGGCGCACCACCACGCCGCTATCGGCATAGTCCAGGGCGGTTAACGGATTCACCACCGAGATCCCGGCGCCGGCGCGCACCATGGCGCAGATCGAGGCCGCGCTGTGGGTTTCGACCACCATCCGCCGTTTAACCTGATGCTCAAGGAACAGGGCGTCGAGCAGCTGGCGATAGCTGTCGGTGCGCGACAGGCTGATGTAGTTTTCGCCCTGAAAATCGGCGGGGGTCAGCGTCGTCTGCACCGCCAGCGGATGGCCGGCAGGCAGCACGCAGACTTCATTCAGCGTCAGCAGCGGGGTGCGTTCGGTGCCCGCCGGGGTATGCAGGGTCTCCGTCAGGCCAAGGTCATGGCGCTGGGCGGAGAGCCACTCCTCCAGCAGCGGCGACTCCTGGGGGACGATCTGCAGGCTGACCTCCGGGTAGCGAGCGAGAAACGGCGGCAACAGCAGCGGCAGAAAGGACTGGGAAAACACCGGCAGACAGGCGATCGACAGCTCGCCCTGGCGGAACTCGCGCAGGCTCTCGGCGGCGCTGACGATGCGGTCCAGGCCGTACCAGGAACGCTGAACCTCCTCAAACAAACGCAGGCCCTGCACCGTCGGCTGCAGGCGACCGCGGGTCCGCTCAAACAGCTGCAGGCCGAGCACCTTCTCAAAGCGCGCCAGCTCGCGACTGACGGTGGGTTGCGAGGTGTGCAGCATTCGCGCCGCTTCGGTCAGGTTGCCGGTGGTCATCACCGCGTGAAAGATTTCAATATGACGCAAATTGACGGCTGGCATGCGGTCTCCGTGAGGCTCGGCTGGAACCATATCATTTTTGCATAGAGTCGCGATAAAACGATATTTTTTATTCGTCCGCCACTGTGGCGTAATCGAAAAAAAACAGCGACCAACACACGCACTGCACCGGAGTTCTTATGCCACACTCGCTTTACGCCACCGATACTGACCTGACCGCGGATAACCTGCTGCGCCTGCCCGCGGAATTTGGCTGTCCAGTCTGGGTCTATGATGCGCAGATTATTCGCCGCCAGATTGCCCAGCTCAGCCAGTTTGACGTGGTACGTTTTGCGCAAAAAGCCTGCTCTAACATTCATATTCTGCGTCTGATGCGTGAGCAGGGGGTGAAGGTGGACTCGGTGTCGCTGGGGGAGATCGAGCGGGCGCTGGCGGCAGGCTACGATCCGCAGCAGAATCCAGAGGATATCGTCTTTACCGCCGATCTGATCGACGACGCCACCCTCGATCGGGTGAAAGCGTTACAGATCCCGGTGAACGCCGGCTCGATCGACATGCTGAGCCAGCTGGGCGAGGTGTCGCCGGGCCATCGCGTCTGGCTGCGCGTCAACCCGGGCTTTGGTCACGGCCACAGCCAGAAAACCAATACCGGCGGGGAGAACAGCAAGCATGGTATCTGGTACAGCCACCTGCCGGCGGCGCTGGAAGTGATGCGTCGCTATCAGCTGCAGCTGGTCGGGATCCATATGCATATTGGCTCTGGCGTTGACTACGGTCACCTGGAGCAGGTGTGCGGCGCGATGGTGCGCCAGGTCGTCGACTTTGGCCAGGATCTGCAGGCCATCTCCGCCGGCGGCGGTCTGTCGATTCCTTACCGCGAAGGCGAAGAGGCCATCGACACCGCCCACTATTATGGCCTGTGGAACCGCGCCAGGGAGCAGATCGCGGCCCATCTGGGGCACCCGGTGAAACTGGAGATTGAACCCGGACGCTTCCTGGTGGCCGAGTCCGGCGTGCTGGTGTCGCAGGTGCGCAGCGTGAAAGAGATGGGCAGCCGTCACTTCGTGCTGATTGACGCCGGCTTTAACGACCTGATGCGCCCGGCAATGTACGGTAGCTATCACCATATCACCGCTCTGGCGGCGGATGGTCGCGATCTCAGCGCCGTGCCGCAGGTGGAAACCGTGGTGGCCGGGCCGCTGTGCGAATCCGGGGACGTCTTTACCCAGCAGGAAGGGGGCAAAGTCGAGACCCGCCTGCTGCCGGCGGTGGTGCCTGGGGACTATCTGGTGCTCCATGACACCGGCGCCTACGGGGCTTCGATGTCATCCAACTATAACAGCCGTCCGCTGCTGCCGGAGGTGCTGTTTGATGGCGGCAAGGCGCGGCTGATCCGCCGTCGCCAGACCATCCAGGAGCTGCTGGCCTTAGAGCTTATTTAAAAAAAGGTCCCGTCGTTACCGACTCGCGCAACACCAGCGTGCCGGTAAACGGCGGGATCGTTTCTATCGGCTGCTGGTTAGCAAGCTTGATCGCCTGATCGATAGCCGTGGTGATCATGTTGTCGATCGGCAGATAGACCGTCGACAGCCCCGGCTCCAGCCATTTCGCGCTTGGCGCATCGTCGAAGCCAAACAGCGACACATCCTGTGGAATACGCAGCCCCGCCTGATGCAGCGCCTTTGACGCCCCCAGCGCCATATCATCGTTACAGGAAAACAGCGCGCTGAAGCGGGCTTTCTCGTCCAGCAGTTCCCGGCACAGTTCGTAGCCGCGGGTCATCGTCGAGTCCCCGTACTTCACCCGGCTCGGATCCCACTCAATACCATGTTTTATCAGCGCGTTGCGGTAGCCCTGCAGGCGAGCCTGGCCGGTAGGGGTATGCATCGGGACGGTGATGCAGGCGATATCGCGGTGGCCCTGGGTAATCAGATACTCCACGGCCTGGAAGGCGGCTTCCTGCTGTTCGAAGAACACGCAGCGTTCGCGGGCCTGCGCCACATCGCGGTTAATCACCACCAGCGGCATGGCGATCGAGTTAATCAGCGACATGATCGCCTTCTCGCTCATGTGCCGGGTATAGAGGATGATCGCATCGCACTGCCGGTCGGCGAGCATCTGCACCGCTTCCTCTTCGCGCTCCGGCGTATCATGGCCGTCGGTGACGATAAGCTGCTTTCCCCAGGCTTCGGTCTGGCGTGACGCCTGCTGCAGCAGACGGCCAAAGTAGAAGCCGTCAAAGGTGGAGACGACCAGCCCGATACTATTGCTGGTCTGATTGGCCAGCGAGCGGGCAAGGAAATTGGGCCGGTAGCCCAGCTCTTCCATCGCTTTAAAGACCTGTTGGCGGGTGCTCTCTTTCACCTGACCTGTGCCGTTCAACACGCGGGAAACCGTCGCTTTCGAGACGCCTGCGCGAATTGAGACATCCAGCATTGTAGCCATTCATCGATTCCTGATTTCACGTGGTAAAGCGCAGTTTATCACAGACCGAAAAGGGACATATCGACGGGGCGGGGCGGAAAAACCATCGCGATCACGCTTTTGGCAGGAACTGACGAGCCGACAGACTCTGGTATGCCAATGTCGATTTTATCGGATATTTGGGATACCACTGTGCGCGTTGCGAGCGCTGTCACAGAACTATTTTTGCCTGGCGACTATGTTTTGGTATGCCAAAAGTCTCTGGCTGTTCACCTGGCCGCAATAAGCCCTTTACTCTGAGGTACTCTTTTATGGCATTACAGGACAAACTGATCGACGCGCTGGGGCGTTTCGCGACGACATTCAACAGCTATCGCTACATTATGGCGATCAAATCGGCGTTTATTACCCTGATGCCGGTGATCATCGTCGGGGCCTTTTCGGTGCTGATCTCCAATATGGTGCTGGATCCGAAGAATGGGCTCGCCAGCTTTTCCTCGCTCTCCTTTCTTGCGGCGCTGAAGCCGATCACCAGCGCGCTTAACTACGCCACGCTCAACTTCCTCAATATCGGCGCCGTGTTTCTGATCGGTATTGAGCTGGGGCGGATCAACGGCATCAAAAGCCTGTTTCCCGGCCTGTTGGCGGTGATCTGCTTTATCTGCGTCACGCCGACCACGGTGGAGATGATGGTCGATGGCCAGATGCACGTGGTGAAAGATGTCCTGCTGCGCCAGTTTTCCGATACCCGCAGTCTGTTCCTTGGGATGTTCATCGCCATTCTGTCAGTGGAGATTTACTGCTGGCTGGAGGGGCGCAAGGGACTGAAGATCAAAATGCCGGATACCGTGCCGCCGAACGTTTCCGCCTCTTTTTCGGCACTGATCCCGGCGATCATCACCACCACCGCGATCGCCACCCTGGGTTTTCTCTTTCACCAACTGACGGGAATGTATCTGTACGATGCGGTCTACCAGGTGGTGCAGCAGCCGCTGGAGCGGGTGGTGCAGAGCCTGCCGGGGATCCTGCTGCTGATGTTCGTCGCCCAGCTGTTCTGGGTGATCGGCATTCACGGCAACCAGATGATCAAGCCGATCCGCGAGCCGCTGCTTCTGGGGGCGATCACCGTCAATATGAGCGCTTTTGAGCAGGGAAAAGAGGTACCGAACATTATCACGATGCCCTTCTGGGACGTCTACATGAGCATCGGCGGCTCGGGGCTGACCATCGGCCTGCTGATTGCGGTGATGATCGCCACCAGGCGCAAAGAGATGAAAGAGATCGCCAAGCTGTCGATAGGCCCGGGGCTGTTCAATATTAACGAGCCGGTGATCTTCGGGATGCCGATCATGCTCAACCCGATCCTCGCTATCCCGTTTATCATCACCCCGCTGGTGACCGGCAGCATCGGCTATTTCGCCACCCTGACCGGCTTCGCCGGCAAGGCGGTGGTGATGGTCCCCTGGACCACGCCGCCGCTGATCAACGCCTGGCTCTCCACCGCCGGCTCGATGGGGGCGGTGGTGACCCAGCTTATCTGCATCGTCGTCGCGGTGCTTATCTATCTGCCTTTCGTCAAAATCGCCTCCCGCCGTGCCGATGCCGCGCAGCGTCAGGTAGACAATCAACAAACCGCCAACCCTGTCTGAGGAGCCTATGACTACCGTACGGATGACCATTCCCGATGATTTTATCCTTGGCGCGGCGGCTTCCGCCTGGCAGACCGAGGGCTGGAGCGGGAAAAAACCGGGGCAGGACTCCTGGCCCGATCTCTGGTACAAAAACGATCGCCACGTCTGGCATAACGGCTATGGCCCGGCGGTGGCCACCGATTTTATCAACCGCTTTCAGGAAGATGTGCAGCTGATGAAGCTGGCCGGGCTGACCCACTACCGCACCTCAATCAACTGGTCGCGCTTTCTGACCGACTATGAAAACGTCACGGTGGATGAGGAGTATGCGGCCTATTACGACCAGCTGTTCGATGCGCTGCTGGCCAACGGCATCACGCCGATGATCTGCCTTGAGCATTATGAATTGCCCGGCTATCTGCTGGAAAAGTATGGCGGCTGGGGGTCGAAAACGGTGGTCGAGCTGTTTGTGCGCTACGCGGAGCAGGTCTTTGCCCGCTACCACCCGAAGGTGACCCGCTGGTTTACCTTTAATGAGCCAATTGTGGTACAGACCCGGGTCTATCTTGATGCCCTGCGCTGGCCCTATGAGCAGAACACCAGCACCTGGATGCAGTGGAACTATCATAAGGTGCTGGCGACCGCCAGCGTCGTGAAGCGGTTTCGCGAGCTCGGCTATCCCGGGACCGTCGGCTGCATCCTCAATCCGGAGGTGACCTACCCACGCTCACGCGCCCCCCATGACCTGCGCGCGGCGGAGATCTACGATCTGTTCTACAACCGCATGTTCCTCGACCCGCTGGTGCACGGGGTCTGGCCGCCGGAGCTTCTTGCACTGCTCGAACAGCATCAGGTGACGTGGGACGCCAGCGAGGAGGATCTGGCGATTATTCGCGAGCACACCGTCGATGAGCTGGGGATTAATCTTTACTACCCGCACCGGGTCAAAGCCCCGTCGCGGGCCTGGCATCCGCATACCCCGTTTCATCCGGCCTGGTATTATGAGCCGTTTGAGCTGCCCGGCCGGCGGATGAACGCCTCCCGCGGCTGGGAAATCTACCCGCAAATCATCTTTGATATGGCGATGCGGATCAAAAATGACTATCGCAACATCCCGTGGTTCGTGGCGGAGAGCGGGATGGGGGTGGAAAACGAAGGCCAGTTCCGTAACCGCGAAGGCACCATCGATGACAGTTACCGCATCCGTTTTATCAGCGAACATCTGTGGCACACCCTGCGCGCCCGCGAGGCAGGGGCCAACTGCCAGGGCTATATGCTGTGGGCGTTTACCGACAACGTATCGCCGATGAACGCCTTTAAAAACCGCTACGGGCTTATCGAAATCGATCTGCAAAACCATCGCGCCCGGCGACCCAAAGCCTCGGCGCACTGGTTTCGTCAACTGGGCGAACGGCGTGAACTGGTGCTGGATATCGATGATGAATACCGCTAGCCGGGGGCAATATTTGCTAAGATAGCGGCGTATTTGACTCGCAGGCATGTAACGCACAGGTGATTTTGTGGAAAAAGCGATAATTCCGCCGGAAAAGAAGCCCTATCAGGAGATTGGTGATGACCTGCGCGCCCAGATCGCGCAGGGGCGCTACCCGGTCGGGTCGCGTTTGCCGCCGGAACGCCATATTGCCGAAACCTATGGCGTCAGCCGGACCATCGTGCGCGAAGCGCTGCTGATGCTGGAGCTGCAGGGGACGGTGGATATTCGTCAGGGATCCGGGGTGTACGTCATGCGTATTCCCCATGAAAACGACAGCGAAGAGGAGCAACTGCTCAGCAGCGACGTCGGTCCGTTTGAAATTCTCCAGGCGCGCCAGCTGCTGGAGAGCAACATCGCCGCCTTTGCCGCGAAAATGGCCACCCGCGCCGATATCGACAATCTAAAGCGGATTATTGAACAGGAGCAGCGGGCAATCGCTCTCAACGACACCGCGCAGGATAACGCTCGTCTGTTCCATCTGGTGCTGGCCGGGGCGACGCAGAACCAGATGCTGCTGGCGACGGTGGAGCGGATCTGGCTGCAGATGGACAGCAGCCCGCTGTGGCAGCAGTTCAATGTGCATATTGCCAGCCGCGCCTGGCGGCTGAAATGGCTCGGCGACCGGCAGACTCTGCTCGCCGCGCTGCGGCGTCGCGATGTGATGGGCGCCTGGCAGGCGATGTGGCAGCATCTGGAAAACGTCAAAAACAGTCTGCTGGAGCTGTCCGATGAAGACGCCCCCGACTTTGACGGCTATCTGTTCGACTCGGTGCCGATTTTTCAGGGGAAGCTGGTATGACGATCCTGCCGCTGTACGCTGCGCCGCAGTACGCCCCGCAGGTAACCGACTGGCTGTGGCACGCCTTTGGCGGCGAGACGCTGCCGCGGGAGTTTTTCGCCAGCATTGTGCAGCATAGCCAGACGGCGGAGGCGCTGCCATTGACCTTTATTGCCGTGGAAGGCGAGCAGTTGCTCGGCACGATTGGCCTCTGGCGCTGCGATTTGATCAGCCGCCAGGATCTGTTTCCCTGGCTGGCGGCGCTGTACGTCGCGCCCGCCGCCCGCGGTCAGGGGCTGGCCGGAAAACTGCAGCGGCATGTGATCGATTATGCCCGCCGCGCGGGCTTTCGGGAGCTCTATCTCTACTCCGCCTGCCGGGATTTCTATGAACGCTTCGGCTGGCGCTACATCGGCGAGGGGCTGGATTACCCGGCCACCGCCGTGCACCTCTATCGCTATGACTTATCGCCTTCCTGCGGGGCGACCACCGAGTGACGACGGACCAGCGTCGGGCTGAACAGATGGGTGATCTCCGGCGCCGGCCGCTGCTCCGCCAGGGCTAAAGCCAGCTCGGCCGCCTGGGTCGCCATCGTGACGATCGGATAGCGGACGGTAGTCAACCGCGGGCGGACATAGCGCGAAATCAGGACATCGTCGAAGCCAATCAGCGAAATCTCCCGCGGAACGTCGATGCCGTTGTCATTCAGCACCCCCATCGCGCCGGCGGCCATCGAGTCGTTATAGCAGGCGACGGCGCTAAAGTGGCGGCCGCGGCCAAGCAGTTCGGTCATTGCCAGTTCGCCGCCGCTTTCATCCGGTTCAGCAAAGGCGACCAGCCGGTCATTGCACGGCAGGCCGCTCTCTTCCAGCGCCGCGTAGTACCCCTGCAGCCGATCTTCCGCATCGGAGATATCATGGTTTGAGCACAGATAGCCGATACGCGTGTGCCCCTGCTGGATCAAATGGCGGGTCGCCAGCCAGGCGCCGTAGCGGTCGTCCAGCGCCACGCAGCGGGTTTCATATCCGGGCAGGATGCGGTTGATCAGCACCATGCCGGGGATCTGCTTCATTAACCCCGCCAGTTCCTCATCGGGGATCATTTTGGCGTGTACCACCAGCGCCGCGCAGCGGTGGCGGATCAACTGCTCTATCGCCTGGCGTTCCTTCTGCACGTTGTGGTAGCCATTGCCAATCAGCAAAAAGTTGCCGGTGCGGTAAGCCACCTGTTCGACGGCTTTGACCATCGCGCCGAAGAAGGGGTCGGAGACATCACCCACCACCAGGCCGACGGTTTCCGTTGACTGCTGGGCCAGGGCCCGGGCGTTCGCGTTGGGATGATAGTTCAGGGTTTCCATCGCCGCGCCCACGGACTGACGCGAGGCTTCGCTGGCTTTGGGAGAGTTGTTGATGACGCGGGAGACGGTAGCGACGGAGACTCCTGCGAGTCGGGCTACATCCTTAATAGTCGCCATACCATGCCTTTTCTAGGGTAAGCGTTTACATACTGCTATGTTACGGGAAAGAGCGGCAGATTCAAGGCGCGGCGGCGAAGGAATGGCGCAAATGTGATTCAGGCCGGGCTTATGGGTAACCTGGTTACATTGACGTCATCGCTAATTGAAACCGACGCAGGGAAATACAAACCTTTGCTTACACTTTGCGATGCGCTGTTGCGAATGTTCGCTGGTTTGTTCGCGGATCCGGTTGATATTCTGGCTATCCCAGAGGTATTGATAGGTGGAGTCAACGTCACGTTGACCACTTTACTTACACCAGCCTGCGCAGATGCGCAGGTTTTTTTTTGCCCGCTATCGGCGTTGTTACAGATAGCGAAAATCGTAATACCTGGTTGCACTTAGGCTCACTCCCTTGCGTTTTCCCGCTGGCCCGTTACGGTCGAAAAACGCGACAATCGAGATCCCAGAGGTATTGATAGGTGAGTTTCTTAGGTACGCTCTTCGTACTGAACGTCTTACACCGACCTGCGCGGATGCGCAGGTTTTTTTTATTCCGAAAATCCCCCCGCTGCACTGCTTTCCCATGCCTTCTCGTGTAACCTGCTTTGACTCATCACCGGTCACATGGAGTTGTTATGCTTTTGGGATTTTTCAGACTGCTGTTCAAGGGGTTATACCGGGTCAGACTGACCGGCGACACGCAGGCTTTATACCAGCAAAAGGTCTTAATTACCCCGAACCACGTCTCTTTCCTCGACGGCATTCTGCTGGCGCTGTTTTTGCCGGTCCGACCGGTTTTTGCGGTCTATACCTCAATCAGCCAGCGCTGGTTTATGCGCGCGCTGACGCCGATTATCGATTTTGTGCCGCTGGACCCGACCAAGCCGATGTCGATCAAACATCTGGTGCGCCTGATCGAACAGGGGCGGCCGGTGGTCATCTTCCCGGAAGGGCGAATTTCGGTCAGCGGCTCGCTGATGAAAATTTATGACGGCGCCGCCTTTGTCGCCGCCAAATCGCAGGCGACCATCGTGCCGCTACGCATTGAAGGCGCCGAACTGACGCCCTTCAGCCGGCTGAAGGGGCTGGTGAAGCGTCGCCTGTTCCCGCGTATTCAGCTGCATCTGCTGCCGCCCACCCATCTGCCGATGCCCGAGGCGCCGCGCGCCCGCGACCGGCGGAAAATCGCCGGGGAAATGCTGCATCAGATCATGATGGAAGCCCGGATGGCGGTGCGCCCGCGGGAAACCCTGTATGAGTCGCTGCTGGCGGCGCAGGACCGCTTCGGCGCGCGCAAACCCTGCGTGGAGGATATCAACTTCCAGCCGGATACCTATCGCAAGCTGCTGACCAAAACCCTGTTTGTCGCCCGCATTCTGGAAAAATACAGCCAGCCGGGCGAGAAGATCGGCCTGATGCTGCCTAACGCCGGCATCAGCGCGGCGGTGATTTTCGGCGCTATCGCCCGCGGGCGTATTCCGGCGATGATGAACTATACCGCCGGGGTGAAAGGGCTCAGCAGCGCGATAGCCGCCGCGGAGCTCAACACCATTTTCACCTCGCGCACCTTCCTCGATAAAGGCAAACTCTGGCACCTGCCGGAGCAGCTGACCCAGGTGCGCTGGGTATTCCTGGAAGATCTTAAAGGCGATATCACCCTCGCTGACAAACTGTGGATTTTTGCTCATCTGCTGGCGCCGCGTCTGGCGCAGGTTAAGCAGCAGCCGGAAGACGCGGCGATGATCCTCTTCACCTCCGGCTCGGAGGGTAATCCGAAAGGGGTGGTGCACAACCATAAGAGCCTGCTGGCCAACGTCGAGCAGATCAAAACCATCGCCGACTTTACCGCCAACGACCGCTTTATGTCGGCGCTGCCGCTGTTCCACTCTTTTGGCCTCACCGTCGGCCTGCTGACGCCGCTGCTTACCGGGGCGGAAGTGTTTCTCTATCCCAGCCCGCTGCACTATCGCGTGGTGCCGGAGCTGGTCTACGATCGCAACTGCACGGTGCTGTTCGGTACCTCGACCTTCCTCGCCAACTATGCCCGCTTCGCTAATCCGTATGATTTCTACCGCCTGCGCTATGTGGTCGCCGGGGCGGAGAAGCTGCAGGAGAGCACCAAACAGCTGTGGCAGGATAAATTCGGCCTGCGCATTCTCGAAGGCTATGGCGTGACCGAGTGCGCGCCGGTGGTATCGATTAACGTACCGATGGCGGCGAAGGTCGGCACCGTGGGCCGTATCCTGCCGGGGATGGACGCCCGCCTGCTGGCGATGCCAGGCATTGAGCAAGGGGGGCGGCTGCAGCTGAAAGGGCCGAACATCATGAAAGGCTACCTGCGGGTGGAAAACCCCGGGGTGCTGGAAGCGCCAGCGGCGGAAAACCAGCACGGCGAGAAGGAAGCGGGCTGGTATGACACCGGCGATATCGTCACCTTCGACGAGCAGGGCTATGTTCGCATCCAGGGCCGCGCTAAGCGCTTTGCCAAAATCGCCGGCGAGATGATCTCCCTCGAGATGGTGGAGCAGGTGGCCCTCGGCGCGTCGCCGGACAAAATGCACGCCACGGCGATTAAACAGGACGCCAGCAAAGGCGAGGCGCTGGTGCTGTTTACCACCGATAATGAACTGACTCGCGAAGCCCTGCTGCGCTACGCTCGCCAGCACGGCGTACCGGAGCTGGCGGTGCCGCGAGATATACGCTGGCTGAAACAGCTACCGGTGCTCGGCAGCGGCAAGCCAGACTATGTCACCCTGAAAAATATGGTCGACGAGGCGGAAACAACCCATGAGTGAGTCAGTACATACTAACCCTTCGCTGTACTCGAAAGGGATGCTGGCGGTGATCTGCGCCCAGTTCCTGTCGGCCTTCGGCGACAATGCGCTTCTCTTCGCCACCCTGGCGCTGATGAAGCAGCTCTATTATCCGGAGTGGAGCCAGCCGGTCCTGCAGATGTTGTTTGTGGGCGCTTACATCCTCTTTGCCCCCTTTGTCGGTCAGTTCGCCGATAGCTTTGCCAAAGGCCGGGTGATGATGGTGGCCAACGGCCTGAAACTGCTCGGCGCCGGCTGCATCTGCTTCGGCGTCAATCCGTTTATCGGCTATACGCTGGTGGGGATTGGCGCCGCCGCCTATTCGCCGGCCAAGTATGGCATTCTCGGCGAACTCACCACCGGCGATAAGTTAGTGAAGGCTAACGGACTGATGGAGTCCTCGACCATCGCGGCGATCCTGCTGGGCTCCATGGCCGGCGGGATCCTCGCCGACTGGCACGTGCTGGCGGCGCTGATCGTCTGCGCGCTGGTCTACGGCGGGGCGGTAGTGGCTAACCTGTGGATACCCAGGCTGCCGGCGGCGCGTCCGGGGCAGTCGTGGCGTTTTAAGCCAATGACGCACAGCTTCTTCAGCGCCTGCCGGACGCTGTGGCGCAACGGCGAAACCCGCTTTTCGCTGATGGGCACCAGCCTGTTCTGGGGCGCTGGCGTGACCCTGCGCTTCCTGCTGGTGATCTGGGTGCCGGTGGCGCTGGGCATTACCAGCAACGCCATGCCTACCTATCTTAATGCGATGGTGGCGGTGGGGATTGTGCTGGGTGCCGGGGCGGCGGCGAAGCTGGTGACCCTGGAGACGGTGTCGCGCTGTATGCCGGCCGGGATTTTGATCGGTATCGCGGTGATAGCCTTTGCGGTGCAGCAGTCGCTGCTGCCGGCGTTCGGTCTGCTGTTACTGCTCGGGGTGTTCGGCGGGTTCTTTATCGTACCGCTGAATGCGCTGCTGCAGGAGCGTGGGAAACATTCGGTCGGGGCAGGTAACGCCATTGCGGTACAGAACCTGGGCGAAAACGTGGCGATGCTGCTGATGCTGGGGCTCTATTCCCTGGCGGTGAGCGTGGGCGTTCCGCCGGTCGCCGTTGGGATAGGGTTTGGCGCGGTCTTTGCCGTGGCCATCGCCGCGCTGTGGGTCTGGGGGCGGCGTAAATAACCTCCCGGCTTGCGCTGCGCTTAACCGGGCGACGGGTTCATCAATGTCTGCTCTTCGGTAGCCCGGGTGGTGGCGTATACGCCGCTACCCGGGGCTTTGCTTTCTTACGGTGCCGGGTAGGTATAAACCTGATGCACCGCCTCAATCTCCGCTAATACCTCTTCACTCAGCTCAAGCTGCAAACTTTCCACGTTGGCCTGCAGCTGCGCCATGGTCGTCGCCCCCAGCAGGGTGCTGGCGACAAACGGCTGCCGACGCACAAAGGCCAGCGCCATTTGCGCCGGATCGAGGCCGTGGCGTTTGGCGATATCCACATAGGCCGCTACCGCTTTCTGCGACTGTTCGCTGCTGTAGCGCGTAAAGCGGCTGAACAGCGTGTTACGCGCCCCTGCCGGCTTCGCACCGTTGAGATACTTCCCGGTCAGTGTGCCGAAAGCCAGGCAGGAGTAGGCCAGCAGCTCCACGCCTTCGAACTGACTCACTTCCGCGAGGCCGACTTCAAAGCTGCGGTTCAGCAGGCTGTAAGGATTCTGAATGGTCACGATCCGCGGCAGGTCGTGCTTATCCGCCAGGTGCAGATAACGCATCACGCCGAAGGCGGTTTCGTTCGACACGCCGATGTAGCGGATCTTCCCGGCGCGCTGGAACTCGGTCAGCGCTTCGAGGGTATCCAGCAGCGTCACGGCGGGCGCGGCGTCGGCCCAGGTATAGCCCAGCTTGCCAAAGCAGTTGGTTGGCCGCTGCGGCCAGTGAACCTGATATAAATCGAGATAATCGGTCTGCAGCCGCTTCAGGCTGGCGTGCAGCGCCTCGCGGATATTTTTGCGGTCCAGGACGTGATTGGGCCGAATGCTGCTGTCGTTATTGCGCGCGGGCCCGCTAACTTTGGAGGCCAGCACCAGCTTTTCGCGATTGCCGCGTTTCGCCAGCCAGTTGCCGACGTAGGTTTCAGTCAGCCCCTGAGTTTCCGGGCGCGGCGGGACGGGGTACATTTCGGCGACATCGATCAGATTGATGCCGTTGGCAACCGCATAGTCGAGCTGCTGATGGGCATCAGCTTCGCTGTTCTGCTCGCCAAAGGTCATGGTCCCCAGCCCGAGGGTGCTGATTTCAAGTGAACTGTGTGGGATACGGTGATACTGCATAGCCAGCTTCCTTTTTATTTATAAGGTCAGGCATTCCCCGACAAAGGAGTATCAACATGGCAGAGGGTGAGAAAAAGAGGAAGTAAAAAATCAAAAAAGCCGGGTGACGAGGAGGGGCGGTGGGTGGAACCCGCGGCGTCCTGGTGTGTCCCGACTCTTCTCAAAAGACTGGTTGTCGGTAAGCGCAGCGTCAACAGAGGCTGGGGCCGACGGGGAAAGATTAACGCTTAATGATTTGCGAAACGTCGTCACGATTGATCTGCATTTTATTACCCTGCTGATCTTCGTAACTGATTAAACCGGTATCGTCATCCACGGTAGGTTTACCGTCGGTCAGGATCATTCGCCCATCTTTGGTCGCCATGACGTAATCGCTGCTGCAACCGGAAACCGAGAACGCCAGTCCTACGGCGGAAATCAATACTGCCCATTTTTTCATCGTCATCACCTCTTGAGTAGCTGCACCCCATACCCGTCTATTAATAGCCTGATTTGTGAGACATAAAAAGCAGTAAAGTCTGAAAAAGGGTTGCAGCCTGTGACCAGGCTGCAATTTTGTGGTTTACAGCGGGTTTTTCTTATTACGCAGCAGGTTAAGGCTCTCCACCGCAATAGAGAAGAACATGGCGAAATAGATGTATCCCTTCGGCACATGAACGTCGAAACTTTCCAGCATCAGGGTAAAGCCGACGAGGATCAGAAACGACAGCGCCAGCATTTTCACCGAAGGATGGCGGTCAACAAAATCGCCGATAGGTCGCGCGGCGAACATCATCACCCCCACCGCAATCACCACCGCCGCCATCATGATGAACAGATGATCCGACAGGCCGACGGCGGTGATCACTGAATCGAGGCTAAAGATGATATCCAGCAGCATGATCTGCACGATAGCGCCGAGAAAGGAGTGGACGTTGGTCTTCAGCCCCTCTTCTTCACCTTCGATAGATTCATGGATCTCTTTACTGGCTTTCCAGATAAGGAATAGCCCACCGAGCAGCAAGATCAGGTCGCGAAACGAAATCTCCTGACCGAGGACGGTGAAGAGCGGGTTGGTCAGTTTCACTACCCAGGCGATAGAGGCCAGCAGCGCCAGGCGCATGACCATCGCGCCCATCAAACCGATCCGTCGCGCGTGGGCGCGCTGGGCGGTGGGGAGCTTAGCCACGACCAGAGAGAGAAAAATAATATTATCGATCCCGAGCACGATCTCCAGCAGCGTCAACGTGCCCAGCGCCAGCCAGGCGTTAGGATCGGTTATCCATGCAAATAACATTGTTCAAAGTCCTGCAAAATAGAAAGCAGCAATTATATGCAAGCCCTAACGCAGAACAAAAAATTAATCGTGTTGTAACAAGAAATGGCGGGCGAGCAGGGCGGCGGTAAAATTCTTTTTCAGGTAAAAGCCGCGCGGCAGCGTCAGGATCGTCTCCCCGTGCGCGCCGATGGCCTCGGTCAGCGCCTTGCTGTTGGCGGCTTTCGGTCTTAACTGCAGCACCTCGCCATGGCGGGCGGTAATGCGCTCAACTTCGCCCAAAACAATGAGATCCATCAGCTCCTCCCAGTCCATGCGCAGCTGGCGCTCCTCGTCTTCGTCCGGACTCCAGAGCAGTGGTGCGCCGACGCGCCGTGCCGCCAGCGGAATGGTGCGCTCACCCTCCACCGGGATCCACAGGACGCGCTGCAGCTTATGCCGCACATGGCTGCTCTCCCAGGTGACGCCGCTATTGCCGGTTAACGGGGCGACGCAGACGAAGGTGGTCTCCAGCGGGCGTCCCCGGCTGTCGATGGGGATCGTTTTGAGCTCGACCCCCAGCGCGGCGAAATCCTGCTCGGGTTTACTGCCTGCGCTGGCGCCCAGCCACAGCTCCAGCAGAATGCCCGTCCAGCCTTTATCGCGCTTCAGATCGCGCGGAATGGGGATCCCCGCCAGCGCCGCCAGCTCGCCCAGCGAATAGCCGGCCAGCTGGCGGGCCTGGGCCAACAGCTGTTCCTGACTTTGCGGCGGTGAGGCGAGCGGAGCGATAGCGGGCATAGGGTAATACCTTTGGTTAAAAAGTGAGCGCTAATTTTGCGCGTTGTGGATAGAGTTTACCGTTTTCTGAGTAACTATACCAATCTCATGATTTATATGGCTTTTTAAACTCATCATGCGGCTTATGAAAACGGTGTAAACGGGTTTTCCAGAACTGGTCACTGACAATAAACAGGATCTTACACCATGTTATCCACAGAAAAGTGGGATAACTGGGGAAAAGCCTCACTACTGGTTCGATTTACAGCCTTGACGTGCGACGAAAATCGAAATTTTAGAGAAAACCTGCCCGCGGTCTGCGCGTAATCTGTGGATAAAATCGACATTGCTCGATCTTTCATCAGTCGGCGGATCGCATGTGTGATGATCGTCACGTTATGCTGTAATGTGTGAAAGGAATATATTCTAACTTTATGAATATGATACTATTATTTTCAGATGCTAGCGATGCGATGTTCGGATTACTCTGGGTTTTCCCGGGTTAATTCCGTACTTCTTCACAACTCTATCCACAGAAAAAGTGAATAAAATCGGCTGTCACGCGCTTTCATTGTTTATAACTCTGGCAATTACTGTGAGTTATTCAAATGTTATCCGTTCTCAGTGTGCGAACAGAGTGGTTT
>OGZI01002048.1_pt1 | contig 17745 bp, 14 predicted proteins | sample 1576711 | NCBI WGS metagenome assembly OGZI01 (sample SAMEA3541482, study PRJEB24748) | human gut metagenome | biome: human gut; feature: human-associated habitat; material: faeces | place: China | collected 2012
CATTTCCATCGTCTGCGGAGGTATGAGATGAATAAATATTCGGATATCAGTGAGAATGCAAAAGACGTTTTAATGGAAATCGGCAATATTGGAACAGGAAACGCGGTCACTGCGCTCTCCAGCATGATTAACCACAGAATCGAAATCGAGCGTCCCAATGTTAAAATTATGAAATTCGAAGAAGTCCCGGCCATGCTGGGCGGTCCGGAGGAAATCAAGCTGGGTGTGCTTTTAGAACTCTCAGGAGATTTAAATGGTATGTTCATGTTTCTGATCAGTACCAAATTCGCACAGACCATGCTTGAAAAACTGCTGGGGACGGAGATCGAAGATATCAAAAATCTGGATGATATGAGCCTTTCCGCGGTATGTGAGATCGGCAATATCATGTGCTGCTCTTATATTAACGCCATGACTGTGATGATGGATTTGAGGGTTCACGTTTCCGTCCCTGACCTCTGTATCGATATGACAGGAGCCATATTGAGTGTTCCGATGATTCATTTTGCGAGGCTGAGTGATGAACTGCTTTTGATTGAGGACAAATATCATTTTGACGATCAGGAGGTGGTCAGCCACATCCTGTTCCTTCCGGAGATACAGTCTCTGGAGCGGATTTTTGAGGCTCTGGGTGAGGAATATGAGGGATAATCCTGTGGTGGTGGGCATTGCACAGGGAAAAGCAGTCACCCTGCCTGAAAAACTCATTACTTATGCACTTGGTTCCTGTGTAGGAGTATGTTTATACGATGAAAAGTACAAGATTGCGGGAATGGCACATATTATGCTTCCCGATGCAGGTCTCAGCCTGTCACAGGAAAACCCGTATAAATTCGCAGACAAAGGCTGCCGACAGCTTCTGAAGGAGATGGAGCGTCTGGGGGCCAGCCGCTGTTTTATCACGGCGAAGCTGGCCGGAGGAGCGGCGATGTTTTCCAGGTATGAAGCTCTTGGAAGTATAGGGGAACGCAACGTAAAAGCGGTCAAAGCCGTCTTAAGGGAGTTGAATGTGAGGGTGACGGCGGAGGATACCGGGAAGAACTACGGCAGAACGATCACATTTGATTCGGCGGATGGAAGCCTGACAGTCAAGTCTATGAGCGCAGGCATAAAAGTTATTTAAGCAGAACATGGAGGTTGGAAGGAGAAAAAGCATGACAGGCGGACAGAAGATATTGGCTGTCGATGACAGCCTGCTGATATGCCAGCAGATTGAAAAGGTTTTAAAAAATGAGGAGTATACGGTTTATCAATCTCACTCAGCGAAGGAGACACTGGAATTACTGGAGAAGGTGAATCCCGATCTGATCCTTCTTGATGTGGTTTTACCTGATATGGAAGGGTATGAACTGTTTGAAAAGATAAAAGAAAAGGATAAGAATCACGCTCCAGTGATCTTTATCACCTCCAAAGACAGTGAACAGGATGTAATCCGGGGATTTGAACTGGGCGCCTGTGATTATATTAAAAAACCGTTCCGGCCGGAAGAACTGAAATCGAGGGTGAAAGCGCACCTTGAGGATAAGCGGGAACGGGATGAACTGAAGAATTTAAACGAGACGCTGAAGGCTAACATGCAGATATTAAACCGCGTCGCCTACCGGGACGAACTGACCGGGCTTTACAACCGGCGGTTCGTCGTGGAGAAGCTGTCTCAGGATTTGATGGAGCCGGATCGTCAGGACGCGCTGGTCATGATCGATGTGGACGATTTTAAACATGTGAATGACTGTTACGGACACGATGCCGGAGATATGGTTCTTGTCTGTATTTCCAATATCATGGAGAGCGTCTGCCGCAGGCATAAGGTGATCCGCTGGGGCGGTGAGGAGTTCCTGATTATCCTGATGGCGGTAACGAAGCAGGAATGCTACGATGTCTGTGAGGAGATCAGAAAAGAGATCCAGGGATTTCCTTTCCTTCATGGAAGTACCACGTTTTACTGTACTGTAACGCTGGGAATCTCCCTTTACGATAAAGAACAGAGCTTTAAGATGAATATGACGCACGCGGATATGGCGCTGTACCGCGGAAAGAAAACGGGGAAAAACCGTACGATCTGGTATGGTTATGAGGAAGAGTCGGGAGTGTGATTGGTATGGGATTTTTTGACGAGGACACGGGCGAGATGCTTGAGATCTATTTACTGGAAACCAATCAGCTTCTGGACCAGTCGGATGCCATTCTGCTCTCGGCGGAGCAGGAGATGGTATTCTCCAAAGAGAGTATCAACGGCATCTTTCGTGTAATGCACACCATAAAGAGTTCTTCCGCCATGATGGGGCTGACGGGACTGTCAGTTTTGGCCCACCGTCTGGAAGACTTATTTGTGGTGTTTCGGGAAGAGCCTTCCAGGCTTACCGGCTATAAGCAGGAGACGTTTGACCTGATCTTTGAAGCCACTGATTTTATCCGGGAAGAACTGAAACGAATGAAATCTGAAAGCTTCGAGCCGGAGCCGGTGGACCGGTTCTGGGATAAGATAGAGGCTCTCGTCCGGAAGGTAAAGGAAAAGAAGATTACGGTCCGCCTGAAGTTTGAAAAGGACTGCCGGATGGAACATGTGCGGGCCTACATGGCGCTCCGCCAGATCCATGATTTGTGTACGGATGTGAAGACGTATCCCGAACATGTGGAGACAGACCCGTCTACAGCGGAATATATTCATGATAATGGTTTCTATATCAGCTTTGCATCGGATGACCCGGCCGCTGTCTTAAAGACGCTTCAGAGCGCGCTGTTCGTGGAATCCTGCACAGAGGCGGCGGGACTGCCGAAGGTGCAGGAAGGTCAGCTGACGGAAGGGCAGACTGTCAAGGAGCCGGAGACCGAAGCCGAGGCACCTGCGCAGAATGGCACCGATTTCATCAACGTCCGGGTGGAAAAGCTGGATGAGCTGCAGAATCTGACGGGCGAACTGATTATTGCGGCGTCTTCCTGGATGGAAGCTTCGAAAGGAAATACAGAGGATGGCAAAAACTATCAGGTAAGCCGTTTTCTGAAGGAGCTGGAGGAACTGGTTATATCCATTCGGATGGTGCCGTTTTCCAATGTGGTTCCGCAGCTGGGAAGGATTGTCCGCGATATCTGCAGGAAGGAAAAGAAAGAGGTTTCTTTCTGCGTCCAGGGGCAGAATGTGGAGGTGGATAAAAAGATCGCGGATGGCATACTGGATCCGCTTCTCCATCTGATCCGCAACGCGATTGACCATGGAATCGAGAGGCCGGAAGAACGTGAGAAGGCAGGAAAACCGCGGACCGGTACAGTTACGCTTCTGTTTGCAAATGTTGGAGGAGAGATTGTGGTCAGCGTCAGCGACGACGGATGCGGAATCGATCTGGAACAGGTACGCAAAAAGGGCAGGGAAAAGAACCTGTTCGTGCGTCCGGAGTCCACCTATTCCGATTCGGAGATTCTGGAATTCTGTCTTCTGCCTGGTTTTTCGACGCGGGATGCAGCCAACGAGTACTCGGGAAGAGGCGTGGGGCTCGACGTGGTGCGTCAGATGGTGGAGACGTTCGGCGGCCACCTTCATCTGGAGAGCACGAGAGGGGAAGGGGCAGTTTTTACAAAAAACGCCCCTTTCCCCACAAAAAAATATCCTGCCCTACTCGCCAAAAGGCACGGCCATGCCGCACACGCCATGCTGCGCCGGACGCAGATGACCATTGACGAAGGCCGCGGCCTCCATGTCCTTGCGGCCCTGGGGGCGCACCACCAGCAGACGGTACCAGCGGTCGGCACAGGCCACGCACAGGCCTTTCTTGTCCGTACGCAGGCTGCCGGGCCGCACACCGTCACAGGGCTCGTCCACGCGGCCGGGCTGGAGCAGCAGGGGCAGAAGCTCATCCTGCCCGTCGAAACGGGCCTGGAGACGCGCACCGGGCCAGGGCGTCACGCCGCGGATACGGGCGTGGACCTCGGCGGCCGGACGGTCCCAGTCGATATAGCCGTCTTCCTTGGCCAGTTTGGCGGCATAGGTGACGCGGCTCTCGTCCTGTTCCCGGGCCTGGGCGCTGCCGTCGCGGAGCTGGTCCAGCACCGTGAGCAGCAGCTCGCCCCCGGCTTCGGCCAGGGCGTCATGCAGGCTGCCCGCCGTATGCTCGCCGATGGGCACCTCGCACTGGGCGTAGACCGGCCCGGCGTCGAGGGCGGGCACGATACGCATGATGGACACGCCCGTCACGTCCCCGGGCTGCCAGTTTTCCATGACGGCGCGCTGGATGGGCGCAGCGCCGCGGTAGCGCGGCAGCAGGGAGGTATGCACGTTGAGGGTGTCCACCGTGGGAATGTCCAGCACGGCCTGCGGCAGGATGAGGCCGTAGGCGGCCACCACCAGCAGGTCGGGCTCAAGGGCCGCCAGCTCGTCCACAGCGCCTTCCTGACGGAAGTTCAGGGGCTGGTGCACGGGCAGGCCCAGCTCCAGGGCCAGCTTTTTCACCGGCGAGGGCGTCAGCTTGTGGCCCCGGCCGGCGGGCCGGTCAGGCTGGGTGTAGACGGCCACCACATTGCCGCCGGGCCACCGGACCAGCCGCCGCAGCACGGCGGCGGCCAGGTCCGGAGTACCCATAAAGACTATCCTTTGCGCTTGAGCCATTTCTTCACCCGGGTGTCGTACAGGGAACGGCGCAGGCGGCCGATGCGGTCGATGAAGAGGGTGCCGTCCAGATGATCGGCCTCATGCTGGATGACGATGGCCGCAAAGCCTTCCAGATCCTCTTCCACGATCTTGCCGTCCAGATCCATGTAACGCAGGTGCACGCGTTCGGCGCGCTGCACGTCGGCCCGGTAGTTGAGGGGCACGGAGAGGCAGCCTTCCTGACGGCTGAGCACGGTCTCCTCGCTCAGGGTCAGTTCGGGGTTGATGACGACCCGGGGCTGCTTCTCCTCGTCCTGCGCGGCGGGGTCCATGACCAGCATGCGGATATTACGGCCCACCTGCGGGGCGGCCAGCCCCACGCCGGGGGCCTCGTACATGGTCTCCAGCATGTCGGCGGCCAGCTGGCGGATCTCGTCGGTGATCTCCGTCACGGGCACGCATTTTTCCTTCAGGCTGGCAGCGGGATAGGTCACAATATCCAGAATCATGGCATCCTCCCGCTAGGCCTGGGCGTTCTCGGCGGGTTTGGCGGCTTCCTTGTCGGTCTCGCGCAGGCGCAGGCCCAGTTCACGCAGCTGACGCGCGGACACCGTGGAGGGCGCCTCGGTCATCAGGCAGGTGGCCTTCTGGGTCTTGGGGAAGGCGATGACGTCGCGGATGCTGGACGCACCGGAAAGCAGCATGACCAGACGGTCCAGACCGAAGGCCAGGCCACCGTGCGGCGGCGCACCGTGCTCCAGGGCCTGGATGAGGAAGCCGAACTGGGCCTCGGCCTGCTCGGGCGTGAAGCCCAGGGCCTGGAACATGTGGCGCTGCACTTCGGCGGAGTGGATGCGGATGGAACCGCCGCCCACTTCGTTGCCGTTGAGCACCATGTCGTAGGCACGGGCTAGGGCGCGGGCCGGGTCGCTGTTCATGATCTCCAGATGACCGGGCGCGGGCGAGGTGAAGGGATGGTGGCAGGCCACGTAGCGCTTTTCTTCCTCGCTGTATTCGAACAGCGGGAATTCCGTCACCCACAGGAAGTTGAAGGTGTTCTCGGGGATCAGGCCCAGCTGGTTGCCCAGGTGCACGCGCAGGTTGCCCAGGGCGGCGTTGACCATGGCGGGCTCGCCGGCCTGGAAGAAGACGATGTCGCCCACCTGGAGGTCCAGGGCCTCACGGATGCCGGCGCGTTCTTCTTCGGACAGGAACTTGGCGATGGGCGACTGCCACTCGTTTTCCTTGATCTTGATCCAGGCCAGGCCCATGGCACCGTAGATCTTGACGAACTCGGTGTAGGCGTCGATCTCCTTGCGGGTCATGGATTCGCCGCCGGGCACCTTCATGGCCTTGACCAGCTTGGCCTGGGCAAAGAGCTTGAAGCCGGAACCGCGCACGATGTCGGTGATGTCCACCAGCTCCAGACCGAAGCGGGTATCGGGCTTGTCCACACCGTAGCGGCGCATGGCTTCTTCATACTTCATGCGCGGGAAGGGACGGGGGATGTCCATGCCCATGACGTCGTGGAACACGCGGGCCATGAGGTTTTCGGCCATGGTCATGACCTTTTCCTCGTCCACGAAGCTCATCTCGATATCCACCTGGGTGAATTCGGGCTGGCGGTCGGCACGCAGGTCTTCGTCACGGAAGCAGCGCACGATCTGGAAGTAGCGGTCGAAACCGCCCACCATGAGCAGCTGCTTGAACAGCTGGGGCGACTGCGGCAGGGCGTAGAACTGGCCGGGGTTGAGACGGCTGGGCACCAGGAAGTCGCGGGCGCCTTCGGGCGTGGACTTGGTGAGGACCGGGGTCTCCACTTCCAGGAAGCCGTCGTCGTCCAGCTGGCGACGGATGGCCTGGGCCACCTTATGGCGCAGGCGCAGGTTGGCCTGCATGCGCGGACGGCGCAGGTCCAGATAACGCCAGGCCAGGCGCAGGTTCTCACCGGCGTCGCAGCGTTCTTCGATGGCGAAGGGCGGGGTCTTGGAGGTGTTGAGCAGCTTCCACTCATGCACCACCACTTCGATGGCACCGGTGACCAGGTTGGGGTTGGTCATGCCCTCGGGACGGGGACGCACCACGCCCTTGATGGCCAGCACGTATTCGGAACGCAGGATGTGCGCGTTCTCGTGCGCGGCGGGAGCGATATCGGGGCTGAAAACGACCTGGGTCAGGCCTTCACGGTCACGCAGGTCCACGAAGATGAGGCCGCCGTGGTCGCGGCGGTATTGCACCCAGCCCATGAGGCAGACCGTCTGTCCATCGTTGTCCAGGGTCAGCTGGCCGCAAGTGTGGCTGCGGGTCCAGTCGCCGAGGTCTTCGATGAACTTCTGGTGCTCCTGCTGCACGTCCAGGCTTTGCGTCTGTTCAGTCATTATTTTTTCCCATTGTCAGAATTGGCAGCAAGGAAGTCCGCCGCGGCATCCAGGGACAGGGTCTGCTGCTCACCGCTGTCCATGTCTTTGACGACCACGGCGCCGGCGGCCGCTTCATCGGGGCCCATGATGCAGCAGAAACGGGCATTGGACTTGCCCGCCTGACGCATCAGGCCCTTGAAACCGGCATCGCTGAAATTCATCTCGCCCTTGAGGCCCAGGCCGCGCAGGCGCTGCACCAGGCCGAAGCTCAGGTCGCGGCTCTGCGCGTCCATGGCCACGGCATAGAAATCCGGGCGGGGGGCTTCTTCGTCCCCGAGCATGAGGGCCAGGCGTTCCATGCCGCAGGCAAAGCCCACGCCGGGCACGTCGGGGCCGCCCACGCTCTTGACCAGGCCGTCATAACGGCCGCCACCGGCCACGGCGGCCTGCGCACCGATGCTTCCGCTTACCACCTCGAAGGTGGTGCGGCAATAGTAGTCCAGACCGCGCACCAGGCGGTGGTCGATCTCGTACTTGACCCCGGCGGCGTCCAGCAGGCGCAGCACGGTGTCGAAGTGTTCCTTGCACTCGGGGCAGTTGTAGTCCAGCAGGCGGGGCGCCTCGTCGGTGACGCAGCGGCACTTTTCCTGCTTGCAGTCCAGCACGCGCAGGGGGTTGGTCTCCATGCGGCGGGTGCAGTCCTCGCACAGCTGGTCACAGCAATCCTGACGGTGCAGATAGTCCACCAGGGCCTGCTTGAACAGCGGTCGGCAGTGGGCGCAGCCCAGGGAGTTGAGCTTGAGCGTCAGGTCCTTGAGGCCCAGCGCGGTGAGGAAGCGCGTGAGCATGATGATCAGATCCGCGTCGGCGTAGGGGCTGTGGGAGCCCAGGCACTCGCAGTTGATCTGGTGGAACTGGCGCATGCGGCCCTTCTGGGGGCGTTCGTAGCGGAACATGGGACCGGTGGTGAACAGACGGCTCACGGACTCGCGGCTGTAGCGGGCATCTTCCACATAGGCGCGCATGACGCCGGCCGTGGCTTCGGGGCGCATGGTCATCATGCGGCCCTTGCGGTCCGGGAAGGTGAACATCTCTTTCTGCACCACGTCGGTCTCTTCACCGATGGAGCGCTTGAACAGGTCGGTGTATTCCAGCACGGGGGTGCGCAGTTCCACAAAGCCGTAACGGCCGAAGATCTCGCGCGCGGTATTCTCCATGCGGGTGAACAGCGAGCTCTGCGGCGGATACATGTCCGCGAAGCCCTTGATACGATTAGCGATAACAGCCATGTGAAAAACCTCGGACTAACGGCTGCCGCAGCAGCCGCCGCATTCCAGACGGAGTTTGCCCGACTCGCGGCAGGGCACGGGATAATTGCCGTCGAAGCAGGCCAGGCAGTAGCTGTCGGACTGCATGACGGAGCGCAGCAGGCCGTCGATGCTCAGGTAATGCAGGGAATCCACGTCCAGCATCTTGGTGATCTCGGGCAGGCTGTACTTGGCGGCGATGAGCTCGCCGCGCGAGGCGAAGTCGATGCCGTAGAAGCAGGGGAACTTCACCGGCGGGCAGCTGATGCGGATGTGCACTTCCTTGGCGCCCAGCTCGCGCAGCTTCTTGACGCGGGTGATCATGGTGGTGCCGCGCACGATGGAGTCGTCCACGATGCAGATCTTCTTGCCTTCGATCATGGAGCGCACGGGGTTGATCTTCACGCGCACGCCGAAGTTGCGCATGCTCTGCGTGGGCTGGATGAAGGTACGGCCCACGTAGTGGTTACGGATCATGGCGTGCTCGTAGGGCAGCTCGGCGCACTGGGCGAAGCCCACGGCCGAATAGACGCCGGAATCGGGGAAGGGCATGATGAAGTCCACGTCGGGGGTGGATTCGTGGGCCAGCTGCCAGCCCATCTGCTTGCGGCACTGGTAGACCTGCTCGCCGAAGACGAAAGAGTCGGGGCGGGCAAAGTAGACCAGCTCGAAGATGCACTGGCGGGGACGTTCCGGCAGGGGACCGCGCAGCTGTTCGCTGTGTTCGCCCTTGTCGTCCATGATCAGCATCTCGCCGGGCTGGATGGGACGCTCGTAGTCGGCTTCCAGCAGGTCGAAGGCACAGGTCTCGGAGGCCAGCACCGGCGCACCGTCCAGACGGCCCAGGGCCAGGGGATGGAAACCGTGGGGGTCGCGCACGGCCACCATGGTACCGCCGGCGTAGACCAGCAGGCAGTAGGCGCCGCGCACGCGGGCGCAGGCCTCGCGGATGGCGTCCACCAGGTCATGCTCGCGCAGGGCGCGCACGATGAGGTGCATGAAAACTTCGGTATCGTTGGTGGTGCTGAAGATGGCGCCGTCGTTCTCCAGCTCCTCGCGCAGCTCCATGGTGTTCACCAGGTTGCCGTTGTGGGCGATGGCGATGTCCAGGCCCTTGTAGTGGGCCACGAAGGGCTGGGCGTTGCGCGCCGCGGAACGGCCCGTGGTGGAGTAACGCACATGGCCCAGAGAGATGGTGCCCGGCAGGGCCTGCAGGTTGGCTTCGGCAAAGACATCGGGCACCAGGCCCATGCCTTTGTGCTCGTGCAGCAGGCCTTTCTCGTCGATGGTGACGATGCCCGCGCTTTCCTGTCCGCGATGCTGCTGGGCGTACAGACCGAAATAGGTCAGTCGCGCCGCTTCCTCATGACCGTAGATACCCAAAAGACCACACTCGTGGCGAATCATAGCGTTTCCTCACTGCCAGCGCAAAATGCGTTGTTGTCTCCTCCGCCCTGCGGCGGGACCGTCTTCCCTCTCACCGCTCCGGGGCCCGCCTTGCAGGCAAGGCGGCCGACCAGCGCACGGCGGTACAAAGGGCGTGTCATATAACGGCGGGCCGCGCAATGCAAGTCCGCGCCCGCGCCGTTCCTCCCCTGACTCCTGCTCTGTCCCGGACAGGGAAAGAAGGGATGCACGGCCGGGTCTCCCCGGTCCTGTGCCTGCCCGGGTCCGCCCCGGCAGCCGCCGGGGAACGGAACCAAAGGGCGCGGCGTCCCCAGGGGCGCCGCGCCGCGTATCTATTCGTTGCCGTCATCGGCTCCCGCTTCCGCCGGAGCGCTCTCCAAAGGTGCCGCCGTGCTCTCGGGCGCGTCGTCATCGTCCTCCAGATCGTCCATGCGGCTGCCGGTCTGGCCGCCTTCGTCCACGCGGTCGAAGCCCACCACATGCGCGCCTTCGTCCAGGCGCACCAGCATGACGCCCATGGTGGCCCGGCCCTTGCTGCGCACGTCTTCCACGCCGATGCGCACCACCTTGTTGGCCGAGGTCAGCATGATGAGGCCGTCGTTGTCACGCACGGGCATGGCGCCCACCACGGGCCCGGTCTTGGACGTGACCTTGAAGTTGATGATGCCCTTGCCGCCGCGCGACTGGAGGCGATAGAGGTCCACGCGGGTGCGCTTGCCGAAGCCGTTGGCGGAAATGGACATGATCTCCGTGGTCTGATCGTTCTCCTTGAGGATGACGCCGGCCACCACCACGTCCTGACGGCGCAGGGCGATGCCCTTGACGCCCGTGGCCACGCGGCCCATGGGACGCACGTCCTTGCAGGCGAAGCGGATGGAATAGCCGTCGGCCGTGGCCAGCACGATGTGGCTGTCCTCACGGATGGGCCGCACCACCACCAGCTCGTCGTCCTCGCGCAGGCCCACGGCCATGAGGCCGCTCTTGCGGCAGCGCGCGTAGAGCGAGGCCGAGGAGCGCTTGACCATGCCGCGCTTGGTCACGAAAAGGAAGTACTTGTCCTCGGCGAACTCGCGCACGGCCAGCACCGTGGTGACCCACTCCCCTTCTTCCAGGGGCAGCAGGTTGTTGATGTGCACGCCCTTGGCCGTGCGGCTGCCCTCGGGCACCTGATGCACCTTGAGCTGGTGCATGCGGCCCTTGTTGGTGAACAGGCACAGGTACTGGTGGTTGGTGGTGGTCAAAAACTCCTGCACATAGTCGTCATCGGAGGTATGCAGGGCCGCGATGCCCTTGCCGCCGCGCTTCTGCTGCTGGTAGTTCTCCAGGCTGGTGCGCTTCATGTAGCCGCGACGCGACAGAGTGATGACCACTTCCTCGTCGGGGATGAGGTCTTCGATGTCGATGCCGCCCAGGGCGTCGGTGAGCACTTCGGTGCGGCGCGGCGTGGCGAAGGTCTCGCGGATCTCGCGGATCTCGCGCTTGAGCTCGGAGCGCAGCACTTCGGGGTTCTCCAGCACGGACTTGAAGAACTCGATCTTTTCCAGCAGCTCGCGGTATTCGGCCATGAGCTCTTCACGCTGCAGGCCGGTCAGGCGCTGCAGGCGCATGTCCAGGATGGCGCGGGCCTGCACCTCGGAAAGCTCGAAGCGCTGCATGAGGCCGGCGCGGGCCTCGTCGGGGCTGGCGGAGGCGCGGATCAGGGCCACCACCTCGTCGATGTGGTCGATGGCGATGCGCAGGCCTTCCAGGATGTGGGCGCGGGCCTCGGCCTTCTGCAGGTCGTAGCGGGTGCGGCGGATGACCACCTCGCGGCGGTGGTCCACGAAGCAGGACAGGGCCGTCTTGAGGTTGAGCAGCACGGGACGGTTGTCCACCACGGCCAGCATGTTGATGCCGAAGCTGGTCTCCAGCGGCGTGTACTTGTACAGGCTGTTGATGACGATGTCCGGGATGGTGCCGCGCTTCAGGTCGATGACCACGCGGATGCCCTTGCGGTCGGATTCGTCGCGCAGGTCGGAGATGCCGTCGATCTTGTGGTCATTGACCAGACCGGCGATCTTCTCCACCAGCGAGGACTTGTTGAGGCCGAAGGGGATCTCGCGGATGACGATGGCCTGCAGGCCCTTCTTGCGCTCTTCCACTTCCAGGCGGCCGCGCACTTTCACGGTGCCGCGACCGGTGTGGTAGGCATCGGACAGGCCCTTGCCCGCGTAGACGAAGCCGCGCGTGGGGAAGTCCGGGCCCTTGACCACTTCCATGAGGTCCGAGATGGTGCACTGGGGATCGTCCAGCAGCATCTGCAGGGCGTCGCACAGCTCGCCCAGGTTGTGGGGCGGGATGTTGGTGGCCATGCCTACGGCGATGCCCGACGAACCGTTGAGCAGCAGGTTGGGCACCTTGGTGGGCAGCACCGAGGGCTCCTGCAGGGTGTTGTCGTAGTTGGGGCGGAAGTCCACGGTCTCCTTGTCGATGTCGGCCAAAAACTCGCTGGCCAGACGCGACATGCGCACTTCCGTGTAACGCATGGCGGCCGCGGCGTCGCCGTCGATGGAACCGAAGTTGCCCTGCCCGTCCACCAGCGGGTCGCGCATGGAGAAGTCCTGGGCCAGACGCACCAGGGCATCGTACACGGCGCTGTCGCCGTGGGGATGGTACTTACCGATGACGTCACCGACGATGCGCGCCGATTTCTTGTGCGGACGGTTGTAACTGTTGGCCAGCTCGTACTGGGCGTACATGATGCGCCGGTGCACGGGCTTGAGGCCGTCACGCGCGTCGGGGATGGCGCGCCCGATGATGACCGAAAGGGAATACTCCAGATAGGACTTGCGGAGTTCCTTCTCAATGCTGACTTGCGGCTGCTGTATGCCGCTGTTCTGTTCAGACACGTTTGCCTCGCAGGTAAAATATCAAATCGGGAGCGGGTCCCGCATTCTTTCTCAAAGGATGTACCGGGGGAGCCGCCGGGCGGCCCCGCCGGGGAGCGTCCTCAGGCAGCCAGCCAGTACCTGCCCCAGAGCCAGACCAGCAGCAGCATGGTCCCCTCACCGAAGCAGACACGGATCACGGCGGGCAGGAGACGGCGCACGTCCCCCGCGCAGCGGGAGCTGGTGAAGATGAAGACGAAGATGTTGCTGAACAGCACCGCCATGGCTGCCGGATAGGCCAGGCTGTAGGCCTTGGGGTAGCCTTCCAGCGAGATGGTCAGCCACAGGCACATGGCCGCGCAGACCAGCCAGCCGCAAACAGCGATGACGGAGCAGCCGAAGCAGCTCTTCTTTTCCTTGCCAGTTTCCTGCATGCGTCCTCCCTCCGGCAGCTAGATGTCCAGATCCTGCACGCTCAGGGCGTTGCGTTCGATGAATTCGCGGCGGGGCTCCACACGGTCGCCCATGAGTTCCTCGAAGGCGTCCGAAGCCTCGTTGGCGTCCTCCACCGAGACCTGCAGCAGCACGCGGTTCTCGGGGTTCATGGTGGTCACCCAGAGCTGTTCGGGGTTCATTTCACCAAGACCCTTGTAGCGCTGGATGTTGATGCCCTTGCGGGCCTCGTCCAGGGTCATCTGCATCAGGTCGAACACGTCTCCGGCCTGGCTGCTGCTGTCCTTGCGGCGCAGGCTGAAGCTCAGCTCGCCGCACTGTTCGCGCAGGTCGTTGAACAGCTGCCAGGTCTGCCGGTACAGGCGGGAGGCGAAGAATTCCATGCCGCGGCGGGTGTGGTGGCTGCCCGTGTTCTCGAACACGGCGAACACGCGGCCTTCGTCCTCGTCCTCGCTGTGTTCACGCTCCAGGCTCAGGGCGTATTCGTGCTTCTCCAGCCAGGACAGGAAGTCGGCATCACGGGCTTCCAGCAGCTCGCGGTCCACGGCGCGGGGATAGGTGGCCAAGGCCAGGAACAGGGGCCGGGGCATGCCGGTGCTCTCGGCATCGGCCACGCGCAGCTCGATCTTCTCGATGGTCTCCATGAGGCGGATCAGGTCGCGGCCCGTGTATTCCCGCCCGTTGGCGGCCACCACGGTCACGTCCTCGCTCACGCGGTTGAGCAGGAACTCGTTGAGCTCGGCATCGTCCTTGATGAACTTTTCCATGCGCGCGTTGTGCACACGGTACAGGGGCGGCTGCGCGATGTAGACGTAGCCCTTTTCCACCATCTCCTGATACTGACGGAAGAAGAAGGTCAGCAGCAGGGTGCGGATGTGGGCGCCGTCCACGTCGGCGTCCGTCATGATGATGATCTTGTGGTAGCGCAGCTTGTCGAGGTCGGTGTCTTCCTCGCCGATGCCCGCGCCCATGGCCGTGATGAGGGCCTTCACTTCCTTGTTGGCCAGCATCTTGTCGAAGCGGGTGCGCTCGGTGTTCAGGATCTTGCCGCGCAGGGGCAGGATGGCCTGGTTGCGCGGGTTGCGGCCCTGCTTGGCGGAACCGCCTGCGGAGTCACCTTCCACGATGAACAGTTCGGATTCCGCGGGGTCCTTGCTCTGGCAGTCGGCCAGCTTGCCGGGCAGGGAGTTGTCCGAGAGCGCGCCCTTGCGGCGCACCAGTTCCTTGGCGCGGCGGGCGGCGTCGCGGGCGCGGGCGGCGTCCACGGCCTTGTCGATGATCAGGCGGATGTCCTTGGGGTTCTCCTCAAAGTAGACCGTGAGCCTGTCATAGACCATGCCGGCCACCATGCCGGCCACTTCGCTGTTGCCGAGCTTGGTCTTGGTCTGGCCTTCGAACTGGGGCTGGGGCAGCTTGACGCTGATGACGGCCGTAAGGCCCTCGCGCACGTCGTCGCCCGACAGGGCCGTGCCCTTGAGCTTCTTGGTCAGGTCCGGCTGGTTCTTCACATAACCGTTGATGGCGCGGGTGAGCGCCGTGCGGAAGCCCACCAGATGCGTGCCGCCTTCCTTGGTATGGATGTTGTTGGCGAAGGTGAGGATGGTCTCCTTGTAGCCGGCGTTGTACTGCAGGGCAAAGTCGATGGCCACATTGTCCACCACGCCTTCGGCCATGATGATGGGATGGATGCCCTGCTGGCCGGAGTTGAGGTCGCTCACGAACTGGCGGATGCCGCCCTCGGCGTGGAACACATGGGTCTCGCTGGTGCGCTCGTCGATGCACTCGATGTACAGGCCCTTGTTGAGGTAGGCCAGCTCCTCGAAGCGCTTCTTGAGGGTGTCGTACGAGAACTCCAGCACCTCGAAGATCTGTTCGTCGGGCTGGAAGCGCACCGTGGTGCCGTGGCCGTCGGCCTCGCCGATGACCGTCAGCTGATCCTGCGGCACGCCGCGGGAATAGTGCTGGCGGTAGCGCTTGCCGTCGCGGCGCACCGTGACCGTCAGCCACTCGGACAGGGCGTTGACGCAGGACACGCCCACGCCGTGCAGGCCGCCGGAGACCTTGTAGCTGTTGTTGTCGAACTTGCCGCCGGCGTGCAGCTTGGTCATGACCACCTGCACCGCGGGCACGCCTTCCTTGGGATGGATGTCCACGGGGATGCCGCGGCCGTCGTCGCGCACGGTGACGCTGTTGTCGGCGTGCAGGATGACGGTGATGCGGGTGCAGAAGCCGGCCATGGCCTCGTCGATGGAGTTGTCCACCACTTCGTACACCAGATGGTGCAGGCCGCGCACGTCGGTGGAACCGATGTACATGGCCGGGCGCTTGCGCACCGCGGACAACCCTTCGAGAATGGTAATGGATGAGGCGTCGTAGCTGGAGGCCATGTCAGGAGCCATTAAACATCTTCCTCGCTATAATAGGTGGATTCGGAAATCTTCATGGGCATGATGATGACCGTGTACTCGTTGTCTTCGGAACCGCGGATGCCGCAGGGGCCTTCGGCGCCGGTCAGGATCATGTCCACGCTGGGCGAACTGAAGTGGCCCAGCACGTCCATGAGGTTGCGGGTGGGGAAGGCGATGCGGCTGATGTCGCCGCGGTAGGTCACTTCCAGGCTCTCGTTGGCCGAACCGGTGTCCTGCCCCTGGGCGGAGAGGCGCACTTCGTTGTCGCCCAGGTCGAGATAGGCGCAGCGGTCGCTGTCGGTGTTGAAGATCTGGATGCGGCCCAGGGCCTCGATGGCTTCCTTGCGGTTGACGGTGAGCAGGCTCACGCCGTCGCCTTCCAGGCGGCTCATGAACACCGTGTAGTCGGGGTAATCATGACCGGCACGCGGCACGGACAGGCTCTCGGCACCGTCCAGGGTACGCAGGTACAGGCGCTTGTCGGTGATGTTGAGCTCGATCTCGTCCACGCCCAGCCACTTCTTCATGTCCTGCAGGTACTTCTTCTGGATCAGCACGCCCTCTTCGGGCAGACGGGCGGCCAGATCGTCATGGGTGAAGGAGACCAGGGCGAACTGATGGCCGTTGAGGCCGCAGACGTCGATACGGCCATTGCCGCAGGGCTTCATGTACAGGCAGGTGATGGCGTCGGTGGCGTCGTCATCGCTGATGCAGAAGACCACGCGGTCCAGCACGTCCTGCAAAAAGTCGCCCGACCAGGTCACCGGGGTCTCGTCCGGGAATTCGGAAAAGTTCTGGAACCACTCGGCCCCGCTCACGGGCAGCTTGTAGGTACGGCGGCCCTGTTCCAGCAGCAGGTTGCCGGTGCTCTCGTCCAGGGTGAGCTGGAGCACGCCCGCGGGCAGCTGACGCACCAGATCCACGAAGGCGCGGCCCTGCACGCCGATGAGGCCGGGCTGCTTCACTTCGGCGGGATAACGGCCGGTGAATTCGATATTGGCGTCCGTGGCCATGATGGACAGGCTGCCCTTCTCGGCCTTGAGCCAGATGGAACGCAGGTAGGCGGCCCCTGCTTTGGCAGGGATGATGGCTGCCGCTTTCTGCAGGCCTTCGATGATCTGTTCTTTATTAACAGAAAGTTTCATAAAAGAATCCTTGTAATAATTGATGCCTGTGCTTTTGTGCGAAACCAATGCAACAAGCTGTTTTTACTTAAAATTTTAACGATCCCTTTAAGCACTGCCCGTCTACGCCCTGAACACGTCATCCGTGGGGGCGCCGTCCGGCTGTTCCTGATGTGCGCATTTTTCCAGTCTGGCGACAAGGTGTTGCACATCTTTGTTACTTTCCAGCATTTTTCCAATCTTTTTGACCGCATGGATGACGGTACTATGGTCGCGTCCGCCAAAGGCCCGGCCCAGTTCGGGATAGGAAAGGCCCAGATGGCGGCGACAGACGTACATGGCCGCCTGCCGGGCCATGACCAGGCGCGCGTGGCGGCCCGTACCCGTGATGTCGGCGGGGGCGGCGTCGCAGCAGCGTGCGGCCTCGGCCAGGATCTGTTCGTGTCCGGCATGGCAGGACTGCACCGGGCCCGTGCGGGCCAGACGTTCCAGATCGTCCAGGCTGGGGCGCGGTGCGGCGGCATCTTCCCAGGCCGCCTTGACCCGGAGCAGCAGGGAACGCAGGCCGTGGAAATGGGCCGCGCGCCGTGCCATGAGGCGCAGATGTTCACGGGGCAGGTCCAGGGCGTTTTCCCGGCAGCACTGCTGCAGGTAACGCATGCGGGCTTCCATGTCCGGCGGGGTCAGTTCGGCGGAGAACAGTTGCCGGACGCGGGCGGCGGGGCCGGGCTCCCACGTTCCCAGAACATCGGGGCCGCCCTCCAGGGCCAGGACCACCGGGGCCTTTTCGGGGCGATGCGCCAGCAGGGCCGCCAGCAGGTGCTGGAAACGGGGCTGCCCGCCCAGGGTCTGGATATCGTCCAGGAACAGGGCATCGGCCTGTTGCCAGAACAGGGGGGCCGTCTGTTCCTCCAGAGGACAGTGCTGAAAAAAACGGGCCGCCGGGGCCAGGATGACGCGCAGGTCCTGTCGGGCAAGGGCCGCGGCCATGTGATGCAGCAGATGGCTCTTGCCCGTGCCTTTTTCGCCGTGGAGGAGGAAGGGGCTGTGCCCGGGCTCCCGCAGGGCAACGGCCCTGGCCATGGCCAGGGGGAAGGCATTGCGGGCACCGCCCGGCAGCGGCATCTCGTCCCTGCTGTCATCATGGAAAAAAAAGGCGTCCGGGATGCGGGCCGGGGCCGTGTGCGGCGCGGGGCTCTGGGGCCGGGGCTGCCCGGGCAGGACATATTCCAGCCGGGGG
>OGZI01002049.1_pt1 | contig 17736 bp, 17 predicted proteins | sample 1576711 | NCBI WGS metagenome assembly OGZI01 (sample SAMEA3541482, study PRJEB24748) | human gut metagenome | biome: human gut; feature: human-associated habitat; material: faeces | place: China | collected 2012
TGCCCGGATCGCCCGTGATGAAGTTCGTCACTTTGGCCAAAAGGTCGGCATGGTTCGCCGCCGTCAGCTTGCCGCTGAATGCCATCAGGCACGCCCTCCCTGCGCCACGTTCTTGACGGCGGCGCGGTTCTGGTTCATCTGGAAAAGGAAGGTCCGCGCCCCTTCGGGGCTGCGCATGTACTTCTCGATCTTGCTGTTGTCGTCGACGATGACGATGTTCGGAGAACCGCCGCCCGTGCTGTTTTGGATGGCCGAAGCCAGCGCCTCGATTTTGTCCGCGATGACGTCGAGCTTCGCGCCCATGTTCGCGTTGTCCGAGCGCGACAGCACCCGTTCACCCGTCTGCAAGATTGCCGGGCGTTCGTCCGGGCGGAGCAGCCCGCCCTCGTGGTAGCGCGGGGCATTGGCGAAGAGGGACAGCGGCACGGTACGGGTAGCGACGCCGCCCATGCCCACGATGCCGCCCGAATGGTGGATCGGCACGTTGGCGACGTGCTGCCCGAGTGCGGCGTCGTATCCGGCGAACCCCGTTCCTTTGCCGGAATAGAAGCTTCCGCCGCTGAACATCCCGGACAGGGAATTGGTCAGCAGGCCGAGGATGCCGCCGATGAGCTGGTTGGTCGCCGCGTTGGCGGACTGTACGGCAAGCTGGCGGGTCAGGTTGGCGAAGAACTCATCCGCCGCAAAACGCCCCTCATTGAAGACCTGTTCCAGCGCCGAGCCGCCCACGTTGCCGATGGTCTGGAAGGCGTTGGTGAACAGGTTTTCCATCTGGCCGGCGGCGTCCGTCGCCGTGGAGACGTAGGACAGTGACGCCCGCGCGATGCCGTCGTTCCAGCTGCGGGAGGATTCCAGCTGTTGCAGCTTCAGCCACTGCTGGATGTATTCTTCGGAAATGCCGACGTTCTTGCGGAGATTGTCGGCCTGCGATTCCAGCAGCTTGTTGTTGTATGTCTGCGCCAGCCCAAACTGTCCGGCCTGCTTGTACAGGTCCCGGTAAAACTCGGAAGCGGCCTGCGCGTCCTTGATCTGCGATTCTTTTTCCTTGGCGGCGGTATATTCGTTGACCTTGGCGGTGACGGTTTCCTGCGCCACGCCGAGGGAGAGCAGCTTGCGGGTAAGGTTGTCCGCCTCCCTGTCTAGCTCCATCTTGTTGACGGTCCGCCAGTCCCCTGACAGGCGGGCGACGGACAGCGCTACATCGTCAAGGGCTTCCGACTGCTTGCGGATGTTGTCGGCGTTGGCGGCCTCCGCGTAGCGGGTGGTGACGGCGGTCAGCTCGGAGAGCGACAGCCCGGCGTCCTTGCCGCGCTTGGCGATTTCCAAAAGCTTCTTGTCGAGCTTCACGCCGAAGGCTTCTTCGCCGTTGTTGAGCAGTCCGGCGATTTCCGCTTCCACGCCCTGCAAATACGTCTTTGCCGACTCCGCTTTTGATGTGCCGCCCTTTGTTTTTTTCGGAGGCGTATAGGCCTGCCCCGCCCAAGACAGCAGCTCGGATATTCCCGGCGTCAGCAGTTCCTTGTTCCCGGCCATAACACCCTTGATGGCCTCCGTGGACAACCCGGCGGCGTTGAGCTGTTCAGCCTTGAATTTTTCAACCCCCTTCAGCCCTTTGGCATATGACTTGAATTCAAGGCTCGACATGACGTTTGCGAGCCGTTTCGGATCGAGCTTGCCCAGTTCCACCACGAGACTGTTGACGCCGGAGGCCGCCGCGCTGGCGCTTCCGCCGATGCCGTCCAGACCGGAAGCCACGTTCCCGGCTTGCGCCGTGACGGCTTCCTGCTGGATTTTCAGGGCGATGAGCGGGTCAAGGAACTTGGTGATGGCGGAGGACGTTTCGCCGGTCCGATTATACTGCACGCCCAATTCCATGAGCTTTTGCTTGACGGCCTCAAGTTCCGCGAGCGTGGCGTTGGCGATGTTCGTCGGCAAAAGTGAAGCCATCGCTTCGCGCAGTTGTTCCCGCATTGCGGGGGCGTTGCCGTCGAACAAGGCCATAGGGACGACTTCGCTCATGATGTTTTTATAGGCCGAACCGTTCAGCATATCGCCGCCGGCGACATGCTGGAGGTTGGCACTGACGGATGCCTGTTCAAATTTCAGGCGTTCCGCGGTCATGCCCTTGAGCTGTTCCCTGTAGGCGTCCAACGCGCTGGCCGCTGTCCCGGTGTTGTCGCTGACGAGCATGAGCGCATCGGCGTGTTCGCGGGAAAATTTCGTCGCAGCGTCTTCCTGCGTCGCCAGATAGCCGAGCCCTGCGGTCAGCGCCGTCACCGCCAGCCCGACCGGGCCGCCGAACGCGCCGAGCAGGGCGGAACCGGCTGTTTTCGCCATACGCCCGACACCGGCCAGAGAACTTGAGAAGGAGCCCAGAGCGGTGGGCAAGGCTTTCAACTTTTGCTGGTATATCGTTTCCGCCGCCGTCAATTGTTGTTTCAGGGCAAGTTGCTGGCGATCCTGCGCGGCGCGGATGATGGCGTTATCCGTGCCGTTTTGCACGGCCAGCGCGCTGCGCCGTTCGGCTTCAAAGCGCTCCAGTTCCGCGCGGGCGGCGTTACGGGCGGCAAGGGCGGCCTCGGTATCGGCCTGCGCCTTCATGGCCACGGCCTGCGCGGAGCCGAGGAGCGTCACCTTCCCGCGCAGTTGCGCCGCTTCCAGTTTGATGGTTTCGGCGGCGTAGCGGGCCGTTTCGTTGGCGGCCAGCTTTTTGGCCGCCGTCATTCCGGCAATCCCGGAGCCGAGCACGACGGCCCCGGAGGCGACCGTATCGAAGTTGTCGGACAGGAGCTTCAGCACGTCGTTGAGCTGGCGCAGCCCCTCGGCGGCGGCAGGGGCGAACAGGTTGCCGCCTTGCGTGCCGAGGTTGTCCAGCATGTTCGCCGTGGTGTCCTTCAGGCCGTTCAGCGTTTCCTTCCAGCGGGCAAACGAGGCGTCCGTTTCCCCGGTTTTCTTGTTCATGGCGTCGAGATTGGCGGCGTGCTGGGCAAAGGCCGTTTCAAGTTGCGGGGCCAGCCCCACAAGCGACTCTTCGGAGCTGAGGAACTGCGCCAGCGAAGAGCCGGACTGCCGGGCCGCCGCGTCGAGCATCCGCCACGTCCGGGCAAGGCCGTTTTGCTTGACCATCGCTGTTCCGGACTCGTATCCCAGACGCCCAATGAGCCCGGCCAGCTTTTCGTTGGGCCGCAGCAGCTCCATGACCGCGGCCTTGTACTGCGTGGCCGCCTTCGCCGTGCCGCCGGAGGTGAGCGTCAGCGCGGAGAACTGCGCGCCCATTTCGTCCGCGCTGATGCCCGCCTGCTTCGAGACGCCGGCCAGTTCGCCGATGACCGGGATGACTTCGCCGACAGTGGTTTTGCCCTGTTTTTCAATGGCAAAGAGGAGGTCGGAGGCTTCGGCGGCCCTGTTCAGTTCCCCGGTGTACCCGGTCATGAGCGAAGTGAGCGCGTCCACGGCCTGCGCCTGCGAAACCCCGGAAACCTTGGAGGCCTTCGAAGCCGTTGAAAGCAGGTCAACCGCCTTGGCGGCTTCGGTCACGCCGGACGAGTAGACGGTATACAGCCCCTGCATGAGCTGGGTTTGCGAACCCAGCTCCGGCCCGAGCCCGGCGATGTCGGCCTTGAGCTCGCTTGCGCTGCGCGAGGTGACGCGCCGCATGCTGACAAGGGCCGTCTCGAAGGCGGCGGCCTGCCGGATGGCCTGCCCAAAGCCGACGCTGACGCCGAGCCCGGCAAAAACGTTCCGCAGGCCCGGCCCCAGCGCGTTGAGGGCGTCGATCTTTTTTGCCAGAGAGTCCGCTTCGCCGCCGACCCTGCGGAACGAGGCGCTGGCCTTGTCGTCGGCATAAATGCTGATGCGCGTCGCCATGTTGGCCATCAGTGTTTCTCCCGGTTCCAGAGTTCAAGTTGCGTGCGCTCGATGAGCGCCACGCCGTTCAGCGTGTCCGCGTCCATCGTGATGCCGAGCGCCCGCGCCACGGCGAAGACGGCGGGGTAGTCCAGACCGTACGGCCCGCCGAAGCCGACGCGCCATTGCGTGCCGCTGGCGCAGGCCAGCCGGACCGCCGGGATGTTTGCGTCAAGCAGGGGCGGCTCGCGTTTGTCGCAGTCGCCGCAGGGGGCAGGTTTCCCGCGTTTCCGGCAGCGCCGGACGCAGGCCGCGCAGTATCGCGCGCGTCCCGCGTCCCCCGCCCAGCGCCACCAGCGTTTCAGTTTCCCTCTGTGACTTCCGGCTGCTCCAGTTTGGCGCAGAAGGTTTCGATTTCGAGGATGTCGCGCAGGTCGAGGCTGTCCCGGAGTCCGAAAAAGCCCTCGACGCACAGCGACAGGCGGGCAATGCGGAAATCCATGACGCTGCGCTGGGCAAGGGCCTCAGCCGCGACGCTGTTCCCGGATGCGGAAAGCTCGGCGATGGATTCAAGGCTTTCGATGCGTCGGCGTTCGGCCTCTTCCCATTCGGCAAAGGTGCGCCCGCGAAGCCCGACGGTTTTCCCGCTGGGGAGCTTGTGCGAGGTGAATTCCATGTTTCCTCCGTTACGCGTAGGATTCCACGCGGTTGACGAGTTCAACGGCCATGACGGCATCGCCCTTGTCCACAAACGGCATGACCGTCACCGTCTGCATGAGCCCTTCCTTGCCGCTGATGGCCGCCCCTTCCGCGTCCAGTTCCGTTTCGGGGTAGCGGAACCACACTTCGTCACCGGTCACGGCGCAGATGCCCACGGCAAAGGAGACGGTGGAAGCGTCTTCCGAAAGCTGCTGGAACGTTTCGGATTCGAGGAAACAGGTCAGCGTGCTTTTGCACTCGGGGTCGCCTTCGGGCATCCGGCTGTACTGCCCCATATCGCCCACGGCGGCCTTGGCTTCAATGCCGAACGCATTGGACAGGTCGCCGCTTTCGACCTCGCCCCGGCGCACGCCGTTGATCCACACGGAGGTTTCGATGTTGTCGAAGGGAACGGCGGGCGGCGAGAGCGGGCTGGCGTCCAGCGGTTCGGCGGCTCCGCTTTCCCGGCCCACCACGAAGTCGAGGGAAAACTTCAGCTCGTCGTCCCCGCCGAAGTTGAAGTTCAGGCCGTTGACCTTGCAGAAGGCAAAGCGGCGGTAGGGCTTTTCAGCCGCGCCTGTTTCGAAGTCGAGGTATTTTTCCATCGTCAGGGTCGGCTGGCGTTTCGGCAGCGCGAAGGCGTGGCGGTAGAACACGGGAACGGCAATGGCGGAACCGTCAAACGTCTCTTCGGTGAAACTCGCGGTGATGACGAGCCGCCCGTTTTCCGTCCCTTCTTGCAGGACGTGCGTTCCGTCGTAGCTTGTGGAGCCGGAAATGGTGATTTTTTCCCCGGCGTTCAGGGCATGGATGCCGCCTTCCACGGGCAAGGCCACCTTGCCGCCGGAGAGCGTTTTTGCCGCTCCGGAGAGCACGCAGACGCGGCCCCGGTGCAGGGTTGCCCCGGAAAGGGCTTCGGCCTTGTACGGGGCCTCGATCACCACTTCGTCGGCGGTGACGCCGGGCGCGACGCGGTAGGTGCCGTCGTAGTTCGCAGATCCGGTGACGGAAACCACGGCGTCCTGCACGAAGCCGTGCCCGGCGCAGGGCAGGCCGACCAGCCCGTCGCCCTTGTCCGTCACGGCTCCGGAAAGCGCATTTCCGGCGCCGTCCGCCGTGGTCGCCGGCGCGCCGCACAGGGCCCGGATGATGTAGCCGAGCTGAGGCGCATACGATGCGCTTTCCAGCGAGCCGGAGAGGTTCGCCATGCCCGCGTAGGGCTTGCCGCTGCCGCGTGCGTCCCGGATGACGGAGCGCTGCTTTTTCGAGCTGCCGCGCCTGAAGTCTTCCGAGGCGAAGGCCAGCCGCACGCCGGACGTGCCGGCGGCGACCTTGCCGGGGGCCTCTTCCATGTACAGCGTCAGCGAGCACGCGCCGCCGGAAACCTGTTGATACTGAGGCATGTTTCCTCCTGAAAGGTTAGAACCGCCTGCCGACGGGCAGGCTTTCGGTTGCGGTCAGCGTGGCGTCGAGCATGACCAGAGGATAGCCGGCAAGATGATACTCGGCGGAAACATCCCCGAGCGACACGCCCGGCACGGCCTGTTCAATGGTTTTCCTGACCAGCTCCCAGACTTCGGCGAGCCGGAGCGTCCCGGTCATGAGCATGACGCCTTCGCGGTTTTCGAAGCCTTCTTCGCTCAGCCCGATGAGCAGGCCGACTTCGTGTTCGTTCGCCTTGCGTCCCGGCCCGGTGGTGACGGCATCCGGGAACAGCGCGATGAACGGCGCGTCGCTCTCGTCGGGCGGGCGGCGCATGTCCACGCCCACGCGCAGGGCGACGGCCTTGCCGTAGTGGTCTTGCGACCACCGGCGCAGCGTCCGGCTGGACGCGAGGGCCGTCGCCCAGAGCGTGGCGATTCCAACGGTTGTGTGCACGGAAGACTCCTTTTTCGCGGGAGGATAGACGCAAAAAAAGATTTCCGGCAAACGGGGTTAACGCGGCGTCGGGAAGGATGGAAAACGGTTAACGGAATGGGGTTCAGGGCATGTCCGGCGAGAATGCCCCATTGCCGCGCAGGGCGTCGAGCGCGCGGCGGGCCAGCGTCCGGCTGTGCTCCTTCTCCGCTTCGGAGTAGGTGCGGAAGACGGGCTGTTCCGGCTGGACGGCGGGCACGGCGGGCACGGCTGGAGCGGGGCGGGGTGCGGCATGGGCGGCCCGGACGCGCACGGCGTTGGACAGCCATGTCCGCAGGAAGCTCGCCCAGTTGTGGACGGGCTGCCTTTTCTTTGCCTGCCACTCGCGGATGCGGAGGATTTCGGCGTCCACGTCCACGTCGGGGAAGTCGTGTTGCAGGGCCACCAGCAGGTGGAGGGGGATCGCCTTTTCTTCAACGGGCGGAGCGAAAGAAGCTCTCTCACGCTCCGGCGTCCTGATCGGAGTTTCTTTTTCCCGTTCCCTTTCCGATTCCCCGGACGGTAGCGATACCCTATCGGAAGGGTACGGCGCGGCCCCGAACAGGTGGGGGTAGCGTTTCAGAATGGCCCGGCGGATGGCGGCGGACTCCACGGTGGGGAGCAGGGCGCGGAGCGAAGTGAGGATTTTGGGCGAGGTGCTGCACTGGTGGCGGATGAAGCCGCAGACCCAGATGTCGCCGTCTTCCATGACGATGCGTCCGTCAAACTCCAAGTCCTCCAGAAACTCCCGCACGTCGTCCTCATCCAGCCCGGTTTCAAAGGCGATTTTGCGGACGGTCACGGACAGCACGCCGAGATTGTTGGTATTCGGGCTGGTGAACAGGTAGAGGTACAGGAGCTTTTGTTCCGGCGGCATGTCTTCAATGGCGGGATTGTTCCAGAACGCCATGCGGATAGTGCGGTAGGTGGCCATCAGCGCACCCCCAAAAGAAGCTGCGCGACGAACCCGGCAGACAGGATACCGGCCAGCAGCAGGACAGAGAAGGCACGTTCGGCAAGGGAGAACAGACGATACCGCAGGCGAAGGCCACGGGAAGAAAGGAGAAAACGCAACATGATACACCTACCGGTTTTGGGATTGGGAACAAAAAAAGGCGGAACAACGCTCCCCGGCCCGGTAAGGCCGCCTGAGTCTCACGAACATCAGGACGTTATTCCGCCAATATGTAACCGCATCCACAGGATAAACCTATAGTGCAATGGTGGCAGAAACAAGAAACGCCGTAATTTTCTTCAGCATGGGGACGCTGATGAAGGCTTCGGCAAGCCTTACCGGTTTTGAGGAAGGTCAGATTAGCGAAGGTGCTGGGGTGGTGTCAAGAGGGGGGATTGGTCAAGAAATAGCTTTATTTTCTTTTAAAAGATTATCTGAATTTTTAAGTTCAAGTATTTCAAATCCTTTATCTTTTATGCGTGTATAATGCATTTTCGTGCACAAACAAAGAGGCGCGTTAGCAATGTCACCAGTATCTCTTAGATTTATAAAACGACTTACCATATATTCCCAGTGTTTTTTTAATTTACTACAAGTCATATTTTTTATATTGCAAGGTAAATAAATAGGATGTTCTAACTCTAAGAATACTAAACCATTTTTATATTTTATAAAATCCATATCGCTTTTTATTGTTATACGAAAAGACTCTTTGAAGCCATCATCCCAACCACCAATCCAATAACATTGGATGTGCTGTACCTGTGTATCATCAACCATTATGCCATCAGATCCAACTAGCGAATCAAGCAATGGTTTAAGTATATTGTCTATATCAGCATATTTATCTGTTAATTTTCTTTTTTCTTCGTCACAGTACCATTCTACTGTAATTGAAACTTCACCTGTATATATAATTGGAATATTTTTCGTTTTTTCTATTATAATATTTTTTAATTCTTCTTTTTTATCACGTTTTGATTGTATAGATACTGGTGGCATAGAAATTAAAAATTCTACTGTATCGCGAAGTAAATTTTCATCAATTTTCATATCTTCTTCGAGAGATTTGCTTTTTTCACTGGGCGAACCGAGCTTTTCTTCAGGCATTAGGACTCCTTTTTGGATTTTTACTTGATTTGGTCACGCTCTCCTCACATCCCCTCAATCAACATTCGAACAAACCCATCCATCGTCGTCTCGCCAACCCGCTCCTGCTCCCAACCCCTGTCGGTTCCCGGTTTGTACACGGCAAAGATGACCTTGCCGGGGGCGTGCGGGTAGCGCAGAAAGCCTCTGTCTTCCTCTCCCTCCTCATGGGTATAGAATTTTATATAAGCGTAGCCCCGTTTAGAGGCACAGGTCAATGCCCTTTCCGAACTCGCGGGAATGTCAAAAGAAAAGCCCGGCAGCGGAAAAGCTGACGGGCGGTGGCGGCAAAACGGCTTGCCAGAAACAGCGCGGACGGCTACGGTGTCGCCGTGGGGTTGCCTCCCGAAAAGGAGGATACCCCATGAGACGCTTCCTCCGGGACGTGCTGGCAACTTGGCTTGCCGCCGTTCTTGCGGCTGTGGCGGTGCATTTCATGAATCTCTAAACAGTTGCCCCGGTAGGAGGCGACTCTCCAACCGGGGCAGAAACTTGAGATTCCCAAAATCTCGGGGGACGTGCCCCACACGGGGCGGTGAGTGTTGACGCACTTGCCGCCCTTCTTGCGTTCAAGATAGCGACGTTTGCCGGAGTTGGCAAGCGTGTTGTCTATTCATCATCCGCAGAAGGCTCCCCGATCTTACGAGCAGCCGGGGCCTCACGGACACCCGGACGTTGCCTTGTCAATATGTAACCACATCCGAAAAAAGGATGCACTGGTGGAAAGATGCAAAAAAAGCCGTCAATGTCACCAGCTTGGGACTGGCAAAAGGCTACGGTTACGCCTCGCTAAGTTGGGAAGTGCAGAGCAGGAGAAGAGGGCCTAGGTGTCAAGAGGAGAGAAATGCAGAGTCTGCATAACGAGTCAAAAATGGGCGACCATGCTCATCTAAATCAACAATTAAATGCTTTTCCATATTATGAAAAAAGCCTGTGTCTTCAATAAGTTTTTTGAAACGAAGTTCATCATTATCATATTCTTTATGGATGGCAGCGTGATAATATATCATAAGATATTCGTATACGGATATTTGAGCCCTAAATATGCGTAAATACCTTTTTCTTCTTGATTTTTCTTGTACATTGTCATCTATAAATTTTAATACAACATATATGCTATGATAATACATGTTAAGTTGATAGTTTGTTTCTTGGCAAAGAATTGTCTCTGATATTTTTAATGTTTCGTCACTTGAAAAATCAAACAACATATCTTGTTCATTAATAATCTTTTCAAGTGATGCTGATATCAATATATCAGAGCTGGAGTCCATGAAATTTTTTTTAGATATTGTCCTGCAAGTATAACAGAACATATTATAAAAAGCATAAAAAGCCTGCTGACCAGAATATTGGTAATCACGTCTCCTCTTTGTAAAACCATAGTAAATATTTTTGACATTATCTCTATGTATATTGATAAGCTGAAAGAACTTATTTTCAAAAAGCTGTACCTGAAATTCTTCTTCGCGTTTATCCGCTTCTTTAAATTGCCAAAATATCAAGAAAAAAGTGGCACCGGCTGCCAGTGCCGAAAAAAAGGCTCCCACAGGAGAAAATACATTCTCAAGATTTTCTATCTCGCCAAACAATCCCGCAAAGGGCCAGCAAGACCATCTGTAGGCGGTACCCCCAAGAAGCCAGACAACAAAAACGGCGAGTAGGCAAAAAATGAGGATGTGATAATTTTTTTTCATTACTGGACAGTAGGTTGAATAGACGTTAATTTTATCTTGAAAAAACGATAAAAAAAGGGTAAGTTCCCGTGCTTAAATAAGCTGAGGAGGATGCCATGGATACAAGAAAAGCCATAAATAAGGCTAAATGCCTCAGAAGGCAATATTTTACAGACGGTATTTGTAATCCTCGGGATGCTTTTGAGCGAATTTTCAACGATAAGAATATTGAATTACAATATAATGATGACGGTGAATGGATACATCAGGACAAAGATGGTAAGTGGATTCTCACGATTCCGCTTACTTCCTCACCGTTAAGAGACAATTTTACCATTGCTCACGAAATTGGGCATCTAGAACTTCATGATACCAAGAGAACGCAACAATTTCATCGAAGTGGAAAACCCACAAGTGAAGAAATAGAAGCAAATATTTTTGCCGCTGAATTTTTGATGCCTGAAGATGAATTCAAGGAAGCTGCAAAAAGATTTAATAATTCAGAGCGAATGCTTGCATCTTACTTTGGAGTTTCTCCTGCGGCAGCGTTGGTCAGAATGACTGTTTTGGGAATAAAATAAAGGAAAGCCCCCTTCAAAAGAAGGGGGCTTTTTTGTTAGCCTTGCCATCCTCTCCTCTTTCTGCCACAAGAACCTGTCCGCAAGGACAAGCCTTCTTTCCGGCTTTCAGGCAGGCCCGGAAAAGGAGGTGCGTTCATGAGGAGACTCTTGCACGTACTGGAAGCCGTCACAATCTACGCTCTCAAGCGTTTGATTGATATGCTGTTCGACGTGAACAGATAAAAAGCGGCCCCGGTAGTGCGCGAACACTGCCGGGGCCTTAAATCTGGCTAATACCCAAGCCGGAAAGAAGGCTTCGACAAACTCTCCGAGTCTGCCGGGGGGCGGTGAGTGTTGACGCACTTGCCGCCCTTCTTGTTTTCAAGATAGCGACGTTTTCGGCTCTTGGCAAGTCTTCACAGCCCCAGACGTTCCCGTATGCGTTCCAGCATGAGCCGTTCCACTTCCGACATCTTCTGCCTGTAAACCGGTTCCACCAGCGGACGCTCCGGCTGTTCCAGCGTTGCCTTGTCCTTGCCGAGCGGGACGCCGGCGGCCCAGAAGGCCCGGCGCATGGCGGGCGTAACCGGCTGGCTGCCGGTGTACTGGAACCGGTTGTCCGTACCGCGTCGTCCGGCCTGTACCGCCTCCAGAAATCGCGCCGCCGAGGGCGTCACCGCGCCGACGTCGACGCGCAGGTCGTTCATCATCTTGTAGCGCATGGCATTGACGAGCCGTCCGCCCATGGCCGCGCGTCCGCGCAGGGAACCGTCGCGGGTCCGCCCGCGCCAGCGTTCCATCAGCCGCTCCCGCCCGGAAACGGGTTTAAAGCCGACCCGCCGTTTGAGCTGGAAACGCCTGCCATGATGCCACCGCCCACGGCTCCACGTCCCGGCCTTGAGCATGTCCATGCGCCGGTACCGGTGCATCCGGGAAAGCTCAGGCCACGAGGCCCGCAGGCCCCCGGAGCCGCGCAGGGCGGCCTTGAGTTCGGCCCGGAGCAGGTTTCCGGCAAAGCGCAGGGCGCGGCTGAACTCTTTTGGGAAGGCCTGCGCCATCGCGTACAGCTCGGGGGCCGCCGACCGCTCAATCTTGCAGAACGTGCCGCCGAAGGCGGTAAAGCGTTCCGGCCCGGCATAGGACGCCTTGTATGCGCGGCCCATGTCAGCGCCTCGTCGCCCGCTGCGTGCCGCGCAGCAGCAGCCGCCACGCCACCAGATGCGGCATTCCGTTTTCGTCCCGGTCAATGACCATGCGTGCCGCCTCCGTGCGCCAGCGTTGCCCCATGCCGTCCAGCAGGTCGAAGCGCGGAGCTTCGGACATATCCGCCGGGGCGTCCTCCGCCAGCATGAGGCCGTAGCCCCAGTCCGCGCCGGGGGGAATGCTGGCGGAGTCCGCCCACGCCAGCAGCTTGTTGCGTATGCTGTCCACGCCGCCGTAGTTTTGGCGGCAGACCATGTAGACGGTGCGGGCTTCGCCGTCGGGGTCGAGCGTGACGTACGTTCCCAGATCGCCGATGGCCTGCGCGAGGTCCTGTCTCAAGTCCATACGGCCCTCCTATGCGGCCCGCTTCGCGAGCCAGCCCCCGGCAAAACGCCGCCGGGAGCGGTTTTTCAGACACAGCTCGACATACCGCGCGCCTTGCAGGGCATTGAGTCCGTTGCGGATGGCGGTTCCCCGCCCGTCGGCGACGGCCTTGTGCAGCCGGGAAAGCGTTTTGGGGCCGAATGCGCCGTCAACGCCGAGGTCGGCCCCGTAGCGGAACACGCCCGGTGCGGCTTCGGCGTTCAGGGCGTTGAGCACCTGCTGGAGGTGGCGGCAGGTGCGCGGGTGGCCGAGGTTGATGGATTGCTCGAAAAGCTCGTGCGCCAGCGCGTCGGGCAGGTCCCCGCACTTCCAGCAGTCCCAGAATTCTTTCTTGTAGAAGCCTTGCACCAGTTTCAGCAGCACGCTCCGGACGCCTTCGCTTTTGAGCGTGCCCTGTTTGCGGGCGGATTCGATGACGGCCCAGCCCGACCATCCGGGCCACGAGGCCGAGCTGATGCCCGCGAAGGTCAGCTTGCCGGGGTCCGCCGGATCGTCCGTCAGCTTCAGGCCGCCTTCCATGCCGGGGTCCATGACGATGGTTTCAAACGACGCGTCAAAGCTCATGCCTTGTTCTCCTCATTGAAAATGGCATCGCGGTACTTGCGCAGGCGGCCCCGCAGCTTGTGCGGGAAAGGCACGCCGAAAAAGGCAAGATGCTCCATGCACGACAACGCCTCGTTGATGCAGAGAAACGCGATGAAAAAATCACGCACGGGGAAGGGGACGCCGCTTTGCCGGACGGCATGTTCCACCGCCGCCATGACCAGCACCGCCACGAAATAAAAAAACATCTTGCAGACACCGGCCCGCATCTTCCTTCCGCTTATCCGGTCGAGCACCCACGCGCGGCAGAAACCCAGCAGGAAATCGCAGCACAGCAGCAGAAAGAGAATGACGACAAGCGCGGAAACGCCGCCGAGCATCGAAGCCACGACAGAGCCGAAAAGCGATGCCGTCAGCTTGAAAGGCACGTCCAGCATCAGCTTGTCCGTCCATGCCACAACATCTTGCCACATATTTTTTTCCAAAAGCGGCGGACGCCCCGGAGAACGCCCGCCGCAGAGCTCAGACGTTGATCTTGACGCTGACGACGGCAGCCGTGGAAGCCGCGGGCTCCCAGCATACGCCGACGCGCAGGTTGTTTGTGGCGTCGCTTCCCGACGTGGTTGTCGCCGCCGTGGTCAGCTTGCCGTCGGCGTCGAGGTAGACGGCGGCCCCCTGCGCCACATCCTTGCCGCTGGCGGCGGCTTCCTTCGCCAGCAGGAAAACCCCGCAGGCGGCAAGCTCGCCTTCCGCTCCGGCGGGGATATCCGTGGCGGCCACGCCGACCATGCCGGACAGAGGCACCAGCTCGCCCGAAAGGACAGCTGCGGAACCGCTGTTCTTCCAGCGCATCCGGGAACCGTTCTGCATGAAGTTCTTCATTGTTCAGCCTCCTTACGCTGGAGCTACGCCGGGGTTTTTGGTTCCGGCGCGGGGATCGTTGATGAACGCGCCCGCGTCGATGCTCACCTTGAATTCCGTGCCGTCGATGGTCCAGCCCTGCCGCTGTTCCACGCGAGGGGTCTTGTTGCCGCCGAGCCACGCCACGGAAAGGAACGTGCCGCGCATCCCGGCGAGGAACCACGGCAGCGCGCCCGTGCCGTCGAGGCGCGGTTCGATGACCGGCGTGCAGTAGTTCGTCCACGGGTTCGGCCTGTTCGGTTCCGCCTGCGTGCCGATGACCGTTGCGTTCAGGAGCTGGTAGGCTTCCATCTGAAGCGCGACCGGGATGATCAGGAACGAGGGACGCAAGGCCAGTGTCTTGCCGGTGCTGTCTTTCTGCGTGCCCATGGCGGTGACGGCCTTGCCGAACGAGGCCGCGGAAATGGCCGCCGCCGTCAGCAGGTTTTTGCGGTCGGCGTGGAAGAGCGGCTTGCCGTCCTTGAGGTTCGCCGTGCTGGTGAGCAGGCCGTGGACAAGGTCGGCGACGGTGCGCTCGGCTGCCTGCCCCATCTTGCGGGGTATTTCCGTAAACTGGTTCAGATCGTTGTTGATGACGGCCTGACGGGAAATGCTGAACAGCTTCCCGTAGGTGGCGACGCTGAACACCGCTCCCCGGTCGCTGATCGCGCCGTGGGTGTATTCGCCGTCTTCGTTCACGCGGTCGAGCGTGGAAAAGGATTCGAGCGTCGCGCCGGTATGCTCGCGGAAGTCCGCCGCCGTGGCCTCGCCCGTCCACAGGGAATAGGTTTCCTGCGCCTCTTCGGCCCCGGCCAGCACGGCCCGGTGCGCGGCGTCGGCGAGGATGGACGGGAAGTCGGACGTGGTGAACGCGCGGCCTACCATGTCCATGTCGCCGCGCGTGGGCTTCCCGGCCCGGCGCAGGCAGTCGCGGGCCAGTTCCGCCAAGGTGAAGCCGCGCAGCTCTTCCGCACCGGGGGCGGGCGTTTTGACCACGCGCCCGAAAGAGGTACGCAGTACCAGCGAATCGGCGGCGGCCGCCCGGAACTTTTCGTCCTCATCCTGCCCCATGCTGACGCGGAATCCGGGGACGGACTCGCTGTTCCGGGAGGATATGGCGTCGAGCACCTGCGCCCGGAAGGCGTCAAGGTTCACATGCTCGCGGATGGCGCGTTCCGCCAGTTCCGGCATCCCGTGCCGGACGGCGAGGGACAGAATATCGGCGGCGCGGGCTGCGTCGTCGGGGACGACGGGTTCCTGCACCGCGTCGGGAGCGGTGACGGGCAGCGGCTCCGAAGCGGCGCGGTTTTTCTGGACGGGGGGCGTGGCGACGGGTTCGGGCGTCGTCTGGGAAGGGAGCGTATTCGGCATGGTTGCCTCCGGGTTACACTGTTGAGAGCGGGCTTTGGCGGCGTCGTCCGCCCCGATGGGCGTCAGGGAACCTTCCCTGACGGTCCATTTGCTGACCACGCGGACGGGCCCGGCGAACGAACGCCCGGATTCCCCGACAAAGCCCGTTTCGCCTTCGGGAATCCAGTACGATTCGTCCACGCTGTAGCCCACGGAAATGTCGGTAAGATGCCCTTCGGCGACCTTGCGGAACGCGTCTCCGGCGGTGCTGGAAAAGTGCGCCGTGGCCAGCAGGCTTTCGCCTTCCACGCGCAGGCCGCGCAGGGAACCGAGCTGATCTTCGATGGAACAGCGGCTGTGCGCGTCGAGCAGCGGAACCTGTTCCGGGAAGGAGCAGCCGGACATGAGCAGGATTTCGTCAATCATGCCGCGTTCCCAGTCCCAGACGGGGACGCGTCCTTCCGTGGCCAGCACGAAATCGACGGTGCGCGCCGTATCGTCCAGCGAGGCGGGCGACTGGCGCAGGCCGAACGCGGCGTTGCGGGTCGTCAAATTATTTTTTGGCATCGAGTCCTCCGGGGGCGGTGAAAATGTCGCCGAAGCCCAGCCCCTTGCTTTCGGCCTTGGTTTTGGCTTCCGCGATTTCGTCCACCACCTCGTCGTAATCGCGGCCCCGGCGGGCGGCGATTTCCTGCGGCGAGCGGACGCCGAGCGCGACTTCGGCACGGAACGCGTTGATTTCCTTGAGCGGGTCGGGCGATTCCATGCCCGGCGCGATCCATTTGTCCGACCACGGTTCAAGCATGGCAAAGGCCGGGGCCAGCTCCGGGCGGCGCAGGCTTTCGACTTTCAGCCAGTCGCGGAAGACGGGGCGGCACAGCCAGCGGATATGGTTTTCCTGCGCCGGCTTGAGGGCCTGCGCGAGGTCGAGCCGGATGCCGCGCAGGTTGGAGTAGGATATCTGGTCGTAGTCGCCGGTGAGCAGCTCATAGGTAAGCCCGGTCCCCACGGCCAGCGTGCGGAGGTTGAAGCGCAAAAACGGCTCGAACGTCCCGGACTGGCGGTTTATCTGCGCCAGCGTGACGGAATCCCCGGCCCGGAGGTATTCGAGCGTCGCGTTGGAAAGGTGTTCGGCCCGGCGGCCCGCGGCCTTGCGGTCGGCCTGAAAGCCGACGGGGTCGTTCGACTGCACGAAGCCGAGGTATTTGGATTGCAGGCGCGTGGCGTCCAGCTCCGAATCCAGCAGCTCGGCAAGGTCGCCCGCGACCATGACGCAGGCCACGAACGGGCTGATGCCGTGGAGCTGGCCGGGGCGCAGCGTCTCGAAGCCGTGGATCACCTGCGCCGCGGGCACGCGCACCACGCGCCGCGTGAATGCGCCGTCGTCAAACCAGTAGGCGGCGATGCGGCCCGTGGCTTCTTCGTATTCGATGCCGCCGTCCAGCGCGTTGCCGTCCGCCGCCCGCGCGCCGTGCCCGGTAAGCCGGTCGCCCTCGATGCCTTGCAGGGCGTAGCGTCCACGGTCGAAACGCCGGATGAAGAAGTATTCGCCGCATTCGAGGAGCTGGCGTTCGGCCAGCGCCTGCATGTCGTAAAAGTGCAGGCGGCCCGAGAAGTCGGCCTGTTCGCACCAGCGCTCGAACGCGCTTTCCACGGCCTCATTGAGCGCGGCGTCAAGCGTTGCGGAAGCCTTTCCCGCCCCGTAGTAGCGGGCTTGCAGCCGGATGCCGTTCCCCACCACCAGCGCGGCGCGCATCCGCACCGCCCGGTCGAAATAGGGGAAGTCGCGCACAAGCTGGCGCACGCGGGCCCGGACGACAGGCGAGCTTGCCCGCACCACGTCGTTGACGTTCCGATCCAGCGGGAGCCAGCCGGCGGCGTCTTCCGTGGGCCGGGCCGCCGCGTACATGCGTTCCATGTCCAGAAGCCGCCCGCGGGAGCGCGCCCTTTCGAGCTGCGCCCCCGGCGAAAAGAGGCCGACGAGCTTGTCCAGCCGCGTGGACAGGCTCATCGGTCCGCGCTCCGCACGACCGTGCGCGGACAGTATCCGGTATCGCGCGCCGCCTCATCCGCCGCCTTGCGCTCCACATAGTCGAGCATCTGCATGAACTCGGCGGGCGAAAAAAATTCCCGTTGTATCCCGTCAATATCATACGACTTGACGCGCCAGTTTCCCGACGCGAGATCGTTGCGCATCCGTTCCAACGTATCCCGAAAACTTGTAAACGCCATACCGCACGCTCCTGATTGGCGAAAGCATCAGCCAGAATTGAGCAGAAAAAAGGCGAACGCGCAAACGGGGTTAATGCGGTGCGGAGAACAACGTGGAAACGTTAACGGGGAGAGGGCGGCTTGCCGACAGGGGAAGGCGGCTGCTGGCGGGAGCATCCCCAAAAGGGCATATGGATGGCAATGCCGGAGTGGCCGCCGGCGCACCCGGAAGAGGCGGGGCGACGAATCCGGCGGACAGGATGCCCTTCGGAAAGCGGGAGGGGGCGGGATGGAGAAACCCAAAAGTGGTGCGGCTGGAGGAGCGTCGCACACAAAAAGGCAAGGCGACGGTTTTCCGCTCCAT
>OGZI01002063.1_pt1 | contig 17608 bp, 18 predicted proteins | sample 1576711 | NCBI WGS metagenome assembly OGZI01 (sample SAMEA3541482, study PRJEB24748) | human gut metagenome | biome: human gut; feature: human-associated habitat; material: faeces | place: China | collected 2012
AAATCCACCATATTTAAATTCATTTTCAAAATCTATATCTTTTGAATTTAATGCTAAATTACGTACAATTTCTCCCAACATTTCCGGATTAATTGGTAATGTTAGTTCTATAGTATCATTTGGGTTTTCACTTCCACTATAGCCCTTTCCAGAATAAACCCAAAGTTCAACCTTAATCTTGTCATTATATTTTGAAATACCTACTAATTTATATTTTTTACTAAATGTGTTATAAGATTTTATCCCTGTTACTGTCCAAAAATCTTTTTTAGAGTTTTTACCTTTTGAACTATCTTTATATTCTAATTTTGATAATATCTCTTTTCCAAGTTCTGTATTAGACATTGTAAGTGAATAAATTTCATCTTGATATTGAGCTACCCAAAAACCAAATTCACTTCTTAACTCTGGTATTATTAGAATATTTTCACCAAAAAAAATTGATACACTTGCTTCATTTGCCATCTTCAATTTCCTCCAATTATTCTTTCTACTATAATATTTTTAAACCTTTCAAAGTAATGGCTCCTACTAAAAATTAAATTAATTATTTTATAAAATTACCTCTTCTTGAACAATCTTACTAAATTTTTCTATTTCTTTTTTCGAAACTGGACGTAATAGTTCAACTTTATACCCATATCCATTTTCTATAGCCATTTTTTCTCTTTCTTCCATTGTTTTTATATGTCCAATTTTCTCACTCTTTATATTATTTATAAATTCTGCAAAACTAGAAAATAGCTTTTTCTTCTTTCCTAATAAATCGTGATACAATAAATAGATAGATCCATAATCATCTGTTTTTAATGACAAACAATAATAATCTCCTAACATATTATGAGAAAGCGGTAAAAATCCTCTTTCTAAATAATTCTCTAAAACTCCCATTGATTTCATTGATTCAAAACTATAGTTTTCATTCACCTCACCTACTCCATTAAATCCACATACATCATCCCATTTTCTTCCAACTTTTACTTTTGATTTATATGTTGCTCCACCATTATATTTATCTAAAAACTTAGAATAATCCTCAGGCAATTTAATTTTTAAATCTTCCTCTAATATTTTTGTTGCATTTTTAATTACTTTATTTTTTGATATTAACATTTTATTTTCTCCCATTAAAAAATTATTTTCTATCATCATATAATATTATATCATTTTTATAGTAATAATAATACGAAAAGGACACACAAAATAGAGAAAAAATCATTAAACTCCTTCTCCAAATTTTAAATATATTCTAATCACTTTATGAAGATTTTATAACAGTTATAATATCAGTAAAATCTGTCCTTAAGTCATCAGATTTTTCTTCTAAATATAGATAATATGCTGAAATACCTCTATGAATAATAGCATTCATCGTAGGATGAAATTCTTTCCTAGTTGATTCGATTAAAAAATCAACCAATTCTGTAGCTGCTTTTGTCTCATAATTTAACTTTTCAATAGCAATACGAATCATAATTGCTTTAACATCTAATGCAGATACAGACTTTTCATAAGATAATCCATTTAATACTCCAAAAATATATCCTGCAAGAATTTGTCTTTGCATTTCTTCATTTAAATCTACTGATATGTTATTAACTATTTTATCAACCATTTTTAATGTTTTATCTACCTGTATTTCCATTTCTTCTCCTTATAATACTTTGTATTTTCCTCTCGAACGTCCACATGGAATATATCCAGACTGATATAATTCATCTAAATAAACTGATTCTATATTTGTTTTTTCTTATTTTAATGATAAGTAAATAGTTAAAATACCTATATCGAATAATATTTGTGAAATCATAGGTTTAGATATTTTTTTATTTTCAACCAAATTATACAATTTTTCTTCAACAAAAGCTCCAATTCTATTATTAGCATCTTCTGCTAAATTATTCCACTCTTTAAAAATATCTGGTTCATTTTTAAATAAATATACTGTAAAATCTCCTCGCTTTTCAAGAACAAAATTTCTCCAACTTAGACTATTAATACTCTTTTCAGCCATTTCAATATCATTCAATAAGATAATTAGAATATTAGTACTTCTATTATCCTTTAAAAATTCAATATTTTTTTATTTTCTCAAGAATATTATCTCTTATTTTCATTTAATCCACCTTTTTCTCTGGTAGAATATTCAATTTACAAAAAATTATTTTTATAAAGACTTAAATTTAATATTCATTTTGAATAAAGCCTATAAGAAATAATTACCTTTCACTAATGATATATTTTCACCGATTCAGCAAGTTCAATAAAATCTTTTCTAATCATTTCTTGTAAATCTAATGGAGTGTCAACTAAATCAATTTGAAATGTAAACTCTAAAAAATTTTCTCCATCTTTAAATAAATAAGAATGTCTTTCTATTTTATTTGTTTTTCCAATAATCTGTACATAATATGCTTTGTTTTTAATCTCTTTATACTCATAAGATTTTAAATCACCATACCATCTTGTCCATATTTTTTTTATTTTTTCACTTAAAGAATCACGAAACAACTTTCCCCATAATTTTTTTACGCTAGTATTTGATTGGTTTTCATATCCTTCATCTATCATAAATCCTATATAGTTATTTTCATATTCTTCATGAACGTATACTTGATAAGCATCTGTATGTGCATCACCTTTATCAATATAATTAGAAAAATCTAGAACTTTATACTCAACTCTTGAATCATTTAAAGTTTCTAAAGAACAAATTTCTGTTTCTTCTAATCTTACTTCAAGAAGTTTTTTTATTCCGTCCTCAATCTCCTTAGCAGTAGCATTTAATGGTAATTCTATACTTTCTATATTACTATCAGGAATATATCCACCTCTATCTTTTTTCCAACGTGTTATTTGATAGAAGTTATTAAATTTTAGAATATTGACCAAATCATGATTTTTTGAAAAAGAACCAAATGTTTTAAACCCAAGAGTCTCCCAATAATTTTCATTACTATCACTTAATATCCCTTTTTCTGATTTATCTAAAGCAGATAATACACTCAATCCTAATCCATATTCTTCATTTTCTACTGGATGAATATCAGTTGAATTTTGTGTTATCCATCTGTTTTCAATATTTACTTTATGAAAAATTAAATAATTTTTATTTTTAAATACTGATACAGTCGCATATATTTTCATTTTATATTCCTCCTAATCTATTCCAACTATAATATTAAGATATATATCTTTGCTTTCAGCATAATCCAATGCTGAATTTATAGCTTTAATTTGTGAATCACTTAGTTTAATATTTGGAACAATCATATGTAATACTTTACGTTGTATTTGTTCAGGAAATATTTCTATATCTCCCAAAAATTTCCCGTTAAAATTATATAATTCATCAATATATTTTTTAATAAGTTTCTCTAAAATTTCCTCATTTTTGTAATATTTTATATTTAAATCTATACTTTTTAAACTACCGGCTATTTCTTCATCGTAATCAAATTCATGAATTACCGGTTCTTTTAAATGAACAATATTCTCCATATTTTTTTATCTCCTTATCCTGTTTTATTTAATCTTACTCAATATTAGTTTTTAAATATATCCTAAATTAAAAAATAACTATTTTTTGAAAAGAGTTTTTCAAACTAAAATATATTAACCTTATATTTACACTATTTCAATTTCAAATATCTAAATCCAACAAAAGTCATTAGATACTTTTAAGTTCAACATCTACTTGTTCTTTTTTCCCTTCTTCTAACGCTTCTCTTATTATCTCAAAAAGATTATATCCATCACTAGTCCAAAAGTACTCTGATAGATTATGAATATCAGAACTGATATTATCTCGCCAAGGCGGTGATAATTTGAGATTATCTATATCCCAAACTACTTTATTAGTACCAAGCTTTTTAAATAATAATTCAATTTCATTTAATTCCCGAATTGCAGAATCAATATTCTCATGCTTTAATTTCCCTTGATATAATTCTTTCATCAATGTTGGAAACCTACTTCCCCAATTTGAATTTTCAAGATTAACACAAATTGTTGAAAAAAACGAATGAAGAAAATCAGGACTGCCAATTGAATACCATAAAAAATCTATTTTAAGTCCAACTGCCATAATATCCTCCTTTTTATTAAAATTTTTATTTTTTAACTTTTATTTATAATCCAAGTCAATTTCTTTTTCTGTTATATTGTCAAAAAATTTAATTTTCCCATCTATTTTTACCAATTGTAAATCAGTTCCAACCGGTAAAGTATAGATTGTTATTATTGCTGGTTCTATTTTTGCTACTGTATTAAAATCACAAACCACCATATTTTTTGGATTATTTACAAACTCATCTGTATCTATATTTGAAAAAAATCTCCATCCATTATCTGCAGGATGAGCCCCTTTTTCTCTTAAAATCCAAGTTAAATAACCTTTACCTTCTAAAATATTTTTAGAAACTATACATGCTCCAGCATTTTTAATAAATTCTGTCTTTTCATGAAATTTATCTATTTTGTGAAACATACTTTTTCATCCTTTCATATATACCTTCTCTGTATGGGAGCCCTTCAGCATACTCAATAGGCGTATTATTGAATTTATCTTTATCTAAAAGATTCAAATTATCTTGAGATAAAAACACATCATACAATTCTTCCAATTCACTATCACTAAAGTTATTCATTCTAATAATATAAACAAATGCTACTTGTCCATATTTATCCTTATGATTTATATCCACTCCTCTTTTTATTAGTTCCTTACATAGTATTGCAGTTTCTTCTATTACATGATTTCTTCTGTCTAATAATACCTGTAAAGCATTATACCCTTCACAATCTACCTCATTAACATTTGCTCCATTCTCAATTAAAAACTTGCTTATCTTATATCTATCCTCAGGCTTTGAATTTGATAAAGCATCCAACAATATTTCTTCTATTTTTATATCTTCACTTTTAAACTGTTCAAAAAACTCTTCTGCTGTTTTAAGTTTTGCTACCAATTCTATTACCATTTTATGGCCTCCATTCTAGTAAATAATTAAACCACTTTAACTGACTTAACAAATTTTTTAAAATCTTTCTTTATTTTTTCTTGTAATTCTAGTGGAGTATTTACTAAATCAATTTCAAATGTAAGCTCCAGTACTTCTTCTCCATCTTTAAATAAATATGAATATTTTTCTATCTTTTTATTTTTTCCAGTAATTTCTACATAGAATTCTTTATTGTCAATCTCTTTGTACTTAAAAGATTTTAAATCCCCATGCCATCTTGTCCATATTTTTTTTATATCTTCACTTGAAAAACTTTCATATGCAGTATCTATCATAAATCCTATATAGTTATTTTCATATTCTTCATGAATATATATTTGATAAGCATCTGTATGTCCATCTTCTATATCTATATATTCATCAGGAAGTAGCTTATAACTAACTTTTGAATCATCTGCTGTTTCAAATCCACCACATTCAAAATCTATATCCTTAGAATTTAATGCTAAATTGCGTACGGTTTCTCCCAAAACTTCCGGATTAATTGGTAACAATAACTCTACAATATTATTAGGATTCTTACTTCCAATATATCCTTTCCCAATACTAACCCAAAGTTCAACCTTGATCCTATCATCATATTTTAAAATCTTTATAAATTTATATTTTTTACAAAATGTGTTATAAGATTTTATTCCTGTTATTGTCCAAAAATCTTTTTCAGAATTTTTATATTTTGAATTTTCTGAATATTCTAATTTAGTTAATATCTTATTTCCAAATTCTGTATTAGACATTTCATATGAATAAATTTTATCTTGATATTGACTTACCCATAATCCTCTTTCATCTCTAAGACTATGAACTATTAATATATTATCACTTACATATACCGATGTGCTTGCTTTTGATATCATTTTTAATTTCCTCCAACTATTATTTTTAATATTATATTATTTTGTTTCCCGTATTCAATTACGTTATTAATGCAATTTATTTGACTTTCGTTAAGAGTTATATTTGGAACTACTACCTCTAAACATTTATATGAATAATCTTTGGGCTCGACTGTAACTTTATTTCTATATCCTTGTTTAAATTTAATTAACTTATTAATATCACTTTTAATGGTATATTCCAATCTTTTCCCATTTAGATACGTTTTTGCCGATAAATTCCTACTTTTTCAATATATTATTTTAATCAATGCTTAATTAAATTTTTCAATTTTTTATTTTAATTTATAATAGATACTATTAATTAAATAATATTTCCATACTTTTCTATTCTTTTATCATTATATCATTATTCTAATAATAATCCTATAAAAAAGAGAAGAAATCATTATATTTCTTCTCTAATTAAATTTATATTTTAGTAATAATATTTATAAAATTACCTCTTCTTGAACAAGATTACTAAAATATTCTATTTCTTCTTTCCAAATTGGACGCAACATTTCAACTTCATCTCCAAAACCATTTTCTATAGCTGTTTTTTCTCTTTCTTCCATTGTATCTATATGTCCAATCTCTTCACTTTTTGAATTATTAATAAATTCAATAAAGTCAGTAGCTACTTTTGTCTTCTTGCCTAGTAAATCATGATAATAAAGATATATCTCTCCATAATTATTTTCGTCTAAACTGATTGAATAGTAATCTCCTCCGCTATTTGATGCAATAGGAAATAATTTCTTTTCTGATAATGTTTCTATTACTCCATAATCTTCTAAATTTTCAAAACTATATACACCATCTGTATCTCCAAAACCATAAAAACCTGTTATATCATCTTTTTTTCTTCCAAATTTTACCTTTGTTCTATAAGTAATTCCACCATTATACTTATCTAAAAATTTAATATAACTCAAAGGTAGTTTTACATTAAACTTTTTCTCTACTTGTTCTCCAACGTTATCTATTGAATTAAATTTTGATATTAACATATTTTACCTCCTATTTTTTAAAATAATAATAACCTCCATAATGCGGAAAATCACTATGTATATTTTCTTTAATCAATTGTAATACTCCATCATCAGCAGTATGATGAATTACATAGCCATCAATATTATAGATGTTTCGTTTTTCAAATTCTTTTATAGCTAATTCTCTATCTAAAGCTCTATCACCTGTAAATTTACCAATATTTACCGTAGCTAATTTCTTATTACCTTTATACATAAATTCTTCAGGAAAATCTATTACTTTTTCCAATTTTCCCTTTATTATCTTTGGAACAAATGGAACACTTATACCATCAGCGTTAGTATATGTCCATACTTGGTCACCATTTTTATAAGTTTCGATTTTTATACTTCCTCCCTTTTTAAACCATTTTTTTATATCGGGAGAGCCTAATGGTTTATTTTCCTTTACAAAATCTGTAACATTCTTAGGATTATCTAATTTTAATTTTTCCCAGTTATTATAATCTTTTACCTCTATTGGTTTTTCAATAGCTTTACTATTCAAGGTAAATTTACCAGCATATTTGGAACCGTAATATGCTCCTAACATGGAAACTAGAAACTGTCCAATTCTTGCATTTTCTTCTGAAAATCCAAGTTGTTTTAGTCCATAATAGCCAACTTTTCCTCCTACCCATGCTCCTGCACTTCCTGCTAAAAATTGAAAACCTCCTTTAACAATACTATTAGTTTTCCCTATTGGTATAAGTATTGATGAACCTGTTGTAAAAATCTGTCCTAATCCATGGTATAATTTATCATTTCCTAAAAATACCGTATCTCTTATAGGATTAATAGCTCCAGTTTTGTTATCTCCTAAAGAACCTAAGATTACATCCTGACTAGCTTCTGTCATATTAGATACTGAATATGCTACTGTTCCTGTTCCACATATTTTCCCAGCAAGAACTACTAATGGTGTTGCTGATCCTCCTGTTGCTACTATTGCTGCTGTTCCAACTAAAAGTGTAAGTCCTCCAACAATTAAGTTTTTTATACCTTTATTTCTTCTCTCTTTTGCAAAAATTTGTTCCCATCTAACTTTGTCTCTTTTGTCTGCCTCTTCTATTATATTTTTCCTATTGGAAAGATATCTATTAGAATTATCTAAAGCAATAGCTACTTCTTTTGCAAAGTCTATTTTTGCTAAGTCTCCTGATTGGTAGGTGCTTATATCACGAGCTTTATTGCTATAGTTTTCCATGAAATTTCTTGTAGATACCAATAGCTCCTTAAAAAGCTTTAAATCTTGTGATTGATGTAATTTTTCATAAGCAATTATTCTATTATTAATTGTATCTAATCCACTAATTAGAAAATTATAGTTAGAAATCGTAGTATCATGACTATTCCCACTATAGCTTATTAAGTCAGAAACTTTATTTTTTGTAGAAATGAGTAAATCTATCTGATTTGCAAAATTATTTCTAGAATAGGACAATTCCCTACTTAAATCTACAAAAGTCTGTTCAGAGAGCTTTGCTTTGGAATCACTATCAATATTATAATATCCATCTTTATATAACAGAAAAGAATATGCATAATCCTGAAGTAAATTTTGCATTGAAACTAACAAAGTTCCATGAACTTCACATAAATATACTTTAATGCTATCCATTGTATCTCCCTTAAGAGAGGAGTCATCAGAAAAATTTTTAATCGCTTTTAAAAGATTATTTATTGAATTATTCCAAATTGCTATAGAATTGGAGATTTCTCTTTGGACATTGCTTAAATCTTCAAATTGAATTTTATATTCCACTTCAAAATCTCCCTATCTATCCTAAACTAAAAGTCCTTTTCAACTTACTCTATAATATTATTAGTTAAATTAAATTTCGAAACTAACATACATTTATTATATCATTTAATATAATATTGTGTAAATTTAATATATACACTCATCAAACAATATTTCTATATCTTTTATTATTATATCATTAATGTATAAATAAAGATACAAAAAAAGAGAAGAATTTAATTAATTAATTCCTTCTCTAAATCAAGTTCATTATTTTAAAATATAAACTTTTACATTTCTTCTTCCAAAATTATCGGCTTGAGCTCTGCTTGTAAAACAAAGATCAATTCTATTTCCCTTTATAGCACCACCTGTGTCTTCTGCAACAGCATAACCATACCCTTCAATATATAACTTCGTTCCCAAAGGAATTACTTTAGGATCAACTGCAACTACTCCATATCTAAGAGGAGTTCCCAATCTAGTTGTACCATAGCCGCCATTTTCTGATGGATCATTAGTATATGATGTAGCATTCATAACCAAAACTTTACTATAATCAAAGCTTTTATCACTACTCTTGTCGTTAGATGAATCATTACTTGATTTTTCAGTATCAGTTTTTTCAGATGCTTTTTTTTCTTCTTTCGGAACAACCTTACCGTCAACTAATTTTTCATTAGATTTTACTGTAACTTGTTCTGAAACTGTATTTTCATCTTTTTTATCAGTATTTGAATTTGATAGAGTTATCTCACCCTTGTCTCCATTAACTTCAAATCCTGTAGCTTCTTCTTTATTTATTGATGATAATAAAGATCTAAAATTTATATATTTCCCCAACTCATCAGTTGATACATAATGTAAATTTTTTGCACCGGACTCATTAACAAGTTTTTCGACGTCTAAATTCATAGACTTTGAATCCATTAACAAATAATTATATTCACTCTTATCAGCAAAAATATAAGAACTCAACATATCTGTTAAATTTTTATTTTCTGATAAAACAACATTATCACTTTTTCTTAATGAAAATCTATCCTTGAATATCTTGAATAAGTCTTTTCCATCTAAAGAATAACTCTTTATATCTTTTTTATCCTTTCCAGATAAATCATATATTTTAGCCTTTGTTTTATCTGATAAAGAATTTACACCATCATAGAAGTATATATTTTTTTCATTTTTTACTTCTGAAATTATTTTTTCATTAATTTCCTTAGTTGAATCAAAAATATACAAATTCATATTATAAATTCGTGCATAATGAACAGCACCTAAAATATCAGAATCATTTTTTAAATCAACAACCAATAAATCACGATTATCCAAAAACTTATTTACATGATAATTTGTGTCTTCAGATTTATCGGAACCTATTCTTTGAAATTTAACACCTAAATCATTCAAAATATCATCTGAAATTGAACTTTTATCTCCAACAACATACACTTGCTCACTATTTTTTAAAATAGATTTCGAAACTTCATCAATATTGCTACCCTTAACCGGAATAACAACTCCACCTTTATCTAATGAAAGTAAACCTGCCAAACTGAAGCTAATTTTATCCTCTATATTAACTACATAAGAAATCTTAGATGCACTACCATTAGTGTTATCTAAAATTCTGCTATTTACCTTTTCAATAGTTTTGGTTTCGGACTCTGATGAGATTACAAATCCTTTTACCTTTTCGTTTGCAAGTGACTTAGATGAAAATCCAGAAAATGTAGCATAAACACACAAACATGCTAAAACACTTCTAAATATTGCTCTTTTCAAATAATCACTCCTTAATTAAATTAATCAGGTTAAGAAACTTTAACCAGATAATAGAATTATAATGATTTTATATAAAATCGTCAATAAATTTCAATATTTTTCAAAAAATTTCTTAAAATTATTGGTAAATTTAACAATATTCTTAACTTAAAGTTAGTGTTTATAACTTTTTTGTAATTTTTATTATTTTATAATTCTCTATTTTTCAAAGGTTACAGAATAGTTACAAAAAATATGGTATTTTTCGAAAAAAAAACTTAAAAATATTAAAAAAATGTAATATTTATTATTTTTTACAGTTTTTTCTCTTTATTCTTTCGAGAATTTATTATATATGACATCAATGACATAGAAAAAATAAGTACAATCCCTATTAAACTGTATATACTTACTGACTCGTCAAGTATTACTTTTCCTAAAATGACAACAAATACTATTCCTAAATAATTAAATATACTTACCTCAGAGGCATTTGCATATTGATAACTAATCGTCAACCCAAATTGTCCAACAGCGGATGCAACACCTATTAAAATTAAGTATATAAAAATTTTTAAATCAGGAATATTTAAATTCTTAAATATAAATGGGAAGCTACAAATAGTTGAAAACAAAGAGAATATAAAAATTATAGTTTCAGTTTTTTCTGCTTTTCCTATTTTTGATACACACATATAGGCTATAGATGCACTAAGTGCAGAACTCATCGCAACCATTGCAGGAAATAATCTGGAATTAAATTGTGGCCTTACTACAAAAATTGCACCTATAAAAGAAAATGTTAAAGTTAAAAATCTTTCCAGTGTAAATTTTTCTTTAAATAAAAAACAAGCAATTAAGACTACAAAAATGGGACTAGTTCTTTGCAATATTCCTGCATCTGCAACAATCATATGATTTATAGCATAAAAATTAAAAATCACTCCCATATATCCGAAAGCAGATCTCATAAGAAGCAATTTTCTATTTCTTTTTTCTCCTAAAAAACTACTTCCTCTTATCAAGATATACACAGCACAAATAATTAACATTACAAAATTTCTCATAAAAACCTGTTGCATAAGTGTAAATTTACCTGATGTCAATTTTACAAAAATTTGCATAAAACTAAAACCAAGTGTGGAAATAATCATAAAAATAATACCTAATTTGAAATTTTTATTTCTGGAATTATCTACCATACAACCTCCTTATCAAAAAAATAAATGCCACGCAAGTGGCATTTATTAAAAAATAATTTTAAGAAATTATTATAATGATGCTTCATAATCAGCGTCATTAGTTAATTCTTCTAATTCAGCCGGATTAGACATTTCAATTTTGCAAACCCATGCAGCATAACAATCTTTATTAATTTCACCAGGTTCATCATCTAATAGTTCATTAACTTCAATAACTTTTCCTGAAACAGGAGCATTAATATCACTTGCAGCTTTTACAGATTCTACAGATGCTAAAGAATCACCTGCTTCAACTTCATCATCAACTTCTGGAAGTTCAACATAAACAATATCTCCTAAGTGATCTTGTGCATAATCAGCTAGTCCAACTGTTACTACATTTCCTTCAACTTTTACCCAATCATGATCTTTAGTATAAAGTAATCCTTTTTCTACTCTCATTCTAATATACCTCCTAAAATTTTTACTATAACAAACACATCCAACTATGTACTGATATATTGGACTCCACTATAATATTATAGTATACTTAAATTATAGTGTAGTTTTAAAAAAATTTCAATACCTTTCATTAATTTTTTTATGTTTTTTTGAAATTTATTCAAAAATTTTTTAAAAATTGTTAAATATATATATTTAAAAGTATTTTTTCACTATATTTCACATCAAATAAAATATAGCAGAGAAAAAAATAGTATGAATTATTAACATAAATTTGCACTGCACATTTTTAAATTTTTAAAATCTACTATACTTATAAAAATATTTTATATTTTACATAAAAAACAATAAAATATAAAATTTTTAGTCGATTTTTGTAGGAAAACTTTTGTTTCTACATAATTTTTAATTTTTTTAATTGATTTTTTTATAAATTGTTGTATAATATATGTTAATATATTTTTTGATAAATTTTAATCGTGATTAAAAATCTTAAAAATATGTTTAAAACAAATAATTTAATTTAGGAGGAGAAAATATTATGTGGGAAACAAAATTCCAAAAAGAAGGCTTAACATTTGATGATGTACTTTTAATTCCAGCAAAGAGTGAAGTTTTACCAAAGGATGTAAATTTATCATCACAACTTACAAAGAAAATCAAACTAAATATCCCTATTATTTCTGCTGCGATGGATACTGTAACAGAACATAAGATGGCCATTGCAATGGCAAGAGAAGGCGGACTTGGCGTAATACATAAAAATATGCCCATAGAACTTCAAGCTGAAGAAGTTAGAAAAGTTAAACGTTCAGAAAGCGGAGTTATTAATGATCCATTTTTCTTAACTCCGGAACATAAAGTTCAAGAAGCTGAAGATTTGATGAGAAAATATAGAATTTCCGGCGTTCCTATTGTAAATTCAATGGAAGAAAAAAAATTAGTTGGAATTTTGACTAATAGAGATTTAAGATTTTTAGAAGATTATTCAGTTAAAATTGATTCTGTAATGACAAAAGAAAATTTAGTAACAGCTCCTTCTAATACTACTTTAGATGATGCTACAAAAATTTTAAGAAATCATAAAATAGAAAAACTACCTCTTGTAAATGAAAAAGGAATTTTAACAGGTTTAATAACTATTAAAGATATAGAAAAAGTTGTTAAATATCCAAATTCTGCAAAAGATGCACAAGGAAGACTTCTTGTAGCAGCTTCAGTTGGAACTGGTGCTGATACTTTTGAAAGAGTAGAAGCTCTTGTAAATGCTGGTGTTGATGCTTTAGTTATAGATACTGCTCATGGTCATTCTATGGGAGTTGTAAGAAAAGTTAAAGAAATTAGAGAAAAATATCCAGATCTTGATATTATTGCAGGAAATGTTGTAACAGCAGAAGCAACAAGAACACTTTTTGAAGCAGGTGCTGATGTTGTTAAAGTTGGTGTTGGTCCTGGCTCAATCTGTACAACAAGAGTTGTTGCAGGTGTAGGAGTTCCACAAATTACAGCTGTTTATGATTGTGCTACTGTTGCAAGAGAAATGGGAAAAACAATTATTGCAGATGGTGGATTAAAATATTCAGGAGATGTTGTTAAAGCTCTTGCTGCAGGTGGAAATGTTGTAATGTTAGGTTCAATGCTTGCAGGAACTGATGAATCTCCGGGAGAATTTGAAATTTACCAAGGAAGAAGATTTAAAACTTATAGAGGTATGGGTTCTCTTGCAGCAATGGAAAAAGGATCAAAAGATAGATACTTCCAAGAAGAAGGTAAAAAACTTGTTCCGGAAGGCATTGAAGGAAGAATTCCTTATAAGGGAACTTTAGCAGATGCAATTTACCAAATCGTTGGTGGAATTAGAGCCGGCATGGGATATACAGGTGCTAAAGACTTACAAACTTTAAGAGATACTGCACAATTTGTAAAAATGACAGGTGCAGGACTTATTGAATCTCACCCACATGATGTTCAAATAATTAAAGAAGCTCCAAACTATTCTAAATAGAGAAGAAGGCTATTCGTTTTAAAGCGAATAGCCTTTATTATTGTGAAACAACAAGGTTCCCGGGGCCCCACCCGATGCGAAGCATCGTGGAAGGGTGGGGTTCTTATTTTTATAATCAGCATACCATTTAGGTATAATTGTTTTAAAATTTTCATAATTTTCAAAAGTCTTATAAAATCTTCTTTTCATTCCAAGAATTTCTTTTTCTCCAAATTTTTCAGCCCATTTAATTGAATACAAGGTATAACAAGCTACATAAATTGCTTGAATCTCCCAAAATTCATTCGGAACATCATCTTCAAAATATGAGTCAATCTGTCCGACACAGTATGGAATACTAAATTCTATACCAAAACTTTCCAGTTTATAAAATTCTTCATAAGAGTCAAATATGCACCAACGATTAAAATCTATAACTCCTATCTCATTATTTTCCATTAAAATTAAATTTGAAGGATGAAAATCTCCATGTAAATAAGAATAATTTCCACAAACTTTATCTACATTTCTTTTAACATATTCAATAAAATTATTGTCATTTTCAACTCTCACATTAGATGATTCATATTTTTCTATTTTATCCAACAATTTTATTTTAAGCCTATCATCAAAATTTTTGTCCTCAACTTTTAGACTGTGAATAGCTTTTAGAATTCTCCCCGCTTTTCTTCCAAGTAAATATTGCTCTTCTATTGAAAATTTTGGAAGTTCCTCACTTAAATCAACTCCGTTAATCCAAGATAAGAGCATATAGACATTCTTTTTATCATTACATATTCCAAAACTTATAGGCTTTGACATTTCAAAGCCTAGTTTAGAAAATTTTGAAATAACTTCATATTCTTTCTTTTTTTGTTCATAAAGAGAAATGTCAGATAATCTTAAAAGCAAATACTCATCTTTATTTTTTAATTTTATCTTAAACTTTTCATCTTTAGAATATCCTTTATTTATTTTCTCAACACTTTCTACATCTTCCAGTTCTTTTATATCTTTTAAAAATTCAAACATATATTCTCCAATTAATTATTGATAAACTGCTCTACTTCCTCCAATCAATTTCGGTCTTGAAGTTAATGCTGTTAAATGTGCATTTCCTATTTCTTTTATTGATAATCTTACTGGTATCTGAACAAATTTAACATGCATTCCGATTGATGTATCTCCTATATCAAGTCCTGCTTTTGCAACTATTTTTTCTACAACCACAGGATTTTTAAATAATTCGTATGCAGAAGTAGCTACTCCACCACCCGCATTTTTTTGTGGTACTACATTAACTATTTCAAAATTATTTTTAATCGCAACTTCTTTTTCTATAACTATTGCTCTATTCAAATGTTCACAACATTGAACAGCAAAATTAACTTTAATTTTATCTAACTTTTCTTTTATAGTTTCAACAATTAGCTTTCCTACTTCAATATCAGTGTCTTTTCCTATATGTTTTCCTTTTACCTCACTTGTACTACAACCTAAAACAAAGATGTCTCCCTCTTCAAATTTAGCTTTTTCGATAAGTTCATCCATACAAATTTCTAAATCTTCTCTAATTTTACCTAAATCCATAACGACCTCCTAAAAAGTACTAATCTTTTTAACAGTTTTTAAAAGCAAGATTAATCCTGTTACAGCAGAAATAAAATCAACTATCGGATAACTAATCCATGCTCCTAAAACACCAAATCTTCCTACCATAATTATAACTATCGGAATATATAGAAGTGTTTCTCTATAAATTGATAAGAAAAAATTGTATTTTTCCTTTCCGACTGATTGAAAAAAGTATATACAAATGTAATAAAAACTTAAAATTGGAAAAACTAAAATAACATATTTAAAACTATCTGCAGCCATTTGTAAAAGTCTTTCGTCTTTTAGAAATAGACCTATAATAAATTTAACATTATAATTCATAAATATCCATATAAGAGTGGATAATGAAAATACAAAAATAAATCCTGTTTTTAAAATTTTCTTAATTTTAACAAAATTTTTAGCTCCATAGTTGAACGAAATAAGTGGTTGAATTGAACTACTTACCCCTATCATAGCAACGAACATAAACATAGAAACTTTTGTTATTACTCCTACTAGAATAATCGCATCATTACCGCCAACCGGCAAAAGTAAATGATTAAGTACACTAATTAAAATGGCATCTGAAAATTCTATTATAAATGAAGAAAAACCTATTGCTAAAATATTAAATGAAATTTTAAAGTCAAGTCTTGGAATTAAAGAAAAGTTATTTTCTCTTTGTAATTTTTTTACAAAGATAAGTGAAAATAAAAAAGATATAAATTGGCTCGAAATAGTAGCAATCGCCGCTCCTTCAACAGCCATATTCAAATTTTTAATTAAAATATAATCTGCAAATATATTTATTAAAGCTCCGATACTTGAAGCAATTAACATAACTTTCATATTTCCGTAAGCTATGTTCATATAACCGAAAACCGTTGTAAAAGCTAAAAATATACTACCAAACATAACTATTCTTAGATACTTGATAGAATATATCAATATATCATTTCTAGCACCTAAAAACATACAAATATCCTCAACAAACAGAATTGATATAATTGTAACTGCAAATATAATAAGTAAAGTTAGTCCATTTACAGCTGTGGTATATTTTGTTATATCCTTATTTCTTTTTTCTCCAAGTCTTCTGGAAATTAAATTTGAAACTCCTATACCAAGACAAACAGAAATCGCAATAACAAGTCTTTGTAGCGGAAAAACTACACTTAAAGCTCCGATTGAATCGGCTCCGACATATCTACCAACGAAAAATGTATCAACTATATTATATAATTCCGCAATAAGAATACTCAAAATTCCCGGTATTGCAAAATGTAACATTGCCTTAACTATATTAGTTTCGTAGTAAATACTCTTCGTGTCCATTTTTAAACCTCTTTCATCCTCATATCCATTTGGATTATTTACTTGCCATCTCCAACTGTCTTCACACATTTCTCTTATTCCAAATTTAGCTTCCCAGCCAAGCTCTTCCTTTGCCTTAGTAGAATCAGCATAACATTCTGCAATATCTCCGCTTCTTCTTGGAGTAACTACATATTTTATCTTTTTACCTGTAACTTCTTCAAAATTTTTAATCATATCAAGAACACTATAACCTTCACCTGTTCCAAGATTATAAATTCTAACAGCCTTACTATCTTCAAACTTTTTAATTGCCTTTATATGACCTAATGCTAAATCTAAAACATGAATATAATCCCTTACACCTGTTCCATCTTTTGTTTCATAGTCATCTCCAAACACTCTAACATAATCCAATTTACCAACCGCTACTTGAGTTATATATGGAACTAAATTATTAGGAATTCCATTCGGATTTTCCCCTATTCTACCACTTTTATGAGCTCCAATTGGATTAAAATATCTAAGAAGAATAACATTCCATTCATTATCAGAAATATATAAATCTGTAAAAATTTCTTCTAAAAATAATTTTGTTCTTCCATAAGGATTAGTTACAGAAAG
>OGZI01002069.1_pt1 | contig 17542 bp, 14 predicted proteins | sample 1576711 | NCBI WGS metagenome assembly OGZI01 (sample SAMEA3541482, study PRJEB24748) | human gut metagenome | biome: human gut; feature: human-associated habitat; material: faeces | place: China | collected 2012
TTTGCGTCTACGCGCTGTTCTCTCCGATCGGTCTGGCTCGATAATGAGCCGGACCCCGGAAACCATTCATCTATTCACATTGTAAGAAACGCACAAGGCGTTTTCGATAAAATCTAACAAAGGTATTGAGATTTTTTGAGGAGGAAAAACTTATGAGCAAGGAAATTAAAATCGGTCTGATCGGCGCCGGCTGGATGGGCAAGGCCCACACCACCGCATTCCACAATGCACGCATGATCTTCGGCGATGATATGCCGGTATTTGAGCTGGTAAGCGACGTCAGCGAGGATGCAGTAGCAAAGTTCGCCAAGAACATGGGCTACAACCGCTACACCACCAACTGGATGGACGTTGTCACCGATCCCGAAATCGACCTGGTTGACGTTGCGACCCCGAACTGCATGCACTACGAGATGGCAAAGGCTGCTCTGGAGCACGGCAAGCATGTTTTCTGCGAGAAGCCGCTGTCTCTGTCCGCGGAGCAGTCCCGCGAGCTGGCTGATCTGGCCAAGGAAAAGGGCGTAGTCAACTACTGCGGTTTCTCCAACATCATGAACCCGGCAAACCAGTACGTTGCAGAGCTGGTTAAGTCCGGCAAGCTGGGCAAGATCATGCGCGTACACGCTACCTACGATCAGGATATGCTGCTCGATCCGTCCATTCCGATTGCATGGCGTCACATCAACAAGCTGGCAGGCTCGGGCGCACTCGGCGACCTGTGCAGCCACCTGCTGAGTGTTTCCCAGATGATCATGGGCGACATGAGCGAGGTGCTCGGCGTGCAGTCCATCGTTATTCCGGAGCGTCCGGTCAAGGCAGGCAGCACCGAGATGGGCAAGGTTGAGAACGATGACCTCATCACCTTCCTCGTCAAGTACGAGAACGGTGCAATCGGTGATTTCTCGTCCTCCCGTGTTGCAACCGGCCGCAAGAACTACTTCTATTACGAGATTCAGGGCACCGAGGGCTCGGTAGTATACGATCTGGAGCGTATGTGCGAGGTTCAGGTTTACTTCAAGGCTGATGCAGACAAGGACAACGGCCGTGACTGCGGCTTCCGCACCGTACTGCTCAACCCGCAGCACGAGGGCTTCAAGTACTTCCAGCCGGCAGGCGGCATCGCGATCGCCTTCGACGACATGAAGACGCTGCAGGCTCACGCACTCATGCAGGCTATGCACGGCGGCGAGTACATCTGCAACTTCGAGATGGGCGCCAAGGTTGACGGCATTATCAACGCAGTGCTCAAGTCCGTTAAGTCGGGCACTTGGGAAAAGTGCTAAGGGAGGTTCAAGGCTATGTTTAATAATGTAAAACTCGGCATCGCGCCGATTGGCTGGACGAATGACGATATGCCGCAGCTCGGCGGCGAGCTGACCTTCGAGCAGATGGTTTCCGAAGCAGCGCTTGCCGGCTTTCAGGGCACCGAGGTAGGCGGCAAGTTCCCGACCGACCCGGCAGTGCTCAACAAGGCACTCGACCTGCGCGGCATCAAGATCGCGTCCCAGTGGTTCTCCAGTTTCCTGTGCTCCACGCCGTACGAGGAGAACGAAAAGGCATTCATCAAGCAGCTTGATTTCCTCGAGGCCGTCGGCGCAAGCCGCATCAATGTGTGTGAACTGACCCGCTGCCTGTTCGCAGAGGAGTGCTCGATGTTCGGCAATAACAAGCCGGTTGCCACCGATGAAGAGTGGAATAAGCTGACCGACGGTCTGAACAAGCTGGGCAAGATTGCTGCTGACCGCGGCTTCAAGCTGTGCTTCCATCACCATATGGCAACGGTTGTTCAGACCTTCGAGGAAACCAAGCGCTTGATGGACAACACCGATCCGCGCTATGTTTACCTCTGCTTCGATACCGGCCACTTCACCTTCTCCAAGGAGGACGCCGTCAAGGCAGCCAAGGAGTTCGGCCCGCGTATCGGCCACGTTCACCTCAAGGACATCCGTCCCGACATGATGGAAAAGGCTTACGCCGAGGGCTTCAAGTTCCGCAAGGCGGTTCTGGAAGGCTGCTTCACCATTCCGGGTGACGGCTGCGTCGACTATCCGGGCGTATTCAAGGCTCTGCACGATGCACACTACGAGGGCTGGTTCATCGTAGAGGCCGAGCAGGACCCGGCAAAGGCAAATCCGCTCGAGTATGCCAAGATGGCACGCGAGTATATCAAGAAAACCGCAGGTATCTGATAAGGAGGATTACAAATGGAGAAGATTCGTTTCGGTATCGTTGGTATCGGCATGATGGGCCGTATGCACGCCACCAGCCTGCAGCGTAATCCTCACGCAGAGGTTGTAGCGGTTTGCGCCCGCACCGAGAGCAAGGTTAAGGCATTTCAGGAGGAGTTCGGCGTACCGTACGGCTACACCAATGTAGACGAGCTGGTAAACAATCCTGAGGTTGACGCAATCGTTGTTGCAACCGGCGCAGATGCCCACAAGGCACCGTGTCTGGCAGCCTGCAAGGCAAAGAAGCACATCTTCTGTGAGAAGCCGCTGGCTAAGACCCTCGAGGACTGCGAGGAGATCGAGAAGGCAGTTGCCGAGAACGGCAGCAAGTGCTTCACGGTTGGCTTCATGCGCCGCTTCGACCCGTCCTACGCAGAGGCGAAGGAGAAGATCCGCGCCGGTGCGATCGGCAAGCCGATCCTGTTCAAGGGCGTTTCGCTTGACCCGTCCAGCGTGCTTGAGGCACATCTGGAGGGCGTTAAGAAGGGCATTTACGTTCCGTGGTTCATCGAGATGGGCAGCCACGACACCGACCTTGCCCGCTGGTTCCTCGAGGGTGATCCGGTCGATTCCTTTGCAACCGGCGATGCTTATGTCTGCACCGGTCTGGCAGATTACAACGACTACGACAACGGTTTCTCGCTGACCAAGTTCGATAACAACACCACCGCGTACATTCAGGTAGGCCGCACCGCAACCTGCAGCCATGTTGAGAGCGAAATCGTCGGCACCAAGGGCACGCTGCGTGTCAACTCGGTACCGCGCAAGAACTACCTCTCGCAGTTCACCGAGAACGGCTTCGTGGAAGAGTGCCAGGAGAGCTTCCTTGCCCGCTGGGGCGAAGCGTTCCAGGCGGAGATCGACGACTTCGTTGACTGTGTACGCACCGGTCGCAAGCCGGAGACCACTGCACACGACGGCACGATGAGCCTGAAGTTCTGTCTGCAGCTGCATCAGGCATATCTGGACGGTAAGAAGAAGTAAATTACAACCGCTTTTTATGGCAATACCGCATAATTGGACAAGAGCGATTTGCGAGTAAATTTTGCGCACTGATAAGGCGCGGTTTTGCAGCAATACTGACGTATTGCAAGAAATCGCAACGCAATCAGGGGACAAAATTTCCGCAAAGCGCCGCAGCTTTAATTGTGCGGTGTTGCCTTAGATAAAGGAAAAAAGGAGATTCACATCATGAGCAAGAAGGAACTCGCTATTGGCGTACTGGGCGCAGGCGGCAACATCGGCCACACCCATTCTCAGAACATTGCAACCTATGTAGACGGCGCTCGTCTGGCAGCTGTTTACGATCTGAACACCGAGCGTGCCGAGGAGGTCGCTAAGACCTACGGCGCAAAGGTAATGGCAAGCGCAGAGGAGCTGATCGCTTCTCCCGAGATCGATGCAGTTGTTATCGCATCCTGGGACGGCACCCACGCTGATCTGGCGGTAAAGTGCATCGAAGCCGGCAAGCCGGTATTCTGCGAGAAGCCGCTGGCTACAACCCTTGAGGACGCAAAGAAGGTTGTAGAGGCGGAGAAGGCTTCCGGCAAGCGTCTGCTGCAGATCGGCTTCATGCGCCGCTTTGACCCGGACTACATCAAGATGAAGAAGATCCTCGACTCTGGCGAGCTGGGTGCTCCGCTGATGGCGCACTGCATCAGCCGTACCCGCAGCCATCCGAAGAACCACACCACCGAGCAGCACATTACCAACATTGCCATCCACGAGATCGACATCTGCCGCTGGCTGCTGGGTGAGAACCTGAACGAAGTCGCTGTTCGTTTCCCGCGTGCTACCTGCTTTGCAGAAGGCACCTGCCAGGACCCGCAGCTGGTACTTATGCAGTCTGACTCCGGCGTACTGATCGACGTTGAGGTTTCCGGCAACAGCTACTACGGCTATGAGATCCTGTGCGAGCTGGTCTGCGAGAAGGGCACCATCCGTCTGCCGGTAGCGGCAGAGCCGATCGTCCGCTCCTACCTGCAGTGTGGTCAGGCCATCCCGGAGGACTGGACCAACCGTTTCGTAGTTGCTTATCAGGAAGAGCTGCAGCACTGGGTAGATTACCTGCAGGGAAAGACTGACGTTCCGGGTCCGGGTGCTGAGGACGGCTACGAGGCATGCAAGATCTCCGACGCACTGATCAAGGCACAGACCACCGGTCAGTGGGAAAAGGTAGAGGCATAATCCCCCCCGCGAATGGTATACAGCAGGGGCGGGAATAGGTGTGAAACCGCCCCTGTTGATATAAAGAAGGTCATATTACCTGGTAATATGATTCCAATAGACCACTTGTCTAACAGGAGGAAAGAAAGATGAAGAGAAGCAACCTTTTTAAGCGTTCCGCAGCGATGCTGTTGGCAGGACTGATGGCAGTTTCCATGAGTGCATGCGGCGGCAGCAGCGCATCCGGCAATGACTCCGGCGATTCCCAGGCAAGCAGCAGCGGCGACACCCATAAGCTGAGCGTAGTGCTCAAGACCACCTCTTCCGAATACTGGAGCTACGTTATCGCAGGCATCGAGCAGGCGGAAAAGGATCTCGGCAACGTAGAAGTTGACGTACGCGGCGCAAACAGCGATACCGACTTCGACGGTCAGCTGAACATGGTAGAGACCATTGTAAACGCAGATATGTGCGAGGCGATTGCAATCGCACCGCTGCAGGCAGACCAGATCGCAAATGCACTGACCGGCGTCAAGATCCCGGTTCTGGCGATCGACACCAATTTTGATCAGGCGCAAACCTTTATCGGCACGGCGCACGAGGACGCTGCATATCAGGGCGGTAAGTATGTAGCCGAGAAGATCGGTAAGGGCGGAAAGGTTGTTATTCTGGCGAATATCCAGGGCGAGTCCACCTCTGAGGCTCGTGTAGCTGGTTACAAGAAGGCACTTGAAGAAGGCGGCTGCGAGATTATCTCCACGCAGTACACCGACGGTGTTGGCGACAAGGCCGTAACCGTAACCGATGGCGTTCTCCAGTCCTTCGCGGACATCGATGCGATCGTATGCTGCGCAGACGATGTTGCGCTCGGCGCATCCCGTGCCATCAAGCAGGCAGGCCGTGACGGTGACGGCATCATCGTATGCGGCTTCGACGGCATCTCCTCCGGCGTACAGGCAGTTGTTGACGGCGAAATCTCCTGCACCGTTGCACAGGACCCGTACAACATGGGCTACCAGTGCGTTAAGAGCCTGCTCGACGTTGTAGAAGGCGAAAAGCTGGATGATTTCATCGATACCGGCTGTAAGGTTATTACTCCGGACAATGCACAGGAGTATCTGGACAAGCTGAAGAGCCTGGTATAAGCATCATTTTCTGATCCCTCACTCTCACTCTCGCACTTGGGAAAACGCTCCAATGTTCCTCCCATTCTTCATGTCATTTAAGACACACTCTCTAATATTTTTATTCTCTCTCTTTTAACTAACCCATAAGTTTTCTTCTCATATTGCTGGAAAAGCCGCTTATGCGGCTTTTCCTATACCCCGATTCGGTTTGGCGAAAGGATATTTGACCAATGTATCAGATTTTGAAAAAGCAAACGCTGAACGCAAACACCAAGCTGATGGTGATCGAGGCACCGCACGTTGCCCGCAAGGCAGAGCCGGGTCAGTTCATCATCCTGCGTGTCAGCGCAGAAGGCGAGCGTATTCCGCTCACGATCGCAGATTTTGACCGCGAAAAGGGTTCCGTCACGATCATTTTCCAGGAGGTCGGCGCAACGACGATGGCGCTCGGCGCGCTGAACGAGGGCGACTGCCTGCACGATTTCGTCGGTCCGCTCGGCAAGGAGAGCGAGCTCGAGGGTCTCAAGAAGGTCGCTGTTGTCGGCGGCGGTCTGGGCTGCGCGATCGCATATCCGCAGGCCAAGAAGCTGCACGAAATGGGCGCTGAGGTTGACCTGATCGCCGGTTTCCGCAACAAGGACATCATCATCCTCGAGGACGAGATGAAGAACGCCTGCACCAACCTGCACATCGTGACCGATGACGGCTCGAACGGCCGCAAGGCACTGGTTACGCAGGTGCTCAAGGAGCTGATCGACGCGGGCAATCAGTACGATGCCGTAATCGCCATCGGCCCGATGATTATGATGAAGTTTGTCTGCGAGACCACCCGTCCGTACGGCATCAAGACCATCGTTTCCATGAACACCATCATGGTTGACGGTACCGGCATGTGCGGCGGCTGCCGTCTCACCGTTGGCGGCGAGACCAAGTTCGCCTGCGTTGACGGCCCGGATTTCGATGGTCACCTCGTTGATTTTGACAGTGCGATGCGCCGCGGTGCCATGTACAAGGCACAGGAGCGCGCAGCGGTAGAGCGCCGTGAGGAGCATTGCAATCTGTTCAAGAAGGAGGTCAAGTAATCATGCCGAATATGAATCCGAAGAAGTGCCCGATGCCCGAGCAGGCGCCGGACGTCCGCAATAAGAACTTTGAAGAGGTAACGCTCGGCTACACCGCTGAAATGGCGATCGAGGAAGCACAGCGCTGCCTGAACTGCAAGAACAAGCCCTGCATGACCGGCTGCCCGGTACAGGTCAAGATTCCGGAGTTCATCGCTCTGGTTGCCGAGGGCAAGTTCCTCGAAGCGGCAGCCAAGATCAAGGAGACTTCCGCCAAGACCGAGGGCCTGCCGTACGCCGCCACCGAATCCGTGGCCTGGTACCTGGCCGACGACCTCAAGATGACCGACGCCACTCCGAAGGGCTACGCCCAGGCCTCCGCCAACGAGAGCGAGCCGACCCCGGCCGACATCAAGGACTTCCAGGACACCCTGAAGGCCGGCTTCATCAAGATGTTCGTCTTCAACAGCCAGGAAGCAAACTCCACTACTGACCAGATCACCGGTGCCGCCAAGGACGCCAACGTGCCGATCGTGGAGCTCGCCGAGCAGATGCCGAAGCAGTACACCAACCTGCTCGACTGGATGAGCGCACTGGTCGACCAGTTCGCCGCCGCCGTGAAGTAATGCGGCAGTAGCCGTCAATCCGCAACAGCGATAAGGGGAATAATCAAGTCAGATAGCGAGGCGTTGTCTAGGGGAGAACAGAACACTTCGCTATCAGGGATAGGCTCCTTATATATCAGGGTGCTTCGGGGATGTCCCGAGGCACCCTTTGCGTTAGGGTGAATAGTTAGGAAACGGTAAGAAAAATAGTGGAACTATGGATTTTCCAAGGTTCAGCGGCAACAATATGCCCTTGAAAAGTCACATACGGAAACAGGCGAATGAGCGAGAACACTAGTAATACCACCACAGTGAAACCCCATTTCAAGCTTTGGGCCAAAAAGGTCGAAGCCAATGAAGTCACGCCCCAACACCCCCACAAGCCCTTCCCCGGCTGGGTGTACGGCGTGCTCTTCGTTATCTTCGACATCATTGTCGTGACGGCGCTCGAAGTGGGCGTTTCGTCCAGCTCCACCCGTGTGCAGCTGTCCAGTCCGACCGTCGGATTCGGCTTCGTGAGCAAGATGTGGACCGACGGCAATTTCGTATTCGTGCTCAACGTGATACTTGTCGCGTTGCTGTACCTCATGTTGCTGATGCTGTTCAACCGGTTCTGGACGGCAAGCATCGTGATTCTCGCGGTCGGAATCATCGTGGCCGCCATCGAACATTTCAAGGTCGAGATCCGTTACGAGGCCATTCTGCCCGCCGATCTAGGCTTCCTTGGCTCGAACACCGGCAACATGCTCACCTTCATTCCGGCCGGTGCGCATGTGACCATCCTCGTGGCACTCGGCGCGTTCGCCGTACTGCTCGCGCTGATTCTGGTGCTGCGTCATTTCGATGGGCGCAAAGGTCGCATGATTCGTACGGATAACCTGAGCCTGAACCTCACCTCCCGTCTGATTCTTCTGCTGCTGCCGATTCTGGTGTTCGCGTTGTACTGCATTCATGTGAGCACCACCGATTCGCTGGCCAACAAGTTCTCCCGCGCCTTGGGAGACACGCCATCCATGTGGGATTCCGTGTATGACGCGCAGCGCAATGGTCCGCTCGTGGCCTTCACCCGCCAGCTCAACCCGAAGATCATGGACAAGCCGAGCAACTACTCCGAGGAGACCATGAAGAAGGTCGCCGCTCGCTATCAGAAGGAAGCGGAGACAATCAACGCCTCCCGCACCAACAACCTCACTGATTCGACAGTGGTGTACGTGTTGTCCGAATCCTTCTCTGACCCGAGCCGCGTGCCGGGACTGAAGACCAATAAGGATTCGATGCCCAACATCCGCAAGATCAAGGCGGGCACCACCTCCGGCCTGATGCTCTCCTCCGGCTACGGCGGAGGTACGGCCAATCTCGAATACATGGGACTTTCAGGCCTGAGCATGGCCAATTTCGAGTCCTCCCTGTCCAGCCCGTACCAGCAGCTGGTCCCGAGCCAGCATTGGACTCCCACCATCAACCAGCTGTGGGGCGCGCCCGTCAACTCGCTCGGCTACCACCCGTACGAATCCAGCATGTACTCGCGTGCCACGAACTACAAGAAGTTCGGCTTCTCGCACTTCTACACGTTGACCGGTCCGGACGTGATCAAGTATCAGGACAAGATCGACGAGTCGCCGTACGTCTCTGATAAGTCTTCCTATGATTCTGCGTTGGAAGGCATCAAGTCCGGCAAGACGAACAAGTTCATTCAGATCATTACCATGCAGAATCACATGCCCTACCACGAGTGGTATGAGAATAACGACTACACCGCCGAATCCACCACGGGTACGCCGCTGGGTGATGATGAACAGCAGTCGATTGAGACCTATCAAAAGGGTGTGGAGATTACCGATCAGGCCACTCAGGAGTTCCTGAATGAACTGGATGCGCTGGATAAGCCCGTCACCGTGGTGTTCTATGGCGACCACTTGCCGGGCATCTACTCGTCCGCCAGCGAGGATGACAACAACTCCTTGGCCCTGCACCTGACCGATTACTTCATCTGGTCGAATAAGGCTTCCAGCTCCCAAGGCAATAAGGCAAGCGATGCAGCCTACTCCTCGCCGAACTTCTTCGTGGCGCAGGCCGCCGATCACATGAACGCCAAGGTCAGCCCGTATCTGGCGTTCCTGACCGAAATGCATTCCAAGATCGCCGCCATGGAACCGCCTGTGGTCAACAAGATCCAAGGCTGGGATCGTATCCCCGAAGGCCAGAACATCTATCTTGATCAGAACGGCAACCCGATGTCCACCGATGACTTCGACAAGGAAACCAAGCAGTTGCTTGCCGACTACAAGCTCATCCAATACGACATCACCGCCGGCAAAAACTACCTCAAAGACACGGACTTTATGACGCTGCCGTAAAGCAGACAGCCTAGTAGGCTGTCTGTAGGCAGCGTGCGAGCCGACAGACGAGCCAGCAAGGCGCGGGGCGTAGCCCGTCCAAAATTGCAGTAGCGCTGCCGTAAAGCAGGGGGTGCTTTCATGACGAACCAGACTTTCGAACAACTGAAGAAGACTTACGAATCCGGTCGTACCCGGCCGCTGGCATGGCGCCGCGCGCAGCTGAACGCACTACGCCGTCTGGTTACGGAGAACCGTGATGCCTTTGTCTCCTCGGCTATGGCTGACTTGGGCAAGCCCGCGGCTGAAACCGTGCTCATGGAACTGAACCTGGTGGCTGGTGAAGCACAGTTCGTGCGCAATCGTCTGAGCCTTTGGACCGCCCGGCATCCCAAAGCGATGCATTGGATGTTGCAGCCGGCTGCCGGATGGACGATTGCCGAGCCCAAAGGCGTGGTGCTCATCATTTCACCGTGGAATTATCCGGTGCTGCTGGCCTTGGAACCAATGGCTGATGCGCTCGCTGCCGGTAACGCCGTCTGCTTGAAACCGTCCGAGCTTTCACCGAATACGTCCAAGCTCCTTGCTGAGTTGGTGCCGCAATACCTTGACTCCGAGGCCGTGCGCGTGGTCGAAGGCGGGCCCAAGGAAACCGGCGAACTGCTGAAATGCCCGTTCAACCACATCTTCTATACCGGTGGCGGCCACGTCGGCAAAATCGTCATGCGCGCGGCGGCCGAGCATCTGACGCCGGTCACGCTGGAACTCGGCGGCAAGTCGCCATGCTTTGTGGATCGCACTGCGGACATCAATGTGGCTGCACGCCGCATTGCGTGGGGCAAATTCACCAATGCCGGGCAGACTTGCGTGGCACCCGACTATGTGCTCGCCACGCCGGATGTGGCCGAGGCTCTGGCCGAGCGCATCGCCGTAGCCATCACCGAATTCTATGGCGAAGATCCGAAGGCCTCGCCTGATTTTGGTCGTATTATCAACGATCGTCATTTTGAACGACTGTGCAAGCTATTGCCGGTCGGCACCGTGCCGCCTGAGGAGCCGAGCTCGCCGCTGGTGCAGGTGGCATCGGCGGTAGGCGCGGCCATGGATATGGTTGGGCGGCGCTTCAATGCCGTGACTACTGGGCGCGGTGGCGCGGGGGAGATGGCCGGCAGCGCGAACAATGCGGCGAAGCCGACGGCCGGTTCGAATATGGCAGCCGCTGATGATGGTGCGACTGCCTCGGCCGCTGTTGAGCCGAGCGAGATTCACAAGGTGCCCGGCGTGTTCGACCTGGCCGGTCGAATCGTTTGCGGCGGCAAGGTCGATCGTGCCGCCCGGTATATCGCGCCTACCGTGCTGTACGGTACGTCGCCAGATGCGCCAGTAATGAAGGAGGAGATTTTCGGGCCGATTCTGCCGATTCTGGTGGTCGAGGATGCCGAGTCCGCAATCCGATTCATCAACAAGCGGTCCCGGCCGTTGGCTGCATATGTGTTCTCGCGCGATCACGAGGTTCGGCTGACTTTCGAACGTCAGACCAGCTCCGGAGCCTTGGGATATTCGCTGCCGTTGGGCCATCTGCTGTCCAGCCGGTTGCCGTTCGGTGGCGTGGGCGCGTCCGGCATCGGCACCTACCACGGCAAAGCAGGCTTCCTCACCTTCAGCCACGTCAAAACCGTGGTTACCAAGCCGCAGTTCCCCGACACTCTGCGCCTCGTGTACCCGCCCTTCAATGAAGCCAAGGCCAAACTGTTCGACATCATCGCCAAATTCAGCTAGCGTGATATCGCTCGCTGATATTGGGTGATGGCGTTGTCACAGTGACGTTCGCTGTCCCGGTAATTACGTCAATCGATTGATTCGTGTACCGGGCCAGATTTTTCTGTCCTAGTATTTGATTTCGGGTCATTTTTGCTTACCGGGACAAAACTGACGCCGGAAGTATCGTCCGCGTATTACGAAAATGGCGGAATAGTGCGGTTTCGTATGGAAGGGAATTTCAAATATTCCTATATTCGAGGGGTTCAGCTGTCCTGGTTTGCGAAAAAGAGCCGAAATCGGCTACCGGGACAGAAAAATCTGGCCCGGTAGCCACGTCAATCGATTGACATGTCTGCCAGACCAAAAATATGCAGCAGATGCGCCGCTTCTGTTACTTCAGGGCTTTGAAGCCGATGTCGTGGCGGTAAAACAGTCCGCGCAGCTCGAGCTTGTCGATGATTGCGTAGACCTTGTCCTGGGCGGACTTGATGTCCGGAGCGGAGGTTTCGACGAGCAGCACGCGGCCAGAGTTGGCCACAAGGTTACCGTGCTCGTCAGAGGCGACGCCGGCGTAGTAGACGTGCGAATCCTCGTCGACTTCGATTTCGGGCACACGGGCACCCTTGATGACGTTCTCCGGGTAGCCGTTGGAGGCGATGACCACGCCGAGGGTGGCGTTGGACTCATCCCAGGTGAATTCGGGGGTTTCGCCGTCGAGAATGGCGGAGATGCCGGCACCGAGGTCGGAGGTGAGCTTCGGGAGCACGACTTCGGTTTCCGGGTCGCCGAAGCGGGCGTTGAATTCGATGACCTTCGGGCCGTCGGCGGTGGCGATCAGACCGGCGTACAGGATACCGGTGAATGGCGTACCTTCCTCGGCCATGCCTTCGACGGTGGGGCGCACGATTTTCTCGATGGCCTCGTCGACCACGGACTGCGGAATCTGCGGCACCGGGCTGTAGGCACCCATGCCACCGGTGTTCGGACCCTCGTCGCCATCGTGGGCGCGCTTGTGATCCTGGGAGATGGGCATCGGCCAGAAATCGGTGCCGTTGACAAAGCTCATCAGGGAGAATTCCTGGCCGTCCAGGAAGTCCTCGATAACGACCTTGGCACCGGCGGAGCCGAAGCGATGGTCGATGAAGATGTCTTCGAGTGCGCGCTGGGCGGTGTGCTCGTCCATGGCCACGGTCACGCCCTTGCCTGCCGCCAGACCGTCGGCCTTGATGACAATCGGGGCACCGTGCTCGTGTACGTAGTCCTGCGCCATCTCGAGATCGCTGAAGGTCTTGTATTGGGCGGTCGGGATGTTGTGTCGGTCCATGAGCTGCTTGGCGAAGTCCTTGGAGCCTTCAATCTGGGCGGCGGCCTTGGACGGGCCGAACGCCTTGATGCCGGCGGCGGCGAAATCGTCCACGATGCCTTCGATCAGCGGGACTTCCGGGCCTACGAACACCCAGTCATAACCATTGTTCTTCACGAATTCGATAAGTGCGGCGTGATTCGACTGGCTCAGCTGCGTGGTGTGGATGCCGTCCTTGAGCATGCCCGGGTTGCCGGGAGCCACGGTGACTTCGTCGATGCTCGGTGCCTTGAGCAGCGTGTAGGCAATGGTGTGCTCGCGCGCGCCGGAGCCGATAACCAATACTTTCTGACCCATGTTGTTCCTTTCCTGCGGAAAGCGAGTTACTTCAGTACGATTTGCGTGCCGGTGGTGTCGGCTGCGATCTGGCCGAGCACGTAGGCGGGCTCGTTGTTGTCGGCGAGCAGCTTCAGCGCCTCGTCCTTGCGAGCGGGGTCGATGGCCAGCACCATGCCGATGCCCATGTTGAAGATGTTGTACATCTCCTTATGATCGATGTTGCCAGCCTTCTCCAGCACGTCGAAGATCGGGAGCACGGGCCAGGTGCCGAGCTCGATTTCGGCGGCCAAGCCGTCCGGAATCATGCGCGGGATGTTCTCGATGAAGCCGCCGCCGGTGATGTGGGCCACGCCTTTGACCACGCCCGCCTTGAACAGGGGAGAGAGGGCCTTGACGTAGATCTTGGTGGGGGTGAGCAGCACGTCGCCGAGCTTTTCGCCGCCCAGCTCGTCGAGTTCGGTGTCCACGGTGTAGCCGGCCTGCTCGAACAGGGCCTTGCGCACCAGGGAGAAGCCATTGGAGTGTACGCCGGTGGAGGGCAGGCCGATGAGCACGTCGCCTTCAGCGATGGTGGAACCGTCCACGATGGCGGACTTTTCGGCAACGCCGACCGAGAATCCGGCGAGATCGTATTCGTCTTCGTCGTACATGCCCGGCATTTCGGCGGTTTCGCCGCCGACCAGCGCGGAACCGGCCTGTACACAGCCGTCGGCCACACCGGCCACGACCTGCTCAAGCAGTGCCGGGTCGTTCTTGCCGCAGGCGATGTAGTCAAGGAAGAACAACGGCTCGGCGCCCTGGGCGGCGATGTCGTTGACGCACATGGCCACGCAGTCGATGCCGATGGTGTCGTGCTTATTGGCCAGCTTGGCGACCATGAGCTTGGTGCCCACGCCGTCGGTGCCGGAGATGAGAACCGGCTCCTTGTAGCCCAAGGAGGCCAGATCGAACAGGCCGCCGAAGCCGCCGATGCCGCCGACCACGCCGGGGCGGTTCGTGCGGGCCACGTGCGACTTGATGCGCTTGACGACTTCGTACCCGGCTTCGACGCTCACGCCGGCGTTCTCATATGCTTTTGGCATTTGGTTGGCCTTTCTACTTATTTTGGCTCCCCTCTGGAGGGGAGCTGTCGGCAAAGCCGACTGAGGGGAGGCAAGCGCCTCTGGTTCAAAGAATTGTTATTGAGTGGATTGGTGGTGAGCTATTCGGCATCCGGCTGCACGGTGTTGTACTCGTTGCCGATGTACTTGCTCTTGTACAGCGCGAATTCAGGCAGACGCACACGGTCCTCGGGCGTGAGGGACTTCAGGAAGTCGGCCTCGTAGTCGTCGAGCGCAGTGGGGTAGTCGCCGTTGAAGTAGGCGACGCACAGGCCACCGTATGGGGCGTCGGCGTTCAGTCCGATGGATTCGACCAGACCGTCGAGCGAAAGGTAGGCCAAGGAATCCGCGCCGATGTATTCACGGATTTCCTCCACGCTCATCTTGGCTGCGATGAGTTCCTTGGTGGTGGAGATATCAATGCCATAGAAGCAGGGGTACTTCAGCGGCGGGGAGCTGATGCGCATATGCACTTCAGCGGCGCCGGCTTCCTTGAGCAGCTGCACGATGCGCTTGGACGTGGTGCCGCGCACGATGGAATCATCGATGACGATAACGCGCTTGCCTTTAACCACGCTGCGCACAGCAGAGAGCTTCATACGCACACCCTGCTCGCGCAGTTCTTGCGTGGGCTGAATGAAGGTGCGGGCCACATACTGGTTTTTGATTAGACCCATTTCGTTGGGCAGGCCTGCTGCTTCCGCATAGCCGGATGCGGCGGACAATGAGGAGTTCGGCACGCCGATAACCATATCGGCCTCCACCGGGGATTCGGCGGCGAGACGTGCGCCCATGCGCTTGCGGGCGGAGTGCACGTTGACGCCATAGATATCGGAATCCGGGCGGGCGAAGTAGATGTACTCCATCGAGCAGATGGCCAGCTGCGTGTTGTTGGTGTACTGCACGATCTTGTAGCCGTGATCGTTGACCACCACGATTTCACCCGGGCGAATGTTACGCACCAGCTCGGCGCCGACGACATCCAGTGCGCAGGTTTCGGAGGCGAGCACGTAGGCGCCGTTCTTCATCTTGCCGAGGGAGAGCGGGCGGAAGCCGTTCGGGTCGAGTGCGCCGATCATGGCGTCTTCGGTCATCAGCAGGTAGGCGAAACCGCCATGCACCGTGTTGAGCGCTTCCTTGAGCTTGTCCATGAAAGGTTCGCTGCATCGAACGGCGAATCAAGTGCATCAGCACTTCGGTGTCGGAGTTCGAATGGAAGATGGCGCCTTCGTCTTCAAGCTTGCGGCGCAGTGACGGGCAGTTCGTCAGGTTGCCGTTATGGCACAGAGCCACGTCGCCGTCATGGAAGCGGAAGATGAACGGCTGGATGTTGTCCGTGGTGCCCGAGCCGGCCGTTGCGTAACGCACGTGGCCGATGGCGCAATTGCCCTTCAGTCGTTCGATTTCGCGCTCATCGCCGAACACCTGGGTGAGCAGGCCGAGTCCGCGATGACCGATGAGATGACCGTTATCGTTGGAGACGATGCCGGCACCTTCCTGACCGCGATGCTGCAGCGCGTGCAGGCCAAAATAGGTGAGTCGTGAGGCGTCGGGGTGGCCCCATACGCCGAAGATGCCACATTCCTCGTGAATGTCTTCGAGTTCAGCCGACAAGCCAAAGCTCCTTTTTCAAACAGGGGATTAACTATCTATCAACCCTACCAATCGGCGGCTACATCGCGTGTTGTGGGGTGGTGGAACTTGTTGGGGTTTGCGGACGCGGTTTAAGCACCAGATCAGTCAAGTATGAATAGTGGCTTAGGATTTTGGCCTTTCGCTGTTTGTGGTGGGTGGTTGTGGTGTGGGGTGATGCCGACGGGTAGGTTGGAAGCATGGATACCTCTTACCTGTTCACCGCCGCATTACCTGGTGCTCCACTTTGTGCTCAAGCGTGATACCGAATTGTCGGTGTGACGTGATCGGTTGACTTTCGTCAACGCAATTTGAAAGGCTCCGACGGTATTATCCGTCGGAGCCTTTCGTCGTATGAATCCGGTGCTTGTTTTTCGGCTTCGTCTCAGTGCCTGAAATGGCTGAAGAACTCGATGGTCTCGGGATCCTGCGACTCGTCCATCACCTCAGCGGGTGTGCCGTTCTCGGCGATGACGCCGTGACGGAGCAGTACGATGCGGTCGGCCGCTTCGTGGGCGAAGCTCATTTCGTGCGTGGCCATGAGGATTGTGGTGCCTTGGGCCTTTAACTCGGCAACCATGTTGAGCACTTCGCCGACCAGCATCGGATCAAGAGCGGATGTGATCTCGTCAAGCAGCAGCAGTTCCGGGTCGGTCATCAGTGCGCGCGCAATCGCCACGCGCTGCTGCTGGCCGCCAGAGAGCTGATCGGGGTAGGCACTGGCTTTATCGCGCATGCCGATGCGTTCAAGCAGTTCCATAGCGCGGGTTTCGGCGCGATCCTTGCTCCAGTGGTGAACCTTGATTGCGGCAAGGGTCACGTTCCTGAGCACCGACATGTGGGGGAAGAGGTTGAACTGCTGGAACACCACGCCGATACGTGCGCGAATCTTGTCCTGGTCGGCACGCGGGTCGGTGATATCGGTATTGCCCAGCCAAATCTGGCCGTCATCGACCTGTTCAAGCAGGTTGACGCATTTCATCAATGTGGATTTGCCTGAACCGGAAGGCCCCAGCAAAGCCACCACCTCATGTTGGTGAATGTCAAAGGAAATGCCACGCAGCACCTGCGTGTTTCCAAAGGATTTGCGCACGTCATCAAGACGCAGCACCGTCTTGTTGCTCACGGGGGAGTCACTCGCCTCGGTGGTGATATTGGTCATTTCGCTCATACCGTTCCTCCGCTGAGTTCGCGCTTACGCAGACGTTCCGTGTACCAGTCGTTCAGCAGGATGAACGGCACGCTCATCAGGATGAACAGCAGGCTGGCGACCACATACGGCGTGAAGTTGTAGGTGCTGGCCACGTCGATCTGTGCGGCGCGCACGGCATCCACCGCACCCAGCACGGAAATCAGGCCGACGTCCTTTTGCATGGAGATGAAGTCATTCATCAGTGCGGGCGCCACTTTGCGCAATGCCTGAGGAATGACGATCAGTCGGGTCGTCTGGCCGGAGGTCAGGCCCAACGAGCGGGCCGAGGCTCGCTGAGAAGGATGTACGTCGTTAAAACCGGCACGCAGCACCTCGGAGACGTAGGCGCTGTATCCCATTACCACTGCAATGGTGCCGAGTACCGAGGGATCGATACGGCCGAACAAGCCTAGGCCGGGAATGCCGAAACCGATTAGATACAGCACGACGATAATAGGCACGCCGCGCATCACAGTCGTGTAGATCAATGCCAGGATACGCAGCGGGAACAGAATAGGGGAGCGGCTGGTGCGCACCAGCGCGATCAGCGTGCTCAGAATCGCCACGCCGACCACTGCGACGAGCAGAACGCGGATGTTGAGCCATAGGCCGTCAAGCACATGGGGAAACGATTTGACGAAGTATTCGCCGGAGAAGAAGGTCTCCTTGACTCGTGGCCAGCCGGGGGAGAG
>OGZI01002071.1_pt1 | contig 17518 bp, 17 predicted proteins | sample 1576711 | NCBI WGS metagenome assembly OGZI01 (sample SAMEA3541482, study PRJEB24748) | human gut metagenome | biome: human gut; feature: human-associated habitat; material: faeces | place: China | collected 2012
GATCAGGTGGTACGGGTATTTCTCAGCCTTCAACGAAGAAGGGCACCCCGAGTCAAAATAGTGAAATTGTTAAGCGTTGTGGAATTTACCGCAACTCACCGGTTCATACAACAAGCCTTTAGCCCTGCAACGACACCCGCGCGGCCATCATGCTCATCAAGCGACCGGGCGGGATTGCATTCCGCTGCTAGCGGGCGGAAAATGATGACATCATGCGCTATTTAGCCTACCGAGGATATACGCCATGGCCGTTTATCACCATGCGCTGGTACTGATTAACAGCAGTCAGGACGGCGTCCCGCTGCTCGAGCATGCCGCCAGAATGGCAGAAGAGAACGGCATGCGCATCACCATCGCCCACATCAGCACCGACTATCGGGCGCTGAACTATGTTTCCGACAGCCTGCGCGACGATCAGGTTTCACAGGAGGTGATCCAGGCCAAGGCCCTGCTCAACGAGCTGGCCTGCACTGTCTCCCTGCCGGTTGAAACCCTCTCGCTGGTGACCACCCGCCGGTTTGAAGACGTGGAAACCTGCGTTCGGCAGCGGCAGATCGATTTAATTATTGCCGGGCACCATAACCGGCTGCTGGGCGTCCTCTCCTCACACTCGCTGGAGTACATCAACCACTTAAACCTGGACGTACTGATCAAGCACCTGCCCTAGCGCAAGGCGGCCTGCAGCAGAGAAAAACAGTCTTCAATAAGCGGGGGCAGCGCCTGCGGGCCGCGCATCAGGGCCACTGTGCGGGCGAGCGCCGGCTGCTGCAGGTGGGCGACCCTGAGCGCCGGGTCCTGCAGATGGGTGGTGTACAGCGCCGGCAGAATCGCCACCGCTAAGCGCGAGCGCACCAGGCCATACAGGGTTTCGATATAGTCCACCTGGTAGCGGGTGGTCAGCGTCAGGCGATGGCTCTCCACTAATGCCGCCACCAGCCGCTGGATATTGCCCTTCGAGAACACAGCAATATCCCGCCCCACCAGCTGTTTCCACGGCAGATGCGCCTGCGCGGCCAGCGGATCGTCGCGGTGCAGCACCGCCACGAAGGGATCTTCGCGCAGCGGATAGACCAGCAGTTCTGCGGGCAGTGAGCTGTCGATCGCCCCGATGCCGAAATCAATCTCGCCGCGCTGCAGCGCCTGGATAAGCGCATCGTTGGTCTGATCGTGAAATTCAATGCGCAGACGCGGAAAGGCCTGGGCCAGGGTCTGCGGCAGCAATGGAAACAGCAGCGAACTGACCGACGGCACCAGACCGATACGCACTGTCCCGTCGCCGCCCGCCTCGACGATCTGCTGCATATCGAAAAAGGCCGCCTGCGCTACGCTGAGGATCCGCTGGGCGTGGGGTAAAATCGCCGCCCCCAGTTCAGTCAGAGTGACCGTCGCAGCGGTACGGTTGACCAGCTTACCGCCGAGTACCGTTTCAATCTGCCGCAGGGCGCTGCTCAGCGCCGGCTGGCTAATCGCCAGCCGACTGGCGGTATCGGTAAAATGGCGCAGCTGGGCCAGGGTGACGAAATACTGAAGCTGTTTAAGAGAGAGCGCGGGCAGCCGCTGCCAGGGTTCGTTCATCATCGGGTTCGCTACGGTGGTCCTGCACAATAACCCGAGCTTATCGGGTGATAAATTTATTCATCTGGGCAAACGTTTGCTGTGCCCCTAGAGTATCCGCATTATCCTTGTGCCGGAGTGGTTATGTCCAGCAATGCTCAAGTCCGCCGTCGCGCCGTGCAGGCCGCGCGCGGTGAATCCCCGTTTGATCTGCTGCTGATCGATGCGCAGATCGTCGATATGGCCACGGGCGAAATTCGCCCCGCTGACGTCGGTATCGTCGGCGAGATGATCGCCAGCGTCCACCCGCGCGGCAGTCGCGAAGACGCCCATGAAGTGCGTTCCCTGGCCGGTGGCTACCTGTCCCCCGGCCTGATGGACACCCACGTGCACCTCGAAAGCTCGCACCTGCCACCGGAGCGCTATGCGGAAATCGTCCTCACCCAGGGCACCACCGCGGTGTTCTGGGATCCGCATGAGCTGGCCAACGTCCTCGGCGTCGAGGGCGTGCGCTACGCGGTTGACGCCAGCCGCCATCTGCCGCTGCAGGTGATGGTCGCCGCGCCGTCCAGCGTCCCCTCCACGCCGGGTCTCGAAATGTCCGGCGCCGATTTTGCCGGCGCGGAGATGGAGACCATGCTCGGCTGGCCGGAAGTGCGCGGCGTGGCGGAGGTGATGGATATGCACGGCGTGCTGCACGGTAGCGAGCGGATGCAGGAGATTGTCCAGGCCGGTCTCAACAGCGGCAAACTGATTGAAGGCCACGCCCGCGGCCTGAGCGGCGCTGACCTGCAGGCCTACCTCGCCGCCGGCGTCACCTCCGATCATGAACTGACCTCGGCGGACGACGCGCTGGAAAAACTGCGCGCCGGGCTGACGATCGAGATCCGCGGCTCGCACCCCTATCTGCTGCCGGATATCGTCGCGGCGTTAAAAACGCTGCCGCACCTCTCCTCGCAAATCACCGTCTGCACCGATGACGTGCCGCCGGATATGCTGCTGGAGAAAGGCGGGATCATCGCCCTGCTTAACCTGCTGATCGAGCACGGTTTACCGGCGGTCGATGCGCTGCGATTCGCCACCCTCAACGCCGCTATTCGCCTGCAGCGCCACGATCTCGGGCTGATTGCCGCCGGGCGGCGCGCCGATCTGGTGGTGTTTGATTCCCTGGAGAAACTGGTGGCCCGTGAAGTCTACGTTGGGGGGGAACGGCTGGCCCATGCTGGCCGCCTGCTGAAGCCGATCGCCCCCGCGCCGGGCGTGACGCCGCCGCGCGATACTTTGCCGATCGCCCCCCTCCGCGCCGATGACTTTGTTCTGCGCGTCCAGGGCATTCGTCACGGCGTCGCCCGCCTGCGTCATATCCGCGGCGCGCGCTTCACCCAGTGGGGCGAAGTGGAAGTGCAGGTTCGTGACGGGATAGTCCAGCTGCCCGCCGGCTTCAGTCTGATCTGGGTCAAGCACCGCCACGGCCGCCATCAGGCGACGCCGCAAATCGCCCTGCTTGAAGGCTGGGGTGAGCTGCGCGGCGCCATCGCCACCAGCTACTCCCACGACTCGCATAATCTGGTGGTGCTCGGGCGCGACGCTAATGATATGGCGCTGGCGGCCAACCAGCTTATCGCCTCCGGCGGCGGGATGGCGCTGGCGCAACAGGGCGAGATCCTCGCCCATGTGGCGATGCCGATTGCCGGCATGCTGTCGGATCTCCCGGCCGCGGAACTGGCGCGTCAGTTCCGCGAGCTGCGCGATCTGAGCAGCCAAGTCGCCGACTGGGAGCCGCCGTACCGGGTCTTCAAGGCCATTGAAGGCACCTGCCTTGCCTGTAACGCCGGGCCGCATTTAACCGATTTGGGTCTGACCGACGGCGGCAGCCGCCAGATAGTCGACCCGTTGATAGCCTGCCGGGAGACCCCGGAGCCAACCGATCACAACAATAATCCTCAGGGAGCCTGAGCATGGCCGATAACACACTTCACTCTTCCGCCCGCGCTAACTGGCTGGAGCGCCGCTTTGCGCTGCGCTCGCGCGGCGGTACGCTACGCACTGAATGCCTGGCCGGGATCACCGGCTTTCTCGCCGCCGCCTATTTACTGGTGGTCATCCCGGGGCTGCTGGCGATCGGCGGGATGGACAAAGGCGCCGCCACCACCGGCACCATTCTGGTCTTCGTCGTCGGCTCTCTGCTGATGGCGTTTTATGCCAACCTGCCGTTTATCGTCGGCCCGGGGATTGGCGGCTCGGTGCTGGTGGGAGTGACGCTGGCCGGTAGCGAAGGGATTGGCTGGCAGACTGGCCTCGGGATTGCCTGCTGGTCGGGGATCCTCTTCTTCCTGCTGACCCGCTTTGGCCTGCGCGAAGTGGTCACCCGCTCGGTACCGCAGTCGATCAAGCTTGGGCTCACCGCCTCCATCGGCCTGTTTGTCGCCGTCCTCGGCTTTCGCAATGCCGGGCTGGTGCTGGCCAATGCGAAAACCAACGCGCTGATGCTCGGCGACTTTCTCGCCCCCGGCGCGCTGGTGGCGCTGTGCGGCCTGTTCCTGGCGATAGCCCTGCAGGCGCGTAAGGTGCCGGGCGCCATTTTGTGGGCCATTCTGTGCGCTACCCTGGTGGGTATCCCGTTCGGCGTGACTAAACTGCCGACGCATTTTATCGATGCCCCCCACTCGCTGGCGCCGGTGCTGGGACAGGTTGACCTGCTGGGGGCGTTAAACATCGCCTTCCTGCCGTTCCTGTTCGTCTTTTTCGCATCTGAGTTTTTCTCCACCATGGGGACGACGCTGGCGGTGGGCGGCGAGGCAGGTCTGCTGGATGAAGAAGGCAACATGCCGCAGATTAATCGCCCGTTTATGGTCGATTCGATTGCCGCCGCGGTCGGCCCATGGGTGGGGATCCCGGCGGCGACGGCGCTGATTGAGTCTTCGGCGGCAGCGGAAGCCGGCGGCAAAACCGGCCTCACCGCCCTGTCGGCGGCGGTAATGTTCCTGCTGATGCTGCTGTTCACGCCGGTGGCGTTGATGATCCCGAAAGAAGCCACCGCCCCGGCGCTGATCCTGATTGGCCTCAACATGTTCAGCGGCCTGCGCAAAGTGGATCTTGGCAACTTCACCGACGGGCTGCCGGTGCTGATGATGGTGATGATCACCCTTATCGCCAACAGCTTTGGCACCGGGATTGCCGGCGGGCTGCTGTTTTACATTGTGATCAAGGCTATCGCCGGCAAGTGGCGGGAAATCCCGATTGGCCTGTGGGTGCTGGCTGTCCCGCTGGTGTATTACTTCGCGACCTTAGTCAGGCATTAAGCCCTTCACAATGTGATTTCACCTCTTCATATAACAAACGCACCGCGGCAGAGAGCTGTTTGCGGTGCGGACAAATCAGATTCAACGGCACCACATCCCCCTGATAACGCGGCAGCAGGCGCCGCAGGCGCCCCGCCCGCAGATCGTCGCTGACGTCGAGCATCGATTTATAGGCAATGCCCTCCCCGGCCACCGCCAGCCGACGGATCACCTCGGCGTCGTCGCTCATCACCGTGCCGGAGACCTTCTGCTGCTGAACCACACCGTCGAGGCTCAGCGACCAGCGGTCGAACGGACGGCCGCGCAAAATGTAGATCAACGCATTGTGCTGGCTGAGCTCCTCGAGGGTCTGCGGTTCGCCGTGGCGGGCGATCCACTCAGGCGAGGCCACCAGCACCCGACGATTTTCCGGCGCCACCGGCAGCGAGATAAACGAAGCATCGTCGTTATTGCCATAGCGAAACGCAACGTCCACCGGATCTTTAAACACGTCGGTCAGCTGATCGGAAAAGAGCAGCCGCAGGCGCAGCGCCGGGTGGCGTTGGCGGAAATCGCGGAACAGGGTCAGGAGCAGGTTACGCCCGAGGTCCGACGGCACGGCAATCTGCAACATGCCGCGAACTTCATCATCCGGGGTCTGGATCTTCTGCAGACCGGCCTCGAGGGTATCGAGCATCTGGGTGGCGTAGGGCAGCCAGGTCTCCCCCTCCGGCGTCAGGCGCAGGCTGCGGGTCGAACGGGCAAACAGGCGAATATTGAGGATCGTCTCCAGACGCTTAATCGCCGCGCTGACCTGCGCCGGCTGTTGTCCGGCTTCGCGCGCCGCGTCGCTAAAACTGCCCAGTGCCGCGGCGCGGACAAATAAGGTCAGATCTTCCAGCCTGAACATGCCGATTCTCCCCTGCTTCAGATTGCTCCCAAAATACGCATCACCGTCGCTGCAACGCAAGCGGCACAAGACTTGTGCCGTGTTTTGCTTACACTTTTTAAAAATCCAGTGCTTGCCATTTCAGCAACGCATCAGGAATGATACGAGGCTGCTATTTTGAGTCCAGGTAATATTGAGGAAATTATGCGTAAAACAAAAATGATGCTTCTGGGCGTACTTCTTGCCACCGCTGGCGCCAGCTGGACGGCTACTGCCGCGGGGATCGATCAGTATGCGCTGAAAGAGTTCACCGCCGATTTCACCCAGTTTCACATCGGCGACACCGTTCCGGCGATGTACCTCACCCCGGAATACAACATCAAACAGTGGCAGCAGCGTAACCTGCCTGCGCCGGACGCCGGCAGCCACTGGACCTATATGGGCGGTAACTACGTGCTGATCACCGATACCGAAGGCAAAATCCTCAAAGTGTACGATGGCGAGATCTTCTATCATCGCTGATCCGCGCAACCTCCACGTCCGCCCCGGCGAGCCAGCGGACTCTCCGGCGCTGCGCCAGATCTTCCTGCGGGCGCGCAGTTTATCGTGGACCTGGCTTCCCGCCGCGGCGTGGCGGCTGGAGGATTTCGATGCCGCCACCGCGGATGAACAACTGTGGGTCGCGGAATGCGACGGCCAGCCGGTGGGCTTTGCCGCCGTATGGACCGCCGATAATTTCCTTCACCATCTGTTTGTCGACCCCGACTGGCAGGGCAAACATATCGGCAGCGCGCTGCTGGCGCAGGTCGAACGGAGCTTTACCGCCAGCGGAACGCTGAAATGCCTGATGGAAAATAAAAACGCCCTGCGCTTCTACCAGCGTCATGGCTGGACCATCGAAGCACAGGGCGCGTCGCCCGAGGGCAGATACTGGCTGATGCGCTCGCCGCGGCCTTAAACGGCGCGGAAGGCAATCTCACCCGGGATCACTTCTCCCTGCCAGTACATCTGGGCCGCCACCCGGCCCGCCAGCTGGCGGTAGATGTCGGTAAATTCGCTGTCCGGACGCGCCACCACCGTCGGCGTGCCGTTATCCAGATCTTCCCGCAGCGTAATATGCAGCGGCAGCTGGCCCAGCAGCTGGGTGTGGTATTTCTCGGCCAGTTTTTGCGCGCCGCCGGTGCCGAAGATAGGCTCGTGGTGCCCGCAGTTGCTGCAGATATGCATGCTCATGTTTTCCACGATCCCCAGCACCGGCACTTCCACTTTCTCGAACATCACGATTCCTTTTTTGGCGTCGATCAGCGCGATGTCCTGCGGCGTGGTGACCACCACCGCGCCGGTCACCGGAATGTTCTGCGCCAGGGTCAGCTGGATGTCGCCGGTGCCCGGCGGCATATCCAGCACCAGGTAATCAAGATCCGGCCACAGGGTCTCCTGCAGCATCTGCATCAGCGCCTTGCTGGCCATCGGACCACGCCAGACCATGGCGTTGTCGTCGGTCACCAGGTAGCCGATAGAGTTGGTGGCCAGGCCATACTTGATGATCGGCGCCATATGGGTGCCGTCCGGCGAGGTCGGGCGACTGTCTTCGGCGCCCAGCATGGTCGGAATCGACGGACCGTAGATATCGGCATCCAGAATGCCCACCTTCGCCCCTTCCGCCGCCAGGGCCAGCGCCAGGTTTACGGCAGTAGAAGATTTACCGACGCCGCCTTTGCCGGAGCTGATGGCGATAATGTTCTTCACGCCGTTGACCCCGGGCTGGTTTTTCACGCGCTTGAGGGTCGCGATGCTGTGGGTCAGCTTCCAGTCGATGGCCTTCGCGCCGGTGATGCGCAGCAGTTCGGCGCTGCACTGCTCTTTCAGCGCTTCGAAGGCGCTGCTCCAGACGAACGGCATTTGCAGTTCAATATGGACGGTATCGTCCAGCCAGGCGACATGGTGCAGCGCCTTAAGGGCGGTGAGATTATGCTTCAGGGTTGGGTGCTGGAAATTGGCCAGCGTCCCGGCGACCATCGCACGTAGGCGCTCAGGGGATTTGGCCTGGGATTGCGAATTCATCCCGACTCCTTTGTTGTTTTGAGATGCTTTCAGTAATCACAGAGTTTATCACAGCTAACGATTATCCATATATGGGCAGCCATTTATGGCGCACCCACAGCCCTTTTGGTAATATCGGAAGCCCTTTTTACAACAGAAGATGTAATGCTCACTATGACTCAAGTCGCGAAGAAAATTCTGGTAACGTGCGCCCTGCCGTACGCCAACGGCTCCATCCACCTCGGCCACATGCTGGAGCACATCCAGGCTGATGTCTGGGTCCGTTACCAGCGAATGCGCGGCCACGAGGTCAACTTCATCTGCGCCGACGACGCCCACGGCACGCCGATCATGCTCAAAGCGCAGCAGCTCGGTATCACTCCGGAGCAGATGATTGGCGAAATGAGTCAGGAGCATCAGACCGATTTCGCCGGCTTCGACATCAGCTATGATAACTATCACTCGACGCACAGCGACGAGAACCGCGAGCTGTCGGAGCTTATCTACACCCGCCTGAAAGAGAACGGTTTTATTAAAAACCGCACCATCTCTCAGCTCTACGATCCGGAAAAAGGCATGTTCCTGCCGGACCGTTTTGTGAAAGGCACCTGTCCGAAGTGCAAATCTCCGGACCAGTATGGCGATAACTGCGAAGTGTGCGGCGCGACCTACAGCCCCACCGAACTTATCGACCCGAAATCGGTGGTCTCCGGCGCTACGCCGGTAATGCGTGACTCCGAGCACTTCTTCTTCGACCTGCCGTCGTTCAGCGAAATGCTGCAGGCGTGGACCCGCAGCGGCGCGCTGCAGGAGCAGGTAGCGAACAAAATGCAGGAGTGGTTCGAATCCGGCCTGCAGCAGTGGGACATCTCCCGCGATGCGCCGTACTTCGGCTTCGAAATTCCCAACGCGCCGGGCAAATATTTCTACGTCTGGCTGGACGCGCCGATCGGCTACATGGGCTCCTTCAAGAACCTGTGCGACAAGCGCGGCGACACCACCAGCTTCGACGAATACTGGAAGAAAGACTCCACGGCCGAGCTGTATCACTTTATCGGCAAGGACATTGTCTACTTCCACAGCCTGTTCTGGCCGGCGATGCTGGAAGGCAGCAACTTCCGTAAGCCGACCAACCTGTTCGTGCACGGCTACGTAACGGTTAACGGCGCGAAGATGTCCAAGTCGCGCGGGACCTTTATCAAGGCCAGCACCTGGTTAAATCATTTCGACGCTGACAGCCTGCGCTACTACTACACCGCCAAGCTCTCCTCGCGCATCGATGACATCGACCTGAACCTGGAAGATTTCGTGCAGCGCGTGAACGCGGATATCGTCAACAAGGTGGTTAACCTCGCCTCACGCAACGCCGGCTTTATCAGCAAGCGTTTCGACGGCGTGCTGGCCGCTGAGCTGGCCGACCCGGCGCTGTACAAAACCTTCACCGACGCGGCGGAAAGCATCGGCGAAGCATGGGACAGCCGCGAGTTCGGTAAAGCAATCCGCGAAATCATGGCCCTCGCCGACGTGGCTAACCGCTACGTCGACGAGCAGGCGCCGTGGGTGGTGGCGAAACAGGAAGGCCGCGACGCCGACCTGCAGGCCATCTGCACCATGGGCCTGAATATGTTCCGCGTGCTGATGACCTGGCTGAAGCCGGTGCTGCCGCAGCTGGCGGCGCGTGCGGAAGCGTTCCTCAACAGCGAACTGAGCTGGGACGCCATTCAGCAGCCGCTGCTGGCGCATAAGGTCAATCCGTTCAAGGCGCTGTACAACCGTATCGAGATGAAGCAGGTGGAAGCGCTGGTAGAAGCCTCTAAAGAAGAGGTGAAAGCCACCGCGGCGCCGGTCACCGGTCCGCTGGCGGACGATCCGATTCAGGAGACCATCACCTTTGACGATTTCGCCAAAATCGATCTGCGCGTGGCGCTGATTGAAAACGCGGAATTCGTCGAGGGCTCCGACAAGCTGCTGCGCCTGACGCTGGATCTCGGCGGCGAAAAACGTAACGTCTTCTCCGGCATCCGCTCCGCTTACCCGGATCCGCAGCCGCTGATTGGCCGCCTGACGGTGATGGTCGCCAACCTGGCGCCGCGCAAAATGCGCTTCGGCATCTCCGAGGGCATGGTGATGGCCGCCGGCCCTGGCGGGAAGGATATCTTCCTGTTAAGCCCTGACGACGGCGCCAAGCCGGGTCAGCAGGTGAAATAACAAAAAAGCCGGAGAGTATCTCCGGCTTTTTTTTGCCCGGCGGCGCTATGCTAGCACGCGCCCGGGGGCAGTCGTTGTAGGCCGGGTCAGGCGAAGCCGCCACCCGGCAAAAAATCATGCCTTCGGGTTATGCACCCGCTGGGTCAGTCCGCGCAGGAAATTGCGCAGAAACTGGTCGCCGCACTCGCGGTAGTTTTTGTGGTCAGGCGAGCGCATCATGGCGGTGATCTCCGGCACCGACACCCGGTATTTCTGCTCGCTCATAATCGCCTGGATATCGTCCGTTTTCAGCGAGAAGGCGATCCGCAGCTTTTTCAGCACCGTGTTGTTATTCACCCGACGCTCCAGCGCCAGCTCCGGGGCCGAATCATCTTTGCCGCGCTTGTCATAGATAAGGCCGTTGAGGAAACCCGACAGGATAATATCCGGGCAGCGGACAAAACCCTCTTCATCCTCTTTCGTCATCCAGGTATCGAAGCTGGCGGCGGTGGATTCCATATCGGCAAGCGCAAGAATGCGCACCATATCGTTATTATTGGCTTTCAGGGTGTAGCGCAGGCTACGAAGAATATCATTACTGAGCATGAGTGCCTTTTACTGTCGATGATGCAATGGGGCGCAGTGTACCAGCTTTACAGGCCAATCGCCTCTTTCAGGCTTTTTAAATAGCGCCGGCTCACCGGCACCGTTTGCCCGGCGCGCATCAGCAGCTCCGCCTGGCCATTCTCCTCCAGGCGAATCTCCTTCAGGTGCGCCATATTCACCAGATACTGGCGATGGCAGCGCAGCAACGGCGTGCGGCTCTCGAGGGTGCGCAGGGTCAGCTCGGTAAAGCCCTCTTTTCCCTCGCGGTCGGTCACGTAGATGCCGCTCATCCGGCTGCTGACGAAGGCCACATCCTCCATCTGCAGCAGCCAGATACGGCTGTGGCCGGTACAGGGAATGTATTTCAGCGTCTGCCGGGCGTCATCCAGCAGCGACACGTCCTGCAGGCTGCGCTCCTGACGCAGGCGGGCCAGGGTTTTCTCCAGCCGCACGGCCTCAATCGGCTTCAGCAGATAGTCAAAAGCGTGCTCCTCAAAGGCTTTCACCGCGTACTCATCAAAAGCGGTGAGAAACACGATATAGGGGCGATGCTCCGGGTCGAGCATCCCGACCATCTCCAGACCGCTGATGCGCGGCATCTGGATGTCGAGAAACAGCACGTCAGGGCGCAGCTTATGTACTGCGCCAATCGCCTCCACCGCGTTGCCGCACTCGCCGACGATCTCGATATCGCGCTGAGTCTCCAGCAAAATACGCAGGTTTTCCCGCGCCAGCGGCTCATCATCGACGATCAATACTCTCAGCATGCATTCTCCTCCAGGGGCAGACGTAGGGTGACACGGGTAAAGCGCTCCGGCTCGCAGGTGACGCTGATGCCGCAGTCGGCGCCAAAACGCGCCCGCAGCCGCCTGTCCACCAGATTCATCCCCAGTCCGCTGGCCTGGGGGTTGGCCCGGTACAGCCCGGCGTTATCTTCGATATCCAGCTGCAGCCAGCGATCGTCCTGGCTGGCGCGGATGGTAATTTCGCCGACGCCAAGATGTTGCGATGTACCATGCTTAATGGCGTTCTCCACGATCGGCTGCAGGGTGAAAGCGGGCAGCTGGTGATGCGCCAGCCCCTCGGGCACCGCCATCTGGATCTGCAGGTTAGCCTGAAAGCGGGCCTTCTCAATCTGCAGATAGGCGTTAACATGCTCGATCTCATCGGCAAGAGTGACAATTTCCGTCGGCCGTTTCAGGTTCTTGCGAAAGAAGGTCGACAGATACTGCACCAGCTGGCCGGCCTGTTCGCTGTCGCGGCGGATCACCGCCTTCAGCGTGTTAAGCGCGTTAAACAGGAAGTGCGGGTTGACCTGGGCGTGCAGGAGCTTGATTTCGGATTGCGTCAGCAGCGCCTTCTGCCGCTCGTACTGTCCGGCGAGGATCTGCGCCGACAGCAGCTGGGCAATCCCCTCCCCGAGGGTGCGGTTGATCGAACTGAACAGGCGATTTTTCGCCTCATACAGTTTAATGGTGCCTATCACCCGCTGGTTCTCACCGCGCAGGGGGATCACCAGCGTCGACCCCAGCTTACAGTGCGGATGAATCGAGCAGCGGTAAGGCACCTCGTTGCCGTCGGCGTAGACCACCTCCCCGGTCTCAATCGCCCGTTGCGTATACGAGGAGGAGATAGGCTTGCCCGGCAGATGGTGATCGTCGCCGATGCCGGTAAACGCCAGCAGCTTGTCGCGATCGGTGATCGCCACCGCGCCGATATCCAGCTCCTGGATCAGCACCTGGGCCACCTTCATGCTGTTCTCTTCGTTGAATCCCTGACGCAGGATCCCCTCGGTGGACGCCGCCACCTTCAGCGCCGTGGCGGAAAAGGCGGAGGTGTACTTCTCGAACATCGCCCGTTTATCCAGCAGAATGCGCATAAACAGCGCCGCTCCGACGGTATTGGTGACCATCATCGGCGCGGCAATGCTCTGCACCAGATGCAGGGCGTCCTGGAACGGGCGGGCAATCAGCAGAATGATCATCATCTGCACCAGCTCGGCCACGAAGGTGATCGCCCCGGCGGTCAGCGGGCTAAAGACTTTGTCCGGCCGGCCGCGTTTGACCAGCACGCTGTGCACCAGACCGCCCAGCAGCCCCTCAACGATGGTGGAGACCATGCAGCTTAAGGCGGTCATTCCCCCCAGCGAGTAGCGGTGCAGGCCGCCGGTCAGCCCCACCAGCCCGCCGACCACCGGGCCGCCGAGCAGGCCGCCCATCACGGCGCCGATGGCGCGGGTGTTGGCGATGGAGTCTTCGATATGCAGACCGAAATAGGTCCCCATAATGCAGAAAATGGAGAAAGTGACGTAGCACAGCAGCTTGTGCGGCAGGCGAACGGTGACTTGCATCAGGGGGATAAACAGTCGGGTTTTGCTCATCAACCACGCGATGACCAAAAATACGCACATCTGCTGAAGCAGCAGCAACACCAGATCAAACTCGTACATACCCGCAAACCACACATGCCTGAAAGCGCGTACCATACCCTGCCTGGCGAAAACTTTCTTTGAAGCCCTGCATAAAAATGAAAAATGACGGACAGGATCACACTTTTTTCCGGCGCGTTGCGCAGCAAACGCGGCAAAAACCCCGGCGCGGCGCGCTAAACCGCAATTAATGTTTCATTAACACCTGCGCTTCACCGTATAATCCCCCTGTTAACATCAGGAGCCTATTATGAAGCCAGCGAAAATCGCGGTCGTCACCCTCTTCTTACTTATGGCCATCGGCGGGATCAGCGGCGTAATGCTGGCCGGCTATTCCTTTATTGTGCGTGGCGGTGTCGGCTGATCCAGCGGGTCAGACGCTCAAACGCGCGGTCGACGATAATCGCCGCCAGCGCCACCAGCAGCGCCCCCTGAACAATATAGGCGGTATTAAAGCCGCTCAGGCCGATGATGATCGGCGTCCCGAGCGTACTGGCCCCCACCGTCGAGGCAATGGTCGCGGTACCAATATTGACGATGACCGAGGTGCGGATCCCCGCCAGGATCACCGGGGCCGCCAGCGGTAGCTCCACCTTATACAGACGCTGCCAGCCGGTCATTCCCATCCCTTCAGCCACGCCTGACACCCCAGGCGGTATCGAACCCAGCCCGGCCAGCGTCCCCTGCAGCACCGGCAGTATGCCATACAGCGCGAGGGCTATCAGCGCCGGCAGCCAGCCAAAGCCCAGCACCGGCACCGCCATCGCCAGCACCGCCACCGGCGGAAAGGTCTGCCCGATAGCGGCGATGGTCTCCACCAGCGGACGAAACGCGCTGCCGGCGGGCCGGGTGACCGCCACCCCAGCCCCCAGCCCGATTGCCGTTGCCGCGAGGCTGGACGCCACCACCAGCCAGCCGTGATCGAGAGTGAGCGCCCAGAAGCTCTCCTGCTGGTAGACCGGCCGCGGCAGTTCCGGGAACAGCCGACTGAACAGCGGCGCGCTGTAGGGCAGCCCTGCCAGCAGGCCGATAAACAGCGCGATAAGCCACCACAGCGGCTCACGAAGCGCCTTCATGGCTCATCTCCTGGCGCAGCAGATCGGCAAAATGCAGCGTGCCGCAGGGCCTGCCTTCGGCATCGACCACCGGCAGCGCCTCGCAGCGCCGGGCGACAAACTGCGACAGCGCTTCCCGCAGGGTCATGGTGACGGTCAGCCCCTCGCCCGCCAGCCGTTCGTCGGGACGCAAATAGTCCCCCACCTCGCGCAGCGACAGCAGGCGCACGCCCAGCTCGCTGCGGCCAAAAAAGGTCTGCACAAAGCTATTTTTCGGCCGCAGGAGCATCTCCAGCGGCGCCCCCTGCTGGACCACCTCGCCCCCGTCCATCAGCACCAGGTGGTCCGCCAGACGCAGCGCTTCGTCAATATCATGGGTCACCAGCACAATCGTCCGCCCCAGCAGCCGGTGGATGCGCAGCATCTCCTGCTGCAGCGCCTCGCGGGTCACCGGGTCGAGGGCGCCGAAGGGCTCATCCATCAACAGCACCTCCGGATCTGCCGCCAGCGCCCGCGCCACCCCCACCCGCTGCTGCTGGCCGCCGGAGAGCTGATGCGGGTAACGGTCGCGCAGCGTCGCCTCCAGCCCCAGCAGCGCCATCAGCTCGTCGATCCGGTCGGCGATCCTTGCCCGCGGCCATCTTTGCAACTGCGGCACGGTGGCGATATTCTGCGCCACCGTCCAGTGGGGAAACAGGCCGATGGACTGGATGGCATAGCCCATCCGCCGCCGCAGGGTCAGGACCGGCTGCTGGCGAATGTCCTCGCCGGCAAAGCGAATGGTGCCCCGGTCCGGCTCCAGCAGACGGTTGATCATCTTCAGCGTCGTCGACTTGCCCGAGCCGGAAGTCCCCACCAGCACCGAGAAAGCGCCTTCGCGCAGCTCCAGGGTCAGGTCCTTCACCGCCGGGTGGCCGGCAAACACTTTGCTGACCCCTTCAAACTCAATCATTGGCCTCTCCTTTTAGCCAGGCGCCCCACAGGGCGAACAGGGCATCCACCACCACCGCCAGGGCAATGGTCGGCACCACGCCCAGCAGCACCAGATCCAGCGCACTGCTCAGCAGCCCCTGAAACACCAGCGCGCCAAAACCGCCGGCGCCGATCAGCGCGGCCACTACCGCCATGCCGACGGTTTGCACGCTGACCACCCGCAGGCTGCGCAGCAGCACCGGCATCGCCAGCGGAAGCTGCACCTGACGAAAGCGCTGCCCGGCGCTCATGCCCATCGCCGTCGCGCTCTCCAGGGCATCCTGCGGCACCTGCTGCAGGCCGGTCACCACCCCGCGCACCAGCGGCAGCAGCGCATAGAGAGTGAGAGCGATCAGGGCTGGCGCCACGCCGGTCCCGGAGACGCCCAGCTCGCCCAGCGTCGGGAAATAACGCGCCAGACCGGCAAGCGGCGCAATCAGCAGGCCAAAAAGCGCTACCGACGGAATAGTCTGGATCACATTGAGCGCGGTGAAAGCCGGCGCCTGCCAGCGCGGACGCCGCCACAGCCATACCCCCAGCGGCAGGCCAATCAGCAGGCCCGGCAGCAGGGTGCCGAACAGCAGAAGCAGATGCTGGCGCAGGGCGTCATCAAATACCTCCTGACGGTTGGCATACTCCTTCAGCAGAGAGAGCTGATCGAGCGCCCCGGTAGCAAGCAGGATGATGGGCAACAGCCAGACTTGCGCATTGAGCAGCCAGCGCCAGAGCGGCCGGACGGTAAGATGACGGATGGCCTCGCTGGCCAGCAGCAGACAAAGCGCCAGCGACAACCACAGGCCGCTGCCGGGCGAGGTGCGCGCCAGCGGCGAGCCGTGCCGGGAGAGCTCAAGCGCCGCCTGGCCGCTGCCCCAGATAAGCAGCGGGAAGAGCAGTTCGGCCAGCAGCAGGTGAAGAAGCGGCGCGGCCCTGCCTGGCAGCCAGCAAAGCAGCATCCCGGCAAGGACTGCCGCCAGCTGAACGCCGGCGAGCCAGGGCATCACCTGCCACAGCCCGCGCCCTTCCCCGGAGAGTAAGCGATTCGGCGCGTAAGTGATAAACGGCAGCGCCAGCGTAACCAGCAGCAGACCTGTCAGCAGCAGGCCGACGCGGTGAGTACAGCGAATGGTCACCGGTGGCTTACTTCAGCAGGCCTTTCTGCTGCAGATAATCTGCCGCCACGCGCTTCGCATCCTGGCCTTCCACCGCAATACGGGCGTTCAGCTGCTGCAAGGTTTTTTCATCGAGGCTGGCAAAGACCGGCTTCAGCCAGTCGGCGATCTGCGGGTAGGCCTTGAGCACGGCCTCACGCACCACCGGCGTCGGGGCATAAATCGGCTGCACGCCCTGCGGGTCGCTCAGCGTCTGTAACCCCAGCGCCGCGACCGGGCCGTCAGTGCCGTAGGCCATCGCCGCGTTAACGCCCGAGGTCTGCTGCGCCGCCGCTTTGATGGTCACCGCCGTATCGCCCCCGGCCAGCGACAACAGTTGGTTCTGGTTGAGGTTGAAGCCATACGCTTTTTCAAACGCCGGCAGCGCGTCCGGGCGCTCAATAAATTCCGCCGAAGCCGCCAGCTTAAATTCGCCGCCCTGCTTCAGGTAGCGACTGAGGTCGGCCAGCGAGGTCAGCTTATTTTTCTCCGCCAGGTCCTGGCGCACGGCGATAGTCCAGGTGTTGTTGGCCGGCGCCGGGGTGAGCCATACCAGCTGATGTTTCTCCTGATCGAGGCGCTTCACCTTCTCATAGCCCTGTTGGGCATTCTTCCACGCCGGGTCGTTTTCATCTTTGAAGAAGAAGGCGCCATTGCCGGTATATTCCGGGTAGATATCCAGCTCGCCGGCGACAATCGCCCCGCGCACCACCGGCGTGGTGCCGAGCTGGATTTTATTAATCGTTTTTACGCCGTGGCTTTCCAGCACCTGCTGGATCATATTGCCCAGCAGCGCGCCTTCGGTATCAATTTTCGAGCCGACCTTCACCGGCTCCGCCGCCTGCAGCGGTAAACTTATCAGGGCGGCCAGCGCCAGCGCGCCGGACCATGTCGTTGCCATCTTCATCCCGCATCCCTCAGTTCTTTTGCGCTTCGCTTACAGAAGCTTAAGAGAAAAGCGTAGTCCATTTGCCAGCGATGCGAAAAAGAAAAGGCCGATTAATCGGCCTTTAAAGCGTGACGTTGGACTTAAGAGCGATGCCTTACAGCAGCTCAAACTCGCTCTGCTTCACGCGGGCGGAGTCCACGCCGATAAAGACATTGAATTTGCCCGGCTCAGCAACGTATTTCATTTGCTGATTCCAGAACTTCAGCGCGCCGACGTCGATTGGGAAGCTAACGGTTTGCGTTTCGCCCGGTTTGAGGGTGACCTTTTTAAAGCCGCGCAGCATTTTCACCGGCCGGCTCATGGAGGCGGTGACGTCCTGCAGGTAGAGCTGGATCACCGTCGCCCCTTCGCGATTGCCGGTGTTGGTCACCTGCACGCTGGCGGTCACGCTGCCATCGCGCGGCAT
>OGZI01002075.1_pt1 | contig 17488 bp, 27 predicted proteins | sample 1576711 | NCBI WGS metagenome assembly OGZI01 (sample SAMEA3541482, study PRJEB24748) | human gut metagenome | biome: human gut; feature: human-associated habitat; material: faeces | place: China | collected 2012
CTCCCGGGAACATGGCCGTGCCGGTGATCTGGATCAGTTTCTTTTCCGTGGTCAGAATTGTCTTTGCCCTGTCCTGAAAGTTACATTTCAGATCCAGATCAATTACCCGCTCCGGCTCGCCATGGTTATTTACGTCTTCAGACTCCAGATGAACGTGTATATCTACCTTGCAAAGCTTTTTAGGTACTAAACACGGATATCTCATAACATCACCTCGCTATCCGGCAGCACAAGCCTGTCTGGGACAGTAGCGCGTACACATCACGTTTCATGGCAATGCCCTTATCCGTGAATAGATTCCAGGAGCTGCCAAACTGAGCCGACACTCCATTAATACTGTATCCCTGCAGGATGGTGTTAATCTCGTCCACGTTCTCATACTCAAAGTCCGCCTGCTGGCAGACCACGTCCTGGATGACATCCTGCTGGAAGGCCGTCAGGTTAGAAAATCCCCGACCCACAATACGGTTGTAGGTCAGGGAATCAATGTGGCGGCTGGCCTGCTTAAGGGCCTTGTCCAGTTCGTTCATGGGGATTACTGTTCCCTTATATGCGTCACAGTAGTACTCACAGGTGGTATAAGGTTCATAGAGCATAAGGCACCTCCTATGTGACAGACCATGTACCGTCTGCATTAGTTGCTGTCTTAGGTGTCTCCCCGTCCTTAAATGTAAATGATTTCGTCTTGCTTGGGACGTCCTCAAATACCTTGTCTTTAGCATTGTAAGTCACTCCGGATAAGGAGATTTCCTTAACTGCTCCCGTTGCGGCATATCCAACAGTAATAAGTCTGTCTGGGAAGTTGCTGTCCCCGGCATCTGGCGTGAGTGTTCCATACCGAACTGTCTCACGTGCTCTCAGATATGCCTTGTTGTCTGCGTCAGAAAGACTATCCTGCATGACGGTCCCTTTGTGCTTCCCTGTATATTCCCCGGCGGTGGCCAGTCTCTCCCCACTGACAGGAGAACCAGAAGGCCAATCCACATTTCCATATTTCATTTCGTTTGGCATAATGTTCCTCCTTACTGCACCTTGATCTTGCGCATAATACCGGCTGCCTTGGTTGCCTTAAGGGCCGCGGCCGCCAGCATCTCAACCTCACCTTTCTTTACCGCGCCGGCTTCCTCGAACTTCGGCAGCCACTGTTTAACAGGGAGGCCTCCGGAAGGAGAAACCGCGTGGAATCCATCCAGGGCAATCCTTGCCGCATACAGGGACGTCTCTCCTTTTGTGTTGGATGACGTGTCGATGGATACAATCGGATCGTTGGAACCGCTCTTTGCGCCGAAATCTACCAGCGGAATATCTCCGTAGCTTTCAATCTGCTGGCCGAAATCATTCTTCGTTACCTGGTACATCCCTGCCCTGCGAGCGCATGCCCGAATTTTCGCAATTAATTTCAGGTTACCGCCGATAAAATCCGGCTTGCCGTCCAGGCCCATCAGGAACTCGTCCAGCTGGTCCAGAAACAGTTGATAATTTTCGGTCACCTTGGCTGTAGTGGAAAGGTCAATTGCCGCGCTGGGCTTGTACTCTGTGGAGCTTCCAGTTACAGCCACCTCCAAGCCGTCAAAACTCTTTTCATTCTTGCTGGAATCACCAATAATCAGTGTCTCGGAAAACAGTGCGGACGCAGACTTTATCTTCTGCTGCATCTGGAAGGTCACCTCATCATCCACGCCTCCCATATCCGCAATCACACGGTCAATCTCGAATGCGCCTCCAAAAATCTTAAGATCTGTGGTGTACTTCTGTTTCTTGGCCTCGTCCGCCGTATATTCCGCATTAACCGCGCGGAAACTGGCTGTAGATGGTGTGATCACCCGGTAATACCCATAAGTCATGGTTGCCCCGCTGCCTACGGGAGAAACGCAGTCGTCAAAAATCATATGATCCATTAAAAAACTGGACTTACGGAATTCATCAATGACCGCCATAGACAATTTGTCCTGTGTCTTAAGTTTTGCCTGTGCTAATGTTACTGCCATATCCTATACCTCTTTTCTTATTTTTTAAGTGCTTCTGAAATAGCGTCTTTCAGCGTCATAGGTTCATTTGTTATCTGCTGGCCTGCGCTGGCTGCCCCCACCTGAATGAAACCCGTAGCCCCTGCCGCCTGCGGTTTCAATGCCGGTACATCTTCCAGTACCTTATTGATCGCATTTTTCAGCGACTCATCATTGATATTCCCGTCCTGCCCCATCACCTGGCCTAAATCAGCCATTTTAAGGACATATGGGATTGTCTTTGCGTCAAGTCCCAGGCTGATTGCGGTAAGCGTTGCCTCTTTTTCCAGCATCGCCTGCTGAGCCATGGCCTGGGCCTGCGCTGCCTGCGTCTGGAGAGCGCTCACATCCGGCTGACTTGCGGCCTTCTGCTGTTTAAATGCTGCGATGGCCTGCTTCATTTCTTCCTCGGACAGCCCCTGCTGTTTGAAATAGGCTTTAAGGGCTGTGTCTTCTTTAGCCTGTAATGTTCCGTCAAGCATCTGCTGGATTTTGCCATAGTCAATCTGCGGCACTGTTGTCTGCTGACCTGTTGCTGGTAGTGCCTGCTGTCCCTGTGCTCCTGCTGTCGGTTCAGTTCCAGCAGCGCTTCCTGCGGATTCCGCAAAAAACTGTAAATTCATTTTCTTCATGGTCTAATAGCTCCTTTCCATTTCTAAGAGTGTCACTCTCTGTTACCTGATCCATTGTCATCAGTGTCACTGGCCGCGCACCTTTTAAGGCCTTGTCGCGTTTGGGCATAAAAATAACACGTCAGGGGTATCCTGCGTGCTAAATCCGTCTGTTGCGATATCGCAATAAAATAACCACCGGCCATTTACTGACTGGTGGTATTTATTTATGACTCTTTGTATAGTCTATTACGAAATCTAATTCCTCAACATTTAATACGCTAAACGGATTAGGTCTTGAGTCATCTTCTGTGTCTGATGTCTCTGACTTATAAGTCATAAAATCAAATCCTAATTTTTCACATATCTTCTCATAGGTTATCATCACAGCACCTCCATTCTAACCCCCGCATCCTTTACTGCTTCACAAAATTCTCTTAAACTGTCTTCATTATACCCTGCTTTGTCCAGCTTTGCAACTGCTGCACTATAAAAAACTTCCATTGGTTCCCTTTCAATTTCGTACTTCAAAATACTTCCGTCATGACAAGCAATTAAGCCATATTTATATCTACGTTTTGATGCAACCACAATGTCATCCCAACTTGGCACTGTACTACTTGGGTGATTATGTATGGCAATAATACTTCCTTTTTCTGACTCCTCTAACATTTTGTACATAGCTTTTGTTGGTTTTGCGGTTCTGACTTTTTCAAATTCTATGGACTTTTTCACTGCTCCACTTTTACTGTCTATGAAAATTAAATCTTCGAACTCCGAATTATCTCTATGCTGGATCGCTTCCACCATTTCCTGCCAAACCGTCTTGGTTATATCTTCACTTTCTGGTAATTTTTCAATCCTTCGTTTATATTTAGCAGACTCTACTACTTTCCGATTCATTTCTGTTCCCGGAATACGTCCCTTTTTGCTCTGCTCTCTCCATTCCTTTTCCCTATTAGCATAAACCTTTTTATTCTCATCATCAAGTGAATACTCCGCCAAACGTCCAAACTTTTCGGCCTGCCTCTCAGCATACTGCTTCTGGGCTTCCTGCCGGTTCACCTCGCCAATGGCTTCCAGTTCCTTCTTTGTCCACGTATCGTCGGCTGTGGATATCCCAGGGAAATAGGTTGTATGGCTGTCCTTACATCGTGGATGATGTAGACCAGCGGCTATGGCCTTACTCATCAACGGATACGGGCCGTCAGACTTCTTTCCGCCGCTCCATACATCATCAATCAACACCTTGCCACAGAACGGAAGGCACTTCGGGCACGGATTGCCACGCTTGTTGACGATTACGGTAGCAATCCCCCACTCCTGCCGCTTCTCCCCTTCCCCGGTCAGATACGCCCGTTTGCTAGCCGTCCTGATTGCCATATCTGCATAATCCGCCAGGGTATGACGGGCACCGTTGGCATACTCCACACATGCAAGTCCGCGGGACAGCATATCCTTTGTAGCCATATCCACGGCCTTATCGTAAGTTCCGGCGCCGGTATTGGCATAGACCTGAGCGTTATAGATTGCTTTCCGGTACTCGTCATTTGCTTTTCTCAGGACTGCCGTCTCTGCCCGTTCCATATCGTTCGTGGTGGCTTTGATCAGGGCTTCCAGTTTCCGGTCGTTTAGACGGAAGAACTCCGCCGCAGCTCCCTGGGTGACTTTATTTGCGCCAGTAAATCCGTTCTTGATGGCGTTCAGTATCCGGATCTCTTGCTGCATGTTTCCGTCCTTTCTGGCCCTGTAAAGCACCTCGCTGATCTGGTCGTTGATTTCCTTAAACTGCTTTCCATATCGTTTTTGGTTGGCTTTTTTATACTTCTCCAGGGCTTTTAGCTGCTCTGCCTGCCACATGCTCCACTGGATCCCCTCATTGTTTTCCCATGCCCGGTGACGGTCCATATTACGGATCATGGAAGCGATCAACTCGTCCTCGATCGCCTCGAAGGCGGCGCCGATATCATAATCCGCCAACAGCATCACCTCCCGTTTGAATGGACCTTAAATCCCTGCGCCTTAAACTGACGCGTCAGGCTCTTAAGCTGTGTGACACTCTTGCATTTATCGCAGCGCAGCTCCGCATAGTCTTGTTTCTCAATCGCGTAGATTCCAAAAGGGACTTGCTCACTTGCCGTCTGGAGCAGCCCCTGGTACTCCTTCTGGTTCATCTGGTACAGGTGATTCATTACTTTGACCTTCATCTGGATTGCCTCCTTCCGTGTTGACCATGAAGCCGCCGGCAGCCATGTTGACGCCAGGTTCCTCAACTTCTGCGATTCCCTGCTCCGCCTTCAGGCGCTTTACTTCCTCTGCCTTCCACGCCTCGTCCTTGCTATCTCCCCACATCTCTTCCACTTGAGCCTCAATACTCATAATACTGGCACCAGGGCGGGCCTTAGCCAGCGTCTCAACCTGACTCTCGAATGATGGGTTCGCGTACTCGCCAAACGGGATCTCGACCTTCACCTCTTCGATCGGTTGATTCATTAGGACATGATAGGCATTGATGCAGGACGATATCACTTCCGGAAGTTCCTCTTGCAGAGCCTCCACAATGGCATTACGGGTATACAGGGTGGCCTTCTCTTTCTCCCTTTGTGCCTCGGCATTGTCCAACTTCTTGACGTCAATACCGAGGGTGCTGGGACTGATGATCCCCTGCAAGCAAAGGTCTAAGGCTGTCACATAGCTGGCAAGGTAACTCTCGTGCGGGATATCTGGCTGCTCCGTTAGAATCTGGTTCTTTCCACCTTCACCCATGTTGTCGTCGCCGGCAATGAACCGGTTATCAAATGCACTCGCCTTCAGCAGCTCCCCGGTTTCCGGATTTCGTGGAATATATGACTCTGGAATGTATGTCCTGGCCCTTCCTGCCCGGAGCGCGTCCATCCATTGCGACCAGGCCTCATCAAATGCATCGAAGCTGTCCAGTTTGCCGTCAAAAATAGAGCCGCCACGACCCTCGTATTTCGTGCTCTCATAGACCTTGAGCGGCACTGCCAGGATCACCGTCTCATCAAATTTCCAGTCGGATATATTCCGCGTGGCTTCGATAGTCTTCATGTCAACCTCGCGTTCTCCCTTATAGAGCTCATTCCGGATGTATCCGTAACCATAATGCTCGTAGAGGACATACTGCTGACGATGGTCCATATATGGTGTTTTAAACACTACCTCTTTTAGCCGGCCACGCTCCTGTATGATCTCGATTCGCTCCCCCGGATACCATTCCAGAATCGGGTATTGACTTAGGTTTGTGTCGATCGTCACCTTGTAGGCGCCATCACCAATATACAATACTTCCTTAACAGATCGCTCCAGGGCCTTCCTGAACTTATTTTCTTTCTCTATCTCCTTCCAGAGTTGTTCCTGTGCCGGGCTCTCAAACTCAAAATCATTCATATCGGCCAACACAATCCCGGAGAGGATCCGCACGATCAGACCAGGGAGGCCCGTATGAATCTTCCGCATCTCCATGCCAGGTGTACATTTACTGGCCCAGAACTTATACTTATCCGCATACTCATTGACGCTCTGATACATCTGTTCCAGTTCGTTACTGTCCCCGCGGTACCAGATCCGGTTCCGAATCGCGTTGAGTTCAAAGTCCATTATTTCCTGAATCTGTATGCTCTGCCCCATGGCCGGCTGGACATCAAGCCAGCTCCGGATCCCTCGTTTGATATTCTCATTCAATTTCTGTGCCACCTCTTTTATGTGTATCGCCATATATAACCACCCGCCGTTTCCTGAATGCCTCTGCAACATTTGCATATCATCGTGCCGCATATGCCTAAAGTTTTGCTTGCGTCTACTGCCCCGCCCCATAGCTTCACAACTTTCCCGTTTACGTCCATTTGTGTAACTGGGCGCTTATGTTTCTTCGCATGGCCATAATAGTCAGTATTTCTTTTTGCTCTATCTCTTGCTGTTCCGTAGCAAATATTATATTTGCAATTACACCATTCCAAATTATCAACAGCATTATTTGTTTTGTTCTCATCGCGGTGGTTTATCTGCGAAAACTCGAATGGGTTTGGAATAAATGCGGCAGCTACTAGACGATGCACTTTGCAGGTTTGAGTTATGCCATCTTTTGATAATCTAATCTGCAAATATCCGTCCTTGTCTTTTACAGATTTCTTGATTTTTCCGACCAGTCTACGACCAGCACAATCAATTCTGTCAAGACTTCTTATCATTCCAGAATCGGAAACCTGATATATACCTTCAAATCCTTCTATATCTTTCCATTTCATTTCTCTGCCTCCTCAAATCCAATAAGCCCTCTGTATGGAATCCACCCATACTGCGACGCATTAATCGTATGGTCGTTACGATCCTCTGGAAGGTCCTTGTCTTCCTGCCAGCTGTACCGGTCTAACTCGCCCAGATGCTCCCTGCATGTATCTACAACCAGATAACAGCCCTGCTGGATCCAGCCCAGCATAAACTTGATACGGTCCAGGATCTCAACTTTCTTGTAGCTGTCGTTAAAGGTGTACAGGCTGCCATGAAGGCGCTTCCACTTCTTGAGCTCCATGATCGTGGCCTGGTCCGCACAATCAATAAATACATCTCTGGCAAGCCCCCATTCCTTCCGGTTGTGTTCCAGAAAGTCCAGGAACTTCCCTACGGCATCCGATGGCGCAAGAGGCTGCGATAGGTCCGCATTACTGTATACCTTCTCGTCCAACACGAACAGACGACGGTCCATGGTAATCCCCTGAAAGATCATGGCGATGGTATCAGGTGACTTGCTGGAGTATGATGTATCCAAGGCGGCGCTGAACTTCTTAAACTTGATCTTGCCGGACGCAATCTGTTGTCGTACCCATTCTGCACTGACAACGTGCTTCTTCCGGTCGAAGTTCGGAAAGATCAGCCCGGTTGCCTTCCCTCGCAATCCCTGAATCTTGTTCTTCCAGATCTTCGTGCCTTTCGGCGTGTTCGTCATAATCTGATCCAGCTTCTCCTTCGAGAGACCCAGGTTATGGGTAAAAGAAAAGAACCAATGCACCCAACCGGGTTTTGGTTCCTCTCTCAGTTCTTCTCTAATTTCTTGTGGTGTCTCTTCCTCCCATTCTGGAAGCGGCCTGGAGCAGTTGATATACTCCTTATAGACGTCCAGGCTCGGATCGTCCGGGTTAAGCGTCGCCATCATGTAATCACAACGCATAGATGCTTCCCGCACAAATTCAATGTCTGCTGTGTTGATCTCGTCGATGTACAGGCAGCCGTACTGGCCGCCAAGAGCCTTTTGCCACTTAGTCTTATCGCCGTATCCCATCACATATATGACCTTATCACCGCTGGATGTGTGAAACAGGATATGTGGAATTTTATCGTCCTTAGATCCGTTGCCGTTGTACTCAGCCAGGATCCCGAAGTCGTCAATGATTCCCAAATCCTTATTGATGATGTTCTTTTCGGCGGTGCCTGTGTCCTTGGCCGCGATGATGTGTAGCTTCTTCGGGGACTCGGCGACCTTGAGCATGAACTTGAATAGGCCTACCGTTGTCTTGCCAGCGTAGGTTGTCCCTTCCAAAAACTCCACAGGTGCATCACATCGGAGAAACGCCTTATACTTTTTCGACAGCAGCAGCCTTTCAGCACTCACTACTCATCACCTCGCATCTGTCCGATCAGGTCGTCCAGCTTGCTCTTCTCGTTGTCGAGTCCTCCAGATAGGTTGTTCTCGACCTTTGTGGTATATCCGTACTTGCTCATCCAGAGTCCGGCCAGCTGTGACGGGATCACCTGCAACTCGAACTTGCGGCGGGCGTCGGCCTCGCATTCCTCTCGTATGCGTGTGACGATGTCACTATATCGCTTCTTCTCGGTATAAGTCTCATAGAACCGCTGTCTTGCCATTCCCAGATATACACAGAATCCCTCGATTGTATACGTGACGCTCCGTTTCAATTCCTTGCTGACAAATTCGCTATTTTTGGAGCTGAATTCATGGGTCAGTACACTCTGGTTATCGCATACCTGCTTGTACTCTTCCCATAACTGCTCCATCTCCTCCGGAGACTTAATTTTCAGTGGTCTTCCCATGAAATCACTTCCTTTCTGACGCTATCCGCTATATGATTTGATGACCTTATCTAGCTCCTCCAGATACTGGTTCGCGCTCTCGAGATGGCTCTTTCCAATTTCCGCTTGGCGAATCAGACCTTCCCACAGAAGCTGATGACTTTCATGGCACCGATGAGCCATAGCAATCTGATTAATCCAGAGAGCCATTATTGTTATCCAGATCATGATAATTTGCAGTTTCTTATCTTGCTTCATATCGCCTCTCTGTTTTTGTGGTATAAGAAAAGCCCTCACATCTCTGCAAGAACTCTTCCAAAGGAGAAAATCTTATGATGAACGAAGCGGAACATCACGGAATCGAACCGGAACCCAGGGCGCGACCCTGTCCATCTGCCATTGATGGTATGCTCCACATAATACCGGATCGCCTCCGATATTGCCCTTATTGATTTTGAAAGGTCTGTTAAGGGAGAACTTTTAGACCTTGCCGAAAAAGCGTGTCAGGGTTGTGTTTTATTGATACACTTTTTACAGTACTATTATAGCACACTTGACAAAATAAGTCTTGCGGTTAGTTGCTGACTTTTAAAAATCTTTCTTCAAATTCTTGCAGTGCTTCCCCATGAAGGTGACATGTCCAGTAATATGACTTATCAAGATCTCCCGCGATCGTCTCTAATGACTGATACTGCACATATTTTCTGAACAGTATATCCACATACTCCACCTTTGAAAGCTGCTGTATCTGCCCGATCCGTTCATGTCTCATATCGTGCCACTGGTCTATCTCGTCGTTAATCTCTCGCTGCATGTCAGTTATCCGGTCTGATATCCGAGTAAAACCCGATCCATCAGGCGAAGTCTGAACCCGTTCCGCAGAATAATCCGTACCGCCTACATATGTACGGCTTCCCTTAAGGGTCTCATACTCGATCTGTTTCTGGTCGATGGCCACATCTATTTTTTTGATTTCTTTCAAATACTCCTTAGCTGTCATTCCCTATCCTTCCCTTCTTCTATCCAAAAGTTTTGACCGCCGAAACAGTTGTGATGTCACAACTATGTCCCGCCTTTCCTCTCCTCTTTCTCATACCTCTCCTTCAAGATCTGAATCATATCACTTATCATGTGACTACAGATATCACAATGGTACTTCTTGATCAGCTCCCGGCCTTCTTCTACAATTTCATCCCATTCCGGTGATTGTCTGGTAAGCAGCACGTTCTTCCACTTGTTCCAGAAGACGTTATACGTTTGCCAGAATATTTCTTTCATCTGTTCATTGTTCATAATTCACCTCAGTCAAACGGCAGCTGTTCATCAAGCGGCACGCTCTCAAAATCATTCCTGATATATTCTCCAATCTTCTCAGTCCATGTATACGTTTTTGTCTCTCCCGGACTGTTTCTCAACCGCTTCGTGCTCTGCTCAAAATACAACGGGACAAATTCGTCCTGGACGCCGCCATCACGATCCTTACAAATTTCTATGACATTGCTGCACTGGTACAGGGGATCATCTGCTTTCCACTTAAACATTTCCTTCGATAGCCTTTTAAAGTCCTCATTCACCCGGTGAAGAATAAATGCATTATCAACACGGTTCACAATATCATTGCTTCCTGACACATCGTCCAGGCGCAGGAAACCGGTTGACTTTCTGGGATGGGCTACAAAGAGAATATGTATATTCGCCTGCTTCGCATAGTCCTCCAGGCTCTCCACAAAATGGCTCTGCTGTTGGTACTTGTCCGATCCCATCTCCATAAGGTTTAATGCCATCATATTATCCAATATTACCAGATCGACCTTGTGCTCCGTTACACACTTCCTGATCTGGGTCATAATCGACCCAAAGTTATTCCCATAGTAGTTGTTATAAACCCAAACCTTTTCATCAAGCCATTTGGATATGATCTCATCATACGGACTTCTAACAACGTAATAGTAATCATACTGTGTCTGGCTCACATACTGCTTTCCGGCCGCCTGCAAGAGCAGCCATTTTAAAAGATTCTTCGGCTTTAACTCTCCGCTGAATAGTGCTGTCCGGTATCCCTGCTCTGCGGCCTCGATCGTAAGCTGAGATATAACACTGCTTTTTCCGGCTGCCCGCAGGCCACTGAGACAACTCACAAATCCTTTTTTCAAACCGCGCATCTTTTCATCTATCGTATCGATCCCGGTTTTGATAAATTCCTCTGGCGGTTCTTCAAGAAGCCGGATCTGTTCTGTTGTAAAAAACACCGGCTGCCCTTCTACGATCTTAACCTCTTCCTTTTTCTCAACCACATAATTCGGATTTCGATAATTGGGATGACGCTGATCCGGAACGTACTGCCGGTCATAGGCATCTGGCTCATAAAGTCTTCTGACGTCCTGCCATGTCTTATCGGAACACGAATTATGAAAGCAGTGAAATCCTATAGCTCCGTTGGCCGCCTTAAAAATACAGGCATCTTTCCCAGTATGGTTATCATCAAATGGACACTTTTCCAGTATATACTTTGTCCCGCTGCCATAGCTGGCCTTCGTGTATCTCAGCCCGTAATGATCGAGCCATTCATCGAGATCGAACTGGCGCGGGTTATAGTTGTTATACCGCTGCGGTTTCTCCGGTTCCGGCAGGTATCCAGCCAGTTTTACCAGAAGCATCTTCTTATTCTGGACCGGCTTCTCTGGAGACCGGATGATATAGCTGGGCCGGTGCGGCCGTTCGGGAGTGTTTGCGCCTTTCTGAGCCACAGTCCCGTACAGCTTGCATACTCTGGCCGGATTAAAATTCGCCGTATCGATCTTTACGGCATCATCAGAAAAGAACATATCGAGTACCGTCAAACAGTTTTTCATCAGTGCTTTATTTTCATCATTTGTTGACAGAGCTACGCTGTATAAAAGATGTACGCCGTTCCCGCTGAATCCCACAAGCGGCTCCTCGAACCCTGTCTTTTTCATATAGGCATAGACTTCATTTGCCTTCAGCTTCGCCTTTTTAATCTGTTCATTGCTTGCCGATGTTCCCGCAGCTCTCACCGGGTCAATATCCACCATTAACCAGTCATATAAAGTAATATCGGTATCTGAGGTAGTCGGCTTCCCATTCTGGATAAACTGGTCTCTCTGCTGTCTGGAATAACATTCGTCTTTTATGCTGTTTAACGTGATGTACACGTTACAGGTTGCTGCAAGGTTCAGTCGTTTCAGTTCATTTATGAGAGTATCAGCAGTTGTGAAGTACCCGGTTGCATTTCCTCTGCCGGATATCACCCTAACCTCGAACAATGCATTTCCTGGCTTCATAACTGTAATGGCTTTTCTTACTTCTGTTTCGTTAAAATTCATTCAAGTTCCCTTCCATCCGCTGTTATTAAAAGTTTCGGCTGCATCTGTATAAAACCAATACCATTACTCCAGACGCCCAGTTTCTTTAAAACTTCCTCGTCCTGTCTGCTTAGCCGGAAGAAATTGTTGTAGAGTCGCTCAAATTCCTTCATACACAAAACCACTCTCTCACTGCTTTCAAGCATTTCGCGGACATACTCTTCCGTGAGTGTCTGAACGGCATATTGCGCAGGCGCATTTAATTCCTCAAACGATGCATTCTTTAACAATTTCTGCCATTCAATGGACCAGTCTGGTACTACTATCTTCCGGCTGATATTTCGGATATCGGCAATCGCAGGCGGGTACGGACTTTCCCGTATGTATGCTGAAACCGCTGCTGAAGCTACCGCGTAATCTAAGTCCTTCAGCATTTCATACCATGTCCTGATGCCTTCGTCATTTTCAAATGCCTTTAACGCCGGGAACGCTGCTTTCAGTGTTATTGCTATATTTTTAAATTCCTCGTATTTCATTTTTGATCTCCTCCAATTTTTTCTTCCAGTTTATTCAGCCTGTCCGCCGTATCATATAAATCATTGCCTGTCTTTCCCTGTCCTCTGCGGTTCTGGGTATAAAGCGTCTCAAATTTCTCGCGGAATTTCTTTGTACTACGGATATTCGTTTTCCAAAAGCTGTCGTGCGTTGCAAAATACAGGGTCTGTTTTATTTCACTCTCACTTAAATGATCCAGCCGTTTCATTTTCTCAATCTCAGAGGCCCACTTTCTTTTCTTCTCCAGCGTGTCAGGGACCTTTGCTTTCGGAAAAGTTTCAAGGCATGATGCAATCAGATATTCTACGCATTGCATTTCAAAACTGTCAAAATCATAGTTATTAGAGAACGGAGAAGTTGACCCGCCAGGGGCAACGACTACTTCTTTCTCTATCTCTAACTCTTTCTCTTTCTCTAACTCTTTCTCTTGTCGGACAACGTCCACTCCAGGAAGGACATTGTCCGCACCTTGTCCTATTTTAGCCCTGTAATTCCTCTTTTTTTCCGCCCATTTTGTCTCACTTCCGGTCATATTTTCAACTTCGACCATGAATATAGTTTTATCATCCATGATCTCTATCATCTGCAGATTTGTAAAAACTCCAATAGCTGCCCTGACGATATCTATATTGGTATTAGTGATGGTGGAAAGCATATTTTCATCATATGGAATAGCATCAGAAAACCGCAGCATACCGTCATGGGATACGCTTTCGACAAGTAATTTTAAGTAAAACAGGATATAATCTTTCCCGTTTGGCATGGCCTCTATAATCCTGATATCATGCCTTTTAAAGAAATTCTTATCCAGCTTTAACCAATAATATTTCTTCTCCTGTTCTGCCATAGTGTCACTCCTGCAAGCCAAATAATCCGTCATCACCGTACATTACATTTTGTAAGTGGTGATCCCCGTCATGTTCTCCACATACTCTGCACGCAAAGCTCCCTGACGAATTCATAAAATAGTATCTTCCGCATGCAGCACACTCACACAGCCATGCGTCCGGTCCACTAAAGCGCTTACCTTCTTCAAGTATGCTAAATTTCCCCTGTGCGCCACCGAGAATAATCGTTTTACCCGAGTCATTTGCCAGTTTCTGTATATTTATATATTTTCTCCCCGGGCGTCCCAGATCAGCAAGCATGTAGGCGTCCTGATCAGGAAGGTAAAAATCTGCTGCCTCATCAACCATACCGTCTCTCCCGCTCTCCGGGCAGTATACCCACGCCATATTATTATCTTCAAAAAACTTAGCCCACAGATAGCAGGTAAGATAATACATTCCATAAGTTTGTAACTGTAAAATTTTCTCTAACTTTTGAGGGTTCATAAATCTCCTTTCCGGAGGCGGCTACTCACCGCCCCCTACAGCATACCAATGGCATATAACGTCGTGACACATTAGTCCTTTGGCATAAACATAAATGAGTAACTATGTAAAAGGTCTTTGCCTGTTACATCATGATTAATGGTTGTAAATCCGAACCATTGAATAAGCTTCTAAAAAGCCGTTACAGCGCCTGTATTCCATGATTCTGTGCGTTTTATACGCCTTATGCATGGGATTTTCCGTACAGTACATCAAAAGGGCGTAGCGGCCCCTGTAGCGGTTTCTGGCAATTGCGACATGCCAGTACCGTCTTTCACGGCGGTGCCTGTTAAAGAGGATCAATTTCTTCACTTAATCACCTGGCCTTCTGTTTATGGTCGTTCAGCAGATCCCCTTTCACCTCGTAATAAGCGTAGCGGCTGCTCTGTCGGACGGGCTTGTCCACGTCTACATACTTTTTAAGCTTGTAGGCATACACTCCCACTTCGCGGATTTTTACCTTAAACCTCGTCCAGGTCTCGCCATCCCGGATAAATATTTTTGTCTCCATTAAACTCACCTTCTTTCACAAGAATATTAATATTATTTACATCATTATGAATATACTTTTATATTACCTTGTACTATGATATATTGCTTATATTACAAGGAGGTAACTTATATGAACTTTAAATTCTTATTACTCGCAACTTTATGCACTATTGTGCTATCAGCTTGTGGAACTCAATCTCCGTCTAACACAAATTTAGATTCATCTTCCGATCCCGAAACAACAACAGAGTCAAACAATTCGAACGGTACAGAAGCATCAACTTTCTCACAAGCAACCACAAAAACGTCCGTTTCTGAAACTGTATTTGAAAAAAATGATAAAAACACAGTTGATTTTAAAACGCTTATGGAATTAATAGGAAAATCTGACTCTAATGTAGTTTCTGTACTTGGTGAAGGCGATCCTTTAACCAACGATGATTCTGTACTATTAAATCGTGATTATACGTTATCGTTGTTCAATGAAGATGTTTCTGTTTCGTTAGCTTTCAATTTGTATCAACATAAAGCTAACTTATTAGACCAATGTACTATCTATCTAACTAAACCCGATTTAGATGGCTATAAAAAAATTCTGGTAGGTTTACTCGGCACCCCCTCCGAAACATATGAGAAATCATATTTTTTTGAAACCAGCACTGCTACTGTTTTGCTCGCAGATCCCTTTGATGATGTTCCTTATATTGAAATTTCTCCAAACAAAATTGATTAGTTCAAAAACCATAGGCGGCCTACTGTTACAGAAGGCTGCTGTTTTCTATTCTCTAAAAAAGCCTGAAACATTAATTTCTTTTGCCAAAATAAACGCCGTACGCGCCACATTTCTCAGATTATCTGTAATCAATGCCTTGTTGGGATTTCGATGCGATCGCGTATATACACACCATGCATCGAAATCCTCGTCATAATCCGGCTCTTTTTCCTTGTACAGTTCCGCATATTCAACCTCTTCCCGCGCCACTGCCAAACACAGTTCCATATATTTAATCTTCTGACCGTTATTCATCTTGCTTCTCCTTCTCTCACTAATATACTTCTCTTTCGAGCCATTCCAGGGTATCTACTGCCTTATCCGTCCGATATGTTACAACGTCCAGATCGTCCCGATATAGTTTTGCATCTACCCGGACCAGAAAGCACGCAAGTTCCTCGTCTGTCATCGTTCTAATGCGATCCGCATTTTTCATGGTTTTCCTCCTTCTGGAAAGCTTCATGCTATTTCCACGGCATATATTTACGTAAATCCGGCGGTATCTGAATCACTGTCACCAGAGTGCTTTCTGCGAATATATAAGCCTTGTCTCCATAGAGACGGATATTATCAGCCGTCCTGTTGTAGAAATACAGGCTCGTTACCCATTTATTCAGCCGCCCTCTGGTGTCTGAATGCCTTATACCGTCCGTAAACGCTTTATCTGCCATACGCTGAGCAGACCGCTTATTTAGTCCACAGTGCTCCTTTAAACGCCTTACCGCGTGCTTTGATACGGTTACCATTCAACCTTACCGCCTCCCGTCTGCTTCCTTAAGGATCTCTTTCAGATCACTGATGCAAAGCCGAATCTCCCGTGTCTTATCGACGCCAAGTTCGACATAGTTATCGTCCAATGCGCTCTCCAGATTATTTACGATGTCCATAAGAGTAATCCCCGGATCGTGTTTCTTAAAAAGGATCCCCTCCTCAGTGGCACATACTTCCAGTGGAGTACCTTCCTGTAACCCCATACTCTTCCTCATGTCACGCGGCACTACTACGCGCCCCAGATCGTCAATTCTTCTTATAACTCCAGCAGCTTTCATGCTTCGGCCTCCTCCTTAATCTTTCCCGATCCCATCAGATACCCGAGATAGAACACGTACTTCATGCCAGTGTTCACCAGGCATTCATGCATATCGCGGTCCCTGTCAGCCTCCCGGCCAGCATCGTTTATACAGGATACAAGGTAATCGTCCATCGGATCCGGTATTTCGTCGTCTACGATTGCATTCATTTCCGCTTTAATTACTGGAAGAATTTTCTTTGCCTTCTCCTGCGCCTTCTCTGCCTCTCTCTTTTTCATGCGGTCTTTATGAGCCTCTGTCAGTATGTGCCATACGTTCCAGCCATACGCTTCATAGACATATTCCACATCATCAGCTATTGGACAATCCATATCGCCGATATACCATGTTTGCCAGGAAGCAATATCTACAAACTTTTTTACATCGTTTTCCGGTACCGTTCTATTCACATACAAAATCTGCCATTTTGCATCGAACATCACAACAAAATCCCACTGCTCTGTATGATATTTGTGGTTAAGCAGCCAATACAGGACCGGAGGCAGTTGCGCCGGCGCAATTATTTTAACTTCGATATCTTTCAACATAGCACTTCTCCTATTCTCTGATCGTCTCGTAACAGTTCTTCCGGCCGTTGTATTTCACGGCAACCGGTGAACCGCAGTTAATGCAGTTTACGTCAAATACCTCCTCTTTGAGGTTCGTCATGTAGCGCGTATAAAGCCCGCATTCGCAGTATATACGCATTACCTTAAGTGGCTCCGTAAAGAAGGTTCGCGTCCCACAGCGGGGACATATGGAGCCGTTAATCCTATCTCTGGTGCAGAAAGCATGGACCTCTCCACACTTCCTGCACTTTATGTACAAGAATCCTTTATAGCCCCTGGGTTCTGCTGCCGCCGGCTTCAAAATCTTACTTTCCATCGGTGCCGCCTTCCTCGCTCTGTTGCGATCTCGCAATGGATTCTTCTTCGTCCTGGAGAAGTAGCTCCGCTTCATCCCGATCACAACCCAGATCGTCCATCAGGTCATATAATTTAAGTTCGCGGGCCACATCGTCGTAGGATACTTCTGCCTCTGCCAGCTGCTTCCGAATCTCCCGTAACTCCTCCTGAGCTCTGTCATAGCTTTCTACCATGCGGTTATATCTCTCTTCCGGAATCATAATCATCTGCATACTTCTGCCTCCTTTTCAAATCTTCTGTTCCACTGATCTACTGCTTTATTAATACATTCTTCCAATGTCACAAATCTGGACGGAATATTTGTAAATGCGACCG
>OGZI01002086.1_pt1 | contig 17434 bp, 10 predicted proteins | sample 1576711 | NCBI WGS metagenome assembly OGZI01 (sample SAMEA3541482, study PRJEB24748) | human gut metagenome | biome: human gut; feature: human-associated habitat; material: faeces | place: China | collected 2012
CCGTCACGCTTATAGTGAAATGACGCTTGCAGTTTACTACTGCTCGAAGCAAAAACAATGATACTACGAGAAACACAAAATCAGAATGACGCAGATGACGCTAATGACGCTGAATCTTGGATATGGTATAGGGGTATCCTAAAAACAGCGTCACAAGCGTCATCAGCGTCACTATCGTCACACAAGAGCAGCGCGGGGGTCTGGGGTACACCCCCAGAAATGCGTTTGTGGATATCCAAACGCTATGCTAGCAAAACACGTCTACCCCCCAAAAACGATAGCACCCAACCCAGATGCCCATATAAATTCGCATATGCTCCAGAGTGAATCACTTCTGATTCATCCGAAAATCTTGACTCGAAAAAGTGAATCAGTTCTGATTCATTCTTTCAGATAAGACACGATTTAAACAAAGGAAGAAATCCACATCGAAAGGCATCCACCTGATTTGAAAATTTCCCACAAAACATTCCGCGTTACCCCCTTGCCAAATTCTGAAAATCCTGTATTATAATAGGTGTGGCGCTGAAATTTGCAATCCATTGGGATCGGAGTTTCAGTATTATGAAAAATACAATGTTGGAAATGTCCCGCTATGCGGCACTGGCTCGTCAGGCTGTGGCGGAGGGTGTTGTCCTGCTGAAAAATGAGGCTGTCTTACCGCTGGCTCCCGGCGGCAGGGCGGCCTTGTTTGGGTACGCACAATTTCACTACTACAAAAGCGGCACCGGATCCGGCGGACTGGTCAACGTGACCCATGTGCCGAATCTGCCGGAGATACTGGGCGGTGACGGCGGCTATCGGCTGGATGCCGAGGTGCAGGCCCGCTATGCCGCATGGCTGGCAGACCACCCCTACGAGATGGGCACCGGCTGGGCGCAGGAACCGTGGTTCCAGCCGGAAATGCCGCTGGACGAAGAATTTGTCCGCGCTGCCGCCCAGCGCGCCGACACGGCGTTCATCGTCATTGGCCGCACAGCGGGCGAGGATCAAGACAACACAAACACCCCCGGTAGCTTTCTGCTGACAGAGGACGAAGAAAATATGCTGGCGCTGGTATGCCGCTATTTCAATAAATCTGTTGTGCTGCTCAATGTTGGCAACATCATTGATATGCAGTGGGTCGCGCGATATAACCCCGGCGCGGTGGCTTACATCTGGCAGGGCGGACAGGAGGGCTGCCGCGGTGTGCTGGATGTGCTGAACGGCGCGGTCAGCCCCAGCGGCAAATTGCCCGACACGATTGCCCACACCCCGGCGGATTACCCTGCTGCTGACCACTACGGTGCGGACGACCGCAATTTCTATGCCGAGGATATTTATGTCGGCTACCGCTACTTTGAAACATTTGCGCCGGAAAAGGTGCTGTATCCTTTTGGCTTCGGTCTTTCTTACACAAAATTTGAGGTTCAGCTGTTGAGCGCGGACGAAAACGCCGATGGTATCACAGCCGTTGCCACGGTCAAAAATATCGGTGCCCGCCCAGGCAAAGAGGTCGTACAGCTGTACTGCACCGCGCCGCAGGGGCTTCTGGGCAAGCCCGCTAAGGTGCTGTGTGCTTTTGCCAAAACCAAAACACTGGCTCCCGGGGAGAGCCAGACTTTGATGCTGACTGCGCCGTGGCGCAATTTTGCCAGCTATGATGACAGTGGCGCTACCGGGCACAAGTCGGCCTTTGTGCTGGAAGCCGGTGACTATATTTTCAGTCTCGGTACCGATGTACGCCATGCCGCAGAGACCTTTACGGTCACGCTGCCGCTGATGGTGGTGGAGCAGCAGGAATCCGCCGCTGCACCCGCCGCAGCTTTTGAGCGGCTGCGCCCCGGTGCGGACGGTTCCCCCGCATGGGAGTCTGTCCCTACCGAGGCCGAACTGCCCGAGACCCGTTGTGTGGTCCGTCTGCCAAAAGAGCGCCCCCAGACCGGGGACAAGGGCATCCGTTTGCAGGATGTGGCCGACGGCAAGGTGGACATGGCTGATTTTGTCGCACAGTTCAGCGACGACGAGCTTTGCACCATCGTCCGGGGCGAGGGGATGAACTCTCCGCGCGTTACGCCGGGTACAGCCGGGGCTATCGGCGGTGTCAGCGATGCTTTGCAGCACTACGGTCTGCCTGCCGCCTGCTGTTCCGATGGTCCCAGCGGTATCCGCATGGACTGCGGCACGGTTGCTTTCGCCATGCCCAATGGCACCTGCCTGGCTGCGACATTCAACGAAGATTTGAGTGAGGAACTCTACTCGATGGAAGGGCTGGAACTGCGCAAAAACCATGTGGACACGCTGTTGGGCCCCGGCATCAACATCCACCGCCATCCGCTGAATGGCCGCAATTTCGAGTGTTTCTCCGAGGATCCGCTTTTGACCGGAAAGATGGCCTGCGCCCAGCTGCGTGGGCTGCACCGCTGGGGCGTGACCGGGACGATCAAGCACTTTGCCGCCAACAATCAGGAGCATCGCCGCCACTTTGTGGAGTCGGTCATTTCGGAACGCGCTTTGCGGGAAATCTACCTGCGCGGTTTTGAAATCGCTGTCAAGGAGGGGCGTGCTCGCTCAATTATGACATCCTATAACCCGCTGAACGGCTACTGGACGGCAAGCAATTATGACCTTGTCACGACGATTCTTCGTGGTCAGTGGGGTTACACCGGTCTTGTGATGAGTGACTGGTGGGCCGAGGGCAACGACCGTGGCGGTGCCGGCAGCACCAAGCATGTGGCAGCCATGGTCCGCGCCCAGAATGATGTTTTTATGGTCGTGACTGACCCGGAGCATAACTCCGGCGGGGACGATTTGACCGCCGCATTGACGGAGGGACGCCTGACGCGCGGCGAATTGCAGCGCAGCGCGGCGAACATCTGCCGCTTTTTGCTGCAAACGCCCGCGTTCCGCCGCAGTATCGGCCGCACGAGCACACTGGATGACCAGATGGAGGCAATGGCCGAGCAGGATATGCAGCAGGCCGCACAAAACGGTTTGCCCTTGACGCTGCGCGATGGCACAGCCATCGACATTGCAGCCATCGACAACGGCTACCGCCGCACGACGGCGTTCCGCGTAACGGCAGCCGAGGGCGGCAGCTACACCCTGCACCTGCGCTGCCGTGCCATGCCGGGCAACAGCCCGCTGGCCCAGATTCCGGTATCGGTGTTCGCAGGCCGTGCGTTCCTGAAAACCATGACCATCACCGGCGCCCAGGCTGACTGGTGCGATTTTTCTGTCGGCTTGCCCGCGTTGAACACAGGAGACGAGTTCTTCCTGCGGTTCTATTTTGGCCAGAGCGGCATGGAACTGAGCGCTGTTACACTGAAAAAATGAGAACTGCAAGCCGAAATGGGAGGGAGGCTGCGGCCTTATGAAGCTCGACACCATAAAATTTCCAAAGCAGAAAAGTGTGCGCGGCGGTTGGTTTTTATCCTACATCCTTGTACTGATCGTGCCGCTGCTGCTCTGTTTGCTTTTATATAATTACTCCGCCGGTATTATTACGGCGGAGTCCAAGCGGATCTATGGTTCGGCGCTGGATCAGGCCCGCATCGACCTGGACAGCTACCTGACCGAGATCGAGCAGACGCTTTCCCGCACAATGCAGGACCAGACCGTGCAGCGAATGGTCACGACCAAGAAGCCGCTGGACGGTTATGATCAACTGGCATTGGTCAACACCCAGAGTGCGCTTTTAACGATTGAGACCGGGCACCCGAACATTAGCAATGTGTGGATCAGTCTGAACAATCTGGACAGTGTGATTTCCAGCCGGGGCTACCTCGACCAGCATTTGTTTTATCTATCCCGGTTCAAAAACAGCAGTTTGAGTGAGGACGCATGGCGCGAGCTTCTGCACGAGTGTCACCCCCGGTGGGAGATGGTTCAGGTGGAGAACGAAGGCGGCACGGACTTCCTCTTTATCCGCTCGGCGTTGACCAGCGGGCTGTCCTACGCCGACGCTACAGTTGTGGTGACGGTGAACAAAAAGCTGTTTGTTAAGCGGCTGCAGCAGTTCTGCTGGGACCCGGAGCTGGATTTCTATGTCTTAGCTGCGGACGGCACAGCCATCTGCAAAACGGCAGCGGGTGACCCGCCTGCCATGGATATTGTGCAGGCAGCGGCCGACGGTTCGTTTGCCTTTGGTTCGGGCGGTCAGCAAGCCTACCTGACCCGTGCCAGCAGCGTGACGGATTGGCAGTATGTGCTGAGCATTTCCAATAAGCTGCTGATGAAAAACACCCGCATGACTCAGTTGTTCACCTGGGGCGGCATGGTACTCTGCATGATGTTAGGGTTGGGGTTGTCTGCCGGGCTGACAAAGAAAAATTATCAGCCGCTGGGCGCGTTGGTCAGCCCCTATGACGGCACAGACGAAGCTCCCGACCTTGTCGAGAAAAACGAGTTTGAGCGGCTGGAATACTACTCCCAAAAGAGCCGCCGCGAGCGCAGCGACCAACAGCATGAGCTGTGGAAAAGCCAGCAGACCCTGCGGCGCTACTATTTAAAATCCCTGTTGGAAAGCCCGCTGGGTCTCAGCCAAGAGACTGCCGAGCGCGGCGGCATCCGGTTTGACGCGCTGTTTTATACGGTGGTCGTCTTTAAAAATCCGATGGCCGACAGCGCACCGGAGGGGGATGGCTCGCTCTTTGCGGCGTTGCAGATCGCTATTATGAACATTTTCCAGGAAATTGCCGAGCCGCACTTTGCACTGGAACTGACCGCCCTGGGTGAGACCTGCGTGGCCATCGTGGGCATGCAGGAAAACACCCTCGCACAGGACGAGCAGCTGCTGACGGACATCCGTGAGACACAACAGCAGATCCGTGCCCACTTCCATGCGGATCTGGGTGCGGCTGTGGGCGAGACCCACGCCGGGGCGGCGGACATCCGTACAGCCTACCAAGAGGCGCTGGAAGCGCTGAGCTATCTGCGGGATGACGGCGAGCCCGTGGCCTACCGCGGCATCCACGATGCCCGCATGGCCTACACATTCCCCTTGGAGACCGAGCGCAAGCTCATGGACTTGATTTCTTTGGGCAGCGAGGAAAACACCGCCGCCCTTATCCGGCAGGCGTTCCCGCTGGACGGTGCGGTACAGGACCCCAATGTGGCACGCTGCCTTGCCTATGACATTACGGCGGCCCTTATCAAGGGCGCAGCTATGGCCGGGCTGGACGACCAGAAGGACATCCGCTTCTCGCCCGGAGATGCGGGCAGTCCCGAGGAATTACAGGCACATTTGATTAAAATTTCCGCTACGCTCTGTGGCCGCGTGCGGCTGCTGAAGGGCAGCACCAGTACGACCCGCGCCCTCTGCGACCGGGTGGAGCAATACATCAGGGAAAACTACGCCGATCCGGATCTGAATATCTCCCAGGTGGGGCAGCACTTTGACATGACGCCCACCTACTTGTCCGCGCAGTTCAAGAAAGAGACCGGGGTGGCGTTGTTGGCCTATATCAGTAATGTCCGCGTTGAAGCTGCTAAGCAACTGCTGGCGCAGGGGCTTTCGGTGGCAAAAATTGCCGAGCAGACCGGCTACCGCGACAGCGGCTCACTGATCCGCGTGTTCAAAAAGGTTACCGGCATGACGCCCGGGCAGTACAAGGCTGCACACAGCGAGGAGTAACCCCCAAAAGCAAAAGCCGGACTGTCGCAGTCCGGCTTTTGCTTTTGCACATGGCACTTATACAAGATGCACAAAAATAGACCTGTGCATTTTGTGCATAAATTTTGCCGTTTTAGAAATTGCCTATGTATTTTTGAAAATTCTCATCTTTGATTTGAGGTTTTGCCTATTTTTTAGGGCTTTTTATTCTGGTTTTACTGCCGGCGGTGTGGTAGGCTCTAAGCACGGAACGAACACCGGCCACCGAAAACCAAATCCATTCAGCGCCACAAAACCTCAGTGGCCGGGCCTCGTTCATAAGTTCATAAGAGAGAAAAGCACTACAAAGAAGGAGGAACCCCAACATGAAAAAAATCAAGCAGGCCACCGCGCTGGCCGCTGCGGCAGCCCTGTCCGCCACAATGCTGGCAGGCTGCGGCGGCAGCACCGAAAGCACGGCATCCACCGCGACCGAGACCGCCAGCAGTGCCTCTACCGCTGCCGAGAGCGGTAACGCAGGTGAGTTCACCTACCCGATGGCCGCAGGTCACAGCATCACCTACTGGTGTAACCTGAACGAGAACATCGGCTCCTATTACAAAGATATGGGCGAAAGCCCTTTTGGCAAGGGTCTGATGGAAAATACCGGCGTGGACATCACCTTCCTGCATCCGCCAACAGGCGGCGAGAACGAGCAGTTCAACCTGCTGGTTGCTGATGGTGATCTGCCCGATGTTATGGAATACCACTGGCAGAACTACCCCGGCGGTCCGGAAAAGGCAATCTCCGACGGTGTTATCGTCTCGCTGAATGACATCATCAACCAGTACTGCCCGAACTTGAAAGCCTACCTGGACGCCAACCCCGAAATTGCCCGCCAGTGCCGCACCGATGACGGCAACTACTATGCATTCCCGTTCATCCGCGGCAATGAGGAACTGCGTGTCACGGAGGGACTGTTCATCCGGCAGGACTGGCTTGATGAGCTCGGCTTGGAAATCCCCACCACTATTGACGAGTGGCACACCGTGCTGACTGCCTTTAAGGAAGAAAAGGGCGCAACCGCCCCGTTCTGCTATGAATGGACGATGGGTGCCTTGACCGACAACAACCCCTTTGCTTACGCTTATGATACGAAACGCGGTTTTTATGTAGGCGAGGATGGAAAGTCCCACTACGGCGCAGCCGAGCAAAACTACAAAGAGTACCTGCAGACCATGCACGACTGGTATGCCGAGGGTCTGCTGGACCCCGACATGATGACTTCCAGCTACGAGACGGTCAGCGCCAAGATGAGTAACGGCAATGCCGGTGCGTCCTTCGGCTGGGCAGGTTCCCGCATGGGTGTCTGGAGCAATGCCGGTGTCGAAATCGAACCCAAGTTCAACCTGCAGCCCTGCCCCTATCCCTCCCGTGATAAGAATACTATCGTCAAGATGGGGCAGATTGACAGCGCCTGTCCCAACCAGGGCATGGTCGCTATCACCACCTCCTGCAAGGATGTTGAGGCTGCTGCCCGCCTGCTGGACTGGGCTTACAGCGACGAAGGTCATATGTACTATAACTTCGGTACGGAGGGTGTTTCCTACGAGATGGTCAATGGTGAGCCTGTTTACACAGACCTAATCCTGAACAACTCCGATGGCATGGCTCCCGGTACGGTTATGACCCATTACATCCGCGGCAACTACAACGGTCCTTTCGTGCAGGATCTCCGATATCTGAAGCAGTATTACACGCTGGATGGTCAGAAGAAGTCCAATGAGACTTGGGCTGTGGCAACTGCTGCCCAATATGCCATGCCCAATGTCACCCCTACGGCCGAGGAGAGCGAGGAGTACTCCACCATCATGAACGAGGTCGAGACCTACCGCGATGAGATGACCAACAAGTTCATTCTGGGTACCGAGAGTCTGGATAACTTCGACCAGTATGTTGAGACGCTGAACAGTCTGGGGCTGCAGCGCGCCATCGAGATTCAGGACGCTGCTCTGGAACGCTACAACAAGCGCTGATAACACCCTGTTTCGGCAGCCATAACATGGGACGGGCAGCTGGCCCGTCCCACTTTTTTCTCAAAGGGAGAAATTCTTATGAAAACACCTACTGCCAAAAAGACAGAAATACCGACCAAGCCGATCAATCGCAACGGCTTTGCGTTCCGCGCCCGCCGGGACTGGCAACGCAACTGGGAGCTATACGTCATTATCATCCCCGTGCTGATTTATTTTATTCTGTTCCAGTATAAGCCGATGTACGGTGCGCTGATCGCATTCAAAAACTACAAGCCTGCACTGGGATTTCTCGGTAGTCCGTGGGTCGGCTTGGACAATTTTACCCGCTTTTTCACAAGCCCGTTCTTTGGGCGTCTTGTCCGCAACACGCTGCTGCTGAGCTTTGAGCTGCTGCTGTTCGGCTTCCCTGCGCCCATCATTCTGGCGCTGCTTATCAACGAAGTCCATCATAAGGGTTTTAAAAAGAGTGTTCAGACGCTGACTTATCTGCCCCACTTCATCTCGCTGATTGTCGTCGTCGGCATGATCACCGACTTCTCGATGACAAGCGGTCTGTTCAATGACATCATTGTCTTTTTCGGCGGTGAGCGCAGCCCGCTTTTGCAGAACCCGGCACTCTATCGCACCATCTATGTGCTGTCCGACATTTGGCAGCAGGTTGGCTGGGGCTCCATTATTTATCTGTCGGCTTTGTCCGGCGTGGATGCCCAGCTGTATGATGCTGCTTCCATCGACGGCGCGGGTCGCTTCCAGAAGCTTTTGCATGTCACACTGCCGGGCATCATGCCCACCATCATCACGATGCTGATCCTGCGCATCGGCAGCTTGATGAGCATCGGCTACGAAAAGACCATCCTGCTCTACAACCCATCCACCTACGACACGGCGGATATTATCTCGTCCTATGTTTATCGCGTCGGTCTGCTGGAACAGGGCTGGAGCTACTCTACGGCCATCGGCCTGTTCAACAGTGTCATCAACTTGATTTTACTGGTGCTGGCGAACAAGCTCAGTAAAAAGCTGGCCGACACGAGCCTTTGGTAAGGGGGAACCACCATGCAGAAAACAAAAAGCACGAAGATCAAAATGTCCACCGGCGAAAAGATCTTCTCCGTCATCAACTATATTTTCCTGGCACTGGTGGCCGCCGCCTGTCTGTACCCGATGCTGTATGTGTTGTTTGCGTCTTTCTCCAACAGCAATCAGCTTATGCGCCACACCGGCATTCTGTTGTGGCCGCAGGGTTTCAGCGCCGGCGCGTATGAAAAGGTGTTCAAAAACCCGATGATAGCGCGCGGCTACCTGAATACGATGTTCGTGCTTGTCATGAGTTTGATTTTGCAGATCACGCTGACCTCGCTGGGTGCATACTTTCTCTCTCGCCGCAATGTCATGTTCCAGAAGCCCATCATGTTGCTCATCACCTTTACAATGTTCTTCTCCGGCGGCATGATTCCCACCTACTTGAATATGAAGAGCCTGCACCTGACGGGCAGCCTGTGGGGCTTGATCCTGCCGTTCATGATCAGCGTGTACAATCTGATTATTCTGAAAACCTCGTTTGCATCTATTCCGGAATCCTTGATTGAGGCCGCCCGCATCGACGGCGCAAGCCATCTGAAGGTGCTGTTCTCCATTGTGCTGCCGTTGTCCAAGGCAATTCTGGCTGTTATGGTGCTGTATTATGGTGTCGGTGTGTGGAACGGCTGGTTCTGGGCGTCTGCTATCCTGCGTGACCGCGAGATGTACCCCCTGCAGCTCGTCCTGCGCGAGATCTTACTGCAGAACAGTACCTCCAACATGACAGGCGGCACCAGCGTCGGCGATGTGGAATCTGTGGCCGCCACTGTCAAGTATGCCACCATCATGGTCGCAACGGTGCCGATCCTCTGCATCTATCCGTTCCTGCAGAAATACTTTGCCGCCGGCGTCATGGTCGGCGCAGTCAAGGAGTAAAGGAGAAAAAGTATGTCTGAACGTTTCACTGCGCCGCAGGATGATGCGCTGTATTTACAGATGTGCGCGGAAATCGAGGAAAAGCTGCGCCGTGCCGCGCCGCTGTACACCCGCCGCTACCCGCATGTCAGTACCCTGCCCGCCGAGGGGCTGCGCTACACGCCGGAGGAAAACAACCTCTGGACTTCCTCTTTCCTCCCCGGTATGATGTGCTTGGCCGCCAAGCGCACCGGAGACGCTGCGTTCCTGCAATACAAGGACGACTACCTGGCATCGTTCAAGGCACGGCTGGATAACCGCATCGGCATCAGCCACGATCTGGGCTTTTTGTACACCTTGTCCGCAGTTGCTTTGTACAAGCTGACGGGGGATGAGGAGGCCAGAGCGCTGGCCCTGCGCGCTGCCGATATGCTGTGTGAGCGCTACAACGAGAAAGGCCGCTACATTCAAGCGTGGGGCGAGTTCAATGTCGGCATGCCCTATGTGAAAATCATCGTGGATACGATGCTGAACCTGCCGCTGCTGTTCTGGGCCGGCGAGACGACCGGGAACGCCCGCTATGCGGACATTGCCACCGCCCATGCCCATACCTGCGCAGACTATCTCGTGCGGGAGGATTACTCCTCGTTCCACACCTATCTGATGGATCCCGCCACAGGTAAGGCTGTTGAAGGGCGCACGCATCAGGGCTTCCACGATAACACAACTTGGGCGCGCGGGCAGGCATGGGTCGTGACCGGGTTTGCGCTGGCCTACACCTACACAAAAGAACCGCGCTTTCTGGAAGTGAGCCGCAAGGCCGCCGAGGTGTTTTTGCAGAACCTGCCCGCAGACTTTGTCCCCTACTGGGATTTCACCTTTAACGACCACATCCCCGACCTCCGGGACAGCTCCGCCGCGTCGATTTTTACCTGTGGTCTGCTGGAACTGGCACAGTATGTGGACGACGCCGAGGCCGCGCGAGACCGCGCCGCCGCCCGGACCATTGTGCGCAGCCTCTACGATCATTATTTTCTGCATGACCCCGACCGCGTGGGTGTGCTGACCGACGCCATCTACCACCGCGATACCGGTGCAACCTGCGTCATCTGGGGCGACTATTTCTTCTATGAGACCCTGTTGCGCCTGCTGGGCGGGGATAAGTGCTTCTGGTAAAACCAAAAGGCGAGGCGGAAGCCCCGCCTTTTATTGAAGTAGGAAAGGATTGCTATTATGGATGTTTTTGCATCGGCTTTAGCCGCTAACCCTATGCAGACCCGACAGGACGCCGTCACGGCGCTGCTGGATTTGATTCGTCCGCTCAAAGCTTTTTACTCGGCGGGGGGCGCCCTGCTCAAGGTCGGCAACACAGCTGCGCACTACGGTGAAAAGGACGCCCGCATGGAGGGCTGGGCGCGTATCTTATGGGGGCTTGGCCCGCTGTTTGGCGGCGATAACACTACGCTGCCTGCTGAACAGCAGGCAGAAATCGCGGCGTGGGGCGACCTCTACCGCACGGGTCTTATCCATGGCACCGACCCAAGCCATCCCGAATACTGGGGGGATATCTTCGACTATGACCAGAAGATGGTCGAGACTGCCGCGCTGGATCTGGCGCTCTGCCTTGCCCCGGATATGCTTTGGACACCGCTGACCGACGCCCAGAAGCAGAACGTCTACCGCTGGCTCAATCAGATGAATGCCCACCGCATCCACCCCAACAACTGGCGTTTTTTCCGCATCTTAACGAATATGACCTTTGCACGGCTGGGTCTGCCCTATGATACCGACCAACTGAAGGATGATTTTGGCGTTGTCGAGCATTGCTATACCGGCGGCGGCTGGTATTTTGACGGCAACCCCGGTCAGCTGGACTACTATATCCCCTTTGCCATGCACTTTTACTCGCTCATCTGGTCGGCGCTCTCCCCGCTGGATGCCGATGGCTACGCGACCAAACTCAAGACCCGCAGCGGCGAATTTGCCGGGGAGTTCATCCAGTGGTTTTCCGATGACGGCGCGGAGATTCCGTTTGGCCGCAGCCTGACCTACCGCTTCGCCCACGCGGCATTCTTTGCGGCGTATGCGTTTGCAGGGGCGCAGAATGAAACGATCCCATGGGGCGCGGTGCGTCATACCGTGTTGCATAACCTGCACCATTGGTTCCAATACCCCATCACCGACGCGGCGGGCGTGCTGACCATCGGCTACCAATACCCGAACCTGCTCATGAGCGAGAGGTACAACGCCCCCGGCAGCCCCTATTGGGCGTTTAAGGCGTTCCTGTTTTTGGCGCTGCCCGCCGATCATCCGTTCTGGGCGGCGCCCGATGCAACGGTTCCGCACCCGGCACGGCAGCGGCAGGACAAACCGCATATGCTCGTCTGCCACGACGGCGGGCATATCACGGCGTTCACGGTGGGGCAGCACTGCATGAACCATGGGGCCGTCAGCGCCAAGTATGAAAAGTTTGTCTACTCTAACCGCTTTGGCTTCAGCGTTGGGCGCGGCACCGATCTGGAGGACGGCGCGTTCGACAACACATTGGCTGCCAGCCCGGCAGGGATGAACTTCTACCGTATGCGTTATGGCACGGATGACTTTGCCGTGACGGACACTTACACTTACGCCGCCTATACCTTGCTGCCCGGCACCACGGTGCAGAGTTGGGTCGTGCCCTGCGGCGGCAGCTGGCATGTCCGCGTGCATAAAATTGTGACGACTTCACCCGTAGACATTGCCGACGGCGGTTTTGCTCTTTCGGTCGAGGAACCGTTCACCCGTCGCGTCGGAGCCGAGGACGGCAAGGTGCTGCTGCAGCGGGTCGAGAATGTCAGAGGCGGCAAGGCGGTGTTTCTGCCGTGGGGCTGCACGGCGGCGGTCAGTCTGCTGGGCGGCGCACAGACCGAGTTTGTGCGCACCTTCCCCAACACGAACTTGATGGCAAACCTCTGCGCTGTGCCCTATTTGAAAGCTACCTTGCAGCCCGGTACGCATATTTTGGTGGACGCTTTCTACGCCCGCCCGGCGGATTCCGATGAACACGGCGGTTTCGCAGTCAAGCCTTTTGCTACGCGCAAAGGCAATGCAATCGAGATCTCCTGCGCGGACGGCCGCACGATTCGTATTGATCCGGAGGGCTGAACCATGCACAAAGCTCTGCTGCGCCGCTGGTGCGACGCGATGCTCAAATATCAGCTGCATGACACAGGCGATATCCGGCTGGACGGCGGGCTGCTCTGTCCTGCCTGTATGCGGGTACATGGCCGCAGTGCCGATGCGATTTTGCCGCTGGTGACCCAGTGGCAGACCGACGGCGACGAGCGCTGTCTGCATGCGGCGGAAAAGCTGTTCGCATGGTCGGCCAATATGCGCCGCCCCGACGGCAGCATGAACAACGACACGAACAGCAGCTGGAACGGCATCACGGTATTTTACGCAAATGCCTTGGGGGAAACACTGCTTTGGTACGGGGACAAGCTGCCCGCTGCCGACCGCGATGCATGGACAGCCCGCTTTGCCGAGATGGCGGAGTATCTCTGCCAAAATATTGAAAGGATCGGCGGCAATGTCAACTACCCCATCACCTGCGCCTACACAATGGCGCTGGCCGCGCGCCTTTTAGGTGGGGAGCCGTTCGCAGCCAAGGCAAAGCAACTGGCGGACTTTGCCGTGACACACATCACGGCGGACGGTCTTTTGTACGGCGAAGGTCACCCTATGACAGCCGTAACGCCCAAGAACTGCCGCCCGGTAGATCTTGGTTATAATGCGGAAGAATCGCTGCCTGCGCTGATTCTGTACGCTGAACTGACCGGGGATGAGGATGTAGGCCGCGCTGTGCTGCGCACCGCACGGGAGCACCTCAACTTTATGCTGCCCGACGGCGGGTGGGATAATAGCTTCGGCAGCCGCAGTTACAAGTGGTGTTGGTGGGGCAGCCGCACCTCAGATGGATGCCTTGCGGGCTTTGCGGCCCTGAGCCGCCATGACCCGGTGTTTGCCGCCGCTGTGCAGAAAAATCTGGAATTGCTGAAGCAATGCACGCATGACGGTCTTTTGTACGGCGGACCGATGTATAGAACAGCAGGGGAACCCGCTTGCATCCATCACACATTCTGCCACGCCAAGTCCGTGGCGGCGCTTGTGCATGACGGCTGTCAGTTCCCGGCGGCATTACCCCGGCTGCCATCTGAAACAGCGGCCGGCACGCGGTATTATCCTACCATCGATACGGTTCGCATCGCGCAAGGCAACTGGCGCGCGACTGTGACGGGGTATGACTATGAATACCTGCCCGGCGGTCACCCCACGGGCGGTATGGTGTCCCTGCTGTGGCACGCCGCCCGCGGTCCGGTGCTGGCGGGCAGTATGGACCCTTATCGCCAGAACGAACCGAACAATATGCAGATGCCGCGCTGGCAGTTTGACATTTGCACCACGCCGCGCATCGAACTGCGCCGCGATGGTAAAACCTATTGCAGCAGCAACGATTTGACTGCCGCCTTGACTGTGGGCAAAAATGAGACGAGCGCGGGCGGCAGACTGCGCACTGCGGCCCAAGACGCCGCCGGATGCTACGATTTTGCCGTTTCCGTAATGCCGGGAAAAGTGACCGTGACGGGTCACAGTGAGGACGCGGACGCAAGGTTTATCCTGCCCATCATCTCGCCGGAGGGGGAAAATGTTGCGTGGCAGGATGTCAACACCGTGCGCATCGGCAGCGGTCCCGCTGCCCTGACCGTGCAGGCAGACCGCCCGCTGACCCTGCCGCCGGAGTACGGCACACCCGTCCGCTTCCGCCGCCTGTTCAACCCGGTAGGCGGCTTCCAGTCCGTGGTGCTGACCCTGCCCGCAGAGCATCCATTCACTGTTACTCTGAAAATTGGAGATAAAGAATGAACGATATATTGCTTAAAATCACAAACGGCGACACAACACTGGCGCAAGCCTGCAACCACCTTGTCTACCCGGCAGCCTACGCACCCGGCGATAGTATTACCATGACCGTGCCGGAACCGGGGTACTATGTCATCCGGCTGGACGATGCCATGAATGAGGAATTTGTCTACATGAAAGAAACTTCTTTCACGCTGGAAATTCCCTTTGCGGAAGCGCGAATCAGTTACAGCCCGCGAGCTTTTTCCGGACCGATGCACTATCTGTCGGCACGGTCCGCGCGGACTGAGGAGATCGCAGCACCGCGCAATCTGGCCCGCAACGCTTACGACTGCCACGGCAATACGACCTGCTACCCCCACACATGGGCCAATGTGGAAACGCGGGGGGAAGCTGTTTTTGCCGTCCGCAATGCCATTGATGGCATCATCTGCCCCGAAAGCCACGGTGCCTACCCTTACCAAAGCTGGGGCATCAACCGTGATTCAGAAGCTTGTCTGACGCTGGAATTCGGCCGCCCGGTCAGGGCTGATACATTGGTGCTGACAACCCGCGCAGACTTTCCCCACGATGCGTGGTGGAAAAGCGCGAGAGTCACGCTTTCAAATGGAGACACACGGATTCTTAAGCTGGAAAAATCCCCCGAGGGCAAGGGGCAGAGCTTTGATTTGGGCGGCGCCGTCATCACAAGTCTGCTGCTGGACAACCTGAAAAAGGCCGACGACCCCAGCCCATTCCCGGCGCTGACACAACTTGAAGTATGGGGAACGAATGTATGCGATTAGAACGTGTGACTTCTGCCGCACACCCGATGTATACGCAGACGATGGCACTGTATAAAAAAGCTTCCCGCCCTATGAGCAGCGCAAAACACCGTCGCAGGAGCGTATTTTAGGGGATGGAGATTACACCTTTGTGCCAGTGTGTGACGGCAAACTATTTGTTGGTCTTGCGCTGTATCGGGAAACTGCAGAGTATCTGTATATCGAGCATTTTTACATTCTGCAGGCTCTGCGAAACCATCGTTATGGGCGGCGGACGTTGGATCTGCTGGCGGAATGCGGCAAGACTTTGATTTTGGAAATCGATCCGTCGATGGATGCGATTGCCTGCCGCCGCAAAATGTTTTATGAGCGCTGTGGCTTTGCCGAGAATCCTTTCCCACATAAACACCCGCCCTACCACGCTGAAAATCGCTGTCATGCCCTTGTCGTTATGACGTATCCCTTACCGATTACGCAGGAAAAATACAACGACTTTTACCGTTATCTAACTGAAAAAGTCTTGAAGAACGTCTTTTGACGAAGTGGACAAATAAATTATATCGCATGATCGTAGCTACGCGCAATCGTAAGTTGTACTCTCTGGTGTTAAGTTGTACGAATCGCAGCAAAACCACAGTGGGAAAAATCCCACTTTTTGTGTTTTACGGATAGGATACGATAGTATCTTAGTATTTTATTTATTTAGTATTTATTTGTGCAGGATTTGCCTGTACAGGGAAATCCAGTCTAGGTAAAAGCATTTGCGGTAAAATAAAAAATCCCCGGAAAGCGGGGATTTTAGGGCAATATTTGGCCGGACGAGTACCACGCCGATGCACTGCGGATGAGTCCAAACCGGGGCGTTTCTCGCGGCGATAGGGGCGATGTGCTAGGATGGTGTAGAGTTGGTTTGCGTACAACTTCTTGCTGGAAGATAAAACTTATATACTGGTTCGTAGGGCTTTTCACTTGCGAGAACCCTGCGATGTAGGTATCTGCATTTCTCAATGATACCAAAGCTGCGCATTTATTTGATCGGTGCGTATGAGAATCTGTCTTACAGATTTGCCCCCAAAACTGCCCCCAAAAGGGGTTGGAACGGGTTGGCACTATGTAGTACCCCTTTGTACACATGGGACAAAAACCATTTTGAGCCATGGTACGCAATACCACCAAACCCAACAAAACGGCACTGTAACGCACAAATTTTAGATTTCTCATAACCCGGAGGTCGCAGGTTCAAGTCCTGTCTCCGCAACCATGTTAAAAGCTACATTCAAGTTGATTTTGAATGTAGCTTTTATTTTTACTTTATACAGTGTTTTCCCCATGTTATAGTTAACATGGGGAATTTTTTATGCAGAAAAAGATACGCGTAATTTTACCAAGAATTGAGGGCAACAAGAAAACCAGGCACAAGATTCTGAAAGTGGCCGTATATTGCAGAGTAAGTAAAAACACACCGGAGCAGCTACAAAGCCTTGAAATGCAGGAACTGTATTTTGAAAAATTAGTAAACGAAAATCATGATTGGGAACTTTATAAAATTTATAAGGATGTCGGGTCGGGAACACGGAGAAAAGGGCGTGATGGTTATATTGAAATGCTAAAGGATGCCCAAAAGCATCGATTTGACTTAATTCTGGTTAAGTCATTAAGTCGGTTTGGAAGAAATATAGTAGAAACATTATCAACGATAAGGAGACTGAAAAAAATGAATGTTGCAATGTTCTCCGATGTAGAACAAATCAATACAATGGAAGTCAATGAAGCACTGCTGTCGATTTTACTTGCGGTAGCACAGGAAGAAAGCGCCGCGAAAAGTGAAAATATCAAGTTTGGCATCCGTCAGCGGATGCGCAGTGGGAAAGCCATATTAAACCATACTCGCTTTTTAGGCTATACTAAGGATGAAGACGGTAGGCTGGTAGTCGTACCGGAAGAGGCTGAAATTGTGAGGAAGATATTCTCGCTGTATTTAGCGGGTTATGGAGTTCGCAAAATTAAACGGTATCTGGAGGAAAATGGCATAAAGACTGTCACCGGAAAATCTGAGTGGAGTACATCCACAATAGACCGTATGCTGAGCAATGAAAAGTACATGGGAAACCTTTTACTGCAAAAGACCTGCACACCTGATTTCCTGACCGGAAAACAAAAGAAGAATTGTGGCGAGCAGAGTATGTTTCTGGTGGAAAATGCGCATGAGCCGATTGTATCAAAAGAAA
>OGZI01002109.1_pt1 | contig 17281 bp, 20 predicted proteins | sample 1576711 | NCBI WGS metagenome assembly OGZI01 (sample SAMEA3541482, study PRJEB24748) | human gut metagenome | biome: human gut; feature: human-associated habitat; material: faeces | place: China | collected 2012
AAAACGGTGTAGGCCTGGGGCACTATACTGGTTTGATGCTGTCCAAAGTGGGCGATTTCCGGGTGGATGCCAATGGGTATATCACCGATGGCTATGGCAACATCGTCTATGGCTTTGCCACCTGCAACGCCGAAAAAGACGCCGCTGGAACTGTCACCAAGAAAGAGGAGGCTGGTCCCAGCGGCGAGGCCATCAGTACTCAGTTGGTGCCTCTCCGTCTGCCCTTGGCGGCGAAGGAAGCAGATAAACCGACTGGTGCAAAGGTGGGCGATGCCATCTTCCCCGGTGCAAAGGCAAATGATAAGAATGTCTATGGTGATTACGAAGGCAATCCTCCCATCAGCTATAACAGCCTGAGCATCGGAGCTGACGGCAAGATCACCTGCAACAACGACAAAACCGGCGATCCGGTGGTGGTTGGCTATATTGCACTGGCCACAGTGACAAACCCCAGCGGCCTGACCCATACCGAAGGGCCTTACTACAAGGCGATGGAAGGCTGCGGCGATATGAGCGTTTTTGCTCCCAATGGCTCTTTGGCAGGGCAGTATCTGAACAATGCGGAAGGAACCGATAAAGCTACTATGGAAACCATGCTGGGCGAGGGCGGCCCTGCGCTGCTGCCTGGCTTCCTGGAGGCTTCGGGCACCGATCTGGCCTCTGAGTTTTCCAACATGATCATTTATCAGAGAGGCTACCAGGCCAACACCCGCATCGTCACCGTGACCGACACGATGCTGGAAGAACTGGTGAACATGAAGCGGTAACGCCGCAAATAAGTATTCCCATTGATCGTTTCCGCCGGGCCGGGAGGTCGGCCCGGCGGAAAAAAGAAAAGCAGGAGGGAACATCTATGATCCCATTGCAGAAAATGAATGGTGAGCGTTTTTTGCTCAATCACAATCAAATCGAACACATCGAACTGATCCCCGAAAGCAAAATCGTGATGATGAACCATGATTATTACATCGTGCGGGATTCGGTGGAAGACATCATTCGGAAAATTATGGATTATAATGCGAAAATAATGGACATTCACCGGGAAATCTCGGTGGAAGCGCCGCGGAGATAAGCTGGCCAAAAGGCAGGAAGAAGGGAATTTGACATGAATATAGTCTATCTGATCGGTATGCTGCTGGCCATTTTCTTTGTGCTGTTCGGTATCATGGTGGATTTCAAGGCTCCCACGCCGGTGGATGTGGGACAGCTGGGGCTGTTTTTTGACCCGGCCAGTATGCTGATCGTGGTGGGCGGCACTCTGGCGGTGGTCATTGCCTGTTATCCCAAGCAGGTGACTTCCATCCTCAAGCATTTCAGCATTATGCTGAAGGCCAAAGCCTTCAATCCGGAAAAATATATTGATGAGCTGGTGGAACTGGCTCAGATCGCCCGGAAAAATGGCCTTCTGGCTCTGGAAGAAAAGGCCAGCACCCAGACCGATCCCTTCTTTAAGCAGGCCATTATGCTCATCGTGGACGCCACCGATCCGGATCGGGTGAAAAGCATCCTTATGAATGATATCGAACAGACATCTGCCCGCCATCAGGATGTCATCGCCATGTATGAACGGGGCTCCGGTGCGGCGCCGGCTTTTGGTATGATCGGCACATTGGTGGGTCTTGTGAAAATGCTTTACAGCCTGGATGGCGCTGATATGAGCGGCCTTGGCCCCAACATGGGTGTGGCGCTGATCACCACCTTCTATGGCTCCTTTATGGCCCATGTGATTTTCAACCCCATCGCCACCAATTTGTCGGCCCGGGATGAGGAGGAGATCATTTGTCGGGAGATCATCCTGGAAGGTATCATGGCGATTCAGTCCGGCGAAAACCCCAAATTCCTGCGGGAGCGGCTTCTGACCTTTATGAAGCAGAAGCAGCGGGATAAAGAAGGCGGAAAACAGCGGGGAGAAGAAGAATAGTCGCATTTTTTAAAAATGCGTACCCAGGAAGAGGGAGCCAATGATGAAAAAGAAAAAAGGCGGCGGTGGCGGCGCCAACTGGATGGATACCTACGGCGATATGGTCACATTGCTGTTGTGTTTCTTCGTCATGCTGTACTCCATGTCCAGAGTGGATGAAAGCAAATGGGCTGCCCTGGTGGCGTCGTTCAACGGTATGACTGTGGATGAGCCGTCCCAGGTGGTGGTGGACGGTGCGCTCACCGATACGCCGGTGGAGGGCCTTCCCTCCGGCCTGACCCAGGATATGGTGGACGAAAGCCTGGAACAGCTTTATCTGTCGATATCACAATCGGTCAGGGAAAGCGGCCTGGATGATATGGTCAGCGTCACAAAAGGCAGCGGCTATGTGTTCGTGTCCTTTGATGATGCGGTCTTTTTCGACGGCAACAGCTATGAGCTGCGGGATGAGGGCAAGGTTGTGCTGGATGATGTGGCAAAGCCCTTGGCGGAAGCCAGCCAGTCCATCAATGAGGTGCGGGTGCTGGGGCATACGGCGCAGGCCGATCCCAACCGGCAGAACTATGTGGATTATGACCGGTTCCTGGCCTCCAACCGGGCCACGGTGGTGACCATTTATCTTCAGGAGAAAAATGTAATTGATCCTGCCAGACTGATCAGCGTAGGCTATGGGCAATGGCGGCCGGTCTTCAGCAACGACACACCGGAGGGACAGGCACACAACCGCCGGGTGGAGCTGGTCATCAGCGGTTTGAATCTGGAAAGCGAAGAAGGAGACAGCGTCAGCCGGTATTACACCATGCGGGATGGCGCAAGCCAATAGGAACAAGCCACTGAACAAGATGATACAGAATAACCAGGAGCGTGTACCCCTATAAACCAGCAGGCTCCCCCCCAGGAGGTGCGAAGATGGCAGAAGTTCTGTCACAAAGCCAAATTGATGCATTGCTCAACGCTGCACGCAGCGGTGAGATGGATCTAACGGCATCAAGCGAGAAAACCGCCGAGAAAAAATATCGAAAATACGATTTTTACAGCCCACGAAAATTCACCAAAGACCGGCTGAAAATGCTCAGCGGCATCTTTGAAAATTATACACGGATCATCAATTCCCGGATCAATGGCCTTCTGCATACCACCTGTGATATTCAGGTGGAATCGGCGGAAGAGCAGCGGTATTATGAATTTTCCAACGCCTTGTCGGAAGGGGATGTGCTCTCCCTGGCCAGCGTGACCATCGATGGGGAAGAGCCCATGGAATCACCCCCCATCCTCTTCCATTTCACCACCACCCTGATGCTCAGCATGATGGATCGGCTCATGGGCGGCAATGGCGATCTGGGTGGTAAGATATCCAGCGGATACAGCATGACCAATCTGGAGCTGCGGCTTTATGAGAGCATGGTGAAGGATATGATCCAGGCTCTGGGTGGCAGCTGGGAAAACTACATCGATCTGGAGTTTCAGTTCCACCGTTCGGAAACCAATCCCACTTTGGTGCAGCTGATTGGCTTGGATGAAACGGTGGTGATTGTGGGAATCAATATTAACTTTTCCAACATCACCGGCCAGATGAACATTTGTCTGCCGGGTATGACTCTCACCAATATCTTCACCAAGATCGCCTCCATCAATCAGGCCGGCCGCAGCGGCAGAGAAGACAATGCCGATGAGATCATGGATATCCTCCGCACCTCCGACCTGGAGATCGTGGCCGAACTGGGCAAAACCACCTTGCAGCTGCAGGATATCTATCATCTCCATGTGGGCGATGTGATCGACCTGGGCCGTAATGCGCAGGAACCGGTGCAGCTTTATGTGGAAGGGCAGCCGTGGTTCAGCGGCAAAATGGGTCTGCAAAACAACAATGTGGCCATTAAGGTGTTGGAAACCTACGACAATCAGGGAAGAAGGGAAAAATAAGGGCTATGGAGCAAAATGTGTTTAACGCCATGGAGCTGGACGCCATTGGCGAAGTGATGAATATCAGTTTGGGTTCCTCAGCCACGGCGGTATCCAATCTGCTGGACCACCGGGTGGATATCACCACCCCGTCGGTATCGGTGGTGCCGGTGGAGGAATTCAGCATTGGAGATCTGGAGCCGGCCATCGCCATTGAGATCAAATATGTATCCGGCCTGGAAGGCAGCAACATCATGCTGCTCAAACGGGAGGATGTGAAGGTGATCGTGGATATCCTCATGGGCGGCGAAACCCCGGATGAGGAATTCGAGATCAATGAGCTGACCATCAGCGCCGTCTGCGAGGTCATGAACCAGATGATGGGCGCAGCGTCCACGGCGTTGTCCGATTTCCTGGGGCGCTCGGTGAATATCTCCACCCCCCAGTCCTTCACCCTGGATGATATCAAGCAATTCAAAGAGGATCATTTCAAGACATCCGATGGGATGCTGGTGGTCGTCCGGTTCACATTGAGCATTGAAAATATGCTGAACAGTGAGTTCGTCAATGTGATGTCGGTGGATCTGGCCAGGGAACTGCTGGGCGGCTTTGGTATGGATATCAGCAGCTTATCCAGTGAACCGGCCCCGGCTCCGGCTTCCGAACCGGCTCCGGCCCCGGCTCCCGAACCGGCACCGGCCCCGGCGGCATCTTCCGGCGACGGCGGGAAGATGAGCCAGGAGGAGATCGAGCGGCTGATGGGCGGCATGAGCGCACCGGCCCCGGCTCCTGCTCCGGCGGCCCCGACACCGGCGGCCCCGGCGCAGCAGCCGGCCATGCAGGCCCAGCCCATGCAGGGCATGATGCCCCAGCAAATGCCGGCGGGATATCCTGGAGTCATGCCGGGGATGATGCCTCAGCAGATGCCGATGCAGCAGCCTATGTATTATCAGCCGGACCCCAAGGTGGTCAATGCAAAGCCGTTGTCTTTGCCCACTTTGGATCTTTCCAAAGAGCTGGGAGAAGAGCAGGCACAGAACCTGGAACTGATCATGTCGGTACCTTTGGAGGTATCGGTGGAGATCGGCCGGACCCGCCGGAAGGTGGAAGATGTGCTCACATTCTCCAAGGGGTCGCTGGTGGTGCTGGATAAGCTGGCCGGTGACCAGGTGGACCTGTTTGTCAACGGGCTGTGTGTGGCCCGGGGCGATGTGGTGGTGATCGACGACAATTTCGGCGTGCGCATCACCGAAGTGTTGAAACAGCCGGGCCTGATGGATCTGGCGAAAAAACTTTAAGCGATCCAAGCAAAAAACGACATAGAAAAGGATGGGAAAAATGGCCAAGATTCTGATTGTGGACGATGCCGCTTTTATGCGCAAGGTGATCCGGGATATGCTGGCGAAGAACGGTTACGACGATGTGACCGAAGCGGTGGACGGCAAGGATGCCGTGGAGAAGTATTTTGAGATCAAGCCCAATCTGGTGCTGATGGATATCACCATGCCCAACATGGACGGATTGGAGGCGCTGAAAGCCATCCGCTCCAAGGACGACAAGGCCAATGTGGTCATGTGCTCCGCCATGGGCCAGGAGGCCATGGTGGTGGAGGCCGTGCAGGCCGGTATCAAGGACTTTATCGTCAAGCCCTTTAAGGAGGACCGGCTGATGAAGGCGGTCAACACCATTCTGGGTAACGGCTGATTCTATGCTGCAGCAGATTTTGGGATTGCTCTGGTCCTTGGTGATGATCGGAGCGATCCTGGTGCTGGCGTATCTGTGTACCCGCTTTGTGGCGTCCCGGGGAGTGGGGGAGCGGTTTTACCGGGGCAACCTGATCACGGTGCTGGAAAAGGTGCCGGTGGGAAGAGACCAGAAGCTTCTTCTGGTCAAGTTGGGGGAAGAGTATTATTTCCTGGGGGCCGGGCCCTCGGGCATCACCTGCCTGGGACAAGTTCCAAAGCAGACGGTGGAAGAGTGGGAAAAGGCAAAAAAAGACCAGCCGTCGCCCATGTCCTTCCGCCAGTCGCTGGAGCAGGTGATCAAGCAGCGGAAGGACAAGGGAGGGCACTAGGGCGTGGATGCTTTGATCAATGTAAACGGCGAGCAGGTACAGGCCCTTCAGATCCTCTTTATAACCACTCTGCTCACACTCTTGCCCTCCATGGTCATTATGATGACCTCCTTTACCCGGTATGTGATCTCCTTCTCCTTTCTGCGTTCGGCCATGGGCCTGCAGCAGAATCCGCCCAATATGGTGCTGGTGGGTATGGCGTTGTTTCTGACCTTGTTCACCATGTCCCCTGTGGTGGATGAGATCAATGAGCAGGCCTATAAGCCTTATTCCGCCGGGGAGATCACCCAGGAGGAATTTCTCCAGCGGGCGGAAAAGCCCCTGAAGGAGTTTATGGCCAGGCAGACGGAAACCAGTTCTCTGGAGCTGTTTTGCGATCTGGCCCAGGTGGAAGCGCCGGAGGAGGAAAGCCAGATCGATGAGCTGCCTCTGCGGCTTTTGGTGCCCGCCTTTGTCACCAGCGAGCTGAAACGGGCTTTCATGATCGGTTTTTATCTGTATCTGCCCTTTGTGCTCATTGATGTGGTGGTGGCCTCCACCCTCATGTCCATGGGTATGATCATGCTGCCGCCTTCCATGATCTCCATGCCCTTCAAGCTCTTGCTTTTCATCTCGCTCAACGGTTGGGAACTGCTGTTTTCTACCCTGGTGCGAGGATTCAATTAGGGTCTATGGCAGCAATCAAACCGGAAGGAGGGTGAGGCATGGAAGTGGCGGATATCCTGCGGGAAGGGATCGGCGTGGCGCTGAAAATCGGCGGCCCGCTGCTGATTTTGAGTATGGCCGTGGGCATACTGGTGGCCATTTTCCAGGCGGTCACCCAGATCCACGAACAGTCCCTTTCCTTTATTTTGAAACTGATCGTGGTGGTGCTGGTGCTGCTGATAGGCGGCGGATGGATGCTGGAGACCCTTTTGGAGTTTTCCCGGTATTTGTTCACGCTGATGTAAGGGCGGAAATATGATAGATTGGCAACAACTTTTCCTCTTCGAACTGATCCTCATGCGCATGAGCGGGTTCATTCTCTTTAACCCATTGCTGGGGCGGAACAACCTGCCGGGAACGGTGAAGGCCGGGCTCATTATGGTGCTTTCAGTGAGTGTTTTCGGTTTGGAGCCCGCTTTGACCGTGGAAGCACCCAGCAACATCATCGTCTTTGCCCTGATCATGTGCAAGGAACTGGGCGTAGGTTTTGTGCTGGGATTTGTGATGCGGCTGTTTTTTATGGTGGTCCAGGTGGGAGGCGAGATCATCGACACCCAGATGGGCATGACCATGGCACAGATCTACGACGCGGGAAACCAGTCCAACATGACGGTGAGTGCGTCGCTGCTCAACATTCTGCTGGTACTCAATTTCTTCGGGGAAAATGGCCACTACACCCTGATGCGCCTGCTGGAAAGCTCAGGAGAGCTGCTTCCTTATGGTGCGGCGGTGTTCGGTCAGGCCACGGCTTCTTATGTGGCGGAATTGTTTTTCACCTGCATGATACTGGCTGTCAAACTGGCACTGCCCATTTTGGCAGCGGAAGTGCTGGGGGAAATCGGCATGGGCATTCTGATGAAGGCCATTCCCCAGATCAATGCATTTGTCATCAACATGGAGTTGAAAGTCATCATCGGCCTTGTGCTGCTGTTTGTGTTTTTGACTCCCTTCAACGAATTTCTGCTTCAGGCGGAAGCCCAGATGCTCACCGAGATGGAGCAGGCGGTGCGTCTTTTGGGAACAGGCGGTTAGATCCCTTTTCCAAGGGGCTGAGGAGGTGAGGGGGCTTGGCCGACAGTTCCAAAACGGAAAAAGCCACGCCAAAAAAACGGCGTGACGAACGAAAAAAAGGCAACATCTTCTTTAGTAACGACGCTGTTTCCGTGATGGTGCTGCTGGTAAGCTTTTGGGTGATCCGGCTGACGGCCTCCGGGGCCGTGGATCAGCTGGAGAGCTTTTTCCGGTATTGCATGGGCCTGGCCACCGGCGGAACCGGAACCATGCCCTCCGAACAGGGAGGAAACCTCCTTTATCAGCTGCTGCTGGTGTTTGTGAAAACGGCGGGGCCGATTCTGGCCACGGCGGCGCTGGTGGGGGTGGCCGTCACCTTCTTCCAGACCAAAATGCTCATTTCCGGCGAATCCCTGAAACCAAAGTGGAGCCGCCTCAATCCCCTTCAGGGAGTCAAGCGGCTGTTTTCTTTGCGCAGCATCATCGAAGCCCTGAAAGGGCTACTGAAGATCTTTCTGCTGCTGCTTCTGATCTATCGTTTTATCTCCGGCGCACTGCTTTCTTTCACCAAGTATCTGGGCGCCGATCTCCCCGGTGCCTGCGGCCATCTGTTTGACGAGAGTTTTCAAATGGTCAATCAGATCATGATCGCCTATATCGTTTTGGCCGGGGCCGATATCTTCTATCAGTGGTGGGATTACGAACGGCAGATCAAAATGTCCAAGCAGGAGATCAAGGAAGAATACAAACAGATGGAAGGCGACCCTCAGGTCAAAGGCAAGATCAAGGAACTGCAGCGGCGGATGGCTCAATCCCGCATGATGCAGCAGGTGCCTCAGGCCGATGTGGTCATCAAAAACCCCACCCATTTTGCCGTGGCTCTGCGCTATCGGCCCGATGTGGACGAAGCACCGGTGGTTCTGGCCAAAGGGCAGGATCATCTGGCGCTGCGGATCATCAAGATGGCGGAGGAACACCAGGTGACGGTAATGGAAAATGTGCCGTTGGCCCGGGCTCTTTATGTCTCCACAGAACTGAACCGGCCCATTCCCCCGGAGTTTTACAACGCGGTGGCCGAGGTGCTGGTGTATATCTATCGTATGGATTCCTCCCTGAAACAGGGCGGGAAGTAGGAGCCAGTAAACTATGAAACGAATACTCAATAGCGCCATATCGTTGATGGTGGTGGTCATCGTATTGTTTTTGGTGATCCCGCTGCCCACATTTATGCTGGATGTGCTTATCATCATCAACATCTCCCTGTCCATTATGATCCTGATGATCACCATGAACATCGGGGAAGCGCTGGAGTTTTCCATATTTCCATCCCTTTTGCTGATCACAACTCTGTTCCGGTTGGGACTGAATGTGTCCTCCACCCGGTTGATTCTTTCCAACGGCGGCAATGCCGGCGTTGTGATCAAATCTTTTGGTCAGCTGATTACCCAGGGCAATATCGTCATCGGCGTGCTGATCTTCCTGATCATCGTGCTGGTGCAGTTTATCGTTATTACCAAAGGCGCCGAGCGCGTCTCCGAAGTGGCGGCCCGGTTCACCCTGGACGCCATGCCCGGCAAACAGATGGCCATTGACGCCGACCTCAGCTCCGGCCTGATCGACGAAAAGGAAGCCCGTCTCCGCCGGTACAAGATCCAGAAGGAAGCCGATTTCTACGGCGCCATGGACGGCGCAACCAAGATCGTCAAGGGCGATGCGGTGATGTCCCTGATTATCACCGTCATCAACTTTGCGGCCGGTCTGATCATTGGTATCGTTCAGGGCGGCGGCGACTTTGCCACCGTGCTCAATGTGTACTCCATTGCCACCATCGGTGACGGCCTGGTCTCCCAGCTGCCGGCCCTGATGATCTCCACTGCCACCGGTATGATCGTCACCCGGTCGGTGTCCGACGGCAGCCTGAACACCGATGTGGTGGGTCAGTTCAAGGCCCAGCCCCGGGCGATTCTGTCCACCGGTGTGATTCTGGTGCTGCTGGGATTCATCCCCGGTTCTCCCACTGTGCCGCTGGTGCTGGTGGGCAGTGCCTTGGGTGCCGGAGGGTATGTGGGCGGTAAGCGCATGGAGCAGAAAAAGCAGGCCGAGGAAGCGGCGCCGGAAGAACTACCGGCTCCCACCGAAGTCCAGGCCCCCAGCGAAGCCGACTATTTCAAAGACATCAACAATGTGTATTCCCTCCTGGCCATCGAGCCCATTGAAATGGAGTTTGGATACAGTCTGATCCCGCTGGTGGATGAGCACAGCGGCGGAAAGCTTATCAGCCGCATCGTCATTTTCCGCCGGCAATATGCCCAGGACATGGGATTTGTCATCCCCTCGATCCGCCTTCACGACGGGGCCTCCCTGGGTACCAACCAATATGTCATCAAGATCCGTGGCGAGCAGGTGGCCAGCGGTGAGATCCTGGTGGATTACTACCTGGCTCTGGAACCCGCCTCTCCCGGCGGTGAGATCGACGGCATCGAGACGGTGGAACCGGCCTACGGCATCCCCTCCCGGTGGATCTTGCCGGATAACAAGGAAATGGCGGAGATCTATGGCTATACCGTCATCTCCCCCCTCACCGTGATGCTCACCCATTTGTCGGAAATCATCAAGAGCCACGCCCACGAGCTGCTCAACCGCAGCGAGACCATGCAGCTGGTGGAGAACCTGAAAAAGACCGAGCCAGAGCTGGTGAACGACGCCATCCCCAATGTGGTCACTTATGCCAATCTGGAAAAGATCCTTCGTTCTTTGCTGCGGGAGGGCATTCCCATCAAAGACCTGAGCACCATTCTGGAGACCATTGTAGACGCCGGTTCCACCACCAGGGATATGGATATGATCACCGAGCAGGTCCGGGGTGCGCTCAGCCGTACCATTACCCGGAAGTTCTGCCAGAACGGCCAGCTGCGGGTGGTGACTCTGGATGCCGATGTGGAAACCAAGATCCTGGCCGCCTTGACCAAAAACGATCACGGCGTCTATCTGGCCCTCAGTCCGGATATCATGCAGCAGATCATTGCCCAGCTGGGTGAGCTGCGCAAAAAGTTCAACGAGCTATCTCAAACCCCCATTTTGCTCACAAGCCAGGTGATCCGGGTGTATGTGAGCCGGATGGTTTCTCAGTTTTATCCCGATATGTATGTGCTCTCCTTTAATGAGATCACCAGCAATGTGCAGATACAGGCCATTGGCAATGTTTCTCTGGGGGCTCAGCCCAAGCAGGCCTGAGAAGCGATGAGAGAGGACGGTGACGGGCATGCATCAGAAAAACGAAGAAGGGCTCAGCCCGGCATCGGCCGGGAAAACAAAGCAGGAACTGGATCAGATGAACAACGAAGAGCTGATGGCTCTTTACAAGCAGACCGGGGACAATGACATCAAATGGGCCCTGGCCATGCGCTTTCAGGAGCCCCTCCGCCGCATTGCCATGCGCACCTGCGGCGCGTATGGAGGAATGAATCAGCTGGAAGATGTGATCCACGAAGGGCTGCTGACGCTACTCAATGCCATGGATCGCTTTGATCCGGAAAAGGGCGTCAAGCTGGAGACCTATGTGGCCAAGCGGTTGCGAGGGATCGTCATCGATCTGGGGCGAAAGCAGGACTGGATGCCACGGCAGCTGCGTCAGAAATCCAGCCGGATCAATCGGGCGGAAGAAGAACTGTCCATGACCCTGGGACGGGAGCCCACAGACCGGGAGGTGGCCGAATATCTGGGACTTTCCCTGGAGGAATACGAAAAAGATCTATCGGATACGGCGGGAGCCAATCTGGTGTCCTTTGAGATGCTGCTGGACGCTTACGGCAATGTGTCGGGAAGGATGCTGGAGAGGAGCAATTACGAAGACCCGCCGGAGGAGATGTGGAGGGAAAAGGAGCTGCGGGCCGCCCTGGTCCAGGGGATTCAGCAGCTCCGGCCCAATGAGCAGATGGTGCTCTCCCTCTATTATGAAAAAGAATTGACGATGAAAGAAATCGCTCAGGTGTTGGGCGTCAGCCCGCCCCGGGTTTCTCAGATCCACAGCCACGCCATCCAGCGGCTGCGCGTATCGCTGAAAGAACAGTTGGAGCAGTAAAGATCAGCACAGGAAAGGATCGGAAACAATGACCAAGGGATTTTACAATCTGACCTCCGGGATACTTTCCCAGAGTCGCCGGCTGGATACGGTGGGCAACAACATGACCAACATCACCACCCCCGGTTACAAGCAGGAGATCTACACCGACACCACCTTTGACGAGGTGCTCATCAGCCGCATCGGCAACAAGGACAAACGGGATTCCATACCTCTGGGGCAGGAAAGCTATATTCTGGCCCCCAGTGAGTTGTATGTGGATTACCAGCAGGGGATATTGGAGGAGACTGGCCAGACATTTGATTTCGCCATCCAGGGCAATGGTTTTTTCGCCATCCAAACGGCAAACGGTGTGGAATACACCCGCAATGGCCGGTTTGTGCTGGATGAGGAAGGCTACTTGTGCCTGCCGGAGCACGGAAGAGTGCTGGGGACGGACGGCGCACCCATCCAGGTGATGAGCGACAATGTCCGGGCAGACAATTATGGTCAGATCTCTTATGCCGATGGTAGCGGTGCTGTGGGACGGCTGGGGGTCTTTACCTTCCCGGACACCGCTCAGCTGGTGAAGAATGAAAGCGGTTTGTTTGGCACAGGAGGCCAGCAGCCTACCTTGGCCAATGAACCGGTGCTTTGGGGTTATGTGGAAAATTCCAATGTGGATATGATCCAGGAGATGAGCCGTATGATGACCGCCCAGCGGGCTCTGCAAAGTGCGGCCCAGGTGCTGGGGATCTATGATGAGATCCTCACCAAGGCCACCACAGAAGTAGGCAGAATGTAAGGAAAGGGGAGAGCAGGCGATGATTCAGGCATTTTACAGCGGCGCCATCGGGGCGCAGCAGCAGATGAAAAAAATGGAGATCCAGGGCAACAACATTGCCAATGTGAACACCTATGGATATAAAAATGAGCAGCCGGCTTTCGGCACATTGATGTACGGCATGGTCAACGGCGTGGACGGGGCGCAGCTGCCCAAGGGCAGCGGGGCCGCGGTGCTGTCGGCGGTGAATGATTACCGAGAAGGGACTCCGGAAGAGACCGGGAAAAGCCAGGATTATGCCATTGTGGGCCGTGGATTCTTTGGACTGTATGATCCAGCCACCGGCGAAGTGTCCTATACCCGGGACGGTTCCTTTGCTCTGGGCTCCTTCCAGGAGCCCGATGCAAACGGCGTGCTCCAGCAGGTCTTTTATCTCACCGATGGAGAGGGCCGTCAGGTGCTGAATGTGGAAGGCTATCCCATTCGGGTCACCGATCCTTCGGCAGAGCAGCCGGTGGGTGTCTTTGAGATCCAGTACCAGGATGGGCTGCTTCATGCCGGAAGCGGAAGATTCCTCACCAGCGAGGAAAGCGGCAAGGTGTATCTGTCCGCCTCGGAAGTGCGCCGGGGCTGGCTGGAAACTTCCAACACCGATTTGGCCGGAGAGCTGGGAAAGGTGATCGAAGCCCAGCGGGCTTACAGCTATGCTCTGCGGATGGTCACCACCGCCGATGAGGTGGAGACCACCATCAACAATCTGGCCAACTAACAGACAGGGAGGCACACTGTGAAAGGTTTTAATGAACTCAACGGCCTTGAACTGGATACGCTGCGGGAGATCGGCAGCATCGGCACCGGCAATGCGGCCAATGCCCTGTCCAGTATGTTGGGCTGCAAGGTGACGATCGAAGTGCCCGAAGTGAAGATCATGGGCTATAACGAGGCCATCGACTGGATCGGCGGCCCGGAAACCGTGACGGCGGGGGTGCTGGCCCGCCTGGAAGGGGAAATCAATGGCATTATTTTGTCCATTCAGCACATGGAGTTTATCAACTTGGTTCTGCAGCATATGATAGGAAATGGAGTGGAGGATTACCAGTATCTGACGGAACTGGAGATCTCAGCTCTTCTGGAAGTGGGAAATATCATGATTTCCGCCTTTGCCAATGCCATGGCCGGTTTGACCGATATGAAGATCCGCCTCACCGTTCCCGCTTTTGCTGTGGATATGCAGGGGGCGATCATCGCGGTGCCCATGGCGGAATTCGGCGGTCAGTCCGATTACATTATGACCATCGGCGCCGACTTCATCTGCAACGGGCGGAAGGTGCCTTGCCGCATTCTTCTGTCTCCGGATGTGCGATCTTTGAATTTCCTGCTGAAAAAGCTGGGGGTATTGGATGAAGGATAAGCTGGTAGTTGGCATCGCCGATATGAAGATGACTCAACACAGCGGAGAATTGATTACCTATGCGTTGGGTTCCTGTATCGGCATCTGCCTGTATGACCCTGCGATTAAATTGGCGGCGCTGGTTCATATCATGCTGCCCATCAACATGGAGACCGGCCGCAGTTCCCCCATGAAATATGCCGATACCGGCATCCGGGAGACTGTGCGGCGGATGGAGCAGCTGGGGGCCAGACGAAACCGGATCGTGGCCAAAATTGCCGGAGGGGCAAAGATGTTTGAAACCTCCGGAGGTGCACTGGGCAATATCGGGCAGCGAAACATTGAGAGCGTTCATATGGTGCTGCGGCGGGAGATGATCCGCCTGGCCAAGGAGGATGTGGGCGGCAAGGCGGCCCGCACCCTGAGTTTCGACGCCGCCACCGGCATGGGCCTGGTGCGCAGCTATGGCAGCCCGGAACGAATTTTGTAACTTAAAATTGCAACTCAAAATTGTATTGATATGGAAGCGGGGGATCAATGCCATGGAAAAGGAAAAAAACGGAATCTTGTTGGAATCGGGAACCAATGAGATCGAGATCATGGAGTTTACCATTGACGGGAATCTGTATGGAATCAATGTGGCCAAAGTCCGGGAGATCATGATGGCGGAAAAGGTGCATCCCATGCCCCATTCCCATCCGGCGGTGGAAGGGATCTTCAAGCCCCGGGATACCGTTATCACAGTGGTCAACCTGCCCAAGTACCTGGCCCGCCGGGATGTGGAGAGCCGGGATAAGGAACTGTTTATCATCACCAATTTCAACAAGATGTTCATCGCTTTCCGGGTACATACCGTGGTGGGCATCAGCCGGATCTCCTGGGAAGACATCCAGAAGCCGGACAACACCGTTTCCGGCGGACCCGACGGAGTAGCCACCGGCATTGCCCAATGCGATGGAGAATTGGTGACCATTCTGGACTTTGAGAAGATCGTGGCGGAGATCGCCCCTCAGACCACCATCCAGATCAGCGAAGTGGAAGCCCTGGGCCGCCGGGAACGGAGCGAGTGCCCCATTTGGATCGCGGAGGATTCCATCCTCTTGTCCCGCATGATCCAGGAATCTTTGCAGAAGGCCGGTTATGTGAATCTGCGCTCCTTCCCCAATGGGGCGGAGCTGTGGGATGCGCTGCAGGAGTGCAAAAACTCTCCCGATTTGAATCAGCAGGTGGCTTTGATCATCACCGATCTGGAAATGCCCCAGATGGATGGCCACCGGCTTACCAAGCTGATCAAAACAGACGATGTGCTCAAGAAGATCCCCCTGGTGATCTTTTCCTCGCTGGTTACCCAGGAAATGTATATCAAGGGCAAGCAGCTGGGGGCAGATGAGCAGCTGAGCAAACCGGAGATCGGCCATCTGATCGGTGTGATCGACCACCTGCTGGGCCGGGAGGATGCAGAAAAGGGGAATAGAGCATGAGCAGCAAATATATTGTGCGGCAGCCTATCAAGGATAAGGACAACAAAATCATCGGTTATGAGATTCAGTACCATGGGGAAAATCAGGCTTTCGACGGGGATAAAGGCCCGGCCACCAATGATTTTGCCGCCGCCGATACCATTTATAACTTTCTCACCCAAAACACCGAAAAGGTGCTGCGGGGTACGCTGAACTTTATGACCTTCACCACCACGCTGCTGATGAAAAAGACGCCGCGTCTGTTTCATAAAGACGAGCTGGTGATCCAGATCGATGACAGCGTCATCATCCATCCTCTGGCCATGCACATTGTGCAGCAGTATGTAAAAGAGGGCTATAAAGTGGCGGTGAACGAATTCCAGTTTGCCCCCCGGTATCTGGCCCTGCTGGACAGCATCGACTACATCAAGCTCAGCCTGGGCGGTATGTCCATGATGACTTTGAAAAATATTGTGGACATTGCCCACAGCATGGATAAACAGTGCATTGCTATGGGCATTGACAACGAGGAGCTGTATCAGAAAGCGATCAAGCTGGGTGCGGATGCCATGGAGGGTACCTATGTGGCGGCCAAGCTCACCACCCAGGCTCACAGTAGCGGATATCTGCAAAGTAACTTCTTCCGCCTGATCATGGCCATCAGCGCCGAAGAGCCGGATATCACAGAGATCGAGAAGATCATCTCGGTGGATGCCACATTGACCTATGGCCTTTTGAAAATGGTCAATTCCTGCTATTTCGCTCTGCGGCACGAGGTAACCACCGTGCAGCAGGCCATCGTCATTATGGGCCTCGGCGAGCTGCGCCAGTGGGCTTATCTGCTCAGCGCCAGCAATGCGGAAAATCAGATCGAAGAAGGGGCAGAGGAATTTCTGCGTATGTCCTTCATGCGGGCCAATTTCTGCAGCAATCTGATGAATTACGCCAAGAATATGCCCATTTCCAAGCCCGATGCCTATATGATGGGTATGTTCTCCACCCTCAATTACCTCATCGATGCTCCTATGGAGGATATTCTGAACCAGATTCCCCTGCAGCAAGAGGTGAAGGACGCTCTGCTGAAAGGAGAAGGCCGGTGCGGTATGCTCTATCAGCTGGCTCTCAGCTATGAGCAGGCCGACTGGGGCAAGATCGATAAACTGGCCGAAGAACTGGGCATTCCCACCAACCTGCTGACCAGCCTGTATTTCAATTGTATGGAAGAGGTCAACCGGGTGTGGAGTGAGATCACAAAACCGGCGCCCCAGATCGCCAAGGAAGGCGAAGAGGGCAAACAGGAAGAGGGCAAACAGGAAGAAAAGAAATAAGTTTTTTACATAAACAAACAGCGCGGAAGAAAATCTCTTCCGCGCTGTTTTTGTTTCAAGAAGCAATCAATCAGTAATCAATCAGTGAGTTTCCTGTTCCAGTCCGGGGATTTTTCCATGGCGGGGAGCTTCCATCACCTGTTTACAGGCGTGAATCACCTGAGCGGTGACATCGCTGTCGAATTTGGCCTGGTAGAAACTCATCATGGGTGTGTATGTGCTTCCTTCCAGTACCACATATTTGGGAGGGAGGTGGGAAAGGGCCAAGGCCTTCACATCGGCCAGACACCGGGGACACTCACACAAGTGGAACATACGCACATATTTCAGCAGTTTTTCTTCCACCAGCGGGAGCATCACATTGACAAAGCGGGATTCATCGGGCAGGATTTCTTCCGGCTTGATCAAAGCGGCTTCTTCCGGGGTGGGCAATTTGTTTGAGATAGGTTCCTCTGCGGGGGCAGGCTCTTTCACAGGAGCTGGCTCCTCCGCAGGAGCAGGTTCTTCTATGGGGGCCGATGCTTCCGTAGGGGTCGACTCTTCCACAAGGACCGGTGCTTCTACGGGAGCGGGTTCTTCTGCAGGAGCCGATTCTTTCACGGGGATCGGTGCTTCTGTGGGAGCCGATTCTTCTACAGGGGCAGGT
>OGZI01002125.1_pt1 | contig 17198 bp, 13 predicted proteins | sample 1576711 | NCBI WGS metagenome assembly OGZI01 (sample SAMEA3541482, study PRJEB24748) | human gut metagenome | biome: human gut; feature: human-associated habitat; material: faeces | place: China | collected 2012
CTTCCACATGCCCGACTGGGAGGAAGAGCTGGGGGAGTACCTCAAGACGCTCTAGTCGCTATTTATATTGCGAGGGTAAAGGCCGCCGTTCTCTAACGGCGGCCTTTCTTGCGCCTAGCGTAAAGTCCTGCCGCGACAAGAGCGGCGGCGGTCACCAAGCTAATTGCAAGCCCCGCAGATGCTGTCGAGGGCAGCCTCACGTGGTGGTCGTAGAGGAAGTCGAGGCAGGCCAGTGCATCGGCCTCGGCCTCCCTGCTTGACCGTTCTAGGTATCCAAGTCGCCCTCTTCTTCGTGATCGTTGTTGCCCAACTCAGGAGTCTAGGAATGATATTCTCGGTTGCAGCTGGTATGATTGGGAGGCGAGTCGCAGGTTGCCGCTAACACAGGCTGCGGCCATGGCGATTCGGATAGAAAACAGGTCGGGCCATTTAGTGAGGGGAGTCGATTGCTACGGTGGATGAGACGAGGACTGACGGGGATTCCGCATCCGCCCGCACGGATCTCTCCAAGGCGCTACGCGAGTCGAAGGCGATGCGGCTTAGCATGGCGAAGGCCCTGAGCGAGTCCGTCGCATATACCGAGATGATGCATAAGACGTCAGAGGCGGTTTGCGCCAGCATGGCGCCGGCCCTCGCAACTTTTGCCGACAGCATCAAATCCATTACGGCGGACGTCCGCCTCGACTCCATTCGTGCGGTCCTCGATTCCATCAACTCCAGCGGCTGGCTCTCTTCCTATCGAGCCTCCGAGGTCGAGAAGGTTGTTTCCGCCCAGCAAGAACTTCTTGCGGCATGTATGGTCTCGATCCAGACGCCCGCCATTCGGGACATGGTGGACCGCTTTGCGTCTAAAGACTACTTCGGCGTCTACGAGAGCCTTGCCAACAGCCTTTCTGGGCTGACCGTCAGGGGTCCCGACATCGCCCTCCTTGGCAATGTCGGCGGGCTTGTCGATTCCCTCGGGGATTTTGGCTATGGCGGCTCGATACCGCGTGGTGCCAAGACCTTCGTGAGAGAACTCAGCAAGGCCTCGCTCGAGCGGCTCTCCGTTAGCGAAGATGTCTCGGTCGACATCAGGGGGAAGAGGTTGCTCGTCACGAGGTCCGTGACGGATCCCGTGACGGACCTCGTGGTCTGCAGTTGGGCCTGCAATTTGGCCGGCGATGATTCCGGCGAGGTATCCGCGAACGTTCGCTCGTTCAACGTCCTGACCTCGTCCCTGTCCTTCCTTGAGGGGCTGACAGAGGTTGACATGATGGAGCTTCAGCAGCTCTGCTCGGATGAGCCCGCCTTCGCAATGGATTGTAAGGCCGGTAGGGTTATCTGGGAGACGGTTCGTGACTGGAGGGATGCAATTTCGTTCGACAGGCCGGTCTATTACCATGCTCGGCTAAAGCCCGCGGGGACGGCCCCGTACCTTAAGGACGACATGGCCAAAGCACCCCGACTACTTGTGAAAGCGGGAAGGTTTAACGGCCCGCAGAAGGCTTACTACTACTTCTCTGACACAGAGCACGGCGCGATGCAGGAGATTGGGAAGCACGGTTCGGGGGACGAGGCCCAGGTCGCCGAGATAGAGGGCAGGCGCGACGTCCGCCTCATCGACCTTTCCGGCGTGGGCCGCGGGACCAACTACTTCCTGAAGTACCTTCGGTTTCCATTCACCAACACCGACCAGGTCATCCCGCCGGAGTACCTCGTGCCAAACTTCGTCGCCCAATGCTGCCGCCATGCCGGCATCGACGGAATCAAATACTACGGCAGCAAGACGTACAGCAACTACGTGGTTTGGGATGACGGCTTGTTCCGCATCGCGTCCATGCGCGTGGTTTCCATCGAATAAGGCTGGTATGACAGCTGAATTCGATGTGGTCGGCTTCTTCGATGAGCTCATGTGCGCGCTTGGGGAGATAGCAGGCTACATCGGCGTGGTCGACCATGGGCGCTAGCCCCCTCTACGGGTAAATGAGCCGATTCTAGCGAACGCAAATTTAATGTGGGGGTATCGAATAGCTCATTTCTGACTGTAATAGGAGGTAGTGGCCTTGGATAAATCCAACCTATCTCTTGCCACGGATACACCAATCAAGGCAAGGGAGCAAGATCTTATCGGAAGGACCCCTTTCGCTGAGAGGCTGGCAGATATTCTGAAATCCGCAGCTGGTCCCGAGTCCCTTGTCATTGGTTTGTATGGGCCTTGGGGATCAGGCAAGACTTCGGTTATAAACCTCGTTGAAAATGCGCTCTCCCGAAAAGACGATGACGGCAAGGCGGGCGTCTCTGTCGTCCGTTTTGAGCCCTGGAATTACCTCACGTCCGAGCAGCTGCTCGCTCAGTTTCTTAAGGAAGTCGGGAGTGCGCTTGATAAAGATGTACATGGGCGGCGCACGCTATTCGGCAAGTTATTCGGCAAGCTGTGCGGTAAGCGCCCCGAGGTGCTCAATGCTTTCGCGGCATATTCTGAAGCCTTGTTGATTACCGCCGGTGCCGCTGCCAGTTTGGCGGGCGCGCCGCTTGCAGGCGTTGCTGTGCCTGCCTTCGGCAAACGTTTGGCGAGCAGGTTGAGGAAATCCGCAGAAAGGGCGGGAAGCGTCTCTTCGAAGAAACAGAGACTTGAGGAGGAGCTCCTCAAGTTCGATGGGCGGGTCGTAGTGATCATCGACGACATTGATCGGCTGCCGAACGATCAGGTGCGTATGGTGTTTCAGCTCGTCGCCTCCCTGGCGAAGCTTCCGAAGATAAACTACCTTCTTTCATTCGATGAGGAGGTGGTTACGCGGGCTTTGAGTGAAGTCCAGAATTGCGATGGCGCCGAATATCTGGAGAAGGTGGTCCAAGTCCCTGTGCACCTGCCGTCCATTTCATCGGGCGATTTGGAGCGGGTGCTTCTCAAGGACATCAATGCGATTTTCAAGTCGTTTGCATACAGGCTGGAGGACCTCGACGACAAGAGGTGGAACGGCGTCCGCCTGACGTTTCTGAACAATCGGTTCTTCACCATAAGGGAGGTTCGACGGTTCACGAACGCGTTAAAGGCGAAGTTGAGCATCCTGCCGCGATTCTGCTGCTTCGAGGACGCCGTCGCCTTGGCGGTACTGGAACTCAAGGTGCCAAAACTCGTTGATTGGATTCGCGTGCACAAGGACCTCCTTTGCGGCACAATCGGATCGTCGTTATATATGAATAACATGGATCCAAAAGACAACCTCGCCAATTTGGAGGAGCTGATTTCTAGGATAGTCCCGAGATCTGAAGCCAAGTGGGCGGTCGAGGCCGTCTGCAGGCTTTTCCCGCGGGTGGCAAATAAAACTGGCATGAGTCATTGCGTCTCTTACTCGAGGGAGAGCTTGAACGCTATCTGGCGGGCCGATTCCTTCGATCAATACTTCCATTCGAACATGCCGGACGGAATCGATGTTCACGAGGTACAGGATGCGTTGAATGTGAGCGATGGCGGTGTGTTGCTCGATGACCTGCGCAGGCACGCCGAAGCGGGGAGTATGATCGACTTTGTATCGGCTATGAGGGCCCGTGTATCGACGTTGGAGGAAGGACGTGCCGAAATCGTCACCAAGGCGTACCTTTTGGCCTTGGGTCTGAGTAAGGAAAAGAGATACGCCCCTTTGGCCTCGACGAGTGCCGACCTGGAACTCCTCAGACTCATCGAGTTGCTGTTCAAACAGTTGGGGCCTGCTAAGTCTGACGAGATTCTGCGAGCGTCGGTGGACGAGAGCAAGGGTAGAATTGTCTATCCGCTCGTGCCTTTCTTGATATCGCAGCTGAACAGCCTGAATGACGGGGGAAACGGTGGCTGCAAGACGCTTTTGCCCGAAGGCGACATTTTCGAGCTTTCCGATGCCGTTTGCGCCAGGGTGGGCGAGGACGCCGCCGCGAGGAACCTGTTCCTAGACGATGAGTGTCATTATGCGTTGATCTTGCTCAAAGAGCGTAAACCCAATGAATTCATGGCTTATGCGAAAAGGATTGCCAATGCAGACGGGGCGGGGTGCGCGTCTTTTCTCTCGTTCGGGCCGAAGCGCTACACCTTGCTGGGCAGCGACGAAGTAACGAGCTTCTCATTCGATAAGACTGCTGTCGCAAAGGTGGTCGAGCTCGCAAAGGTCGACGGTCTTCTTGCTGAGGCTCGCACAGATGGCAGCTTTTTTGAGTTGCCGGAAGACTGCCAGCTGGTTGCGGCGGCTTTCTGCGCTTCGAATAGAGACGATGATGATAGAAACGAGGTCTCTGCTGAAGAAGCTGGTAAGCTCCTTGCGCATTGGAGGCGAAATAGCAGGAGGGCGTGATGGAGATGCGGACGCTTCTTTGGACCGGCTATGTGACCGTGACGGGCGCGGTCGACTGTGCCCGGCCCTCACTGCGGCTCTTGATGTAGGCGGCGTCGAGCCAGATGTAGGAGAGCCGGTTGCCGGCCTCGCATGCCTCATCGGCCTGGGCGTACATAAGCTCTTAGATGAACGACTCGGCCATCACCCTTATGGGCTCGGCCATGTTCACCATGCCGTCGTCGAAGCTCGGCATCGGGGCGCCTCCGCCCGCGATCTCGTGTATCTTGTCCATATGCGGTTATTGCCTTTCCACGAATCCTGACTTCAGCAATTAGAATTCTAGGCGATAACCGCTTCCTGCTTTCTACGGCCAGGGAAGCGGCCCCTTACACCAACTTCTGGCACACTACCGACTTAGCGACGTCCTTCTGTGATTTCTATTTGATACCTTTAATGGATGAGTATGAGCATTTCACAAAAGGCGAGCGATGTGATGCTTGCAATTTATTTTCTAAGAGCATTTCGTTATGGCTTCACAGCGGTATGAGCGTTCCAATGCCAGAAGAGCCCGTGAAATACACATTACATCATTGTGATTTAAATAGATCAGATCGCGTTCTTTTATCCGCCCGTTTCCTAGCGGAGAACGAGGATCATATGTCAACCTATGACGTTGAATCGTATCTAGTTGATGCGGGCTTACACGAATACGTAACGGGTCTGAATAGGGAGAAAGTAAGCATTCCTTTTACCGGTGAAGATCGTCAGCTAGTTTCGGTCCTCGTTGATTATTACGGAAAGGCCATTAGGAATTACTTTGTTTATTCAGACGAAGTAATTTAGGCAGAAGGCACCGGGGCCTAACTCGGCCCCGGTGCCCTAGCGCGATATCGGCGGTGTTGTTTCGCGATATTTAGCAGTGTCCAAGTGGGCAAATTATCACTTGAAAATCGGACAAGAAGCAAATGCACCGGATTCTTCTTCCCAGATAAGCCATGACTTCTCATTGAATTCAAAGTCGCAACCTAAGCGCTCACCAACTAAAGCATTAGGGCCTCGCTGCACCGTTGCATGCCATATCAATTCAAACCCTTTTTCATAAAGGGCATTTCGAAGAATTTCGCCATTGGCAAGCAATGCATGATATTGGTGTCGGAATTCGAGACCAAAACAAACTTCTTCAAAAACAGATTCACCTTCACTATTAAAATAATGAACACCATCGGTTCGTTTAACCTCGGTGGCTTCTCTAGCCAGTTTCGAAGGAAAGAAGTACCAGCAATCATCTTTCTCGATGAGACGATCAACACCTTGCCCACTTAGAGGCATTAAGAGTGAATGGACTCGTGAATTCTTATTTACCAATTTGGATTCATCGATTTCAACCATCTGCGGTGAAGCCAATGCCTCTGTCGGCGCTATGTAACAAACCGATTGGCTAGAAGCAATGCTGACGGTAAAGCTGGATACGCCTTCGCTAAAATCGGCTATGGTTGGGCTTTTCGAATTAAGCTCCGTGAGCTCCTTACGGCTTATTGCTCCACCATGGATCCAAATACGTGAGTTTTTGCCGCTCGCGCCCCAATCGCATGAGTACAACGCGATTGGGACAGCAGTACACCTTTCACGGTCTTTTAGAATCTTAGCGTTGGTATCGGTGGTCGGATTGTAGCCAAGCATGGCGAAGACACATTCTGGCGATATGTAGTTAATCCACTCCTCAAAGTCTTGTTTCGATAATTGATCGAAACCGCTACACGAAAAGGCCTTAGGGAAGTGAGGCATCTTACCTTGAACTTCATTTGTAGCCGTCATTACGGCGTCTTCAAATAGAGGGCTTTCGAAACTCAAGAGGTTCCTATAATCGGTGCAATAGGCGTTATCCTGTACATCCTGATCCAATAGACATTCTTCGCTCATTGGAATTCTGTCCGCTAGATAGCCGCAAATCTCATTTCGTGCACACCATACATATTTTTCAGCTATCGTCATAACGGTGCTGCGTAATCCATGATCGGCCCTGTCGTATGCAATTGTAATCAATCGGTCTATTCTGCTTGTTCTATAACCGTCTTCTCCAATTTCGCCTTGAATGGTTGCCTCATCATACCCATGGTCTAAAAGATACTGATAGGCAGCTGAAATAACCCACCCCTCAAACTCGAGAGGTACATCAACTTTGGCTTTAAGCACAGACGCTTCCATAATTTGTTTCAGCTTAGCGTATCGTCCATTAAAACCAGACGCCACTTGAGGACGATGAAAAGCTGAAGCCAAGCGATCGACCAGAACATAGCGCGCCAAGTCGTAATGAATCGGTCCATACCCGTGCATTGCCTTAGCGCAACATGCTGATTTATATATTGGCATCACTGAATTGTTAGCATCAAATGGGTAGGGTGGTCTGCAGAGATTTATTTCACCTGTAGCCAGCAATCCGTACCCATTGCATTGCTCGGCAAGAAGTCTTGCGTAATTCCTAATTGCGGCGTCTCTATTTCCTTGCTTGTCAGGGCATTTAAATACTGCTTCATATGCAATAGTATAAAACCATTTAATAACGACAAGCTCAAGGTTCCCTTGACACACGATTTCCCCAGCGATAGCAAAAATGTCTTCACGAATTTGAGGGTCGTTGCAATTGCCAAACTTTTCAAAGATGCGAACGAACTCATGAGGGTTTTTCATTCCCCATTGGATTAACTCTCTTCTGTAGTGATTCCTTTCTAGATTGCTAAGTGAAGACAGTTTCCATGCAAATAGCAGGGGCATCTGCTCTGCAGTTTCACGTCCGTCCAGCCGAGGTAGGTTTTGTAAATGGCGACGCTCTTCATGATATGCAATTTGTGAGCTTCTGAGGTCCATCTTAACTGCGATAGGAAGCGACCAGACAAGGTCGCGCTCAATTGGGCTCTTAAAACTATTTAGATAGCTATCGAGCAGCGATGTACCCAATGGGTGATTAGGGTAATTGGCAACATGAGCAACGATACCATTTAGAACATCACTAAAGTCTTGACCGCCGGCGTAAAGCAACTCCATCGCCCATGGTTTGAATTTTTCCGTTGTATTCGGGTCCGCATTTGATAGCGCATACAGATCGATTTTACGTAAATAGTCTTCGTCAATTGCATTAATCAGCCTGGGATCCTTACTCGGGAGAATCCCTTTCTTCTCGACCAACAGCACTCCATACAGCATTGTAGCGTCTTGATTATTCGTCAAAATGTCTTTGAAATATTGGGCATCGCTTTGAAGAAGGCGCTGCGCAATGCAGTAATCCCATAAGTGCCTACTACCGGGTATATAGCATGTCGGCTCAGGCAGATTGAGAAAATCGGGCACATCGTTAAACGAATGCCCAGATTTTTTAACAAGAAGAATTCCGTAGCAAGTCAGTAAATTGATAGTCGCATCTTTAACCTGATCCCTAATTCCAAATCGAGATAGCTTCTGCTCAATTTCGATCTCATCGATGCTCTCATGATCCATGAAGTGCTGTGAAAGCGAGCTAAGGGCGGTCTGTACAGGTTTCTTTCGTGAAGTATCAACAACGCTTGGCAACCGTTTTTCAAGCTCGGTGTCTAAGCGCTTTATTTCGGAAGATGTCAATTGGGATAATGTGGTTGAAGCAGATCGATTTAGCGTTTGACCTTTATAAACATTGCAGAATAATTTGAGCTCATTTGGAGTGTTCAGTAAATATCTATATTGTGTTTCGCCCTCAATCCGAATTTCGTAATGATCGATGTATCGATCAAACAACTCATATACCGGAACGTCGCCACCTGTGGCTATCTCATAGCAGCAGTCATCAAGCTCATTATCCTCAAATTTTTTTATTAACCAAGGGCGAGATGAATATATAAAACGAATACGAGGGTATCGATCCGTTATAGCATCTCCTTCGTGAATCTTTTCTTCCCAGAAATAAGATGAATGCTTTTCGTCCAATCCATCAATCATGATGACAATTTTAGAGCGAATGAGCATCGAGTCAGTTTTGATATCTCGCAGGGAAACGTAGGTAGACAATGCTTGCCATAAGCTAGGTTCATCCCAGGTTCCGCTTAGCCCAAGTACCTGTTTTATTATTCCAAACCAAGTAGCGTTTTCTGGAATATCACTTGCAAGAATTAATATGGGAACGTGGGAGACACCACATTGAAATGCCCTTGCCTTACCTGCAAGCCCACATGTCTTTCCAGTCCCCTGATCGCCAACGACAATGCAATGTGGGTTTATAAGTGTTTCGAGCGCTTCTCGGCGCAGCTCCCATATGGAGGGGCATTCACGAAAAGACGCAAGAGCGTCCTTGAGTTCATAGGTATGATTTTGGAATGACGGCTTGTATTTAATCTCATAAATTTCGTCAATAAAGCCCTCTATATCTGAGTAGCTTATATCGTCAGAGCAGAGCGCATCATACTTGGTCCTACTTAACCCATCTCTTTCAATTGCCAAGAGGGTTTTTATTACTGATAGTTTGTTTATATAACATTCAATAGCATTTTTACAGGATTCGGCTTTTGTAACCAGCTCGTAATCACTTTTAGGCATGTCGTTGACTTCCTGATTACGACAAGCCGCTGCTACAAGCGAGTCAATCATACTAGTTATGTTATTGCATGTTTCGAGATAGCCATCGATTTCATCGATGAGCCTCTTTCGGAGAGCATAGGAGCCAAGATATTTATCGAGAAAGATGGACAGGCCTCCATCTTCATTAATATCTGGAATATACCTTGATTTAAGCCTAGCCACCGTCTTGGCCAAGGCGATTTGAAATACATCTGGATTAACTTCGGTTTTTTCAAACCAAAATCTCCGTAACCCCTCATTTGCATGCTGTACCAGTAGGTTGTTTATTTGACTTTCATCCCAAAGAATGACTTCTAACCCAGGGCTCTCCTTTTCTATCTCTGTTTTAAATATGCGCCACGCCGCATCTTCTCCTTGGCTGGTTTTACCATGTGCAATCGTCTTTGATGAGGTTAAGTTGTGCGGAATGCAAATAGTGTATTGGGTCAAATGTGGACGGATTTTAATTGCCTGTTGAACCGAATTTCTAATTTGGCCCCATTGGCTAGAAGTCAAAGTTGATCGAAACCACTTCGCTTGCACCGCATAGCACTCGGTGGAACTTTCGTTAGTCCAATATGCCTCGATGCCACCATCACCACCAGCGCCCCTTATGTTGCAGTAGGTCCAGTTGTCATCAAACTGTTTTTGCCCCTTTCCACAATACTCAAATAGTTGACAGCAAAGCTCCTCAAAGGCGTCAGCAGGACTCATGCCTTGTGAGTTGAATTTCTCGAAAATGCTCATGATTCCTCTAAATTACGAAGTCATTTTTATAAGAGTCCAGATTGATACTCGCCGTAATTTATTCCCAGCCAACGAGATAATTACGCATGTTTCCTTTATATCGCTCAATAGCTCTGTACTCAGCATCCAGCGCTATTGCATAGTGACGTCTCCGGCTCAGCCAACTTCTTAGGGCTTCGTCCAAGGCTTTATGAAATGATTAAATGTCGGAAGCGTATCAGTAGTGATTGTAGACGCCTCTCCTTTCACCGATTGGCAAAACGATTTACACCTAATTGTTGGCACAGCTCAGAGGCATTTTCTTTGTTTACGGCCTGATCTCGCTAAACTAATAGCTGCTGCTACCAGGGCATTTTCTGGTGCACATTCTATTGGCTCTGCGAAGATCGGAGCGGGTATGTTTGCTGCCGAGTCCTACACCAGCCGTCATTACATTGCGATTGTTGCCATGGCCTGCCTATGTGTTTTGCTGGGCGGGCCTTCTTATGCCGCGGGCGCTGAGAGCCTCATCATCGCGGGCGCGACGTACTACGAGTCGGGCGTGTCGGGCCCCGGCTGGGCCTGGACCGATGCCGACCACCTGGAGCTTAACGGCTACGCGGGCGAGGCCATCGGCGCCGAAGGCGACCTGGTGCTAACGCTTGCCGGGCAAAACTCCGTGACGGAGTCGCATGCGCCCGATGCGGACATCACGCTGTGCGGCATGGAGGTGTGGGGCAACCTGACGCTTCGCGGTACCGGGACCCTGACGGCGACGGGCTCGCAGCGCGGGATCCACGTCTCTCAGGCGCTCGCGGTGGACGGCTGCACCGTCGATGCCCGGGCAGACGGGGCCGATATCACGGACGAGGCGGGCGCCGGCGTGATCGCAGGCGACATGGCCGTGCGCGGCGGCGGACGCGTCGTCGCCACGGGCGCCGGGTCTGGAGCGGGCGTGCGCGCCTACGGCGTGTATCTGCAGGATGCGGGCCTTGGCGATGGTGCGGCCGGCTGTCGTCTTTCCGTCGACGCCTCGTGGCTTGATGCGACCGGCGCCGACGGCGGCGTTGCGTGCACGGGCGGCTCGCTTGTGTCTGCGCGATTTGTAACGCCTGCTAGCGGGACCTTTGGTACTAGTGGCGTGGTGGATGCTGCAGGGGTCGTGGCACCGCATGTTGTGATTGAGCCCGATGTAGCCACGCCTCCGGCGGGGGAGACCGACAGGGGCGAGGTGACTGGCGATAGCGCGGGCAAGTCTCCCACCGATGCTAACCCCGCTGCCGGAGAGCCCACCACAGGACCCACGGTAAATCCGGCGCTGAAACCAGCGGCCGCGACAACCAAGATAACAACGACAGTAACCAAGACCACGGTCGCCAAAGTCCCCAAGCCCAAAGCTGCCACCGCGGCAACTGCGGCACTCCCCAAGACCGGCGACAGCAACTGGATTGCAGCATCCGTGGCGCTCTTCCTGCTAGGTACAGTACTTCTACCTGCCGCATATCGCTGCTGAGACCGCGCGACGCGCCTAGCTGCAATAAAAGAACTCCGTTGAAGCTTTGAGGGCAACGCTTCTGAAAAGGGAGCGTTGCTATTTTCGCGCATGCAAATTCTTACGTGCCATACAACTCAAATGCATAGTTAATTACTTGTAATTACATAATCTACTATTGTATGTGCGTTATACTAAGGGTACACTCACGCGATTGGAAGGTCTAAAAATGGCAAGCTCAACATTAACCATCAGGGTTGACGACGACCTCAAACGCGAGGCGGCGGAAGTTGCTGATTACTATGGACTTGATTTGTCGTCCGTGACTCGCGCTTTCTTCAAGCAAATGGTCAACACCCATCGCATCCCGTTGACTTTTGCCCCTGAGGAGCCCAGTGCCGAAAGCCTTGAGGCCATTCGCGAGGGGGACGCTTTTCTTGCATCTGGCAAAAAAGGACGGTTTGACAATGGCGCCGATCTGATCGCTGCTGCGATGGCACAATGAGCACGTTAACCGCAGAGTTCTCTGCAGCCTTCTCCCGAGATTTAAAGAAAAAAGCAAAGCGCCGTAAATGGGATTTATCTGAGCTTCAAAAGCTAATTGACCTGGTGCTACAGAATACACCTGAGTCAATGGACATATTAAAGCGACGTCATAATATGCACAGGCTAAACGGCAACTGGGCAGGGCGAAACGAATGTCACGTAGCAAACTCTGGCGACTGGCTTGTTATATGGTCATCAAACGAAGAGGTAGCTTTCTTTGAACGCACCGGCAGCCATGATGAGCTGTTCCGATAATTCCCTTAATATCGAAACCACCAAAACCATTCGGATTTCAACCTAATGGCATCCAATTTGCTCAATCTTGTTGGAAATGTTGCTGCGCAATGACGATTGCCTGCCTATGCGTTTTGCTGGGCGGGCCTTCTTATTCCGCGGGCGCGGAGAGCCTCATCATCGCGGGCGCGACGTACTACGAGCCGGGCGTGTCGGGCCCCGGCTGGGCCTGGACCGATGCCGACCATCTGGAGCTTAACGGCTACGCGGGCGAGGCCATCGGCGCCGGCCCCGGAGTGGGCGTGCGCGTTTATGGTGTGTGTCTGTAGGACGCAGGTCTTGGCGATGGCACGGCCGGCTGCGACTTTCCGTCGATGTCTCGTGGCTCGATGCGATCGGTGCCGATAGCGGAGCCGCGTGCACGGGCGGATCGCTTGTGTTCGCGTAGTTTGTGACACCTGCCGGCTGCGCATGTGTTGATTGAACCCGAGGGTGCCACGACGCCGGCGGGGGAGACCGACGGGAACGACGTGCCTGTCGGTGGGACGGGTGAGCCTGCCGGTTTTACCGTCCCTGCTGCGGCACAACCCGGTGCGGATCCTGCAGTGAAGCCCGCGGCCTCCACGTTAAAGACGACCACGACAACGGCCAAAACGACGGTGACCGTGAACAAGGCGTCCACGCCATCCAAGCCCAAGTCCGCTACCAAGACTACGGCAGCGCTCCCAAAGACCAGTGACAGCAACTGGATTATCGCGCCCTCCATGTTATTCCTACTGAGATTAGCGCTTCTAGGTAACGCATATTGCTGCTGAGACACAATCCAGGCGCTTGTCCTCATTCGAATACCAAGCCCACGGGCTACGAATCCGGGTTATTTACGCTCCATTTTCATTCTCAAGTAGAGACCCAAGTTCGGATAACGTAATAACTTGGAAATTTGACTGCCCAAGAACGTTCATGAATAGCTTATTGCTCACAAGGTAAGCGCGTATTCGCAGTTTTCCAGTGTGGTTGAAGCCCAAATCTGCAGCCACTTCTACTAGATGTTCCTGCAGATATTTTATCCGCCGCTCATATTTAAGCAGCTTCCCTTCTTTTCCAAACCATCGCTGCTGAAGCTGCATGTAATCAAAAGCGGATTCTATTTTCTCGAATTCTTTACACTCGATAACCCACACCGTTTCTGTTACTGGGTCATACGCTAGGCCATCGTAATCCCCAAGATATTGCGGATGGTCCCCCTTCTTGCAAAGATCAACTCCTCTATAGACATGCTTGCGTAGGAACCCAGCCTTAAGAAAGCAATCCTGAACATCTGATTCAAGCGCCTTTTCATAAAGATGCTTCCAGCTTTCCATAACTTTATTTAATGACGGAAACGCGAGCTTCGCTGGCAAAAATCTTTCCGCTAAGCCACGAACCCATCGTTCTTTAAGCAGACCCATGCAAATCGGTGAATACACAAACTGTCCGTCATCATTGATAATGGGCTTCAGCTCAAGTCTATTTAAGCGATTTTTTGTATTACCAAAAGGCAGATAATCGTATGACTTGCCGTCTATCTCTTTTAACTTTTCATTATCAAGCGTGAGGAAATCAAGAGCATCGCCAATCGTTTCATCGGTATAGTTGTTCAAAAGATCTTGTTTGACGAAATTGGCCAAAGACGAGCTTTCAATAGATAAGACATTAGACGAGACGTAATCCCCTTCAAAATTCGAAGGGCAGCCGAGCGCAAGACTATTGAGAACATCGAGAAAACAATTGAAAGATACGCCCGTGTCTTCCTCAAAAGCATCTTTAGCCAATTGGATATATTTCGCATCTTCCGTAGAATTTGACCCAGCGTGACCCTCATCGCGGAGTTGGCGGCTTTTAAGAGCGCGAGCTTCCTCAAGAATTCCTTCATCCTCAATTAAAGTGGCGACGCAGTTTTCAGCAATTTCCACACCCATTCCCTTAGGCTCAAACATTAGCATGTCAGCAACTTCAGATGCCGAGAGAAGTTGGCCGCCAATAGCTACAAGTTTTGCAACCTCGTCTGAATTAGCGATTCGACTTCCATGAGAAGAGAGGGTAAGCAACGTCTCGACTGAAAACCTGGCAGCCCGAATCTCATACCGTGAATCTTCTCTTTGTTCAAAAATCGTTGCGTAAACCCTCTTCTCTTCTTCATCTTGCAGATTCGAAAAAGAGCCATACCTAACCGTGTTGACATAGAAGGTATGAGATGAATTCGCTAGGATGTCGTAGAATTTTTTCAGCAAATCCTTTCTATCGAATTGCATTAGCCCATTTTCAAATGTCGTGCTTAGCGCTTTCTGGAATTTTCTAATCACATCATTTGCGGCGGATCCAAAATAGCGCCCGGATTTAACGTTTTCATCGTCAATTGCATACGCCACTGCTTTTAAGGCAGCGACTTTGGAGGTCTCGGTCAGAGCTGGTTTTTCAATCCCATATCTCCAGATATAGGGAAGAGCAAGGCTTTCCGCATCTACCATCTTTTGGCCTTGTGCAAGATGCGTTAACTTTTGTGCCAATGAATCCATGGAGTCTGAATAGCTACATCTGACAGGTGAAAGAATACCCCAAGCAAAGCGCATTTCAGTGCTTCTGTCTTGAGCTCTTGAAATGGCATTTATGAATGTTTCACTATCAACGCTGTAGAACACCGTGCTGTGTTTCATTTCGGTATAAAACGCTTTAATACCCAACTGTTCGTCTACCGTGGGCAGAGAATTTGCCGCGGCACCTCCGGGCATAACATAGATAAGTTCGAGATAACCTTTTCCTGAAATCAGCGATGCAATCTCAGGCTCAGCATCCAATACTAGACACATCAATAAATCCTCAAACAGGGGCAGCACGGAGGCACCCTGCTCAAGAATCATGGGAGGCACATCCCTTGCGCTCTCTATAGACGCTCCCAAGTGAATGAAGCACGGTTCGCCATTCATGTCCAGAAGCCGCTTTGTCAATCCAAAGCTCTGGTGGTCACTTTTGCCTATGATCTCAATAAAGCCGCGCTCATTTTTTCTAAAGGTGAACGCATACGGAGAGCCCAAAATCCACTTTCCGCAACGATCAAAGGGGAAATCTATAACACTATTGCGAAAATATTCTGCAAAAAAACCGTCAGTTTCGTTGTAGTCCAAGGCCAATGTTATTCCTGCATCTCGGTCCTCTACGCCATCCAGAATTTGCCGATTGTTGGCCATCCAAACGATAAAATAATCGCTCGCCGCAACAAAAGGACTCAGCAACGTTGTCGGAGACGTTGCTACAGAATGGAAAAATGAGCAGATTTCGCTAGCGCTATTGGCAGCCATCAGGATGGCCATGAGATCCGCTGCGCCACAGTCATAGTCGGCAACATCAGATCTCATCTCAGTCCGGAAGCCTAAATTCATGTCAACATTATCGTGATATGCAACAACCGTGAACTCGAGAGTGTTCGGCCGGCTGACTACGAGCTTTCTTCGCTGCCCATTGTGTTTGAGATAATCTAAAATCTCAAGAGCATTCTCTTCCTGGCTAAAGAGAGACCTGAGATTCACCAGCCCGCTATCACTACGGACGCAGGCAGCATTGTAAAAAAGCGCTAGTCTGTTTTCTCCGTCGATGATTAAAAATGTAGCTGGGCATCTTTCAATAGGCTCGCCGTTTAATTTAAAGAGGGGAAAAGTCAGAACGGAGCTGCCCCTTTGTTCAACCGAGTCATAATTGAATCGGGCCTGATTCAGTAGGGTGATATCAATGGCATTTCGATACTCATCCGCCTGCTTATCCTTAATAATATGAGATATATAATCTTGGAGAATTGAAGGGCAGAATAAAGGAATCGGTTTACTACCGTTCATCACAAAGCACTTGTTTTCAATATAGTCTGTCGACTTTTGTATTGCCGCTATGGTGTTAGCTGAAATGGGACTAATAGGGTTAGCATTCATCCATTTATACGTCTGGTGCCAGTATTCATAAGGCGGAATTTTCATTTCATCGGGAATCGAGCTTGATCCCTCCCATCCTCCACCTCCCAACGCTTGAGACATGGCGTCGACATAATCAAGCAACTCATTAAACTCTTTAATTTCACGAGGTTCATCAATAATGGCATCGGCGAAGCAAAGCCTTGGATATTCGAGCGTAGCTCCACAGCCGTGTAACGCCTTCCTCCATTTACCCTTAAAATGAATCAAGGTTTGTCCCATTATTGGTACGATCTCATCCTCAAATATGGTTGGCGTCGGAAGAGTATTCTTAACATGAGTGAAAAATTTTGAGAACTCTTCGTAGTCTGCGATTTGATTTGTCCCAAAATCGCTGACAGCGAGTAATGCAGCGTTGAGTGCGTATACATTAGTTTGACAAGATCTGTTCTCATGCCAGGAATTGATACAGAATACGGCGCAAGCAACGCTTTCGATATCAAACTGGCCGATGTAAGAAATGATCTTCTCCGCAGCCTCGATGCATCCCTGGCAATAAAGTGATTGGATATTTGAAATCCCGCCGTCTTTGTTCACGCTCATTTAATTCTCCCTATTCGTTGACTACGTTACTTTTAACATGGATATCATTAAAAGCAACAAACGATTTCCCTTCTATCAAAATCGCCGTCATGGACGACACTGTTGGAACGACCGTTCTTGATATCGTCGTCGTAGTGGCCAAATTCTCAAATCCGGAAACGCTCAACGCTGCATGGCGGAAACAAACCGACTGTTGCTTTTTCTCAAACGGCAACGATAGTAGAAGCCATAAGAGAATACTGAGCTATATGCTGAATAACGGGCTGGCCAGGAATACAAAGAACGGACCTAGGCGTATTAAAGACCACCGACCCAAGAGGTCGTCTATGTCTAAGTTCAAGTCTGTAAATCTTGAAATGATTGATGGCAAAAGGACCAAGCTTTGACCAATGCCGCAAAGCACAATACGGATAATAAACGTCGTGCAAGAGAAATGAATCCGGACAACGTTGTCGCCTATCAAGTATGGACAGACTTACCTGATCTTATAGATGACGTATTTGGGTCGGGCAACTAGTGCGATTCATCCCGCGTTGGGGGGCAGGCTTTTAACTCAAAAAGTCGTATACGAGGTAGAAATGCTTTGGAGCTATGTTCAGCTAGATGACGGCACTCAGCTTGCCTACTCAGAGACAAGAGATGACGGGACCGTTCGCGTAGCCGTCGAGCGTCCGGTTGATTTTAGCTTTGACCACGCTGAATGCTTTCTGCCTGCAGTCAAATGGTTTAATGTCGAAAGATTTGGCTCTGTTAGACCAAGGTTGACATAAAAACGATGTCACCGCGAGGCGGTAC
>OGZI01002135.1_pt1 | contig 17122 bp, 13 predicted proteins | sample 1576711 | NCBI WGS metagenome assembly OGZI01 (sample SAMEA3541482, study PRJEB24748) | human gut metagenome | biome: human gut; feature: human-associated habitat; material: faeces | place: China | collected 2012
TGCACGGCGTGGCCACTGACCGACTGCCGGCGTCCTATCGCACCCAGCGCTTCGCCGCGGTGAGCGGTGTGCTGCGCTCCACCGATCGCGATACCGGCCTGATCGCCGGTCTGGTGCCGAGAAATCATATCGATGGGGTCTACTTTCCGGAGTTTTGCAATCGTCACTATTATCGCCACCAGCTGCCGCTGCAGTACGCCGGCTTTGCCGCGCCGCAGTGCGCTCACCCGAACGGCTGATGGGCCACCATGTTCCGTGGTACGTCTTTACCTCGCCGCAGGCGACGTTTCGCAACAGTTATGACGCCTTCGCCAGCGGTAAGGTCGTGGTCTTTTCCGCGCGCGTCGACTGTCCTCCCTTATCCCGCCTGAAACCTGGCGGCTGGTTTATATTCTGCGCCCTTGACCCGGCGGACGAGGCGTTTCTCGAGGCGCTACAGATTGGCCGCGATGACTATGCGGTGATCAATCCCGATGGCTATGTGGGCTTTACCGGCAGCGAAGCCGGGACATCGCAGTATCTTTCCTCGCTCTACGTAATGGAATAATCATGAATAAAGTGTATATCGTCGCGGCCTGCCGTACGCCGGTGGGGCGTTTTCTTGGCGCCCTGAAAACGGTCTCTGCGGTGGAACTGGCCGCGCTCACCGTCCGCCACAACCTGCAGCAGGCCGGGATTGACCCGGCGTGGATTGACGAAGTGATCTGCGGCAGCGTCCTCTCTGCCGGGCAGGGGATGGGGCCGGCGCGTCAGGTCGCGCTGCGGGCGGGGATCCCGGTGCAAAAGCCGGCTTACACCCTGAATATGATCTGCGGTAGCGGCATGAAAAGTATTACCGAAGGGGCGATCCATATCCAGAGCGGTTATGCCGACCTGGTCGTCGCTGGCGGGATGGAAAACATGAGCCAGGCGCCGTTTTTGCTGAGGGGAGAGATAAGGGGCGGCGTGAAATTTGGCGCGTTCAGCAGTGAGGATCTGATCCAGAGCGATGGCTTAACCGATCCGCTGTTGCATATTCCGATGGGGGAAACGGCGGAGGCCATCGCCGCGCATGAACAGATCTCGCGCGCAGAACAGGACCAGTACGCCCTCGACAGCCATCAAAAAGCCTCCGCCGCCAGCCGCGCCGGCCATTTTGCCGAGGAGATAGTGCCGGTGACGGTCAGCGCGAAACGGGGCGTCAGCGTGGTCCGCGAGGATGAGCAGATCCGCCATGACCTTAGCGCCGACCAGCTGGCGGCGCTGAAACCGGCTTTTCGTCGCGACGGGAGCGTCACCGCGGGCAACGCCTCGGGGCTGAACGACGGCGCGGCGTCAGTGATCCTCGCCTCGGCGCGCGCCGTTGCGCAGTACGGCCTGCGGCCGCTGGCTGAGATAGTCTCCTTCGGCGAGGGCGGCGTCGACCCGGCGATGATGGGGCTTGGGCCGCTGCCGGCCATGACGTGCGCCCTGCGCCGCGGGCGGTTTCAGCTCAGCGATATGGCGCGACTGGAAATTAACGAAGCCTTTGCCGCGCAGGTGCTGGGGGTGGTCAAGGGGCTGGCCCGCGAGCATCAGATGACGGCGGAGGAGATAGCCGCCCGCCTGAACGTCAACGGCGGCGCGATTGCCCTCGGGCACCCGCTCGGCAGTTCCGGAACCCGGATTGTCGTGAGCCTTCTGCACGCGCTGCGCCGGGAGAATAAACCGACCGGCCTGGCCTCGCTGTGTATCGGCGGCGGGATGGGTATTGCGTTAATTGTGAAAGCGATCTGAGGAGACAAGCGCCATGAAAAAATTAATTGTGGTGGGTGAGAAATTTACCGATTTTGCCCGGCGGCATCAGAACGTGCTGACCGTCAACGAGTTTGAGCGTTTTGTCTGGAGCGGCGAGCTCGCCGGCGTCGATAAAATCGTCATTGGTCAGGGCGTGCAGCTCGACGACATCTCCCGCACGGTCTGCATTATTCGTCAGCACTATCCGGATAAAATCCGCCAGATCGTCAATCTGCAGGATCTCTATTATCAAAACAACCGCGATCATCAGCGGCTGGTGCATAAACGTAAAAAAGAGAACATCCTCATCACCTCGCCGGAAAAACGCGATGAAGATAGCTATTGCGCGCGTCTGATCCTGCAGGACGCCTCGGAGCTGCTCTGCGACCACCAGACCGGGCAACACATCCAGGGGATGGTGCTGATCGAGGCGGCGCGGCAAACCATCATCGCCACCTCGGAGAAATTTCTGCTGGCGGAGGCGGGCGTGGCGATGGACGAGAAGTACTTCACGCTGAGCTCGCTGCAGGTAGCTTTTTCCAGCTTTGTTTTCCCGCTGCCGGTGACCATTGTGCTGAATGTGGTGTCGCGCAAAAGCTCAGCCCACGGCCGCTTTACCTGCGAGTGTTCGGTCGGTTTTGACCAGACCGGCACCCGCAAAGCGGAAGTCGGCTTTAGCTTCAGCGTCTATGACCTGAACTACATTACTCGTAAGGAGTGTGAGCAGGCGGCGCTCTGCCATCAACATTATCTGGTCAGTATTGAGCAGGGGGACGGGGATGAGCATCGCCTTTTTTGACGTGGATGAAACGCTGATTACCGGCAAAAGTATGTTCCTGTTTCTGCACCGCTATGCCGAGGAATATCCGCTGCAGTGCGGTTTGACGGCCGCGGCGATTGTCCGCCAGCTCCAGGCGCTTAGCAAAGCGGGTCAACCGCGGGAGGCAATCAATCGCTACTACTATTCGCTGTTTCGCCATGAGCCGCGCGCCCAGGTACGGGCGGTTGCTGAGGCACTGTATCGCGAAGGTGGGTACGGTTTTCACCGTGAGGTGGTGGCGATCCTCCGGCAACATCAGGCGCGCGGGGATGACGTGGTGTTTGTCTCCGGATCGATGACCGACATTCTCTGGCCGGCGATGGCCGCGCTGGGGGTGGAGCATGCCCTGTGTTCAGAGCCGGTGGTGGTTGACGAACACTATACCGGGGAACTCTGGCGGACCGCCATTGGCGAACATAAGGCGTTGCATGCTCAACGCTACGCGCAGGAACGGGGCCAGCCGCTGGCGGCGTGCTATGCCTTTGGGGACCATATCTCGGATCTGCCGCTGCTCGCGCTGGTTGGCAACCCCTGCGCGGTCAATCCGTGCGCGGCGCTGCTGGCGGAGTCGCAGCGTCGGGGATGGCCGGTGCTGTGGTCTAACGGCGGTTGACGGCACGATAGCGAAAAAAAGGGGGCGGCGCTACGCCACCCCCTGATTCACACCCTGACGGGGATCAGCCCGGGTAGATGCCGCGGTCTTTACGCGCCATCAGGATGCGCTCGCAGGCCACGATATAGGCGGCGGTACGCAGCGTACACGCTTTCTCGGCGGCTTTATCGCAGACGTGAATAATGGCGTCGGTCATGATGCGGTCCATCTTGGCGTTGATCTCCTCTTCGCTCCAGAAGAAGCTGGCCATGTCCTGTACCCACTCAAAGTAGCTGACGGTCACCCCGCCGGCGTTGCAGATAACGTCCGGCACCACGATCACGCCGCGCTCGGCCAGCACGTCGTCCGCTTCCGGATAGGTTGGGCCGTTGGCCCCTTCCAGCACCAGTTTGCAGGTCAGCTTCTCCGCGCGCTCGCGGGTGATTTGCCCTTCCAGTGCCGCCGGGATCAGAATGTCCATCGGGGTGGTCCAGAAGGCGTCTTTATCGATCTCCTGGGCGCCAGGGAAACCGGCAATCTGCTTTTTCTCCGCCTGCCAGGCGGTGAGGGCGGCCATATCAATCCCGCCTTCGTTATACAGGGTCGCGGTATGATCCTGAATGACCACCACGCGGGCGCCGACGCCGGCGAACAGGCGGGCTGCTTCGCTACCGACGTTACCAAAGCCCTGCAGCGCGACTTTGGCGCCTTCAATTTCGATACCGGCGCGACGAGCCACTTCCCGGCCGGTGACAAATACGCCACGCCCGGTGGCCTTTTCACGGCCGAGGGAGCCGCCGAGGTGGATCGGTTTGCCGGTGACCACGCCGGTGATGGTGGTGCCATGGTTCATGGAGTAGGTGTCCATCATCCATGCCATCACTTTACCGTTGGTGCCGACGTCCGGCGCCGGAATATCTTTCTGCGGCCCGATAATAATGCCGATTTCGCTGGTGTAGCGGCGGGTCAGACGCTCCAGTTCACCTTCCGACAAGGAGAAGGGGTCGACGCGGATGCCGCCTTTGGCCCCGCCGTAAGGAATATTGACCGCGGCGCACTTAATGGTCATCCAGGCAGAAAGTGCCATGACTTCGTTAAGATCGACATCCGGATGGTAGCGAACACCACCTTTACCCGGTCCGCGCGACAGATTGTGCTGAACGCGATAGCCCTCGAAGTGGCGGATGGTGCCGTCGTCCATTTGCACAGGAATGTCGACGATCAGCGCACGCTTCGGATGGCGCAGGGTTTCCACCCAGTAGGCAAGATCGCCGAGATAAGGCGCGACACGGTCGATCTGGCGCAGGTAGGTGGTCCATGGAGATGTACTACTTTCAGATGCGTAAGATAACTTTTCCATAAGAGTCCTGTTTCTCAGTGTTATTTATGTCGTGTAAAACCGTGGAATAGCTACAGCAGTAAACTCTGTGCAATGAATGGTATCACCAATTTTATAAAGCGGTATTTGACGGCAATTCCGATTTTTAAATTTTTGTTAGATTTTTTATTTTTTAAGTGAATAACTACGCACGTCAACCACCCGCAAGCTGTGCATTTTAATTCACTTTTTATTCACTTAAGTGCATAGAAAAATATTTTTTCTATGTTTTTCATTATCTTGATGATCTTCAAAAAGTGAATAAATTGCTTCCACCCGTATTGACAATCTTATTGTTCACAGGCCAGCATTAGCCCACACAACAACATGACGTTAACCATGAATTAACAAATGCCCGCAAAATAAATAGGGCTTATTTTTCCTGTGGTGAATATTTTTGCCATCACAGCGGGCGCGCTCGTGTCCAAAATAAGCCGAGGGTCAGGGTTAATGTCGATTGTCCAACGCGGCGGGAGCGTTTTCCGTCGTCTTACGTTCCGGAGATGAATGATGTCAGGCACTATGACTCGCGAAGATTTTGACGCTTACCTGGTTCCCTGTTTTGCCCCCGCGCCGTTTATTCCGGTCAGGGCGGCGGGTTCCCGCGTCTGGGACCAGCAGGGGAAAGAGTATATCGATATGGCGGGCGGCATCGCAGTGAACGCCCTGGGCCATGCTCACCCGGCGCTGGCTCAGGCCCTGCAGGATCAACTGGCGAAACTGTGGCATATCGGCAATGGCTATACCAACGAGCCGGTGCTGCAGCTGGCGAAAACCCTCGTGCAGTCGACCTTTGCCGATAAGGTGTTTTTCTGCAACTCCGGCGCCGAAGCCAACGAGGCGGCCCTTAAGCTGGCGCGGAAATATGCCCACGATAAGTTTGGCGGTGAAAAAAGCGAAATCATCGCCTTCAACCACGCCTTCCACGGCCGCACGCTGTTCACCGTCTCCGTTGGCGGCCAGCCGAAATATTCCAGCGATTATGCTCCGCTGCCGCAGGGCATTACCCATCTGCCCTATAACGATATCGAGGCGGTCACCGCGGCGATCTCCTCGCGCACCTGCGCGGTGATCGTCGAGCCGATTATCGGCGAAGGCGGGGTGATCCCGGCGGACCCGGCGTTCCTGCAGGCGCTGCGTACCCTCTGCGATCGCCATCATGCCACCCTGATATTCGATGAAGTGCAGACCGGCGCCGGGCGTACCGGCCATCTCTACGCCTACCAGCATTACAACGTCGTCCCGGACATTCTCACCAGCGCCAAAGGGCTGGGGGGCGGCTTCCCGATCGGCGCGATGCTGGCGAAAGAGGCCTGGGCGCAGGTCTTCCAGCCAGGCACCCATGGCACCACCTTCGGCGGCAACCCGCTGGCGGCAACCGTCGCTAACGCCGTGCTGGCCCATCTCGATGCGCCGCTGCTGGCGGGCGTTGGCGAGCGCCATGCGCTGATCGTTGACCAGTTGAATGCGATCTCTGCCCGTTACGATGCGTTCAGCGCCGTGCGCGGCACCGGTCTGCTGATCGGCGCTGAGCTGGCGGGGCCGCTGCGCGGCAAGGCCAAAACGTTGACCAACCTGGCGGCGGAAGAGGGGCTGATCGCCCTGATTGCCGGCCCGGACGTGCTGCGCTTCGCGCCGGCGCTCAATATCCCGCTGGCGGATATTGCGGAAGCCTTCGTGCGCCTTGATCGCGCCGTTGCCCGCTTAACCCGCTAACCGGGAGGACGGCCTGTGATGCTATTTCGTCCCGTACGGGAAAACGATCTCGACGACATCGTCCGCCTTGCCGCGCGGGCGGGGGTCGGCATGACCTCCTTACCGCATGATGCCGGGCGTCTGGCCGCCCGTATCCAGCGCAGTATCGAGACCTTCGCCGGCGAACTGCCGCGCAGCCAGCAGGGTTTCCTGTTTGTGCTGGAGGACACCGCGCTGGCGCGGGTGGTGGGGGTGAGCGCCATTGAGGTCGCAGTGGGCCTGGACGAGCCGTTTTACAATTTTCGCATTCAGAAAACGGTTCGCGCCTCGAAAGCGCTGGGAGTCTATAAGCCTCAGGAGCTGCTTAATCTCAGCTATGACCACACCGGGCACAGCGAGCTGTGTACGCTGTTTCTCGACCCGGCCTATCAGCGCAACCGCAATGGTCTGCTGCTCTCCAAGGCGCGCTTTTTATTTATCGCCGCCTTCCGCGAGTGGTTTTCCCCGCACCTGTTTGCCGAACTGCGCGGCTGCAGCGATGAGCAGGGGCAGTCGCCGTTCTGGGATGCGCTGGGCCATCACTTCTTCGACATCCCGTTTGCCGATGCCGACCGGCTGACCGGCACCGGCATGAAAACCTTTATTGCCGAACTGATGCCGGCTTACCCGATCTATATCTCACTGCTGCCGGAAGCGGCCCGCGAGGTCATCGGTCAGGTGCATCCCAATACCGCCCCGGCGCGGGCGATCCTCGAGAAAGAGGGTTTCAGCTGGCGCGGCTCGGTGGATATTTTCGATGCCGGACCGGTGCTGGAGGCGAACACCGATCAGATCCGCGCCGTGCGCGACAGCCAGTGCCTGCCGGCCCAGCAGCTGATGGGCGCCCTGCCGGCGCCGACGCTCGTCGCCAACGGTCAGTTCGACAATTTCCGGGCGCTGCTGGTGGCCCACGAAGAGCAGGTCTCACTGGACGCCGCCGCGCTGGACGCGCTGCAGGTCAGTGAAACCGACCGCGTTTATACGGTAACCCTGAATCCAGAGGAAAACAGATCATGGCGGTAAAAGCACAGTTTATAGCCGGGCAGTGGCTGCCAGGCAGCGGCGCAACGATGAGCAAACTGGCCCCGGAGGATCAGTCGCTGCTGTGGCAGGCGGCCAGCGCGGGTGCCGACGACGTCCAGGCGGCCTGCGCCGCGGCGCGCGCGGCGTTTTATCCCTGGTCGCACCGGCCGCTGGCCGAGCGTATTGACGTCGTACAGCGTTTTGCCGCGCTGCTGGAGACGCATAAAGAGGCGCTGGCGACCCTGATTTCCCGCGAGACCAGCAAGCCGCTGTGGGAGACCCGCACCGAAGTGCAGGCGATGATCGGCAAGGCCGCGATCTCCATCGAGGCCTATCACCAGCGGACGGGCTTTCATGAGTCGACGCTGCCGGACGGTAAAGCGCTGCTGCGCCACAAACCGCACGGCGTGATGGCGGTCTTTGGCCCCTACAACTTCCCGGGCCACCTGCCCAACGGACATATCATTCCGGCGCTGATCGCCGGGAACACCATTGTGTTTAAACCCAGCGAGCTGACGCCGGCTACCGCTGAAATGACCGTCCAGCTGTGGCAGCAGGCGGGCATCCCCGACGGGGCGATCAACCTGCTGCAGGGCGGAAAAGCCACCGGCCAGGCGCTGCTGGAAAATCGTGATATCGACGGCGTGCTGTTCACCGGCAGCGCGGCGGCCGGTTTCCACTTCCATCGCTACTTCGGCGGCCAGCCGGAGAAGATGCTGGCCCTCGAGATGGGCGGCAACAACGCACTGATCGTCGCCGACGTGGCCGATATCGATGCGGCGCTGCATGTGATTATCCAGTCGGCGTTTATCTCTGCCGGGCAGCGCTGCACCTGCGCGCGCCGGCTGATCGTGCCGCGCGGCGAGCAGGGGGATGCGCTGCTGCAGCGGCTGGTAGAGGCCAGCGCGCAGATCCGCGCCGGCAAGTGGGATGATCAGCCGGCGCCGTTTATGGGCGGGGTGATCTCTCTCGACGCTGCGCAGAACATGCTGGCGGCGCAGCAAAAACTGGAGGGGCTCGGCGGCAAGGTGCTGCTGCGCATGCGCCAGCCTGACCCGCGCTCCACGGTGCTGACCCCGGGGATCGTCGAAGTCACCGGTATTGAGGTGCCGGATGAAGAGTACTTTGGCCCGCTGCTGACGATTATCCGTTACGACGGCTTCCCGGAGGCGATTCGCCTCGCCAATCAGACCCGCTATGGCCTGGCCGTCGGGCTGATCTCCAGCGATGCGGCGCAGTTTGATCAGCTGGCGGACGAGGCGCGAGCCGGGATCGTCAACTGGAACAAGCCGCTGACCGGCGCATCGAGTAAAGCGCCGTTTGGCGGGGTGGGCGCCTCCGGCAACCATCGCGCGGCAGCGTGGTACGCCGCCGATTACTGTGCCTGGCCGATGGCCTCTCTGGTCAGCGATACGCTGACGCTTCCGGCGACGGTATCGCCGGGCCTGCCATTCTGATAACGGATCCTGTGAGGACATATGTCTGGTTTTGAAGCAAACTTTGATGGCCTGGTCGGCCCGACGCACCACTACGCCGGACTCTCCGTCGGCAATGAAGCCTCGCAAAATAACCGCGATGGTCTCTCTAACCCTAAAAAGGCGGCGCTGCAGGGGCTGTATAAAATGAAAGCCCTTGCCGATCGCGGCTTCGTGCAGGGCATTCTGCCGCCGCAGCCGCGTCCGAATCTACGTCTGCTGCGCGAAGTCGGTTTCCAGGGCAGCGATGAGCAGGTCATCCGGCAGGCGGCCCACGCGGCGCCGCAGCTGCTCTCCGCCTTCAGCTCCGCCTCGTCGATGTGGACCGCCAACGCGGCGACTGTCTCACCGTCGGCGGACAGCGCCGATGGCAAAGTCCATTTCACCGTCGCCAACCTGAACAATAAGCTGCACCGTATGCAGGAGGCACCCACCACCTCGGCGATCCTTGGCGCCACGTTCGCCGATCCGCGCTACTTTGCCCACCATGCGGCGCTGCCGCAGCATGGCGACCTCGGCGATGAAGGGGCGGCCAACCATAACCGCTTCTGCCGGGAATATGACCGGCAGGGGGTGCAGTTTTTCGTCTATGGTCGACGCGCCAGCGGCGGTATCGCCCCGGTGAAGTATCCGGCGCGGCAGACCCTCGAGGCCAGCGAGGCGGTGGCCCGCCTGCATCAGCTGGATCCGCGCTACACGGTGTTTGCCCAGCAGGCGCCGCAGGCTATCGATCGCGGCGTGTTTCACAACGACGTCATCGCGGTCAGCAATCGCCATGTGCTGTTCCACCATCAGCAGGCGTTTGTCGATCAGGCGACGGTGCTGGCGACGCTACGGGCTAAAAGCGACAGTCTGGATATCCCGTTCACCAGCGTGGAAGTGCCGGACGAGCGGGTGTCGCTCGATGACGCGGTGGCCTCTTACCTGTTCAACAGCCAGCTGCTGAGTAAACCTGACGGCAAGATGCTGATCGTGGTGCCGGAGGAGTGCCGCCAGCGGGAAAACGTCTGGCGCTATCTGAGCGACCTCGCCGCCGACAGCGCATCGCCGATCGATGAAGTGGCGGTCTTTGACCTGCGGGAAAGCATGCGCAACGGCGGCGGCCCGGCCTGTCTGCGGCTGCGGGTAGTGCTCAACGAGGCTGAACGCCAGGCGGTCAACGCCCACAGTCTGATGAACGACGAGCGTTATCAGCAGCTGACGGCATGGGTGGAAAAACACTATCGCGACCGGCTGCATGCCCGCGATCTGGCGGACCCGCAGCTGCTGCGCGAGGTTTATCAGGCGCTGGATGAGCTGACGCAGATCCTGCGCCTGGGCGCGGTCTATGATTTTCAGCGTTAAGGAGCGGCAGATGGAGCACCTGGTTAACGATTTACTGCACTGCCGCCTGCAGGAGTGGAGCTTCCCGGCGGGCATCGAGGCCCGCTGGCTGGGCGAGGGGATCCTGCAGTTGCTGCCGACGGCGCCGTGGCGCCAGGCGACGATCCTCTCCGCCGGCGTGCATGGCAATGAGACCGCGCCGATTGAACTGCTGCTGCAGCTAACCCACGATCTGAGCCAGGGGCGGCAGCCGCTCACGCAGGCGCTGCTGATCGTCTTTGGTAATCTGCCGGCGATCCGCGCCGCGCGCCGCTATCTGCACAACGACCTGAATCGCCTGTTCGGCGGCCGCCATCTGGCGGTCACCCCGGGAAATGAGTCGCGGCGGGCTTTTGCGCTGGAGCAAGCGGTGCAGGCCTTCTATCGCGCCGCCGATGCGGCGGGGCCGGTCAACCGTGGTCATCTCGATATGCACACCGCCATTCGCGGATCGCTGTATCGCCAGTTTGCGCTGCTCCCGGCCCACGCCGGGGATTTTTCGCCCGATTTCTATCAGCTGCTGCAGGCCAGCGGGATGGACGCCGTCGTGCGCCATACCGAAGCGGGCGGCACCTTCACCCATTTCACCTGCGAAAAGTTCGCCGCGCAAAGCGCCACCCTGGAGCTGGGGAAAGTGATGCCGTTCGGCGCCAACGATCTCAGCCTGTTCGCCGCCGCCGACGCGGCGATCCGGGCCTGGATCGCTGACGCGCCGCTGCCGCCGCGCGACAAAGCGCCGGTGGACTACTTCCTGGTCGAGGAGAGCATCATCAAGCGCGAGGGGGAATTTACGCTTAATCTCGCGGCCAACGTTGAGAACTTCACCGCGCTCCCGGCGGGATACGAAATCGCTCGCCAGGCGGAGAAACGGTGGGTGGTGCAGGCCCGGGCCCCCTATATCCTCTTTCCCAACGCCGGGGTCGCCACCGGCCAGCGCGCCGGGCTGTTGCTCCGCGCCGCTGCCCTTCGTCTCCCGCAACCAGCCTGAGGAAACACCATGACTGAACATCAACATCAGGCGTCACCTGCCGCCGGAGGTGAAGGCGCGTCACAGCTTAAGCGCGGGCTCAGCGCCCGCCATATCCAGATGATTGCCCTCGGGGGCGCCATCGGCACCGGGCTGTTTATGGGGGCGGGGCGCAACATCGCCGTCGCCGGCACCTCGATCCTGGTTATCTATGTGCTGGTCGGGTTCTTTACCTATATGGTGATGCGGGCGATGGGCGAGCTGCTGCTCACCCGCCATGACTACCGCTCGTTTGCCGACTTTGTCGGCGAGTATCTCGGGCCGCAGGCCAGCTTTTACCTCGGCTGGACCTACTGGCTAAGCTGGGTAGTGACCTGCATTGCCGACGTGGTGGTCTGCGGGAGCTATATGCAGTACTGGTTCCCGGAACTGTCGGCGTGGATGCCGGCCCTCAGCATGCTGGCGATCCTGTTCCTGCTTAACCTGCTGTCGGTGAAAATGTTTGGCGAGGCGGAGTTCTGGTTCGCCCTGATCAAGGTGATCACCATTATCGCCCTGATCGGCACCGGCGGCTGGATGATTGCCACCGGCTGGACCTCCCCGGACGGCGTGACGGCCTCCCTCAGCCATCTCACCGACCCGACGGCCTTTATGCCCCACGGCATCACCGGCTTTTTCGCCGGCTTCCAGATAGCGATCTTCTCCTTTACCGGCATTGAGCTGCTGGGCACCATGACGGCGGAGACCCGCGATCCGCAGCGCATTTTGCCCAAGGCGATCAATGCTCTGCCGCTGCGGATTATCATCTTCTATCTGCTGTCGATGGTGGTGATCATCGCTGTCGCCTCGTGGCCGGGGGTGTCGGCGGAGACCAGCCCCTTCGTGACGCTGTTCGCCAAGGCCGGGCTGCCTGCCGCCGCGGCGGTGATTAACTTTGTGGCGCTGACCTCGGCGATGTCCTCGGCCAACAGCGGGGTCTTCTCCAGCACCCGCATGCTGTACGGCCTGTCGGTGGAGAAGCATGCGCACTGGCAGTTTCGTATCCTGTCGCGCAGTACCCGCATTCCGGTGCGCAGCCTGCTGTTCTCCTGCTTCTGCATGCTGATCGGCACGCTGTTGCTGTTTCTGGTGCCGAACGTGATGACCCTGTTCACCATCGTCTCGACCCTGGCGGCGATTATGGTGGTGTTCAGCTGGGGGATGATCCTCGTGGCCTATCTGGTCTATCGCCGTCAGCGTCCGGACCTGCACGCCGGGTCGATCTTTAAGATGCCTGCCGGTGTGGTGATGAGCTGGGTGAGCCTGCTGTTCTTCGCGTTCGCTATCTTCATCATGATCTTTGACCCGGACACGCTGCTGGCGCTGTTGGCTTCTCCGCTGTGGTTTATTGCCCTGTGGGGCTTCTGGAAGCTGAAGCAGCGGCGCGAGGGGCAGCTTCAGCTGGACAACCAGAGCGCCTGACACCCGCCGGCCCTGGCGGCCGGCTAAGGGGTGTGGCCAGGGCGTCTTAGCCGTTGTTCCCGTTCGTCTGCCCGGTGGCGGCTGGCGCCTTACCGGGCCTACATGCTTACCGGACCTGGGATAAGCGGTTTCCCCCGCGGCGCGATCTCCCCCCAGGCCCGCGCAAGCGCAGCGCCGCCGGGCGGGATAGTCGGCACGCTACCTGCCCAGACGGCGGCGGTTAGGCGCTTTCCGCCCGGGAAGGGGCCGCACCCGGCGCGGACTTCATCCGGCTGGCGCAGAAAATTGCCAGCAGCGAAATCACCACCGTTACGCCCAGATAAACGGCCACCGGCCGCCAGTCCCCGTCATATTTTGCCAGCAGACCGGTGGCGATAAGCGGCGCGGTGCCCCCGGCCAGCGCGGCGCCCAGCTGGTAGCCGAGGGTGATCCCGGTATAGCGCACATTGGCGCTGAAAATCTCAGAGCACAGGGTGCCGAGCACCGCGGTTACCGGCGCCCACAGGATGCCGAAGGCAACGACCGTCGCCAGCATGATGCCCCAGTTGGTGCCGGTGTCGAGCAGCAGGAACCACGGGACGATAAACAGCCCCAGCAGCACCACGCTCAGGGTGTACATCTTTTGCCGACCCACCTTGTCTGACAGCAGCCCCATCAGCGGGATCATCACGGTGGCCACCAGCGCGCCCAGGGTCACGGATTCCAGCGCCTGCGACTTCTGATAGCTCAGGGTGGTGGTGGCGTAGCTGACTACAAAGGTGGAGAAGATATAGAAGGGGGCGGTCTCCACCACTTTCAGGCCGGCGGCGATCAGCACTTCCCGCCAGTGGTGCTTGAGCGTTTCGCGCAGCGGGGCCTTCGCCACCTGGCCGGATTTTTTCACCTGCTTAAAGGCGGGCGTTTCGTCGATATCTTTGCGGATCCACAGGCCGAGAAAAACGAGGACGGAGCTGAGCAGGAACGGTATACGCCAGCCCCAGGCGAGAAACTGTGTCTCGTCAAACAGGGTCATCAGCGAGACGATAAACGTCGCCATCAGCATGCCGATAGTCACGCCGGCCTGGGGAATGCTGCCGAAAAAGCCTTTCCGCTTTTCCGGCGCGTATTCGTAGGCCAGCAGCAGCGCACCGCCCCATTCACCGCCGATACCCATGCCCTGAATAATGCGCAGGGTAATCAGCAGGGCCGGCGCCCAGAGGCCCACCATCTCGTAGGTGGGCAGCAGGCCGATCGCCACCGTGGCGCTGCCCATCAGCGACAGGGTCAGCACCAGCGTCTTCTTGCGGCCGATGCGATCGCCGATATGAGCGAAAATGACGCCGCCGATGGGGCGGATAAAAAACGTCAGCGAGAAGGAGAGCCAGGAGAGGATCAGGCCGATGACCGGGTCGACCATCGGAAAGAAGATTTTGTTGAACACCAGCGCGGCGGCGGTGCCATAGAGAAAATAATCGAACCATTCGATGGCGCTGCCTGTCAGGCTGGCGATCAGGACCTTCTTGTTTTTCTGCAGAATGGATGCAGTGTTGTCTTGTGGATTGCTCATTACGAAACGTTCTCCCGCCACGGTAAATAGGTCAGGTGTCACTCTGCGTAAACAGGGTGCAACCTGGTGTGAAAAGGTTGTGTAATTGTTAAGCAACTTAGGGTTGAAGGTTACAATTGGCAAGTTCATCGCTGGCAAACTGGGCGTTATGACGCGGTTTGGACTGGTGTAACCGCGACGCTATTTTTTATTTTCCACCTGATTTTGCTGTTTTTTGTTATTTTCATAGTGAGTTGTTCAGGTGCAACCCGCCTGTTTTTAGATGTTTCTTGTTATTTCAAAATGGTTACAAATCGACGCCGCTATGCCTTCCGGCAGGCGGCGTTTATGATAGCGAAAGCATCCTCTCCGCTCGGCTGAGAGAGGATTAAGGAGACAGAATGGCAGAACAATTTCCTCCGCTGTCGGCAGCGACGCTGGCGGCGGCTAACCAGGTCGGCGCCTGGCTGGCGCAGGACGATCTGGCGACGCTGCCCGCGCTGCCGCAGGTGGACGTGGTGGTGCTGGCCGGCAACGCCGTGATCCCGACCATCGACGCCGCCTGCCGGCTGGCGGCGGAACGGGAAGTCCCGCTGCTGATCAGCGGCGGCGTGGGACATTCTACGAACTATCTCTACGAGGCGGTGCGCCAGGATACCCGTTACCGTATGTTGCCGGTGGTGGGGCGTCCGGAAGCGCATATTCTGGCCGATATTGCTCATGACTACTGGCAAATTCCGCGCTCGCGGCTGGTGGTGGAGGACCAGTCGACCAACTGCGGCGAGAACGCCCGTTTTACCCGGACCACGCTGGAGAACGGGGGGATCCCTCATCGTCGCGGGATCGTCATTCAGGACCCCACCATGCAGCGGCGAACCATGGCCACCTTCGCCCGCGTCTGGCAGGGGGCGACGACGCCGCCGCAGTGGCTGAGCTTTCCCGGCTGCTCGCCGGTGCTGGAGCAGACCGATGGCCAACTGGGGTTCGCGGGCGGCGGAGCGGGGCTCTGGCCGGTCACCCGCTACCTGGGGCTGCTGCTGGGCGAGCTGCCGCGCCTGCAGGATACGCCTGAAGGATACGGTCCGCGGGGGAAAGACTTCATCAGCCACGTCACCTTCCCGCCGGAGATCCTCGACGCCTGGCGACAGCTGCGGGAGGACGCCCAGCTTGCCGGGGCGCTGCAGGCCCGCACCCTCGGCTGAAAACTGCCCGTTTGCGGCAGATTTATCGCAAACGGGCAATTTGTGTTATTGAAATGTAACCTCAACCGGGCATTTTTGGCCCGGTTTTATGAATCAGCTCACAGAACGGCGCCAACGTGCTGCGAAGCCACGGCTTATCCGCCCGATATTTAACAAAAAAATCACTTGTTAAATACAAACGCACTACAGGAGCAGCCATGACAGCACCCGTTCAACACCCGATGTATATTGATGGCCAGTTCGTTTCCGGTCGCGGCGACGGCTGGATCGACGTGCTTAACCCGGCGACCGAAGCGCTGCTGTCGCGGATCCCGGACGGGACTGCCGAAGAGGCGCGGCTGGCGATTGACGCGGCTGAGCGCGCCCAGCCCGCCTGGGAAGCACTGCCGGCGATTGAGCGCGCGGGCTGGCTGCGCAAGATTGCCGCGGGTATCCGCCAGCGTGCTGAAGAGATTGCCGGGCTGATCGTGGCTGAAGGCGGCAAGATCCAGCAGCTGGCGGCGGTGGAAGTCGCATTCACCGCGGACTATCTCGACTATATGGCCGAATGGGCGCGCCGTTACGAAGGCGAGATCGTGCAGAGCGATCGCCCTGGGGAGAATATCCTCGTCTTTAAACGCGCGCTGGGGGTGACCACCGGGATCCTGCCGTGGAACTTCCCGTTCTTTCTTATCGCCCGCAAGCTGGCGCCGGCCCTGATCACTGGAAATACCATCGTCATTAAGCCCAGCGAATTTACGCCCAATAATGCCATCGCCTTTGCCGAGATTGTCCATCAGGTTGGGTTGCCGAAAGGGGTCTTTAACCTTGTGCTTGGCCGCGGAGAAACCGTTGGCCAGGAGCTGGCCGGCAATCCGAAGGTGGCGATGGTCAGCATGACCGGCAGCGTGGCGGCGGGGGAGAAAATCATGGCCGCCGCGGCGAAAAACATCACCAAAGTGTGCCTGGAATTGGGGGGTAAAGCACCGGCTATCGTAATGGACGATGCCGATCTTGAACTGGCAGTCAAAGCCATCGTTGATTCACGCGTCATTAATAGTGGGCAAGTGTGTAACTGTGCAGAACGTGTTTATGTACAGAAAAGCATTTATGATCAGTTCGTCAATCGGCTGGGGGAAGCGATGCAGGCGGTTCAATTTGGTAACCCCGCTGAACGCAACGACATTGCGATGGGACCGTTGATTAACGCCGCGGCGCTGGAAAGGGTTGAGCAAAAAGTGGCGCGCGCAGTAGAAGAAGGGGCGAGAGTGGCGTTGGGTGGCAAAGCGGTAGAGGGGAAAGGATATTATTATCCGCCGACATTGCTGCTGGATGTTCGCCAGGAAATGTCGATTATGCATGAGGAAACCTTTGGCCCGGTTCTGCCGGTGGTCGCATTTGACACGCTGGAAGAGGCTATCTCAATGGCTAATGACAGTGATTACGGCCTGACCTCATCAATCTATACCCAAAATCTGAACGTCGCGATGAAAGCCATTAAAGGGCTGAAGTTTGGTGAAACTTACATCAACCGTGAAAACTTCGAAGCTATGCAAGGCTTCCACGCTGGATGGCGTAAATCCGGTATTGGCGGCGCAGATGGTAAACATGGCTTGCATGAATATCTGCAGACCCAGGTGGTGTATTTACAGTCGTAATGAGTGAAAGAGGCGGAGGTTTTTTCCTCCGCCTGTGCGCGTCAGAGTTTAGCGAATTTTTCGAGGGGGCGAATAAGCTGCGTGACGAAGCCATATTCGTTATCGTACCAGGCGACCGTTTTCACCAGTTGTAAATCGCCCACGGCGGTAATTTCCGTTTGCGTGGCATCAAACACCGAACCGAAATGGCT
>OGZI01002144.1_pt1 | contig 17070 bp, 10 predicted proteins | sample 1576711 | NCBI WGS metagenome assembly OGZI01 (sample SAMEA3541482, study PRJEB24748) | human gut metagenome | biome: human gut; feature: human-associated habitat; material: faeces | place: China | collected 2012
GGCGTGGGTGGTGTTTGTTGCCATCGGTCTTAAGTCCTCCTTGTCTGCACCGCTGCGAGTTGTTCCGCTCGTCTTTGAATCTGAACTTGATTAAGATATTAACGCTGTTAATTGATTGACGCAATCAATATGTCATTCGGCGTGTCGTGCATGTGAGTGTCGTCTTGGGTGAATTTGTTAAGATAGTTGTCAATAGTCAGATGTACACTGATATCAAGCGAAACGTTCGATGAAGAACAGGGGAGGACTGATGTTCGAAAACACTATGAACAATCTCAAAATCGGTGTTGACGTGGGCGGAACAAAAATCGAAGCTGTGCTGGTTGACGCAATGGGCACGGTATTGGGTTCCGCCCGTATTCCCGCCAGACATGGCAACGATGCCGTGATCGAAGACATCGTCGCTGTAGCGCATCAGGCAGCGGGTGAGCGTTTTGACGAGGTGAGGGCCATCGGTGTCGGTACCCCGGGCACGGTGGATTCGGCCAGCGGGCATGTGGGCAATATCGTGAATCTCGACGTGGTCTCGCTGGATATGGGGCCGTTGATCTCGCAGCGTTCGGGCGTGCCGGCCCATGTGGAAAACGACGTCAACGCCGCCGCCGTCGGCGCGGCCACCGTGTTGGGCGGTGCGGACGGCATGGCCGGTACCATTGCGTTCCTGAACTTCGGCACCGGACTGGCTGCGGGCATTGTCGAAAACGGCGTGCTGATGCATGGCTATAGCGGTGCGGCCGGCGAAATCGGCCATATCCCAGTCGAACCTCATCGCCTCAAGTGCCCTTGCGGGCAATACGGATGCTTGGAAACCGTCTGCTCGGGCGCATCCGTGGGACGTCTGTGGCCCAACGCCGACCCGCCGATGCCCGACCTGATTCGTCGCGCGAAAAAGCGGGAGGCCGAGGCCGTCGATGTGCTGGACATGGTAGTGCGCGCCATCGGCGACACTATCCAGATTTTGGCCCAATCCGTTGACCCGCGACTGATTGTCTTGGGTGGCGGCATGGCCAAAACCGGTGAACCGTTGGTCGAGGTGATCACGGCTGAGCTGCGCCGGCGCGAATCGCAATGCCGATTCCTTGAAACGCTGGACCTGCCGGCCCGGCTGCGGCTGGCACCCGTCGATCAACCGGTCGGAGCCATCGGTGCCGCCATGGCGGCATAGCACTGGCATAGTGCCGGGGCATGGAAGATGAGGCGTCGGATTTGTCTCCGAGACCGCATCTTCCATGCGGTCCTATATCGCTTTATGTCGTGCTGTGCCGCGCTGTGCCGCGCTTGGCCTTGCGCGTTTCGTTGCCGGGGTGGCCAGCTTTATTTGGCCAAGTGTTGGAAGACCACGGCGATGGCCTCGCCCTGTACGGTGATGTCGGGTCCGCATTCGCAGCGCCGGATCACCGTGTGTTTATGGAAGGACGAGGACGTGGCGGCATCCAGATACTGCTGTGCCGCGTCAATGAACGTCTCGTTGATGATGTTCGGCTGCCCATAGACGCATACGTCTGCCATATCCAAAAGGCCCACAGGCATGGACAGGGCCTGGCCGAGATAGCGGCCCGCCCGAGCAAGGATACCCTGATGCTGCTCCACGTCTGCTGCGCTGAGTTGCTTCTTCAATGCGGTTCCGGAAATCATCGTCTCCAAGCAACCGTGCTTGCCGCAAGGGCACAGCGGCCCGTCAAGATCGATGGAAATATGGCCGAGCTCGCCAGCCGCGTGCAGTTCGCCGATTACCGGCGTGTCCGAGAGCAGAATCGCCGAACCGATGCCTCTTTCGATGCGCACGAAAAGCATATTCGGCCCGCCTTGGCCAAAGAAACGTTCGGTGAGCATGGCTGCGGTGGCGTCGTTGCTGACGTTTACTTCAAGTCCGAAATGTTCGGCGATTGGCGTGGACAGGTCGAGATTGTTCCAGCCGCGCATCGTGGAGGAGCGGACCACGCCGTTGTCTACCACGCCGGGGGAGGCGACTCCGATGCCGATGACCTCGCCATCGGACATGCCCAGCATCTTCTCAATGAGCTCGATGATCACATCCACGGAAACGAATGAGCCGGTGTTCAGGGTGACTTCGGCGTGACGCAGCGGCTGGCCGAGCAGATTGGTGACTGCGCCGTGCAGCAGGTGCTCCTGCGTCAGGTCGATGCTGATGATGCGCAGTCGATCGATATCGATGCTCAGCAGTGTGCCTCGTTTGCCTTTGCCGCCGCTGGGTGCCTGACCGGTCTCGCGCAGCAATCCTTCCTCCAGCATCCGACCGACCACATCGGAAACGGCCACGCGGCTCAATCCGGTGCGTCGGCCGAGCTCGGCGCGCGAATACTGGTTGGTGGGGAACAACAACCTGAAGATAAGTTGGCGGTTCTTGCGGCGCACATCGGCGGGGGAAGCCTTGGCCGCATGGTCGTCGGTCGTTGTGTTGAGACCGAGATATGACATGTTTCCTCCTGCCTGATGGTGAGCGAGTGGACGGCGATTGTTGTTCCATACACAGCTTAGACGGTGAAGCGCAATTTCGTCGTTGAAACTGTTATGAAACTTCACTAATAAATTCCAGTGTACCTGTGTGAAGCGTCAGGAAACACCGTGAGTGTTCATAAGGTCCAAAATTGTTAGTATCATTAACAAATAGCGAATCACCAATCGGCGCTACGCCGAACGGTGGTTGGAACGCCGCGCGGCACCCGGACGTGACAAGGATGTTGCCATTATCCGCAAGACGGGCGGCGGTACAGCGACTCGCATCGGGCGGGCCGCACGGAACTGGAGGAAACCGATGCCGGAAATCATCATTGTCAAGAACGAAGCCGAGGCCGGCGAGATCTACGGCCGTTGCGTGGCGGACCTGATCAAAGCAAAGCCGGACGCCGTGCTGGGCCTGGCCACTGGCTCCAGCCCGCTGGCCGCCTATCAGGCGCTCGCCAAGATCGTCAAGGACGAGGCCATTGACGTTTCGGGCGTGCGTGGTTTCGCGCTTGACGAATACATCGGGCTGCCGCTGACCCATCCCGAGTCCTATCATGCGACCATCCATCGCACCGTGGTCGAACCGCTTGGCCTGGACCCGGCCAAGGTCCATGTGCCCGGCGACGTACTCAACGGCACTCCGCTCGAAGACGGCGACAAAGTCGCGCTGGCCGGCCCGGCCTATGATCGTGCCATCGAAGCCGCTGGCGGCATCGACGTGCAGATCCTCGGCATCGGCACCGACGGCCACGTCGGCTTCAACGAGCCCGGTTCCTCGTTGGCCTCCGGCACTCGCGTCAAGACCTTGGCCGAACAGACCCGCATCGACAACGCGCGCTTCTTCGACAACGACATCAACCAAGTGCCCACCCACTGCATCACGCAGGGTATTGGCACGATCATGAAGGCCCGTCACCTCGTGCTGCTGGCGTTCGGTGCCGGCAAGGCCGAAGCCATCGAGGAGACGGTGGAAGGCGGCGTGTCAGCGTTCTGCCCGGCTTCCGCGCTGCAGATGCACCCGCACGCCACGATTATCGTGGACGAGGAGGCCGCGTCCCGCCTGCGCCACAAGGACTACTACCGTTATGCCTACACCCACAAGCCGGCCTGGCAGGGCATCTGAGTTATCGTGTGCTGGCTCCCGCCAGCGGGAGCGCATGAGCGGTAAGGAGAACAACATGTCTGATAGGAACGAGATAGTCTCGCGCGTGACCGCGGCACTGGAGGGCAAGCCGGCTCCGGTGGCGATTCGTAACGCGCGCAAGGTGGATGCGCGCGGCGAACGGCGCGGATATTGGGTCGTCTCCGATGCCGCCGGCGTCATCGTGGCGGCCGGCACGGGGGAGGAGACCTTCGAGCACTACTGCCGCACGGTGGGGCTCGACCCGGCCGATCGCAACGCGGTCATCGACGCCGAAGGCCGTATTCTGACCCCCGGCTACGTGGACATCCACGCGCACGGCGCATGGGAGAAGAGCTTCGATGACGGGCCGGACGGCATCGACGTGGCGCGGGCCGGCCACGCCGTGCATGGCACCACGCGCCAGGTGCTCTCGCTGATCACCAACCCCGTGGACGTGATCTGCCGCAACATCCGCACCGTCCGCGCCACAATGGAGTCCGGCCGCCCCGACATCCTAGGCTGCCATCTGGAAGGCCCGTTCCTGGCCCTGGCCCGCAAGGGCGCACATGACCCGGAATGTCTCAAGGATCCGGTGCCTGACATCGTCGATAAGATGCTTGAGGCCTCCGGTGCCGACCCCGCCTCCGGCAAGCTTGGCTGCATCCGCCAGATCACCATCGCCCCCGAACTGCCCCACGGCATCTCCGCCATCCGCCAGTTCGCCGCTGCCGGCGTGGTGCCGGCCGTGGGCCACTGCGACGCCGACTACGAGACCGCCAAAGCCGGCTTCGACGCGGGCGCGGGCATCATGACCCACATGTTCAACGCGATGAACGGCCTGCATCACCGCGAACCCGGTCCGATTCCGGCCGCGGTGGAGGACCCGCGCGTCACCATCGAGCTCATCAACGACGGATTCCACGTGCAGGATCCGATGGTGAGCCTCTCCTTCCGGTTCGCGCCTCACCGCACGGCCTTCGTGACCGACGCGATGGCCGCCACCGACTGCCCGGACGGCGCCTACAAGTTGGGCGCGCTGGACGTGAACGTGGTCGGCGGGCATGCGCGCCTGGTCTCCAACGGCGCCATCGCCGGCTCCACTCTGCTGCTGGAGGTCGCCGTGCGCCGTGCGGTGTGCGAACTGGGCTTCAGCCCGGTGGACGCGGTCGAGGCGGCAACTCTGACGCCGGCCAAGGCGTTCGGCTTCGACCGGCCGAACCCGGTCACCGGGGCGCCGATCGGCCTCATCGCCCCCGGCTTCGCCGCCGATTTCAACCTTGCGGACCCGGCCGACTGGACGGTCGAACAGGTGTGGTGCGCGGGCCGCAAGCTCAAGTAGCAGTAGGCCGACCGGTTGACGAATGGAAGGCATTCGTCTACGAACATGGTCACATGGTGAGATGATAGTATATTTGTCTCACCATGTGACCGTTATTCACGTCGTAATACAAGAATCCGTAATACTGCTCGATACCGCATAAAACCGGCCTTGGTCGCCACAAGCGAAACATAAGTCGATGACTATGGAAACGCAGAGGTAACACATCCGCACCATAGTCAGGCGGTAATCCACGCCCGCAGTGATGACGTGGAAACAAGTTATGAGAGAGGATTCCTGTTGAATTCCAAGAAGATTCTGGCCGCCGCCGTCTCCGTGGCCGCCATCGCATCCCTGACCGCCTGCGGCGGTGTGAAGGATGACACCACCGCAGGTGCCGATTCCGGCAACGCCATCACCATCGGCACCACCGATAAGATCACCAGCCTGGACCCCGCCGGCTCCTACGACAACGGTTCATACGCCGTGCAGATCCAGGTGTTCCCGTTCCTGTACGCCCAGGACTACAACACCTCCGAACTGAGCCCGGACATCGCCGCCGATGACGGTACCTGGAACGATGACGGCACCGAATTCACCGTCAAGCTCAAGGACGGCCTGAAGTTTGCCAACGGCAACGACCTGACCGCTTCCGACGTCAAGTTCTCCTACGATCGCATCAAGAAGATCAACGACCCGAACGGCCCGAGCTCCCTGCTCGCCAACGTCGAATCCGTGACCGCCAAGGACGACACCACCGTGGTGTTCAAGGATTCCGTGCCTTTTGACGTGACTCTGAAGCAGGTCATGTCCAGCCCCGCCGGCCCGATCGTCGATGAGGATACCTTCGACGCCGACAAGCTCACCGACGCCGACACCATCGTCTCCAAGAAGGCCTTTGCCGGCCCGTACACGCTGACCGCCTTCAAGATCAACGAGTCCGCCGCCTACGCCAAGAACGACTCCTACAAGGGCCTGACCCCGGCCAAGAACTCCGCCGTGCAGGTCAAGTACTTCGCCGACGCCTCCAACCTGAAGATGGCCGTCCAGCAGGGCCAGATCGACGTGGCCAACCGCTCCCTGAGCCCGACCGACATCGAGGACCTCTCCAAGGACTCCAAGGTCAAGGTCGTCAAGGGCCCGGGCGGTGAGGAGCGCTTCATCGCCTTCAACTTCAAGATTCAGCCCTACGGCGAATCCCAGCCCGACGCCGACGCCAACAAGGCCAAGGCCGTGCGCCAGGCCGTCGCCAACCTCATCGACCGCGAAGAGCTCTCCACCAAGGTCTACAAGGGCGCCTACACCCCGATGTACTCCTTCATCCCGGACGGCCTGGCCGGTCACGATGACACGCTGAAGTCCGCCTACGGCGACGGCAACGGCAAGCCGAGCACCGAGAAGGCCAAGAAGGTCCTCGCCGACGCCGGCGTCACCACCCCGGTCGACCTCAAGCTCCAGTACAACAGCGACCACTACGGCTCCGTCTCCGCCGACGAATACGCTGCCCTGAAGTCCCAGCTTGAGGCAGGCGGCCTGTTCAAGGTCGACATGCAGTCCACCGAATGGACCCAGTACAACAAGGATCGTGTGGTTACCGACGATTCCGACGGTGTGTACCCGGTCTATCAGCTTGGATGGTTCCCGGACTACTCCGACCCGGACAACTACCTGTCCCCGTTCTTCCGCGATGGCAACTTCGTGAACAACGGCTACTCCAACAAGGAAGTCAACGACCTGATCGTCAAGCAGGCCGGCGAGAAGGACGAGTCCGCTCGTGGAGACATCCTCAAGCAGATTCAGAAGCTCGAGACCGAAGACCTCTCCACCATCCCGCTGCTGCAGGGTGCCCAGGTCGCCGTCACCGGCACCTCCGTGAAGGGTGTCACCCTCGACGCTTCCTTCCGCTTCCGCTATGCCTCCGTCACCAAGGGCTGATCCAGCATGAGCTCCCCTCTTTGAGGGGGGGGAGCTGTCTGCCGACGGCAGACTGAAGGGAGCCCAACTCGTATGACTCCCCTCAGTCGGCTTCGCCGCCAGCTCCCCTCGGAGAGGGGAGCCTTTATTGCTTTATATACCGATTACCAACACCAAGGAGCATCGCGTGTCAGACAGCGCCATAGCGACCTCCAGCACCACTCCGGCGAAAGCCAAGACGAAGAAGAACCGACTGTCAGGTAGTTTCTTCCGCTTCGTGCTGACGAGGTTCCTTCTCATTATTCCCACCGTTTTCATTCTGGTCACCATCGTGTTCTTCGTGATGCGCGCCACCGGCGACCCGATTTCCGCCGCCTTGGGCGGCCGCCTGACACCCGCCGAACTCCAGCAGCGCATCCACGCGGCCGGCTATGACCGCCCGCTGATTGTGCAATACGTCGACTATCTTGGCGGCCTGCTGCGCGGCGACCTCGGCCCGACGCTGACCGATAACCAGCCGGTGATCAGCAGTCTTACGCACTACGGCGCCGCCACATTCGAACTGGCCTTCCTCGCCCTGATTGTGGCGCTGATTGTCGGCATCGGCCTAGGCCGACTCGCCGCCCGCAAACGCGACCGTGCCGCCGACGCCGGCATCCGCACCTTCGCCATCCTGTGCTACGCCACCCCGGTGTTCTTCCTCGGCCTCGTGCTGAAGCTCATCTTCGCTGTCTGGCTCAACATCCTTCCAGCCTCCGGCCGCTCCGACCTGAACTCCGAAATGCAGTTCACCCGTCTGGTATCGCCGACTGGCTTCTACATCATCGACGCCATCCAGCTCGGCGACATGAACGTGCTCGTCGACGTGCTGCGCCACGCCGTGCTGCCGGCCGTCGCCCTAGGCCTCCTGACCGCCGGCGTGTTCATCCGTCTGGTACGCACCAACGTCATCTCCACCTACAATTCCGGCTACGTCGAGGCTGCCCGCTCGCGCGGCGTCTCCGAAAAGCGCCTGCTCAACAAGCACGCCTGGCGACTGGCCCTGATCCCGATCATCACCGTCATGGGCATGCAGATCGCCCTGATGCTCGCCGGTGCGGTCCTGACCGAAACCACCTTCGAATGGAAGGGCCTGGGCTTCATGCTGTCCCAGTACCTGAAGGCCCGTGACTTCGTGGCCGTGCAGGGCATCGTGATCCTTATCGCCATCATCGTGGCCGTCGTCAACTTCCTCGTCGACGTCATCGCCGCGCTTATCGACCCGAGAGTGAGGTACTGAGATGACCACCGCATCCCAAGACAAGATCACCGTCCCCGGTGACGACCGCCTTACCAAGCTCAACGTCAGCACCAAGACGCCGTTCTGGACCAAGATCCCGATCATCAAGGAACTGCGCGTGGCGGTCGGCTGGCAGAAGGGCATGCTGATCACCGGTCTCGCGATCACCGCGTTCTTCCTGCTCGTGGCCCTCTTCGCCCCGCTGATCGCCCCCTACGGCCACGCCCAGATCAAGGCCGCCGACGGCACGTCCTTCCCGGCGCAGGCCGCACCCTCCGCCGAACACATCTGGGGCACCACCGCCGCCGGATTCGACGTGTTCTCCCGTGTGGTGTGGGGCGCACGCACCGCCGTCATCGCCATCGTCGTGGCCGTGCTGCTCTCCATCTTCGCCGGCGTGCTGCTCGGCCTGGTCTCCGGCTACTACGGTGGCTGGGTGGACCGCATTCTGGTGATGATCGCCGACGCCGTCTACTCCTTCCCCTCGCTGCTGCTCGCCATTCTGATGGCCATCATGATCTCCCACGGCCAGTCCGGCCTGTGGAGCGGCATTCTGGCTTCCGGCATCTCCATCACCGTGGTGTACATCCCGCAGTATTTCCGCACAATTCGCGCCGAAGTGATCCGCATCAAGGAATCCGCGTATGTCGAGTCCGCGCGCGTGGTCGGCGCCTCCACCTGGCGCATCATGACCAAGCACCTGTTCAAGAACTCCACCCGCACGTTGCCGGTGATCCTGACGCTGAACTCGTCCGAAGCCATCCTGACCCTCGCCGGCCTAGGCTTCCTCGGCTTCGGCATCGAGCCGACCGCCGCCGCCGAATGGGGCTACGACCTGAACCGCTCGGTTTCCGACGTGACCGCCGGCATCTGGTGGACTGCCGTGTTCCCGGGCATCGCCATCGTGCTCATCGTGCTCGGCATCACGCTCGTGGGCGAATCGCTCAACGATCTGGCCGACCCGCGTCTGCGCGCCCGCAAGTCCGCCGGCGAAGTGGTCGGATCGATCGAAGACACGTCCGTCGACCCAAACGAGAAGCCGACCGCACGCAACGAGGTGATTGCCGAACTCGACGCGAACGTCGACCCGCCGGCCACCGTCACCGACCATGACCCGACCATCGTCGCCTCCGAATGGACCGGCGAGGGCAAGCCGGAAGGCAAGGAGTGAGAGATGAGCGAAAACAACAAGAATCTCGCCGATATCAAGGACCTGTCCGTCTCCTTCATGACCGACGCCGGCTCCATCAAGGCCGTTGAGGACGTGAACTTCACCATTCCGCGCAAGACCGTGGTCGGCGTGGTCGGCGAATCCGGTTCCGGCAAGTCCGTGACCGCGCGCTCCATCATCAAGCTGCTGCCGGAGACGGCCACCACCTCCGGTGCCGTCTACCTGTCCAAGCGCGATGGCTCCGATTCGCTGGACGTGCTCTCCCTGAGCGGCGAACAGCTGCGCGAAGTGCGTGGTTCCGAGGCCGCGATGGTGTTCCAGGAGCCCAATTCGGTGCTGAACCCGGTGTACACCATCGGCTGGCAGATTGAAGAGGGCCTGCGCGCCCACGGCATGAAGGACAAGAAGGAACTACGCGCCAAGGCCATCAACATCCTGAAGAAGGTCGGCATCCCGGATGCCGAAACCCGCGTGGACTACTACCCGCACCAGTTCTCCGGCGGCCAGAAGCAGCGCATCGTCATCGCCATGGCGTTGGTGCTGAACCCCGGCCTGATTCTGGCCGACGAGCCCACCACTGCCCTCGACGTGACCGTGCAAGCCGAAATTCTCGACCTGCTGCGCCTCGCCCGTGACGAGTTCGACGCCTCCGTGCTCATCATCACCCACAACATGGGCGTGATCGCGGACATCGCCGACCAGGTGGTCGTCATGTACCGCGGCCACGTGGTCGAGCAGGGCGACGTGGAGCAGATCTTCTACCATCCGAAGGACGACTACACCAAGCGACTGCTGGGTGCCGTGCCGCGCATCGGTCAGAAGCTGGTCGTGCGCGACCGCGAGGGCAAACCGATCGAGCGCAAGGCCGATTGGCGCGAACAGCCGATCGCCGTCGAGGCCAAGAACCTGACCATCACGTACCCGGGCCATCTCATGCAGCCCGACTTCAAGGCCGTGGACGGCGCGAACTTCACCATCCACCGCTCCGAAGTGCTGGGCCTGGTGGGCGAGTCCGGTTCCGGCAAGTCCACCACCGGCCGTGCCATCGCCGGCCTGCAGAAGGTGTCCGGCGGCTCCCTGAACGTGCTCGGCATCGAGATGAACGGCGTCAAGGAGCGTGACTTCAAGCCCAAGCGCGCGGACATTGGTTTCGTGTTCCAGGATCCGGGCTCCTCGTTCAACCCGCTGATGACCATCGCGGAGAATGTGGCCGAGCCGCTGCTCGTGCACCACAAGTACGGTTCCGTGGCCGATGCCAAGAACTATGTGGGCGATCTGCTGGAGATGGTCCAGCTGCCGCGCGCCTACATGAACCGTTTCCCGCATGAGCTGTCCGGCGGCCAGTGCCAGAGGGCGTCTTTGGCGCGTGGTTTGGCGTTGAAGCCGTCGCTGCTGATCGCCGATGAGCCGACTTCTGCATTGGACGTGTCGGTGCAGGCCAAGGTGTTGGAGCTGTTCAAGCGACTGCAGGCGGAAATCGGCTTCGCGTGCCTGTTCATCACCCATGATTTGGCGGTGGTCGATATGCTTGCCGACCGCATCATGGTGATGCATAAGGGCCAGATCGTGGAGCACGGCGATGCCGACCAGATTATGCAGCACCCGGAGAACCCGTACACCAAGAAGCTGCTGGCCTCCCTGCCCGTGCCCGACCCGCGCGAACAGCAGCAACACCGCGCCCACCTCCACGAGCTCCTAGCCCAAGAGGCGTAATCGCATAGCATTGGAGCTCCCTCGTCAGAGGGAGCTAACTTTATATCCGCTAGTACTGCTGCCCATCGAACTGGAACAGGGCGTGGGCGTCGCCGTGTTTTTTGTTCTCGATGTAAGTATGGAACAGCTCCAGCCGCTCGCTCGTGCTGGCCGCCAGGGGAGTGGGCAGGTCATCCAGATCGAACCAGCCGACGCTCAGGCTTTCCTCGTCGCCTACGAACGGCTCGGCATTGCCGCCGGGCTTCAGGGCGCACAGGAACGAATGATCCATGTACATGGTGTTGTCGCCATTGGCGTAGGTCAGTACCTTGTTTGACGAGGTGACGGCCACCAAATCGGTGACGATGGCATCGATGCCCGTCTCCTCCTTGATTTCGCGCACCACCGTGTCCGCCGGCTGTTCGCCCGGCTCGTTGATGCCGTAGACCATCGCCCATTCGCCCGTGTCCGAACGACGGCCCAACAGCAGTTGACCATGTTCGTTCAGTACACAACCGGTCACGCCATTGAGCCACAACAGATCATGGCCGATCTTCTTACGCAATTCCAACACAAATTCCGGAGTGGACACATTGCCTCCTTAGTAGAAAAGAAGCTCCCTCATCAGAGGGAGCTTAGGTTACTTCGCTTGGGCAGCCTGCTCGGCCATCCAGGCTTCGACGTCGTCGATCTGCTTCGGGATGCCGGCGGAAATCCATTCGGGGCCGTTCTCGGTCATGAGCACGTCGTCCTCGATGCGGATGCCGATGCCGCGGTATTCCGGCGGAATCAGCAGATCATCCTCGCGGAAGTACAGGCCGGGCTCGATCGTGAAGATCATGCCCGGGCGAATCGGCGCGCCCTGATAGGACTCGAAACGGGCCTGCGCGCAATCATGCACATCAAGACCCAGGTGGTGGGCCACGCCGCAGGCGAGCCAACGGCGGTGCTGCTGGCCTTGCGGGGACAGCGACTCCTCGACGCTCACCGGCAGCAGACCCCAATCGTGCAGACGCTCGGCGATCACACGCATGCAGGCGTGGTGGATGTCGGAGTAGGTGGCACCCGGCTTGGCGGCTTCGAAACCGGCCTGCTGCGAGTCGAGCACGGCCTGGTACAGACGCTTCTGGAAGTCGGTGAACTTGCCGTTGGTCGGGAAGGTGCGGGTGATGTCGGCCGTGTACAGGGAATCGACCTCAACGCCGGCATCCACCAGCAGCATGTCGCCGGTCTTCACCACCCCGGTTTTGCGCATCCAGTGCAGAATCGGGGCGTGGGGGCCGGAAGCCACGATGGAGTCGTAACCGACGGCGTTGCCCAGTTCACGGGACACGGCGTTGAACGCGCCTTCGAGGATACGCTCGGAGCGCGGCTTGTCGAGCGCGGCCGGCAGTGCGGAGAGCAGACGGTCGAAGCCATGCTTGGTGGCGTCCACGGCCTTGCGCATTTCGTTGATTTCGTAGCCGTCCTTGACCATGCGTGCCTCGGCGGCGAACTCGTGCAGCTTGTCGTCGGATGCGGAGTTCTTGTCCGGATCGGCGAATCCGTTGGCCTCGCGGATGGATTCAACCATCGAAGTGATTTGCGGGTCGGTTTCGCTGACCACGCGCACGCGTACGGCGCCGGCTTCGGCACCCACGTCCTTGGACAGGGCGTCGGCCAGCTGGGCGATGTCGTGGGTTTCGATGCCGGTCATCGCCTGCATCTCCTTGAGACCGGCACGCGGGCCAACCCAGTATTCGCCGTAGTGGGCGGACATGAAGAAGTCCTCGGTGGAGTTGTCGGCGCGCGGCGCCACGAACAGTTCCGGAGTGTGCGTCTTGCCGGCGGCGGCTTCGGGGGAGTCGGGGTCGACCGGGTTCAGGACCAGCACGGCGCCGGCCTCGTAATCGGAACCCAGACCGGTGTAGTAGGCGAACGTGGTGTCCGGGCGGAACATGTAATCGCAATCATTGTTGCGCACCTTCGGCTGGCCGGCCGGAATGACCAGACGTTCGCCCGGGAAGGCCTTGCCCAGCGCCTCAAGGCGGGCTGGCGTGAACTTGGAGGATTCGAGAGGATTGATCTCCGGATCATCGTCGGCCCAGCCGGACTTCATGAACTCCTTGAATGCGGCCGACTGCGGGCGCAGCGAGCGGTTGTTCACGCGGTCGCTCATCGACTGGTTCGCGCCCGGTGCCGTAGCGCGCTCTTCGGCCTCGTATTCCTTGTCCTTGGCGGTGATCACTTCACCCATTGCCACTCTCCTGTATGTAGTTGTTGTCGAATCATCGATTCCCACCTCATATTAGTCGGCTTTATGCGATGTGCCACGATTGACGGCTGACGGTAAAACCAAGTACGGAATTTGGACGGTCTTCCGGACATGCCCATATGGCGAGTGCGGCGGGCTGGAATGCGGGCCCGTTTATTGTTCTCGGTAGGGAAGGAGAGGGGCATGGGCTTGGGCTGGAGCTTGCCGATTGATATTGACATATTCTGTGGGCTGAATCCATGCGATGAAGGTTTATCGCGTCGCGGGACTCACTGCTATGCGGAGGTCTCCACCTGAGGCACCCCGGCTTTGATCAGTTTTACCCGCAGCGGAGTGCGTTCGATGACGTCGGCGTATGTGAAATGGACGATTTCGGTGGCACCGGCTCGTTTCAGTCCCTCGTCGCGTGCGCGTTCCTTGGCCACCACCTCCTGAATGCTGCGGTTATCGGTCATGGCTGGGTCCACGTATTTTTGTGTGCCGTCGTATTCGGCCACTATCACGCGCCCGTCATCGAGCTTCCATACGAAATCAACGCGGTACTCGGTATTCGTCTGTGGGTCGGTCACCGTTACCTGAATACGCGGCGTGAGGAAGCGATCTTCGATGATGGTGCCTCGCGCGAGGGATTCTCCACCATTCTCGCTCCTTTCGTTTGCATAGCGCAGCAGGCGGAATACTCGGGCATAATCGATTCTCCATTGAACGCAGTCGGCGGCTATCTCTTCCTTGATTATTCCCTTGGCAAGGGCCGAGTCAAAGATCGGCAACGCAAACCGAAAATCAAGGTCTATAGCGGCCTCGACCAAGGTTCTAGCCGGTGATATCAGGGATAGGCCGGAGGCCTCGTAATGCGTCTTCGGATTGTTCATATCGGGCATATAGACATGTCGTAAGCGCTGATGGCATTGACGAGATCCATGATCGGAAGTCACGATGGTTATGCAGCCATCATGCAAATGCCATTGATGTTCGAATCCATAGGCACTTACTGCCACCAAGCCGCCAAAAACCCACTGAGGATGCTCTTGCGCAAGAGCGCGGGCCATATGCAACGTTCGCTCCGGCGGCGTCAAACCATCCCAGTATGCGGTATTTGCATAAAGACTGGGAATGCCGTCATACACTTTCAACAACTCACCACTCTGGGCACGGCGGCGTAGAGCGGTCTGTTCCGCTTCATTTCTTGAATAGACGCATCTCAGCTCATTCTGCGCGGCTGATATGAGCGAGGTCACTGCTTTGTGTGTCTTCATGACGTCGAGCGTAGCCGGAACGAAGCAGCGTAAGTATGAATTTCAGCCATTGTGGTTCTAGCCTCGGAGCTTGGCTGTCTTGGAGTGAGATATTCCCGATAATTTCAAGGTATTAGGCCGCTAATTCGGAATAGTGGATAACATACAAAACTTATCCACCATCAGTAATGTCATTCGAACAACGTGCTTTGGGGATTCGAACAAGATATCATCGGCGAAGGCGGATGTAGCTGGTAGAGGGCGGCGAATTGACGGTTAACGGTGCTTATGCTTTGTACGCCGTCGGTGCTGGTTCAGATATTGGCTGGCTTCTGTCTGAGTGCGGAATCTAGCGTCGGCGTGAGTCCAATGGTTGTATCGGGGCCGACGATTTGCTGCAATTTATTGGCGGCATAGATCCAGGGCTTGGACGGCTGCCGACGGTGAGAGCAGTCATAACAGTGAATGAGCCTCTGCGAGTTCAAAAGATGATGTAGAGGACGTTTGTGAGAGTCGTTTCCGGGGCAAGACATGGTCGATTGACGACGTTGAAATTTCTCAACGACGGCAGAATGGCATGCCTTGGCGAGGAGACGACACTGAGAGGCGATGGAGTCGGGATTAATCCAGGTTTTGGCCAGCTACCGACTCGCAAGAGCATCATAGCGTCGGTGTACCGCCAGAAGCTGGCACTGTACCGACGCTGAATAGCATCAGCGTCGCCGGACATACAAGTTTTGGATTGCAGCCGACTAAGAATGAGATGCCGACGGCAAGAGCCGCATTGCAACTATATGAGACGGCTTCACTGTGCGTGGCTGCAGGTAGAGACTGCCCGCGCGGCGGCGACATATGAGACGGTTTCACTGTGCGCGCACGATAAACCACCCCGGCGGCTAGGATAGAGGGAATTGAGGGAGTGCGGCTCCACGCGTGAAGGCAAGAATCCCGAACCATGCGGGGCAAACCTGTGCAAGGGGAGCTTCCTGCGCATGCGGAAGCGGAATATATGCGGGCATGCGTAGACATGACGAGAATGGCGCGAACACGTAAGTGGCATACGCACTCCGAACGGCGCAACAGCAACACGAGCAGAGGTTAGAAGAGGATATGTCATTCGAGCATCCGAATCGGAACAATGAGAGCATGCGGGACGTCGAACTGGACATCATGAGCCGCCCGCCGGAGCATAACACCACCAATCTGGATCTCGACCGGATGAACCTGATGCTCGACATCCTGGGCCACCCGGAGCAGTCGTTCCGCGTGATTCATATCACCGGCACCAACGGCAAAGGCTCCACCGCACGCATGGCCGAGGCCATCTGCCGCGCCTACGGTATGCGCACCGGCCTGTACACGTCGCCGCATCTGGAGAAGATCAACGAGCGTATCGCCATCGACGGCCAGCAGCTGTCCGATGACGATTTCATCGACATCTGGGATCAGACCAAGGATCTCGTGGCCCTGGTGGACGCCAAGATGGAGGAGCAAGGCAAGCCGAAGATGAGCTTCTTCGAGGTGCTCACCGCCATGGCCATCTGGAAGTTCGCCGACACGCCCGTGGACGTGGCCATCGTCGAGGTCGGCATGGGAGGCCTGTGGGACGCCACCAACGTGCTCAACGCGGATGCGGCCATCATCGGCCCGGTGGACATGGACCACATGCAGTGGCTGGGCGACACCGTCGAACAGATCGCCACCGAGAAGGCCGGCATCATCAAGCCGAACTGCACCGCCATCATCGGCCCGCAGCCGCATGAGGAAGCCGTCATGCCGATTCTCGCCGAAGCCGCCGAACGCAACCACGCCATGCTCGTGCGCGACGGCTACGAAATGACCGCGTCCGACCGCATGGCCGCAGTCGGCGGCCAAGTCGCCACCCTGACCACGCCCAACGGCACTTACGAGGGCGTGCCGATCGCCAAGTTCGGCGAGCATCAGGCCCACAACGCGCTTGCCGCGCTCGCCGCCTCCGAAGTGGTGATTCCGGTCAACGGCCCGCTGGACGGCGACTTGGTGGCCGAGGCGTTGAGCTCGGTCAAGATTCCCGGACGCATCGAACAGATCCGCACCTCACCGACCATCATTCTGGATGGCGGACACAACGTGAATGCCGCCGAAGCCCTGCGCAAGGCCATCGAGGAAAGCTACGACTTCAAGCAGCTGGTCGGTGTGGTCGCCATGATGCGCGACAAGCAGGTCGAGGAATATCTGGGTGTTCTGGAGCCGATCCTGAGCTCCGTGGTGGTCACCGAGAACTCGTGGCGTGAGCGCGTGATGCCGGCCGACGAGCTTGAGAAGATTGCCGTGGACGTGTTCGGTCGTGACCGTGTGATCAAGGAAGCGAACCTGCCTGACGCGATTCAGACCGCCGTCAATATGGTCGATGCCGAGGACGAGCTGGGCGTGGGCTACGGCCACGGCGTGCTTATCTGCGGCAGCTTCGTCACCGCCGGCGACGCACGCCTGATGCTTGAGGAACACGCCAGCCCCACGATGAGGCAGGCTATGGCCGTTCATCAGCCGGCGGTTGACCCGGACGATTCGGATCAGCCGGCAGACAAGGCCGAGGATGAGGCCGCCGACAACCTCGAGGATTCGGTAAGCCCGGACGA
>OGZI01002153.1_pt1 | contig 17034 bp, 22 predicted proteins | sample 1576711 | NCBI WGS metagenome assembly OGZI01 (sample SAMEA3541482, study PRJEB24748) | human gut metagenome | biome: human gut; feature: human-associated habitat; material: faeces | place: China | collected 2012
AGCCCCACCGGCTGTACCCGTACCGCACCCGCACGCGGCCCTTAAAAATTGCCATATGTCATGCCTCCCCGGTGATTTCTTTGTACTGTGCCTCCGTGATAACTCCTTTAAGGACGGCCTGCCGCACCTGTGCAGCCGACCACAAGCCCATGGCGTACCACTTTTTAATGTTGTCGTACATGCTTAACCCTCCAGCATCGTGTCCGTCATCATAGCCGTGTACGTAACCTGCGCCTCCACCCGGTCAAGCGGCGTCGGATCCGGCGCGGGCCGCGCGGCGATCTCTGCCGCTTTCTCCGCATCTGTGCGCTCTACGGGTGCGCCGTCTGCCAGCTTGTAGTTCGCGCAGCCATCCGGCCCGTACAGCGGCAATGCAAAGTAGTTGCCTTGCGCGTGGTTGTACTTATCGCTGTAGCCCTCATCAATGGCCGTCCAACCCGCCGTGTCGGCCAGAAACGCGCTGCTGTTTATCTCCACGATTCGCCCCGTTTCATCCGCACGCACATAAACAATATATTTTTCATCCATACTGTTTCCCTCTCTTGTTCAGTAGTCTGCCGAAAGGCGCATATCTAACGTCAGCTTATTGTACATGTCATAGACGCTTGTCCCGGCATTAACGATAATTTCCCGGATTCCGTTCGCGTCCATAGGTATAGTGACAGCCGATGCCGCAACTACGCCTACATTGCCCACGCCTGCGCTCATGATTTCAATGGTAGGAACCACCCTCATGCGTGCAGGGAATAACACAGCGGGAAGATAGTGGATATTTCCATCAATGAAATAGGCCGGCATTACTTCTATCGCAAACGCATTAAAATACCGCTTGCATTCCGCCAGCTCCGCCCCGTAGTCCTTCGGCACATACGGCGTGGCCACGCTGCCTTTTTCCCACTTAATATAATTGACGGTGAGAGGCTTCTTCGGATAAATGCCAAGGTTATACACAGTGTTGTCTCCCGCATAGGTACAAAGCACGATTTCAAAGTCGTCGCAATCATAGCCGGCAGGGACATTCGTAAAAGCATCATACAAAGCGCGGTCAATCACTTTCATTGTCGGGGTATGTAGCTTTCCGTTGGCATATATCGATACCGTAACATCATCACCAATACTTAGTTGGTGCTGTCCCATTTCATTTGTTTGCCACATACCACATGCACGTGCTGCATAACTTGGAGCAGTCAGCGTAAAGGAGCTCACATTGTATGTGGTGCTGTTCGATATCCGCCATCTGTCAATGCAGTATAGAGCTGTGCTGTCGCCCGTGTATGATGCTGCACCTCTTTGATTTATTGGATTGGGAAAGTTGGTGTTTGTTCCGAGGTTCGGATACACCGCACCATTCACCAGCTTATTCACCTGGTTGATATCCTCCGCGCCCCAGGTATCGCCGACCTGCTGATATTGGGTAATATCTTCAACGGATGACGAGCCATCGGAATTGGCTGTAATTTTATACTTGCAGCCCCCGGACGGCGGGATGTAATCCTTGTAATCCGTTTTCAACGCCATCAAAATGCACTTCCTTTCAGTTCAAATGCCAGCTTCGGCAGGCACGCAAATTGCCGTTCAAATTGCTCAAAAAGCAGCAGGCATGTGTTCTCGATGCGGTTCCAGTCGTCGGCCCCAGGCGGCGGCTGGTTGCCGCGCCACTGCTTTACAGGCATCATGTCGGGCGGCCGGAATGTATTCGCTGCAATGGCTTCCAGGTTTGCGTCCAGTGCGTCGATGGTGGAGGCATATCCATAGCTCTCCACCGTTACAGCCACCATGCCCCGCATGGTAAAACCGCCATACAGAAAATACGCATACTCCCGCAGGTATTCGATATTTTGCTTGATGCGGTCGTAGTCCTCCACATTGAAGAAATCCCCCGTATATTCTCCATCGGGGCCGTACGTTACTTTCCAATCCGTTTTAGGCGCTGTCCAGGCCATCCGCGCCACGCTCCTTCCGTATCGTCATCGTCCCGCGAAACGCGCCGCTGAAGCGCGTCTCGATGCTCTCAACAACGCCCCATGTGCCATCCTCCAGCGGCAGCACGTCCAGCACGTCATACTGCGGGTCGCCGCGTGTCTCCAGCGTTGTCACCACCCGGGCCGCGTAATATTCCCGGATCTGGTTCAGAAACCCGGGCCAGTTTGCGTCCACCCAGTGCACGAGCACCGGGTTCTCCCAGTCGAACGTTTCCCCGCGCGGGTTCGCATCCAGCCTGCGTTCCAGCGTCGTCAGGTTGTACCCGTTGCTCCAGATGGAAAACTCTACGTCATGCACCGTGGATGCGGTAAACTTCACATAGGACACATACCCGTAGTGCCTCGCCTCCGCCGTTACGCCGGTATCACCGGTGCGCAGCTGCGGCGATATCGCCAGATCATGCTCGATGCGGTTCCACTGCCCGTCCGACGGCAGCTTTCCCGAATAGATCTCCCTGCGCTGTGCGTCCGAGGCCGCCGTTGAAAAATAGGACACCAGCGGGACATATGCCGTGATGTCTTTCAGCAGCGGCTTCATCTCGTATTTCGGGTCGCCGTATGCCTCGGCCCCCATATCCACACCGTTGAGCCGCCATGTCAGCAGCCGCGCCCTCCGGTTCGGCGCGCATTTTCCGAAGGTTATCTGCCAGGAACACGCGGGCACGGCCGGGAACTCAAACGTCTCCGTATGAGCTGATGGCGTATATTCCTGCGGCTGTGTCCAGGCTTCTCCTGCCCTGCGGGAATACACATATATTTTTTCCGGCAGCGGGCCGGGACCAAAGGTCACTGTCACGCTGCCGGCGCAGTTGTCCGTCTCTTCAATGTTGTTTGCATCCCGTCCCATGTATCCGAACGCGGCCGTTTTCCCCTCTGGGAACGCCCCGGACGCATCAGCAACGTCCTCCCATACCCATTCGCCCGGCAGATAGCCTCCGCTGTCCGGTACCATCCGCTGCGTCCCGTCCAGCCGCATGAAGTCCTGCTCGAACGTGGCGTATTCCGCGCCCGGCGCCCCTGTCAGCGCGTTGCTCGAAAACGCCGCCTGCTCCGACAAATGCGCGGGCGCGGAAAAGGTCAGCGGCGCCAGCGTGATCCCTGCTCCGGGCGCCTTCGTCACGATGGCGCCGTCCCTTGCTTCGCTCAGTGCTGCAAGGTTGCTGTTGGCGAGCAGCTGTACCGCCTCGGCGTGTGTTGCGACAGGCAGCGGGAGCATCCAGCGCGTCACGGATTTGCCGAGACGGTAAGAGTACCCGCCCGCATCGGCCAGTACCTTCTCCAACTCCTCCCGCCCCTGGACATACGGCGTTTTGCCGCCGTCGCCAAACACGCTTTTTTCATACGTCGTCTTTCCCATCCGTTCAAACAGCGCAAAGGCCGTGAAAGAGGCGCGGATGCCGTCCACCTTCCAGCTGTCCAGATACCACGGGTGCGTCGGCACCCACTCCACACGGCCGTCCTCCAGCGTCTGCCCGTAGGACAGCGCAACGTCCTGCCCCTCCGCAAGAAAACGCTGCAGCGCCGTGCCGCCCTCCACAGAGAAGCGCCCCTCCTCGTTGTACAGCGTAAAGGACAGCGACGCCGTAGGCAGCGAGAGGGAAAGCGGCGAGGCCGTGTGCTTCTCGGCCAGTTCGATGATCTCATCGTTTCCGAACGTATAGCCCACGCCATACCGCAATTCGTTCAGCCGCGCACGGGTGTACGGCGTGCGCATCCTGTCGAAGCTTATTTCCAGCGCGTCCACATCCTCCAGCAGGAACTCCCCGCGGTAATACGGCTCCAGCGCGTCCGTTACAACGAATGTGTCCGCAAGCGCGCCGGCCGTATAGGCCCGCACCGTGATCTGCGCGGGCACGCAGTCCCCAAAATCCAGCGTCAGGCCTGCCATGGAATGCACCGTACCAAACGCCACGCTTACCACCGGAGGCGATGCAAAAACGCCGTCCGCGCCGCACAGCGCCGCGCTCACAAAGCCCTGCGCCGCAAGCTCCGCGCCGCTCTCCGGCAGCAGCCGCTGCGTGCCGTCCAGCCGCATGCGGTCCCCCTCAAAGGTTGCATAACTCACGCGCACCGGGCTTTCTCCGCCATCCAGCACCGAAGCGTCCGAGTACCATGTGCCCGGCGGTACCGTTACCGCGGCGTCCCCCGGTGCGCTGGCATCAAAGATGCCGAACTGCAGCCGTACATATCCCTGGTCGCGCACCTGCCGGCGCATCGCGTGCCGGTATGCCGCAGATACTGGATACATCCTTCCGCCTCCTTTTACACCTGGATCAGATTCGCCTTGACGCTTTTCCATGCACCCGGAAGCCACCGTGCGGCGTCGATACGGACGGGCGTACCGCTCCGGTCCCCCACATACATGTCCATGTATACGAAATCATTCACACGGGGGTCGAACACACGAAAGGTGTTGATGAACTTCCCGCCGCGCTTGCGGTCGAACAGGGAAAGCAGTGTTTGCATCTCCGACGGTGTCAGCATACCGAACGAGACCTCGATTTTGAGCTTGTCGTCGCCCACCACCTGCCCTATGAAATCGCCGTTCCCATTGCGTGCGCCGTCCACCATTGTGGAGATCGTAACGCCGCAGCTCCCGAGCTCAGGAGGCGGCAGAGCAATGCCGCCCGCTGTTTCGATCCATGCCAAATATACCGCCTCCTTATAACAATGCAGTGTTTCCCACAACGCGCCGTCCGCGCGCCTGTTTTCCCCGCTCGTAGCTTCGATAAATGGTGTCGTCTCCGATGGTGATGCTTTCGTCTTTTTCCAGCAGCGCCCGAAGAATTTCCAGCATCTGCCCCAGCAGCGCCAGCAGCTCCGCGCCGTTCAGTCCCCCGGCCATTCCGGCGGCGACGGCCTCCGCGATCTTGCTCTCTGGAGCTACGATCTCGCCCTCGCGCTTGTTGTCGCCGATAAGGGCAAGCTGCGGCGTATTGGCTGCCACGTACCCGCCCTGTGCCAGGTGCGGGATCTGCGGCGGCGTTACCTGCGGCGAGATATCAAATCCAAGCTTTCCGGCCACACTGCTCACGGCCCGCAAAATCGCGTTGATGCCCGCGCAGATGCCCGCTATCATGCCGTTTACGATGTCAATGATCCCGTTCACCGTATTCCGGATGGCGTTTTTGATGCCGTCCCATACTTTTACGACCGTGTTCTGCACCGCTTCCCAGGCGCCGTCCCAATCCCCACGGAATACTGCGGTGAAAAATTGCAGCAGCCCGCGGAATAGAGTGATGGCGATGTTTATACTGTCGCCGATGCGCTGCACAGCGTATTTCACCACATTGACAACGCCTTCGTATATTTTCTCCCAGTACGGCCCGAACACCTGAACGATCCAGTTAAGCAAAGGCATGAGGACATTGTTCCAAAAAGTAAGCACACATGATGAAATATCTGCTACCAAACCAAGGAAATTGTCCCACAGTGGTTTGAGCGTCTGATCCCAAAGCTCTGTGCCTTTTTCAATGCAGTACTGCAGGAATGGCTTTACCACTATATCCCACAGGTTTTGAAGGACGGCCAATATCCAGTTGAACGCCTCTACCACGCCGTCGCAGATCGGCTTTCCGTACTGCTCCCAGGTTGTTTTGATACCATCCATCAGGCCGGTCCAGATGTGTTTCACCCGTTCCAGTGCGGGAAGTAAAACACTTTGGATTGCATCGGTAATCAGGCCGCACCAGAACACAAAGTCATCGGCCCTGAGCTGTAAATATGTACTGATCACATCGCCCGTAATGGGAGCGAACGCCTCGGAAAAGGCATTCGCCACGCTGGGCGCGAAATCCGTCAGCAGATAACTGCCCAGCGGTTTCAGCCCGGCGTCCCACAGGTTTTGCGCAGCGGCCTGCACCCGCGGCCATACCTCCACGGCCTTGCCTTGTATCTGATCCCATGCGGCGCTCCACGCGGCAATGGAAGGCGCCATAAGCTCTTTGAAACGCGCCCAAAACGCCTCCAAAGGCTTCATCAGCCCGGTCATTTCCTCGCCGGTATCTGCGATTGCGGCGGAGGCCCCACCGCCACCGCCGCCCCCGCCCGGATCAACGACGTTCAGCTCGTCAATGCCGAGCGTGGCGTTTGCCTTTTTGGCAGCGCCGCCCGCCGCGCTGCTCACGCTTTGGAGCTTTTTGCCCGCGGCCTCCGCCTGCGCAAAGGTCTGCCCGAAAATCGAAGCGATAAAAGCGGCCACGGCGCGCGTGGCGTTCGCAAGCCCCTGCATCAGGGCCGTCAGGGCCGGAAGGACGGCGTCGAGAATGGGGGCAAACGCTGTGCGGAGATTGCTTTTGACACCCTCCAATGCGGCGCTGAACTCCTTGCTCTGCCCAGCCGCGCCGGACATCAGGCTTTTCATTGCCCGGAAAAACGCGTACAGCCCCGCCGTAAGGAAGGTCGCCTTCATGGTGCTGCCGACGGTTTTGAACAGGCCGCGTATGCCCTTTGTGGCTTTCTGCCACTGCTTCTCGCTCTCCCTTGCGGCCTGCGCCTGCGCCCGTTTTTCCGCCGCGGCGGCGCGTTCAGCGGACGCAGTCTTTTTTGCTTCTGCCCGCTCTGCTGCGGCAACAGCACGCTGCCGCGCACGTTCCTCCGCCGCGGCTGCTTTGGCTTCGGCCGCCTCCTGCTTGGCCTTGGAGCGTTCTGCCGCTGCCGCCATTTTTTCCTGCGCGCGCTGCTGCGCCTGCGCGGCTTTCGCCGAGGCCGCCTCTGTCTCAATGCGCAAAACTTCCTGTGCCTGAAGAAGCTTCTGGCTGACAGCCTCCTGCTGTGCGGTCAGGGCATTGAACGCTTTGTCGTTCCCCAAAAACTGATCGGCCGCGCGTCCGGGGTCTTTCAGCCCTTTGAACATTCCTTTGGCGCTCTGCCGCATGCCGTCCATCTTACTGCCCAGGCTGTCAAACTGGCTTTCCAACTCGCGCACCTTGACGCGCGCTTTCTCCAGTGTCTTGTTGTATCCCCCGCTGAAAGCGCGCTGTATGGCGTCGCCGGAGGCTTTTCCGGCGGCCTCGAACCCCTTCTGTGCCTGTGCGGCTGCCTGGCTTGTGATATCCCGTATCTGCTGCGCCACCGTGTTGCGCACAACAAAGTCAAGATATACGCTGCCTACGCCTGTGCCCTCCGGCATATCACTCACCTCCAAACATCTTCGCCATCATGCGCTCCAGTGCATCCATTTCACTTCGCACCCCCGCCGCGCCCATGCGCATCACATCCCTCTTTGCACGGAACGCCGCCCACTCGGTGCGCAGCTGTTTCTGCCATTGCGGCATATTGCGCACAAGGCTCGCGTCGCTCTCGCTGCGCACCGCAACCACGCGCCCCAGCGGCGTGTCATCCATCAGGCCGCCGACGAGCTTTACCCATTCGGCCCAGCCCAGCTCTCCCTGCGCAGCCGGCAGGATGCCGTACTGTTTGGCGATGCTCTGCTCGATCAGCACGGCGTCATAGTCCAGGTCATACCACTCGTCAGCCTTTTTCTGTCTGAAATCGGGCCTTGTCCGGTTCGTCCTCCTGCCCGGTCACTGCGTTCATCACAAGCTCAAACAGCCGCTGATAAGCCGGGAACGGCATGTCCATCCGGTCGATTTCAACCGCGTTTTCATCGCCCAGCGCAAGCTTCAGCGCCTCGTCGATGCGTTCGCCCATCGGCTTGCTTTCGTCATCCGACAGCGCAAGGATCTTTTTCACGGTTTTCTGTCGGCTGTCTACCGGATACACCTTTTCACCGATGCGGATCTCCGGCGTCTCGGTCAGCAGCTTACCGTCCAGCGTGTACAATTTTCCCATGTCGTTTTCTCCTCTCATTTCAAAGAAAGCCCCCGCCCAAAAGAGCGGGGGCCTATGCATGTCAGGCGCCGGCAGCGGGGGTAAACGTCGGCTTGCCGTTGGACATTACGTCAAATTCCAATCCCGCAACATTGCGGCTCTCGCCGCCGCCCGGGTTGGTCACGCTCAGCACACAGGGGAAAGCCAGCTTCGCGCCGCTGGGGAACTCCCATTCGAAATGCGCTTCGCAGTCGGAACCTGTTCCCCAGGCGCTGGCCTCGACAAAATCGTTGCCCGGGTCGCCGATACAGCGCTTCCCGGACAGGCTGATGGTCAGGGCCTTGCCCGTCACCATCCGTTTCAGCCAGCCCTCCTGCTCCATCGGGCTCCATTCCTCCACGTTTCCGTCGATGGATACGCTGAAGTTTTCCATCTCGGCAATGGTGTTCAGGCTTTCGGCAGAGGCACCGATCTTGAATTTGTTTTCAAATACGGGATATACGCCCGTCTTTGCCGCCATACTCTCACTCCTTCATATAAGTCATTTTCAGGTTTATCACGAACTCGCACACGCCCCGGTCGTCCTTTCCCACAGGCACGGGTCCACCGCCGGGCTCCACAGCGCACACGGTGCAGCCGTCCATGTCGAAGGCCCCGCGGGCATAAAACAAAGCGTATACCGCATCGGCTTTGGCCTGTGCGGACCGCATGTTCCTGCCCCAATGCACCAGCACCGTGGCATAAAACTCGCCGGCGCGGGTCTGTTCTGCTCCACCCAGGCACACGCGCTGCGCAGCCGGCGGTTTCCCGGGATATACGCCGATGTATTTCTCCGTATTCCCGTCGATGCCGCCCAACTGGATGCCCTCGCCCACGTCGGTATTCACTTTGATGTAGTTTTTCAACCTTTCCAGCATCATGGTATTTTCTCCTTCATCCGCGCCGCAAAAGTGTCGGGGATAAATCTTTCTTTCGCCCCGCACGCTTCATAAGGCCCGTACCAGGCGCCCCCGGCGTTTGGGTTCTTCCCGCGCTGGAAATTGTACTCGGGATGAAAATACAGCCGCCGGGCCTGCGGACCATCGGTTTGCAGGACAGTGTGGATTTCCGTTCCCGCTTCAAACTGGTCTTCCGGGTCTGAGTGCAGACTGCCCTGCATGGTGCCAACGTCATAGGGCATGGTCTGGCTGCTCACAAGGTCGGTCTTTACCGCTTCCACCGTCTCCAGCGCCGCGGCCTTCGCCGCCCCGTCCAGCCGGGCCAGCGCCGCCTCATCCAGCTTGATCTCGACCATACTACATCAGCTCCAAACGGGTATAGTTCACCGTGCCGTCCGGGTTGCGCGCACGGTCTGCCGCGTGAATGGTAAGCCGTGCGCCCAGCACGTCAGCCCATCCGGTCAAATGCACAAGTTCCGGCGCAATATCGCCCGAGAAAAGCGCGGACGCCGTGTATCGTACAGCCTGGCGCCGCTCGTCCACGCTCCATCCGCCTTTGCCGTTGTAATTGCACATTGTTTCCACCATCACAGCCACCCTCGGCGCACCGTCCTCGTCGTTTCCGTTTGTCAGCGTTACGGCAATCGGCACCCTGCACACCGCCGGCGGCACAAGCTCCGGCCACTTCATTGCTGCACCCCCAAAAACGTAAGCCCCGTCTGGCGCAGCAGGCTCATCACATGGGCGGGCGCTTTCACGCCGCCGCGCTCCACGATGCCCGCACCGTCAAACTGCATGGCCACGCCGTTGATGCTGTAAGAGGAAAACGGGCTCGCCAGCAGCTCGGCATATACAGACCGGAACTCCGCCTGTTCGCACACGGCGCGCTTCACCAGCTCCTGCTGAAACGCCGTCAGGCGGTCGAATCCCGCCGCGACGATACGGTCAAAGGTCAGTCCGTCAATGTCACGGCTGGCAGCATCCAACGCTGCGTCCTGCTCCTCCGGCGGCACTGTACCGCCCGGGCAATATTTTGCGTAGTCCTCGCTGCTGGCGTATTGCATCCGTTATTCCTCCTTTGAAGCTTTGCCTTTGCGTGTCTTTGACGGCTCCGGTTCAGGCGCGGGCTCCGGCGCATGCGTCCAGATTGCCCACATCGGGTCGCGCGCCAGCATCGCGGCCACGCTCTCCTGCGCAGGCTGGAGCAGCACGCCGGTGCTCCGGTTCACATACTTCTCCATGCGGTCCGCCCTCTCTCACGCCGTGGTGGACGTCTGCAGCTTGAAGATCAGGTCCGGCGTCAGCGCCTTGGTGCCGTAGTCGTAAAACAGGCTCACGGCGTAATCGTTGGACAGCTGAATTTTTTCCGGGTCGCCGTACTGGTTCACCACAACGGGCTGCGCCACAGCACCGCGCACCATCAGCAGCGCGTCGGTCACAGTGGTCTTTGTCTTGGTTTCCTCCACCGTTTCGGTGGTCACGGGCATGCGTGTGCAGCTGTATACGCGCACACCGTGGTACATCCCGAACTCCTCGCCGGCCGTATCCACATTGGGATTGCTCTGCGTGTCCAGGAACGTGCGCAACAGGCCGTACTTGGCCGGCGTCAGCACAAGATCCATCATGCTGCGATCCACGCCGTCCACATAATCGTTGTGCACGGTTTCCAGGGTCTGGATCATGCTCTCTACAATTTCCTGAATAGCCGTAACACCGCTGGCCGGAGAAAAAGCCGTCCCATCTGCGGCCGCCTGTGCGAAAAACGCACGGTCAAGCTCCGCGCTCATGCTCACCACATGGTTGTCGGCCCGGCGCTGCATGACGCCCGCCACGCCAAAGGTGTCGAGGTCGAATTTCGCAACCTCTTCCACGATCTCCTTGTGCTGGTCCAGATTTACCGTGGTGGGCGGAGCGGTCACCTTATCGCCCTTGGCTGCCGCGCGGGCGGTGCCGTAGGCCTTGGACGCGCTGTTCACAAAGCGCTTGAATTCCACGCTGCCGGCAGCGGGGTTCCCCGTGTACAGCTGGCTTTTCAGCGTGGTGGAAAGCGTGCTTTTCTGCACGTTCTCAATGACGCGGCCGTATATCTCGGCCAAAGTCGCCGGGGTGCTGGTGCCTGCCAGCAGGCTGATTGCATTTGTTCTTGCCATAACTTCAAATCATCCTTTCGCTTACAAAATCACCGTGCCCGTAGGCAGGGCACGCCTGCCCGCGCCGTCTTTTCCGTCGGCGCCGGTCGTATCCACCCCAACCTTGAATCCGCTCTTCGCGGTTTCCTTCTTCTGGGGCTTCCATTCCGGATGGCGCTTGAGAACTTCTTTCAAAGCGTCACGCACGCCCTCCTCATCCGCCTCACCGGCCTTTTCGGCCTGCATCACAGCGAGGTAGACGGCGTCCTCCACCGCGCCGGGGACGATCCCCTCACGATAAGCGTCCAGCTGCGCCCGGGCGATCAGCAGTTCGCGGTCTTTTTCCGCCAGAGCCGCAGCGTCCACACCTGGCTGCGCGCTCTGTGCCTCAGGCTGTGCCGCACTGCCTTCCGCCGCCGGAGCGCCGGATGCCTGCGTTCCCGGCGAAGCTTTTGCCAGTTTTTTTCGCTCCCGAGCCAGCCGTTTTTCAATCAGTGCATCCAGTTCCTCCTGTGTTTTGGGCAGGCCGCTGTCCTGCTCGGCCGCAGGCTGCTGGCTGCTCTCCTCGGCAGCCGCAGGCTGCTGGACAGCCTTGTTTTCATCGTCCTTGTTCATGGCTTTTTCCCTCCGTTTATAGCCTGTCGGCTTATTTCCGCCGGGTGCTTTTTATGCCGTCACCGCGTTTTGGGCATAACAAAAGGCCCACCCCTGAGGGTGGACCTTGTGCTATTGAATTTTGGCATGAAAAAACCACCGCCTCGTGGGTGGTGGTTTAGTCTCAGCGCTTCCCTATGAGGGAGCGGCCTTAGCTCTTGATAATGAATTGGTTAAGCTCACGAAGTGTCATATCCAGAGGCTCAATGCCTTTTTCCTTACAGAACTTCGCAATAGCTCTCAAATCATAGTGAATGTCACTGGGATGTGGATCCACATATCCACCTGCTTTCTCAGCAGCTTCCTCTAAAGCATCCCAATCCTTGCGTTCCTGCTCAGTCATGCCGTTCAAACCTCCTCCAGCGAATATTTTTCGATTAATTTAAAAGCGCTCTCCTCGTCCACATACATACGGTATTGATTCGGGCGTCCAAGCAAACGGGCGTTCAGAAGATTTTCATAATGGTGAACTAATTCAATGTTTTTGGCGTCGAGAAAGAAAAAGCAAGAATGCCCCAAATCGTACGACCGCCTCGCTGCAATCGCGAATAGATGACCGCCAACACCGGCATATTTTTTATTATGCCCAAGATTCTGCGGCGAGCTTTCCGCGAGATTGACGTAAACCGCGCTATCGTGTGGCATGTCGCTGATTGCAATCAAGCCCTGAATTTCCTCGTCCCCAGCCAGCGTTAATTTGTAAATTTCGCACCCATTCAAATCCGACGCTGTCCAGTCGAATTTCCAGCCTTTCAGCCCCGCTAAATCATCGGCAGATGCCAACGAATAAGCAGTTTCCAGAATTTCACCTGTCCGCGCATCCTCAAGGCATGGCGTAAACTTATCAATTTCTATATCCACACCATCACCCCGCGAATTTATTATACCATTTTTTGAAGCAGAAGTAAATGAACCTGTCCCATCATACCGCTCTCTCCAATAATCCCGCCGCAGAACATCCCCGTGTTCGTCCACGAACTCGCGCACATCCTTCTGCGCGGCCCGCACGGCCCGGCGGTATCCGGCCGCCTTTTCCGGCTCCAGCGTGCCTTCTGCCAGCCGCTTGTATTTGCGCACCCGGCGCTCCAGCTCCCGCTGCCTTGCCTCCAGCCTCGCCGTGCGTTCCACCGCGGCCCTGTCCATTGGTTCGGGCCTCACGCTCACGCCCTCTACCCATGTTGTCAAATTGTGGCGGCAGTTGGGGTGAAACAGCCCGGCCCGCACCGCCACACTCAGCAGCGGATAGCTGCGGCCGTTTCGGCTGTACCCATATGTGCCTCCAAAGTTCCTGCCGCCGCCACGGTATGGCTGCCACACGTCGTCGATGTATACGAGCCCCTGCCAGGGCAGGCATGTCTCACTGCATCCGCCGTACTGGCTCACCAGCACCGTGTCGATGTTCATGCGTTCGCGCAGCTGCGCCTCGCCCAGCAGCATGGCCCGGGTGCTGTTCGTCCGCAGCGCCATTTCAGCATAGGACGCAATGTTCACCATCCGGCCGTTCTTGTACCGCACGCAGTTGATGCCCTGCGCCAGAAAATCCTTTGTTGCAAGGTCCGTGGCCTGCTGCACCGTCATGCCGCCCGCATCCAGCGCCGCAGCTGCACGAAGAATTGTTTTGCGGTACACATCGTCCATATACCGCAGCGCCGCGCGCTCCACCCTGGCCTCGCTGTGCGTGATCCCATCGATCAGCGCATCCAGCTTGCGGGCATTGACGCCGAAAAAAGCACCGGCGCTGCCGTCCGCCTCCGCAAACTGCCGGCGCATCAACGCGCGTGTCTCCGCATCGATCTGGTCGGAATATTCAGCCATGATCGACTTGTTTTCACGCCGGAAACGCTGCAGGCTGTGCAGCTTCTCGGCCTGCCATGCGGGCCAGTCGAAACCCTCGTCCTTTTCCTCGGCTTTATGCCGCGCAAGGTTGCGTTTGAGAGATGCAATCAGCCGAAGCTCCAGGTCCTCAAACAGTGCGGCGATCTCCCGGGCCGTCATACGGCGTCATTGCCCGGAATATCCGTATCCTGCCCGGCCGACAGGCTTTCCCAGATACCGGGTTCAGGTGTATCCTCGATGCCGCGTTCGGTCAGGATGCGCTGCACCTCCGCTCGCTTCCAATCGTCGTCCTTGCTCGCCCCCCAAAGCTCGTCCACCTGCGCCTCCACGCTCATCACGCTGGCAGTGGCCGCACTGGCAATGGTCTGCACACGGCTGTCAAAGTCCGGTGCGCCGTATTCGCCGAAGGTCACCTTCGGCTCATATGCACCCGCCTGGTTTGAGTGCATCAGGTCATACGTCATCAGCATGGAGCACACCACCTGCGGAAGCACCTTTTCCAGCGCATCCGTAATGGCATTTCGTGTCATGCCTGTAATATCTTTCTTTTCGCGCTGCGCCTCGGCGCTGCTCATTTTTCCGACGTCGATGCCAAGCGTGGCCGGGCTCACAATCCCTTGCAGACACATATTCAGCGTGGCGGCATAGCTTTCCACAAACGCATCATAACGGATCTCGGGCTGCACGGTGTCGATCTGTGCCGTGGCGTTTTCCTTGTTTGAACTTTGCACCTGTATAAAGTTTGTGCCGAAGCTGTCCACGCTGCGCAGCTTTCCGGTTTCCGGGTCGCGGGGGATCATGTCCTCGGGGATATAATTCTTCACGCGCCCATGCCTCACCGCGTCGATCCACTGGCTTATTACTTCGTCATGCGCGTCAAAGGCGTCGGTCTTGCCGTCAAACACGCTGCGCCCGCGCCCCGGGTACCGCTGGCTTTTGAACACACACAAGGGTACGGCCAAAGGAAAAGCGGCGTCATAATGCACCGGCTTGTAGGCGGAAAGCTCCGGCACGCGCCCCAACGGCACAACCTTCTCGCCCTCCCAAAGTTCATAGCGGATGCTTCCGGGCTCGTAAATCTCCCGCAGCTCATATTCTGCCCCGCCCTCGTGATACAGGCTCTTGAATACCACACCCGTTATACGGCCGTGCCTCCGGATAAAGTCTACACGGTCTCCCGTCCAGAACTCAAGCAGCGGATACTCGCTCACATGCGGATCTATGCTAATCTTAAAAGCCCCGTCACCAATGGCCAGCACGCCGGATACTGCGTCGCCTATGATTTCTTCCCAGCCGCAATCCCTCGCAATGTCCGGCCATGCACCGGCGCCGTCCGGGTTTTCGAAGTCCACGTCATTGAGGTCGCTTTTGACCAGATATGCCAGCGTGTCCACCAATATGGCCGGGATGCCGCTGTGCGCCTTGCGCACGTCGCTCGTGGCCGGCGCAGCGGCCCAAAACCGGGCACATCCAACCGCGTCCTGCCCCAAGGCCTTGAACAGCTGCTCGATTTCGCTCGCGTCCCCACGATACCACACACGGTTTCGCATACAGTTCACGTCGAAGCTCGCGGTCTCCCTTATCGTGATGTTCTGGCCTGTTGCCGGCTGGATCTGCAGCCAATGCCGTATCATGTCGCGCACCCTCTCTCCAATCTTCACGCTGTTCCTCCTATCCGGTCCTTGAACGGGAGCCACGCATACTGTCCGCTGTTGATGCAATGGTCGTTCCCGTCTTCCGGCTCGTATTTGTCCTCTTTCCAGCTGTACACGTTGAGCTCATCAATAAGCGGCCGGCACGCTTCGCGCACCAGCAGATAATATCCCTGCGCCATCCACCCGGCCTGCAGGTTGATGCGGTCGATAATCTTCGTCTTCTTCCAGGCGTCCAGATAATTGTACACACTGCCATGCAGCTGCTTGTACTTCCGGCACTCCAGCAGAGTGGCCTGGTCTGCGCTGTCCACAAAAGCGTCGCGCGCAAATCCCCACCGGCTCCGGTTCGCCTCCAGGAATTGTTCAAACAGCGGCGGGATGTCGCTTGGCGTCAGCGGGCGGGACAAGTCGCGGTTGTTGTACACGCGCACGTCCAGCCCCACCAGGCGCCGGCATGTGGTAACACCCCAGAAGGTAAACGCAAACGTGTCCGCCGAGTTCTGGCTGTAAGCCGTATCAAGCCCCGCTGTAAACAGCAGATACTTAAATTGCCGCGCCTGCTGCACCGTGATAAGGCTTTTGTCCTCTAAGCTGAACACCAGCCCTGTGGCCCGCCCGCGCAGGCCAAGAATCTTGTTTTTATACAGCTTTGTGCCGGGAGGGACCATGCTGATGATCTTCTCGACTTTATCTGTGGAAAGCCCGGCATTGTGCTCAAAAGAAAAGAACCAGTGCACCCATCCCTGCTTGGGTTCACGGTTCAAAAGCTCCAATATTTCACGCGGCGTGTCGTTCTCCCATTCCGGCATAGGCCGGCTGTGGTTGATGTATTCCTCGTACACGGGCAGGCCGGGGTCATCCGGGTTCAATGTAGCCAGCAGATAGTCGCAGCGCATGGACGCCTCCCGCACAAAATCCATGTCCGCAATGTTTATTTCGTCAATATACAAACATCCGTACTGTCCGCCCAACGCCTTTTTCCAGCGCGCCTTGTCCGCGTAGCCAAGCACATAAATCTTCTTGTCCTCGTCCGTGGTATGGAGTATCAAATGCGCCATACGGTCGTCGCCGCGTCCGCTGGGCCAATACTCCACCAATCCGCCGAAGTCATCCAGGATGCCAAGTTCCTTTGTGATAATGTTCTTTTCGATGGTCCCCTGATCCAGGCCGCTCAAAACATGGATGCGCTTCTCGCTCTCCGCACACCGGAGAATAAATTTGAACAGCCCCACGGTCGTTTTACCTGCGGCCGTCGTGCCTTCCAGAAACTCCACCGGCGCCGTGCAGCGCAGGAATGCCTTATACTTCTCCGAGAGGATCAGGTCAGCCATCCGGCGGCCCGCCTCTCAACTGCGCGAGAATGCCGTCCAGTTTGCCTGTGTCCACCTTCGCGGCCACTTTCAGCCGGTCCTCGAACATGCCCAAATGCTTGCCCAGCAATTCCAGGGCCTTGAGCTTATCTGCCATTTTGATCTCTCGCTCCAGTCCGTCCTCTCCGAAAGTTTTCACTTTTACCGATTGAATGGCCGCGAGATCCTCGGGGGCGGCATCTTCTCTCAACGTGGCGTCGCTGGCGTCGATCACATCCGCGGCATTCACAAAAGCGATTTTTGCCAGCTCCGTAAGCACGCGGTCAGCGTTTATACCTGTTCGCTTCGAACGTTCAGCCATTGCCCTGCTGATACGCGTATGCAGTTCAGGTTTCTTCAGGTTTTCCTGTCCAATGGAATATGCCGTTTCCGGGGAATAGCCAGCCCGTATGGCGGCTTGTGTGGCGTTCAGGTCGATTAAATATTCTTCACAGAACCGCTTCTGCTTTTTCGTCATGTTGCCTCCCCCTTCCCGACGTGCAAATACAAAGAAAGCGCACCGGTTTCCCGATGCACTTTCTCAATTCTAAGTATAACGCATCAAAAACGAACATTCCGCTACAAACTACCGAGAAGAATTATTTTCTTTGAAATATCGGTTTACGACCATCCTCACGGTTTCAGCATCTCGAGACGGGCTAAGCTCCTGCGCAACCTCCGCCCAGCTCCAGCCGTCAAAGCTCCTGCGGCTGATTGCC
>OGZI01002195.1_pt1 | contig 16692 bp, 10 predicted proteins | sample 1576711 | NCBI WGS metagenome assembly OGZI01 (sample SAMEA3541482, study PRJEB24748) | human gut metagenome | biome: human gut; feature: human-associated habitat; material: faeces | place: China | collected 2012
GCAGAACCTTCTACATAAGTTGTATGTTCAGGTATCTTATCCTTTATTACAACTTTTTGTTCTTTGCCTGTTGTATTTTTGTAAGTTACTTTGTAAAGCAGTTCTTGTCCGGCTTTAACTTCCTTACCGTCTATACTTACTTTATCATCTTTACTATCAAAAACATCTTTTTTAGGTTTTGTTGATGTTGGATTTGTTGTTTCGTTTGTATCAAACTTGTTATTTCCATCAACTACATTTGCTTTGTTTAGTATCTTTTGACCATTTACATCGTCATTTACTTTTACTTTAAAGCTAACTGTTATAGAGTCTCCATTTTCTACTTCTTTAACCCATTTAATAGTTCCGCTATTTTCTGTTCCGTCATTATCTGCGGAAACAAATGTTGTATGTTCCGGAATCTTATCAGTTATTGTTACAGTTTGCTTTGTTCCTGTAGTATTTTTGTAAGTTACTTTGTAAAGTAGTTCTTGCCCTGCTTTTACTTCTTTACCATCTATATTTACTTTATCATTCTTACTGTCAAACACTTCTTTTTTAGGTTTTGTAGGTGTTGGATTATGAGTTTCATTTGTATCTGAATCATTAAATCCATCTTTAACATGAGATATATTGTCAATTGGTTTGCCATTTACGTCATCATCAACTTTTACTTTAAAACTAACAGTTATAGAGTTCCCATCTTCTACTTCTTTAACCCATTTAACAGTACCGCCATTTTCTGTTCCGTCATTATCTGCAGAAACGAATTTTGTATACTGCGGAATTTTGTCAGTTATAGTTACGGTTTGTTTAGTTCCAGTAGTATTTTTGTAAGTGATTTCATAGCGCAATTCTTGTCCTGCTTCTACAATCTTACCGTCAATACTTGTAATATCACTACCTTTAAAAACATCTTTTTTCGGTTCAGTCGGTGTATAAACCTTAACAGGTTTTGACTCCACATTATAAACATTGTTTATAGTAACTTTAAATTTATTTTCGTATTTTGTTCCTTCTTTTGTTACTTTTCCTGTGATTTTAGGTGATGGAACTTTTGCATCTTTTGTAAGATCATTATTTATTTTTTCTAATAAACTCGTCTTTGCTGTGAATTTAAGAAGTCCGGTTTCCTTAGTATATTCTACATCATAATCGGAATTCTTTGCTTTTGTTCCATCTAAGTCTAATTCATAACCTTCAGGTAATGTATCAGTAAATACTAAGGATTCTATCTTTTCGTGTCCCTTTGGAAAATCAGATGTATTTAATTCAAAGTTTACTACTGATCCTGTTTTTACCGTACTATTGTCTATATCTTTATTATTTTCATTAAGCGCTTTCTTTTCTACTTGTGATTTTACATAAAATACACTGTGATGATAAGTTATTTTTGTTTCCGGCTTTTGCGGTTCTTCCGGTGGTGTAGGTTTAACCGGCTTATTAGGTTCCTTTGCTTTTATTTCAGGAATACCAACCGCACGAACTTTTCCGTTTAATGAATACCATATATTAGGTTTTTTACCTTCAGTATTATCTTTTCCATTAACTTTAGGACCATAATCCGGAGGATTTAAAATATTTGTAGCTGAAGTTGCTCCAAGTGTAATATAATTACTTTTACCTTGTAATCTAACTACACCTGCACCATACCATGAATTTGGTGCATCTGCTGTATCCCAGCCTGAACCGGGTTCGCCTTCACGTTTATACATTGTATGTTTACAACCGCCTTCATCTTTTTTAAAGTTTAAGCTTTCAGTCGCATAAATCAAATTACGAGCTTTATCCTCACCTACTGTTGAGCCGGTAATCTTTACAAATTGTCCTGCCTTATAATCTTTGGCAAGCTCTATAGAATTGTGTTCACGGTTAAGAGATGCAACTGACATCAGTGCATCTTTAAAATCAACTTCTTTTCCGTCTTGATCATAAAATGTAAATTCATTTTTAACAAAAATTGAAGTATTTTTTTCGTTTTCTCCCGTATATGCAGATGCAAACACTCCAAGTGTCGGATCTGTAAATATACCTAACCACGCCTTACCGTTTTTAAAAGCTGAATCTCCTGTTACAGTATATTTAAATACAATTTTAGAAATCTTTTTACCGTTGTAATAAGTCTTTTTAAGATTTGTATATGTAGCTGTTACGCTTTGCCCTTTTTGTAGTAGAACTGTTGCCCATTTTACAGTACCATTTTCACTGACATTAGTTTTCCATGAAGCTTTATCGTCGAAATTTCCATATAATTCCATCTTATTTGTAATTCCTCCGGCAGCTTCCAATTCTTTAACACTCATATCATCCAACTGCAACAAACTCTTGGAATATTTATCTGTCTTACTAAATGCAGTATCTACTGCCTTTTTAGTAATATAATTTCCTTGATTATCAGATAGAGTTAGTTCTGCATCCGGTTCTGAATCATATACAAGAGTCTTAGCATATGGAGAAGATAAGTATCCTTCGTCATTTTTATGCTTTTCATACTCCTTAATCTTATCTTCCATTTCCTTTTTTTCTTTTTCATATTGCTTTTGAAACTCTTCATACTCTTTTAAGTATTTTGCATAATCTTCATTATATTTAGCCAAGTCCTTGTCATACTTTTCTTTTTCTTTATCATATTTAGCTTTTTTGGCATTATAATCGTCCATTTTGACTTTTGCTGCTTTAATTTTTTGAACTTGAGCCTTATAGTCAGCGTTAATTTCAGCCAACTTTGCATCAGCTTCTGCATTTGAATTTACAGAACCCTTATCTTATTTTGAGTCTTCTGTAATGTCAAGCCCGGAAGCCTTGCCGTCTTTTACAGCTTTATCCAATTCAGTACTATCTGCATTGACTTCTATCCCTTTAACAGGGTCCGCTGCTTTAACTTGAGATGCAATCGGTATAATCAATGCAAAAATAGTCAACATTGATATAATCTTATTAATGATTTCTTTTTTCTTCACTTTCTCGTTCTCCTTCCATAAGTAATAAATTTTCAATAAAAAATCTTATATATATTTAATTATAATTCCCGCTCAATACCCCAATTAATCTTATGATTAAATATATATAATTTTATTCATAAAGTAAAAAATCATTTTTATTATACTATATTTGGCATTTAATGTCTACTCTAATCCTTAACAAAAGTTTAAATTAATTTCAATTATCAATATATATGTTATATTTATAAAAAACAACTTGATCTAACTCAATTAATTAATAATTATCAAAGAAATTTGATTTAAAATTACAAAAAACGAAATTTCAGCTATTTTAAAAAGAATTTTTTGCTCACAATAAAAAAGGTTAAAGAATACATTTTAAAATTTATTCTCTAACCTCAATTGCTGAATCTATTAACTACAATAATGAAAAATCTTCCATATTCCAAATCTCTGTCGCTATATCTGTATAAAAGTCCTTTTCGTGAGAGATTAAAAAGATTCCACCCTTGTATTCCTTTAAGGCTCTTTTTAATTCTTCTTTTGACTCTGGGTCAAGATGGTTTGTAGGTTCGTCAAGCATTAGGATATTTGTCTTTTCATTTAAAATCTTACAAAGTCTTACCTTTGCCTGTTCTCCACCACTTAAAACTTTCATCTGTGATTCTATATGCACATTTGTAAGAGAACATTTTGCAAGTGCAGCACGAATTTTAAATTGTTCCCAACTTGGAAATTTCTCCCACATCTCATCAATAGGTGTATTGTTATTGTCGTAATGCTCTTCTTGTTTAAAATATCCTATTGCTAAGTTTTGACCGAAAGAAACGGAGCCTGAAATAGCTTTAATATTTCCAAGAATTGTATTTACAAGAGTTGTCTTACCAAGTCCATTTGCTCCTACGATAGCAATTCTATCTCCTCTTTCCATACGAAGATTTAAAGGCTTACTAATCGGTTTATCATAACCTATTACCAAATCTTCTGTTTCAAAAATTAATCTACTTGTAGAAGGAGCTGTTTCAAAATAGAATTCAGGCTTTGGTTTTTCTCTTACAAGCTCAATCTTTTCCATTTTATCAAGTTTTTTCTGTCTTGACATCGCCATATTTCTAGTAGCAACTCTAGCCTTATTTCTTTGCACGAAGTCCTCAAGCTCTTGAATTTCCTGTTGTTGTTTTTTATAAGCAGCTTCAATTTGTCTTTGTTTCAACTCTTTAAGTCTTAAAAACTCGTCATAATCTCCAACATATCTATTTACTTCACAATTTTCAACATGGTAAATCAAATTAATTACAGAATTTAAAAATGAAATATCATGAGAAATTAAAATAAAGGCATTTTCATAATTTTGTAAATATCTTCTAAGCCAATTTATATGCTCCTCATCCAAATAGTTAGTAGGCTCGTCAAGAAGTAAAATATCCGGCTTTTCTAAAAGCAATTTTGCAAGTAAAATCTTTGAACGTTGTCCACCCGAAAGGTCAAAAGCAGGTCTATCAAGCCAATCTTTAATTCCCATATTATGAGCAATTTCATCAATCTTGGAATCAATCATATAAAAGTCATTCGTTTCAAGTAATTCTTGAAGCTCCGCCGCATCAAGCATTATATCATCAAGTTCTTGACCTGATAATTCACCCATCTTCATATAAATATCATTTAATTCACTTTCAACTTCAAAAAGATATGAAAATGCTGATTTTAAAACATCACGAACAGTCATATCAGTACCAATTACAGAATGTTGGTCAAGATATCCTATTCTTACTCTCTTTGCCCATTCGATACTTCCCTCTTCAGCTTCAAGTTTTCCGGTAACCAAATTTAAAAAGGTACTCTTACCCTCTCCATTTGGTCCAACAAGTCCTATATGTTCACCTTTTAAAAGTCTAAAATTTACATCTTTAAGTATTTGACGACCACCAAAGCTGTGGCTCAAATTTTTTACAGTTAAAATACTCATTTCTTCTCCTTTTAGTATAGCTCTACATATTTTACCATATTTTTTCATTTAAGTAAAAATTTTAATGATTGATTTATATTTCAACATAAAAAAGCCGTCATTTCTGACGGCGATGTTTAATATTAAAGTCTTTTAAGCATCTGATCTTGAAAATCCGTTTTTCATTTCACAACTTGCTGTGAAAAGTGTTTTATCAAGCAAATCATTTGTTTGGTCTTTTACAAAATCTGTTATCTCATCATTTGCTTTTTCTAAAAATTCATGAACATTCTTTATCTTTGATTTATTTTTCAAAAATTCTTTATCATATTTATTCAAGAATTCACGACATTTTGATTGAACTGCGTTTTGATATCTTTCAACATGAGAAGCAGTTGATGGATAATGTGCATCGCAAAGCGCTCCGATAATACGATTTATCCAATAGAAATTATCTGTTGAAGGAGTAAGAGTTGTATTTTCCAAATATTCAGGTGTTTTTGTAATATTTGCATAATAAGGAACTATTGCATTAAATACATTTGAACCGAAGGATAGCCACTCAATACTTCTAATTTCTTCAGGCATATAAGGTCTTATTTGAACCAAAGCCAAAACATCATTACGATTTATCCCTATAGGTCTAAATTTTCCCTTTTGTGATAAATCTCCATTCTTTAGATATGGGTCATAAGGAGTTCCTTGATAGTGATTAGACATAATATATTTAACATCTTCTATTGTAATCTTCTTTTCAGGAATCATGCACCAAGGAAGATTATCACTATGTGGTTTAAACTCAGCGTCTTCGCCATCCCAATCAAAAGTATTTGGATTGAAATATCTTAGCATTACCCAAGCACGAGGTGTGTTGTAAGTATGATCCGCATCGGAATGACTTCCAAAAGCAACTCTCGGATTAAAAGGTTCTTTATAGTCTTCATCTTCATCATAGTCAAAACCTTCTTCAAAATCTTCAAGAATTTTTTCAAGAGAGATATCAGTAGATAAATCAAGGAAATTTTCTTCAACAAATTCTTTCAAATCTGATGAACACATAAATTCTTCCTTTGCTCCGTAAGCATCTTCAAAATCAAAATGATCAAGTCCGAATTGATTTGGCATTACAACATAAACCTCATCAGGAACTCTTCTTGCTATCCAATGATGACCTCCGATTGTTTCAAACCACCAAATAGAATCAACATCTTGAAAAGCAATTCCGTTACTTTCATAAGTTCCATATTTTTCTATTAATGCACCAAGTCTTTCAACACCTTCTTTAGCACTATTTATATAAGGAAGAGTAATTACAACAAAATCTTCTTCACCTATTCCACCTTTTTTTATAATGCCCGGTTCAAATTCTACTAAAGGATCTGCTCCCAAAACTCTTTCGTTTGTAGTAATAGTTTCTGTTGCAGTCATTGAAACATTTTTTTCATTAACACCACAAGCTCCCCAAACTCCACGCCATTTTTTTACATTTGGAAGACAAGTATAACGCATAGGATTTTTAGGCAATTCAATTTCACAATCTGTACGAACAGATTTATAATGAATTGGTTGATCCTTAGGCTCAACAACTATGAATTTTTTTGATTTAAACATTCCCGCTGAAGAATCTTCAATACGAGCAACCAAAGTTGAGCCGTCATAACTTGCTTTTTTACCTATAAGAATTGTAGTACACATAACAAACCTCCTTAAATACATTTATGAATAATAATTATTATTACGTACATCTATATTATACATTAAATTTATAGAAAAGTAAAAATATTTTTGTTGTTTCGTAAAAAAGCTTAACCTTTTCTTGTATTCGAAATTATGGATATAATGAAAAACAAAATGTTTCACGTCATAGTGCTTTGCAAAGAGATAATCTCAATACGTCATCTCGACTATTTGTTTGTTTACTTGTAAACAAAAGTAGGTCTGACGGGGTTATTGTATAATTTGATACAATAACTCTGGAGATCTCACACTATTATTTGCTTGCAAATAATAGTAAGTCCTGCAAAGGACTTAAAAAAATAAAAATGTTAAATATAACTACTATGTAAATTTTCTAAAACTCTATTTAGTATGAAAATTTCATATCGATGTATCTGCGATACATTTACTTTTGCTAAAGCAAAAGTATGAGATCTTTCGACTACACTTCGCGATGCTTCGTTCCGCTCAAGATGACGTATAAGGGGAATACTTCGCTTTATAAATAGACGTTAACAGTAAATAAACTTCAATGAAATATAAAAATTGTATATTATAAAGAAATAACTCACGTTATGGCACTTTAAAAAACAAATCACTAATATGAGTAATCCACCTTATATATCAGTAAAAATAATCAATAAATATATCAAAAAACATTTAGTTAAAAAATTTTCAGAAAACTGTTTTTTCCATTGTTTTTTTATACCTTTTATGTTAAAATAACTTCAGTATTTATTTATCGGAGGTATATTGAATTGGAAGAAAAGAATATTGGAAGATTCAAAAAAGATATTGGATTAGAAAACTTCCTATGTCTCGGTTTATTTCTAACATTTTTTATTTTGATCGGTAGAAAAATGGGCGGAATAAATATGATTAAAACCATGATGAATACAGGTTTTGATTTACTTATGAATGTATGTCTTTATTTAATGGCAATTGCCGTATTGGCTGGAGCAATTTCAGGTCTATTCTCAGAATTCGGAGTAATAGCTCTTGTAAATAAGCTACTGTCAAAAATTATGAAACCTATTTACGACTTGCCGGGAGCATCCTCTTTAGGCATGTTAAACTGTTATCTTTCAGATAATCCGGCTATCTTAACATTAGCTCACGATGATAACTTTAGACGTTATTTCAAAAAATATCAAATGCCGGCTCTTACAAATCTTGGAACAGCATTCGGTATGGGACTTATCACTACAACTACAATGATGGGACTTAATGTCGAAGGTGCCGTTACAAGTGCTTTAATCGGTAACTTGGGAGCAGTTATAGGTAGTATCGTATCTGTTAGACTTATGATGCACGCTACTAAAAAAATGTACGGAACTACTGAATTTGTTGAAGTAAAATCAAGTGTTGAAATTCCGGAAAATTCAAGAGTAGTTAGAGAAGGAAGTGCCGGTTCAAGATTTATTCAAGCTATCCTTGATGGAGGAAAAGTTGGAGTTGATATGGGACTTTCAATTATTCCGGGAGTTGTAATAATCTGTACATTAGTTATTATACTTACAAATGGTCCGGGAGCTGAAGGGGTTTATACCGGAGCAGCTAACGAAGGTGTTGGTATTCTTCCTTGGATTGGGTCAAAGTTATCTTTCATACTTAGTCCATTATTCGGTTTCAGTTCTCCGGAAGCAATAGCAGTCCCAATAACTGCATTAGGCTCAACAGGAGCAGCAATCGGAACAGTTGCAAAAATGGCAGCAGTAGGAAAAGTTTCCGGAAACGACATTGCAGTATTTACAGCAATCTGCATGTGCTGGAGTGGATATATCTCAACTCACATCGCAATGATGGATGCACTTGGAACAAAAGAAGCAACAGGAAAAGCCTTAATCAGCCATACAATCGGTGGATTAGTTGCCGGAGTTGCAGCACATATTCTATATATGTTGTTCCATTTATTCTAAAAATTACAAATATTGGTAGCATTTAAAATGCTACCTTTTTTATGCCTAAATTTAAGTTTAACAAAACTATCCTTTATGATATAATAATTATGGGTTTATGCCTTATGATAAAGCTATAATTATTTCATCATAATAACCTAAATATAATTATCAAAATGGAATTATGATATAATAATCTTATGTTTGTATAAAATTTTTTAAGGGAGAGAGTTATGGATAAGGAAAAAATTTTGAAAGAGGAAAAAGATAAAGATAATAAAAAAATTTTTATAAGTAAAATATGGAATAAGTTAAAAAAATTTATACTTAAAAAATATGAACAACATTTAAAAAACTACATTAAAGAACTATCAATAAAGGTTGATTTATATTTTTTACTTATTATTTTAATCCTATCATCATTATCAATTTATATCCTTGATAATAATATTAAAAAAAATTTAATTATTTTAATAATTTATATATGTTTATTTATATACCTTTTTAGTATTAGAAACGATAGCAATTCTAAAAAAATTACTGAATTTGATATAATACTATTCCCAACAAATATTTTTTCAATCCTATTAATTTTCACATTTTTATTTATAGACTTAAACAAGAATAATCTTTCATTACAAGATATTCTTTTTGACATTTTATTAATTATATCTATTATATTAGATTTCATTTTATTAGTATACAGAATAAATTTATATAATAAATTAAATACTCCAATTAAATACGACATACAAGATAAATCACAAGAAAAAAATAAAGAAGTTTATACTTTATCGGAGATTCTTTATTCACCTAATCCCAACAACGAAGAAATTACTGATTATAGTGAATATTATTTAAACGATTCTAATTTGAAAAATATACAAATAATAGATAATGATAAAATTGATAGTGATTTATTTATAAGAACACAATTTGTTGATAACTTACACTATTCTATCACTAGTACATCAAACTATTCTGATAGCTTTTCGATTGGAGTTGTTGGAGAATGGGGAAGTGGAAAAAGTAGTATTATTTACCTAACAATTAAAGAATTAATTAAAGAAAACATAAATAACTATATTATAATTGGCGATTTTGATCCATGGGCTATTAAATCACAAGATGCTTTAATATTAGCAATGTATAATACAATAATGGATGCTTTAGGAGAAAATATTTCCTATTTTAAAAGAAAAAAAGTACAGAATGCTCTTATTAATATAACAACGAATATTCCATATATCGGTAAAGGAATTGGAAGCTTTTTTGAAAATAGAATTGATGATTACGCAGAATATAAAAAAATTAAAGCTGATTTAGAAGAAAAACTAGAAAAATTTGATAAAAGGTTAATTTTTATTATAGATAATTTAGATAGAATGAATTCTGATAATGTATTATTTTTACTTACTCTTATTGGAACATTATTTAAGCTGCCAAATATAACTTATATTGTCGCATATGATAAAAAGAGATTAAATAAAATATTTAGAACCGATAAGATTGATCCGCAGTACATCGAAAAAATTGTAACTAAAGAAATAATCATTCCTAAAATACCGAATTCATTAAAAGAAGCAAAATATACTCAATGCCTACAAAATTGTATAAATTTTAAATCATCTTACCAATTATCATTAATAACCGAAAAAAAAGATGATATTGAGGCTATTCACCAAGAAATTTTAAATGAAATTGCTTCTAAATTTAATAATATTAGAGAATTTATTAGATTTTTAAATTTTATAATATATGATATTAATGATACATTTCTAGATAGATGGGATTTTTTAATTATAAAAACTATAGAATTTTTAGACCATGGACTTTATAATAAATTATCTAAAAACAAAAGATTTATTACTAGGAATATAACTAAAAAAGATTTAGAAAAATATATGGACTACAGAGGACAATTTCCAGATAGAAATTTAAAATTAATTGAAGCATTTAAAGAAGAATATATAGAATTTTTTTACGAAATTAAAAAAAGTAATTTTTTTGATTTATTAAAATTTTTATCATTAAATTCAACAATTTTTTATAATTTAGACTTAACCGATCCAAAAGAATTATATCCAATTTGTGATCCTAATTCAGATGCTTTAAATTTTTCAATTTTTAATAGAGCCCGTTTTGATGATTATTTTTCTCATAGTATATATTCAAAAGAACTTAAGGAGATAACTAAATCATTTAAGATTGAAAATAATATAGAATTTTCTCATATTAAAGAATTCTTTGATACTAATAATAGATATTTAGAAATAAAATATCTTGACTCTTTAAACAAATTTTTAGTATTAATAACAAACAAAAAAGATAAAAATAAAAAATTAAAAATGAATTTATTTTATTATTTTATAGATAAAATATTATTTTATCAAAAAAAGGATTTTATTCTATATGTTATTGTTGTAGGTATTTTAGATTCTTTATTCGGTTTAAATAGAGAACTTCTTCGTGAAGAAGAAGAAATAACTGAACAAGATATGTATTATTGCTCTAATACTATAAAAAACTTCTTACAAGATATAAAATCTGAAGATTCTATAATAGCAAAAAAAATGATTGAGGCTTTAGAAAATGCTGTAGAAAATAAATATAATTTTATGATGAATGAAATATATACCAAAGCGTTAAAAATGGCTTTGGACGAATTAAAAAAGGAAAATATAAACAAATAAAGGAGTGAAATTCACTCCTTTATTTGTATCTTATTATTTAGTTTGCCCTATCTACCGTTTCTTCTTTTAGAAATATACATTCCTAGAAGTCCAACTGTCAATAGCAATGTAGAAGATCCTGCAATTGCAGTTTTAGGTATTTTAGATGATTTTTCTTTATGAACTTTAGCCTTTTGATTTTTATTTACATCATTAGGTTTTTGTTTGTTATTTTCTTTATTATTATTTTCTTTTTTATTTCCTTCCGGTTTAGTATCTTCAACAGTTGTTAAGTCCTTTCCGTTAGGATAAGAGCCGCTTGATCCGCTTTGAGTATCTTCTGTTTCATCAACTACATTTGATTCAATAATGACATCTTGAAGTTTTAATAATAATTTTCCTGCAGCTTCACTTTTTTGGCTGTTATCATTTATCTTATATTTTGCAGTAGATTCTGCTAATGTGATGTCAGCTGTGCCTACATCTTTTTTAGGTTTTAGTTTATAAACTAATTTTAAAGGTTTATCTTTTTCAAAAGCATTTTTTATATCTTCTGCATTTAAAGTCCAATTAACTTTAGGAGGATATGAAAATATAAAGCCTCCAGCTTTACTGAATGTAGCACTACCGTCTTTTTCAAGGATTTCAGCTTCATAATCCTTATGAAGTTTATCTTCTATGGAAATTTCTTTTAATACGTCTTTAAATTTATCAGCTAATTTACTGTCATTAGTATCTAAAAATTTTCCATTTTCAGACATATCTCTTAAATATTTTTCCAATTCCGCTTTTTTCTTATCACTTTTATCAGTAACATTTACAGAATAAAAACTTATTTTTTTATTTTTAGCTATTTTCGCTTCGCCTTGTGCTGATAAATTGTGATTATAGAATACATATTCTCTTTGGTAGAAAATAGTATCTAACGCAGTTTCAATCACTTTTACAGTTGCTTTATTAAGTATTTTTTCAACTTCTCCGGCATTTTCTTTTTCTATTTTGCTTCTCAAAGCAGCCATAATAGTCTTTTTAAACGGAAATTCCTTACTTACAACATTAATTCTTTGATAACTGTGATTATGGTATCCCTCTCCAACAGTCTTGGAGTAATCAAAGTTTGAAGAATCAAAATTATTGCTTTCAAATTCTTTTAGTTTTATATAGTCAAAAACGGAATCCAATCCAAAAAGTTTTAAATAATCAGCTAGACCAAGGTTATCTTTTATATTATCAAAATTATGAATTCCAAGTCTGTTCAACAATTTTATAAAAGCTTTAAAATCTTTAATCATATTAGCTTTTTTAAATGTTTTTTCAACATAAAATGGCCATGGAAAAAACGGACTTTCACCTACAACAGTATCCCCTTTGACTGTTGTAGTTCTAGCTTTTTCCTTGTCTTTTATATCATAACTGAAAGTCGCTTCTCCTTGAGACATAAGTACAATATGTTGACGCTTACCGTTATTTTTTTCTTTATCAAAAATATTTTCGGCTTTATGTATAGCCGCTTGCATACTTACACCATAGTTAGTATTTTTCTTAGCTTCTTCAAATGCTTTTTCTACCATTTGTTCAACATTTGAAGGTTTTAACTCAACTGAATCTTTAACTTGACGATAAAAACTGATTAAACGTACTGAATTAAGATTTTTGTGCATATCGTCTTCTAAAAGAGTCTTAACTATTTTTTTAATACTTTCTTTTGCACTTTTTTTAGATTCTTCTGTCATTTTTTTAGATGTATCCAAAAGAATAATAACATCTGCACCATTGTAAATTTGCTTTGGTTTAATTGTTGTTGTAACAGTTATTGACTTATCTTTTTCGACAACAGCTGATTTCATAATATCAAATAATTTTGTTTGTTCAACATCTCTTCTTTTTACACTTTTTCCATTATCCGATATTTCTTTGTCGGTTCCCTCTTTTTTTACTACAAGTTCCTTTTTTTCTTCTACTACCTTATTTTTATTTTCCGGCGGTTTATCTTCATTTGCCAGAGCTTGTTTAGGTAAAAAATTGATTACAAAACTAAACAGTAAAATAAAGACTAATAATTTTGATTTTTTCATAAATTGTAGCTCTACTCCTTAAAAAATTTTTTATATAAAAAATGAGCTTAAAAACAATTAAAGGTTTATTTCATAATAAATAATTAACTATAAACAAAAGCTCAAATTTTCTACACTTCCTATAATATAATAATGTATTCGTCTATCAATCTCAAGCGATACCTGTCATATATACCCTCTAATATGCAAAAAAATCACAAAAGTATACTTTTTTGTGATTTTTTTATATCAATTTATTCTTTTTAGCGATTTTTTTGATTTTATCGAGGTCGCTTTTGTCGTATTCTTGTCTTAAGTCTCTAAATATTTTAAAGTTTACCATTATGGTCTTTCCTTTGTTTTCAATTGAAAAGCTTCTTATTCTATCCCATCTGTATAGCTTTGCAACTAATTGCCATGGATGAACAATTCCTCTTTCACTTATTCCAGCACTTATAATGCTTGTAAAGAAAGACAGCCACCAAGATAGTGCTATTATATATCCAACCAAGTCATTTTTTAATCTATATCCTGCAAATAGCAAAAGACCTAATGCGACTGTTAGAGTTATGACTGTAAATTTTGTAAACTTTACTTTTATGATACAGGTTAGTCTCCGATAGATGTTAAAAAGACATAAAAGTAAAGGAATTAAAATTAATGGTAACATAGTTTCTCCTTAAAATTCCATTTTTATACTTCTTTTAAAAAGATTATCCAAAATTTCTTTTGGGTCTTTTTTATTATATATTATTTCATAGACTGCATTTGTTATTGGCAATTCAACATCGTATTTTTCGGATAAATCCATTAATGCCTTTGTTGTGAAATATCCCTCTGCAAGTTTTTCAAAACTTTCGCCCTTTACAAATTTTTCGCCAAATTTTCTATTATTACTAAATTCGGAAAAAACAGTAGCTTCATAATCTCCAAGATGACAAAGTCCGTATGCACAGCTTTTATCTCCACCCATTTTTTCAATAAGTCTTGCAATTTCTCTCGTTCCTCTTGACATCAAAGCTCCCTTTAATGAGCTTAAATTAAATCCGTCCAACATTCCCGCAGCGATACCTATTACATTTTTTGAAGCTGCCCCTATTTCATTTCCCAAAAGATTAGTTCCATAGTAAAATCTGATTAAATTACTTGAAAAAGAATCAACTAATTTTTTAACCAATTCCCTATCGTCCGAATCAATTACCATACAATTCGGAATTCCATTTGTAAAGTCTTGAACATGTCCCGGTCCAATCCAAGCACCACAAGAATAATTTTCTCCTAGAATATCCTTTACAATTTTTGTAGGTGTAAAACCTGTCTTTATTTCAATTCCTTTCATACAAAGGATAATAGGAATATTTTTCTCTCTAAAAAGTGCTTTATTTTCATTTAATAAATCCCTTAAGCCTTGTGTTCCAACTGAAATGATAATTAAATCTTTATCGAAAACATCATTTATATTTGTTGTTAAAGAAATTGACTTTGGAAGTTCAAGAAAATTATTTTTCCTATTCTCTAAAAAGTTTTTCATCTTTTCTGAAGTTTCTCTTCCGTATAAAGTAACTTCATTTCCTATTTTATCTAAATACCAAGCTATGAAACTTCCCCATCTTCCACAGCCTATAACAGCAATTTTCATAAAATCTCCTATTTTTCTTCTAACATATCTATTCTTTTTTGATGACGACCACCCTCGAAGTCCTCTTCAATAAAAGTTTTTACAATGTCTTTTGCTAGTTCAATTCCGGTAACTCTTGCCCCCAAGCAAAGAACATTTGCATTATTATGTTTTCTTGTCATTCTAGCTGAAAAACTTTCACTACAAAGACCTGCACGAATTCCTTTTACTTTATTACAAGCTATTGAAATCCCAATTCCTGTTCCACAAATTGCAATTCCTAAAGAATTTTTATTTTCTAAAACTTTTTTACAAACAGCTTGTCCAAAAAGTGGATAATCCACACTTTCAGTTCCATCTGTTCCTACATTTATAACTTCATATCCCATTTCTTCTAAAAATTTTACTAATTCATTTTTCATTTCAACTGCAGAGTGATCATTACCTATTATTATTTTCATACAACTCTCCTTACATACTATTTAATATAATTAATAATAATATATTTATGAATTATAGTCAAGTATTTAAGTAACTTATAAAGGGACTTAATAGTATTATTGTAAATTTTGGTAACTTTATAATTGACTTAAAGTTAGAATAGTAGTATAATTATATCAAGAATTAGCAAACTTAACCCAACTACTGTAAATACCGTCATATCTAGGTAATCAGGAGGAAATATGTACGATAGAGAGAAAATTATAGAAGATTTTAGCCCTTTGATTAAAGCGAGTATAAAAAAGTATTTTGCAAATTACATAAGTTATGAAGATGCATATCAAGACGGAGTTGTAAAAATTTTGGAGCTTTTGGAGAGCTATAAAGGTGGTGGAAAAGTTTCACTTGAATGTTATTTAAAATATCAATTAAAATTTTTTTATATGCAAAAATTTTTTAAAAGAAAAAAAGAAACTGAAAAGACATATACTAAAATATATCAGTCAAAAGATGACGAGACAATCGAAATTTTGGAGCTTATTATTGATGAAAATGCAGATATACAAAGAGATGTTGAAACAAATGAGTTGAATAAAAAGATAAGAGAAATTGTGTCCACTCTCCCCAAAAAGCAAAGAGAGGTTATAGAATGCAAATTTTATGAAAATTTAAAAAATAAAGAAATTGCTGAGAAAATGAAAATAAAAGAAGATACGGTTAAGGAGTATTATAAAATAGCAAAGAAAAAACTTAAAGTTAAGTTTGTAGAAAATGAGCTAGATATTAGAGAGTTGTAGTGTTTAGATACCAATGGGATGTATCGTAGATACATCAATTATTAAAAATCTAAATCATAAGCATAGAGCTTTATGAGATCTCTCCACTTCATTCACTTCGCTCATTCCGGTCGAGATGACGTATTGGGAGTATTTATCTGCAAAGCACTATGACGTGAGTCTTTTTGTTTAATATAAAATTTTTAAATACCATTTGAAGTTTATTTACTGTTAACGTCTAACTATTGGACAAAGTATATTCCCTTCTACGTCATTTCGAGCGTAGTCGAGAAATCTCATACTTTTGCTTTAGCAAAAGTAAATGTATCGAAGATACATCAAATACAGAAATTTCATTGTAAGGGAGCTTTAGAAGATCTTTCGACTTCGTTACACTTCGCTCAAGATGACGTGTTTGGGGGCTTTACTCTTCTTGGTGCTATGACGTGAAGTATTTTTTTGAAAATACTTTTTTATTAATTATTGAAGTCTATCTCCTTTTAACGTTAAGCTATAAAACAAAGTATTAACCCTTATACGTCATTTCGACCGAAACAGAACGTAATGAAATGAATCTAGCCCTAACTTTGCTTGTTTACAAGCAATAGTAGGTCTGACGCAAAGATTGTTCAAATCTTTGATTTGAGTACA
>OGZI01002210.1_pt1 | contig 16626 bp, 15 predicted proteins | sample 1576711 | NCBI WGS metagenome assembly OGZI01 (sample SAMEA3541482, study PRJEB24748) | human gut metagenome | biome: human gut; feature: human-associated habitat; material: faeces | place: China | collected 2012
TAACTCTTCTGTTGTATAGTATTGTGAATCTTCTGGGTGATTTGCATATCTTACATCTAATCTCATTTTATATTCTCCCTTACTTTGTAATATATTTTAACGCTTCAGCTAGAGCTACTATTGTCAATGATTGTCCATAAGCCATTGGAGCTATTATTATATTTTTATAGTGCTCTTTATTCATTCCTATTCCTGTTCCTCCTGAAACATTTAAAACTGTTCCATCTTCTGCAATATTTTCTAATATGAAATTCAATCCTTTCAATGCCACTTCCTCATATTTTTTATCTAAAACTCCACTTTGTATTCCTTTAAAAATTCCAGCTACAATACTTGCAGTTCCAGAAGTTTCTAAATAACTATCCTTATCATCTAATACAGTATGCCAACCTCCACTTACATCTTGAAGTTCTGTTAATTTTTCTACTTGAGCTCTATAAGTTGCTAACATAAACTCTTTTGTTCCTTTTTCTATATATTTTTCTGAACTCTCTATAAATTCCATAAGCCCTAAAGTAAACCAAGAGTTTCCTCTACACCAAAATATCTCTCCAAAGTTATTATTCTCTATGAATGTCCATCCATGATAAAATAATCCATTTTTCTTCTCATATAGATATTTTATATGAATCAGAACTTGATAGATACTTTCAGCTATCCATTCCTCTTTTTTATATTTTACTCCCATTTTATTTAGATACAATGCCATCATAAATAAAGTATCTATCCAAAGTTGTCCTTCATTTAATGTCAATCCATCTCTTCCATGAAGTGCACTTGTTACATGTTGAAACCCATTTTCTTTTGTCTTTGGTAAATCTTTCATTAACCACTCTGCCCACTCTAGACATAATTCTTCAAACTCTTTATCTTTATAAACATCACATAAATCTATTAAAGTTAATAATGGTGTTGTTGTATTTACATTTTTAGTAGGAAGCCCTCTCTCTATGTTTTTCTTAAACCAACTATAGAAAAACTCATTATTGTTCTCTAAAATATTTAATTTTTGTAGCTTATTTATTCCATATAACCCCACACCTTGTGGCCAGTCCCACTCATCTATTCCAAAGTCTCTCGCTATTACTCCCTTAGCTAAATCTTCTGAGTTTGCATTTTCAATATCTGCTATTTGAGGTGGTTGTAAATTTTTTAATTTCTCTAAAACTTTATTTAATTTTTCTATCAATACTTCTTTTTGCATAAAAAAACTCCTTCTATATAAATGCTATAATAATTTGTGGAAAAAATGTTATTATAAATAATACTCCTATTATCGCTACATAGTATGGGACTAATGTTTTTAAAACCTCTTCTACTTTTAATTTAGCTATTCCTGCCCCTACAAAAAGTCCAGTTCCAACTGGTGGTGTAATAGTACCTATACATAGATTATACACAAATATTACTCCAAAATGAACTGGATGCATTCCTATTTTCAAAGCTATTGGTAAAAATATTGGAGTAAATATAAGTATTGCTGGACCAATATCCATAAATGTTCCTATTATAAGTAGTAAAATATTTATTATTGTTATTATAACATACTTATTCTCTGACACACTCAAAATTCCTTCACTTATTGCTGCTGGCAATCCTGTAAATGCCATAGCAAAAGACATTATTGAAGAAGCAGCTATTAAAAACATTATTACTCCTGTCATATGAAAAGTCTCTACCATAATTCCATACATATCTTTTACTGTTACAGTCTTATAAAATACCATTGATAAAATTATACAATATACAACACACACTGCTGAAGCTTCAATAGCTGTAAAAATTCCTGTTACTATTCCTATTATTACTACTAAGATTAATACAACACTTGGTATTCCTTCAATTAATATTTGTATAACTTCTTCCTTATTTGGTTTAACACAAACTGGATATTTATTTTTTTTAGCAAATATCCAAGCTACAAACATTACTGCTAATCCCCACATTATTCCAGAAATATATCCTCCTATAAATAGTGCTGCTATTGAAGTTCCTCCACTTACTAGAGAATAAATAATAAATGCTGAACTTGGAGGTATTAACATCCCTGTAGGAGCAGAAGCTATATTTACTGCTGCTGAATATGACTTATCGTATCCATCTTTCTCTTCTAATGGAATAAGAGTTCCTCCTACTGCTGTTGAAGCTGCAATAGCTGAACCTGAAATTGCTCCAAATAACATATTTCCTATAATATTAGTATGAGCTAATGCTCCAGGAATTCTTCCACCAATAAGCTTAGCTAAATTAACTAATCTTATTGCCAATCCACCTCTATTCATTATTGTCCCTGACAAAATAAAGAAAGGTACTGCTATAAGAGAAAAACTATCTAAACTTGCTGCCATTTTTTGAGCTGCTGTAAAAACTGCTACATCTCCTGAAGTTATCAATAGAATTGTTGCTAATGAACTCAAAGCTATACTAATTGCTATTGGTATTCCTACAACAAATAAAGTTACAAAAATTATAGTTAAAACAATACTTGCTTCTAATATCATTTCTATTCTCCCCCTTTATATTTTAAATACATATCCTTTATATTTAAAATTGAATAAAGTATTATCATCACTCCAGAAACTGGTAGAGATAGATATACTAATCCCATTGGTATTCCTAGTGCTGGAGATATTTGATATAGAGCTATACTTACAGCATTAGCTCCTCCTTGAACCATAACAAAGAATGCAAATATTATAAATATGATATGAAACACCAGATCAACTATTGCTCCCTCTTTAATATTTAACTTATCTTTCATAAAAGTTATAGCTAAATGACTTCCTTTTCCAAAGGCATAAGCTATTCCTAACATAGATACCCAAATAATAGCAAATCTTAAAAACTCTTCTGAAAATGCACTTGGATTTTTTAAAATATATCTACTTAATATTTGATAAAGACACACTAATAGCATAGCTATAAATATAAAACAAGCTACTATTTCTAATAATTTATCTAATACTTTTCTCATTCTTTCCTCCTATTTTTTATCTCCCATTTCTCTAATCTCTTCATATACATTTTTTGTTGCTTCGTTTTGTTTAAACTCTTCATGCATAGGTAATGTTAAATTTCTAAATTCACTATTATTAGGTATATAATTAATTTTTACACCAAATTCATCTTGCATCTGTTGTTTAGCTTCTGCTACAGCTTCCTTCCACTTAGCTTTTTGGTAAATTGTTGATTCCTTTGCAGCTTCATATACTGCTTTTTTCTCTTCTTCTGTTAAGCTATCCAGTGTATTTTTACTCATAATTACAATATCTGGAACTCTAGTATGTTCATCATAAGAATAATATTGTACAACTTCTCCATGTCTTGCCGTTGTTATCGCAAATTCATTACTCTCTGCTCCATCTAGTATTCCCTGTTGTAGTGAAGTATATGTCTCACTGTTTGACATAGGTACTGGCGAACCACCCATAAGAGAAATCATTTTTATTGCAGTTTCACTTTGCATAACTCTTATCTTCATTCCTTTTAAATCTTCAGGCTTTGTTATAGGTCTACCTTTAGTATAAAAACTTCTTTGTCCTCCATCATAATAAGTTAATCCTACAAAGCCTAAATGCTCTGTTGAATTATAAAATTTATCCATTATCTCTTTATTATCCATCACTCTATAAAAATGTTCTTCATTATCAAAAAGATATGGTAACCCAAAAATTGAATAAAGTCCCGCAAAACTTTCTAATGCTGACCCTGCTACCTTAGTAAAATCTATAACTCCAGTTTGTACCATCTCTATAAATTCTCTCTCTGTTCCAAGCTGTCCATCTGGATAGTATTCCACAATTAACTTTCCATTTGTTTTTTCCTCTAGTAATCTTCCGAACTCTGCCATAGATTGTTTTACTACATCACTATTACTTCCATAAGCAAATTTTAAAACTTTTTTATCAGAACTGTGTCCCTTTGCTATAAAAAAACCTGATACTAAAACTCCTATCAATATTAAACTAAATATTTTTTTCATATTCCCCTCCACTATTAATCTAAATGAAACATTTCTTTTAATTCTATTGTAACTGGACTATTATCTGAATTAGTTTCCATAATATCTGCCATATACTTCCACCATTTTTTACATATTTCTGTTTCTCCAGTTTTAGCCCACAACTCTTCATTTTCTACTTCGATATAACCAAATAATATGTTAGTTTCTTCATCTAGAAAAATAGAATAATTTTTCCCACCATATTCTTTAATCATCCTCTTCATCTCTTCCCAAAGTTTATCATGTCTTTTTTTATATTCCACTTTTTTTCCTTCAAACAATCTCATTTTAAAAGTTTTTCTTATCATTGTGTACTCCTTTCAATCGATTTTATTATTTTCTTAACAATATAATAATATTTTATTCAATATAAAAAAAGAACGTTATTTGCAAAATAATACGTTCTTTTTTAACAATTTATTTATTTTCTATATTATTCTTACGATAATTAGCTGGAGAAAATCCATAAATCTCTCTAAACTTTTTATGAAAATAACTATTATTTTCATATCCTATATTATTTACAATATCAGCAACTGATAAGTCTGTTTCTTTTAATAATCTCTCTGCCATCTTAAACCTTTTCTCTTGAAGTAACTCTTTAAAAGTTTGTCCAAACTTACTTTTTATAAATCTACTAATTTGAAAAATAGAACTATTTAACTGTTGAGAAATTTCAGAGAGGGTGGCAGTTCTATATGTTGTTTCTATATAATTTTCTATTATTTTTACCATTATCTCTTCATAATTTACTTTTGAATTTTTCTCTAATGCAAAAGTATAGTGAGAAAGATACATAAATAGAAGTCCCATCAACTTTTTATTGATATTCCTTTCATCTAAAGATTTATTACTAACTATAGAATAAATCAGATTTTCTAATATATTTTCAATAGGAACTATTCCTTCTGTTTTAAAGAGTAAAAATTGCCCTTTAGTACTATCATCTCTCAAAGTATCTACTATAAAATTACTTATATAATTTTCCTCTTCTAACATTGAAAGAGCTTCATCAAAAAAATTAGGCTTGATAATAAAATTTATTGCAATATCATTTTTTCCACAAGCTTTTATTCCATGAGAAGCATGACAGTTAAGAAATAATAAATCTCCCTTTATTAAAGTTAATTCTTCTCCATTTATAATATTGGTTATACTTCCTTTTAATATATAAATAGCCTCTACATAATCATGCTTATGCTCTGCAAAATCAATAAATCTAGTGTGTGTTCTTACTGATATTAAATTCCCAAACTTTAAAAGTTTATCAGCTTCTACTGTAACAAACTCTTTCTTATTGGTATAAATATCCTTTTTTAAAGTTTTTTTCCCAGCTAATATTTCTTTCTCTTCATCTGTTATTTTTTCTAAAAACTTCAAAATTTCACTATTCATTGACTTTTCTCCTTTCTTTAAACTTTCTATTATTATACCAAATCTACATCCTTTAAACAACTTTTTACTGCAAAAAAAGACACATTTTCTATTAATTAAAGTCCTTATCTTAAAAAATTCATTGTAGTAAAATTTATTTAAGTTATTATAAGGAGGACAATATGAATCAAAATAGATATTTTTTAGCTATTGATATTGGTGCTTCTAGTGGAAGACACATTCTCGGATATATCAAAGATAAAAAATTACAACTAGAAGAAATATATAGATTTAAAAACGGTGTTTATAATAACAATAATCAACTTTGTTGGAATTTAGATTCTCTTTTCAAAGAAATATTAAATGGTTTAAAAAAATGTAAAGAGATTGGTAAAATACCTTTAACATTAGCAATAGATACTTGGGGAGTTGATTTTGTTTTATTGGATAATGAAGATAAAATTTTAGGAGATACAATTAGTTATAGAGATAGTAGAACTTCTGGTATTCCAGAAGAGATATTTAAACTTATCTCTAAAGAAGAAATCTATAAAAGAACAGGAATACAAAATTTAGTATTTAACACTATAAATCAACTTTATTCTATTAAAAAAACATCTAATCTTTTTGAAAAAGCAAATACCTTTTTAATGATTCCAGATTATTTCAACTTCTTACTTACTGGAAAAAAGGTAAATGAATATACCAATGCTTCTACTACTCAACTTCTTAATCTAGAAACTTCTTATTGGGATTTTGAGCTATTAGAAAAATTAGGTATACCTAAAAATATTTTTCAGCCAATAGTTGAAGCTGGAACATCTCTTGGATTTTTAAAAGATGAGATTGTAAAAGAAATTGGATTTGACTTAGAGGTAATCACTGCACCTTCACATGATACTGCTTCAGCAGTATTAGCTGTTCCTAGCTCTGAAGATAACTTCTTGTATCTAAGCTCTGGTACTTGGTCTTTATTAGGAACAGAAAGTAAAGACTATAACTCTTCACTTGAGAGTTTAGAAGCTAACTTTACTAATGAGGGTGGATACAGTAAAAATTATCGTTACCTTAAAAATATTATGGGGCTTTGGATAATGCAGAATATTAAAAAAGAACTTGAAGATAAATATACTTTCCCAAAATTGAGTGAGATGGCTAAAAATTTTCAAGGAAAAAAATATCTTATAGATGTCAATGATAATAATTTTCTTGCTCCAAACTCTATGATTGAAGCTATTAAAAATTATTGTCAAAATAAATTTAATTATAATCCAGAGAGTATTGAAGAGGTTGTAAGTATTGTTTACAATAGTTTAGCTAAAAGTTATACTCAAACTATTCAAGAGATAGAAAAACTTACTTCTCAAAAATTCTCCTCGCTATATATTATAGGTGGAGGGTGCCAAGATAACTATCTTAACTATTTGACAGCTCAAGAAAGCGGTTTAGAAGTTTTTGCTGGTCCTATTGAAGCAACAGCTATTGGTAACTTAGGATGCCAGATGTTAAACAAAAAATATTTTAATTCTGTTAAAGAGTTTAGAAACTTTATTTTTAATTCATTTGATATAAAGAAATTTTAGGAGGATATAAGATGACTAGATATGAAGAAGCAAAAAAAATTTACTCAAGACTTGGAGTAGATACAGATAAAGCTATTGAAACTTTAAAAAATATCCCTATCTCAATCCACTGTTGGCAAGGAGATGATGTAACAGGATTTGATGTAAGAGGAAGTTTAAGTGGAGGAATACAAACAACTGGTAACTATCTTGGAAAAGCTAGAACTCCAGAAGAGTTAATGAATGATATTGACAAAGCTTTCTCTCTTATCCCTGGTAAGCACAAACTAAATCTTCATGCTAACTACGCTATTTTTGAAGAGGGAGAATTTGTTGATAGAGATAAATTAGAACCTAAACATTTTAAAAAATGGGTAGAGTTTGCTAAAGAAAGAAGTTTAGGATTAGATTTCAATCCTACATTTTTCTCTCATCCTAAAGCTAGTGAATTTACTCTTTCAAGTCCAGATGAAGAGATTCGTAAGTTCTGGGTAAACCACGCTATTGCTTGTATTAGAATATCTGAATACTTTGCAACTGAATTAAATCAACCATGTGTTATGAATATATGGATTCCAGATGGATATAAAGATATTCCAGCTGATAGAATATCTCCTAGAACTAGATTTAAAAAATCTTTAGATGAGATTTTAGATATTGACTATGATAAAGAAAAAGTTTTAGTTTGTCTTGAGTCTAAAGTTTTTGGAATTGGATTGGAAAGTTACACAGTTGGTTCTGGAGAGTTTTGTTTAAGTTATGCTGCTTCAAAGGGAATTATGCCACTTATGGACAATGGACACTACCACCCTACTGAAGTAGTATCAGACAAAATTTCAGCTATGTTACTTTTTAATAAGAACTTGGCTCTTCATATTACTAGACCAGTGAGATGGGATTCTGACCATGTGATACTTTTTGATGATGAAACTAGAGAGATTTGTAAAGAGATTACTCGTTGTGATGATATCTCAAGAATAAAAATTGCCACTGACTATTTTGATGCTAGTATTAATAGAGTAGCTGCTTGGGTAATCGGAATAAGAAACTTACAAAAAGCTCTACTATTTGGATTGCTTCAACCTAATAAATTATTGGCAGATTTACAATTAAAAGGAAATCTTACTGAACTTATGATGTTACAAGAAGAAATAAAAACTTATCCACTTGGAGATATTTGGCAAGAATTCTGCAAACAAAATAACGTTCCAGAAACTGAAGAATGGTTCAACGAGATAAAAGAATATGAAAAAAATATTCAAAGTAAAAGAGTGTAAATATAAAGGAGAGATTTAAAATGGACTATAATATTAAGTTTGTTAAAGATTTTATTCAACTAGCCGCTAATGGATATGAGCAAAACTGGCATGAACGTAATGGTGGAAATCTTAGTTATAGATTAAAAGAGGAAGAAGTAGAAGATATCACCCAATACTGTAACTTCAATTCTGATTATCAATCTATTGGGACATCTGTTCCTAAATTAGCTGGAGAGTACTTCATGGTTACTGGTTCTGGTAAGTTTTTCAAAAATGTAGTACTTGATCCAGAAGATAATACTTGTATCATTCAAATAGATGATAAAGGAGAAAATTACCATATCCTTTGGGGATTAAAAAATGGAGGTAGACCTACAAGTGAATTACCTACTCATCTTATGAATCACGAGATAAAAAAAATAACAACTGATAATAAACATAGAGTTATCTACCATTGTCATCCTACAAATATTATTGCTTTAACATTTGTATTACCTTTAGATTATAAAATATTTACTCGTGAACTTTGGGAAATGGCAACTGAATGTCCTGTAGTTTTCCCTAGCGGAGTAGGAATAGTTGATTGGATGGTACCTGGTGGAAGAGATATTGCTGTGGCTACTTCGAAGCTTATGGACAAATTTGATGCTGTTATTTGGGCACATCATGGATTATTCTGTTCAGGAGAAGATTTTAATATAGCTTTTGGACTAGCACATACTATTGAAAAATCTGCTGAAATTTTAGTAAAAGTTCTTTCTATGGGAGGAAATAAATTACAAACTATTACTCCACAAAATTTTAGAGATTTAGCTGTGGATTTCAAAGTTTCTCTTCCAGAAGAATTCCTATTTGAAAAATAATTAAACCCATACCTTTCTTAAATTTATATAAAAAAAGAAGTAATGGAACAACTCTACTACTTCTTTTTATTATATTTACTTTAAGTTTCTTATGGCCTTCTCTATTTTTTCCATTGCTTCCTCTACCATATATCTAGGACAAGCAACATTCATTCTAAAAAATCCCTTTCCATTCTCTCCAAATGTAGCTCCATCATTCATAGCTACTTTAGCTTCATTGATTAGGAAATCTTGTATCTTATCTTGAGGAATACCCACACCATTAAAGTCTAACCACATAAGGTAAGTTCCTTCTGGCTTAGATGTTTTTATCATAGGTAGTTTTTCATTTATAAACTCTATAACATATTGCATATTCCCATCTATATGTTCAATAAGTTGCTCTAACCAATTTTCACACTTTTCATAAGCTGCTTCAAAAGCTACTAAACTAAATGGATTATTTCTTTTTACATCCATTTTACCTAAAATATCATCAAACTCTTTTCTTTCTTCTGCTCTCGGGAAAGTTGCAAAAGAAGCTTGAAGTCCTGCTAAGTTAAATGATTTTGTTGGAGAAAATAGTGTTATAGTTATATTCTCTATCTCCTTACTTAATGAAGCCATAGGAATATGTTTATGCCCAGGCATAATTAAATCTCTCCAAATCTCGTCAGCAAGTATTCTTACATTGTATTTTCTACAAAGCTCTCCCATTTTTTCTAACTCATCTTTTTTCCATACTCTTCCAACAGGGTTGTGTGGATTACATAGAATAAATAGAGTTACATCTTCACAAGAAAGTTTTTTCTCTAAATCTTCAAAGTCTACTGTATAGTATCCATTTTCATCTTTTACAAGATTATTCTCTACTAAAGTTCTTCCATTATCCTTTACTGATGAAGCAAATGGTGGATATACAGGAGATTGTATTAATATTTTATCAGTTTCCTTTGTCAACATTTTTACAAGTATAGACATACTTGGCACAACACCTGGACTATGAATTAATGTAGCTGGAGATACTTCATAACCAAATCTTTTCTTTAGCCAATTTGCTGCACTCTCATAATATGAATCTGGTCTATATACATATCCAAATATCTCTTGTTCTAATTTATTTCTCATAGCTTCAAGTATCTCTGGAGCTGTTTTTATATCCATATCAGCTACCCACATTGGAGTTAAGTCATTTCTTCCAAATTTCATTCCCATTTCTGCCCATTTAGCTGAATGGTTTTCACTTCTATCTATTCTTTCATTAAAGTTATACTTCATTTCTCCTCCTAAAACTATCTAATCTTTTACTATAAATATAGCAACTTCTATGCCATTAGTATAATTTTAACTTTATATTAAAATTATACATTTTTTTCTCTTCTAAAGCTAATAATTTTTCTCAATAGGGTAATTAGGTTTTTTACTCTCCTATTAATTCTTTTTCATATTTGCCTTTAAATCTCCTATAACTTTTCTTACAACTAGTAGTCCAACTATAAAAGTACAGATATCAGCAAACGGTTGACAATATTGTAATCCTCTTATTCCAAAAATATTTGGTAAAATAAATAGTGCTGGAATTAAAAATATTCCCTGTCTTCCCATTGCTACAAGAGTAGCCCAAAATCCATATCCAATAGATTGAGTAAGCATATTAGCCATAACAATAGAAGCCTGAATTGGTAAAGTCAAACATTGGTAACGAAGAGCAACTGTTCCTATCTCTATTACTTCTAAATCCTCTTTTCTAAAAAGAGCAATTATCTCTGGAGCAAATATAAAGCATATTATTCCTAATATACTTAATAATACAACCCCCATCTTTAGGCAAAAATGATAAGCTTCTAATACTCTATCATATTTTTTAGCTCCATAGTTAAATCCACAAACAGGCTGGAATCCTTGTCCAAATCCTAAAAGAGATGAATTTATAAACATCATTATTCTCACTGTAATTGACATTGCTGCTATTGCTGCATCTCCAAATGGACTAGCACAAACATTCAGTGCTACTGCTGCCATACTTGCCAACCCTTGACGTGATAATGTTGGAAGTCCAGCTTTTAAAATCTCTTTATATACCCACAATTTAAAAGTAAATTTACTCAACTTTATAGTAACATTCTTTTTATTTCTTTGACTCATAAATAGCAAAATACTAAAACTTACAAATTGACTAAAAATTGTAGCAATAGCCGCCCCAGATATTCCCATATTAAATTTAAATATAAGGATTGGATCAAGTATCATATTCAGTATTCCACCTGTTGCAAGTCCTAACATAGAGTAAAAAGCATTTCCTTGAGACCTATGCAAATTATTAAGAACAAAGGCACAACACATATATGGAGTAGCTATCAATATATATTTTGCATAATCCTTAGCATAGGGAGCTATTGTTGGAGTAGCTCCTAACATATTTACAAATTCATCTAAGAATAGTAATCCTAAAATGGCAAGTATTGCTCCTAAAGTCATAGCTGTAAAAAAAGCTGTAGCTGCTGCCCTATGTGCACCATCACTATCTTGTCTTCCCAAACTTCTAGAAACATAATTTCCACTTCCCATCCCTAATGTAAAACCTATAGCTTGAATCATTGCCATAAGTGAAAAATTTATTCCTACTGCTGCTGAAGCTGATGTTCCTATTTGACTTACAAAAAAAGTATCTGCCATATTATAGATAGATGTTACTAACATCGTTATAATTGTAGGAATTGCTAGTCTTGGAATTAATCTGGAAATCTTAGTTTCCGTCATACGAATATACATCTCATTATTAGCCATCTTCTTTTGCCCCCCTCAATTTTATTATATTATATCATGATTTTTATTTTCCAAAAATAGAAGTTAATAATAAAAGAGAGAATCTATAAAAAATTCTCTCTTTTTAATTTTTATTCTTCTATTTTTTTTAATAAAGGATACAACTTTTTAAATTTTTGATATTTTTTTTCATAGAAATCTATATTTCTAGAATTTGGATATTTTGTATCGATAACCTGAATCAACTTTTCACAAGCTTCATCTACAGAACTAAAATATCCATCTCCTACAGCTGCTAAAATTGCTGCTCCAAAAGCAGGTCCTTCAGTTGAATTAATAGTCTCTACTTTTAAATTAAAAATATCTGCTATCATTTGTTTCCAAAAATTACTTTTCGCTCCACCACCACTAACTCTTGCCACATCTGTATAAACACCTGCAGCTTTAATTAATTCTAAAGAGTCTTTTAATCCAAAAGTTATCCCTTCAAGTACACTTCTTGTCATATCAGCTCTTTCATATTGAATATTTAATCCAACAAATGCTCCTCTTGCATCAGGGTCATTATGTGGAGTTCTCTCTCCAGTTAGATATGGTAAAAATAAAAGTTTTTCATCATATTTACTTTTTCCTGCTTCTTCTTCTACAAATTGTGTATAATCTTTAGATTTATTTATTCCTTCTATCCACCATTTTAAAGCTCCAGCTGCAGATAACATAACCCCCATTTGATGGTATCCTCCATTAGCATGGCAAAAAGAATGTAATCTTGCTTCATTATCAACCTTATAAGAAGAACTATTTGCAAAAACAACTCCTGATGTTCCTAAAGCTACTGATAATACTCCATCTTTTACAACTCCTACTCCTACAGCTCCTGTAGCTTGATCTCCTCCACCAGCTATTATTTTTACATTTTTATTGAATCCATATTTTTCTGCTATCTCTTTTTTTATTGTACCTATACACTCATATGATTCAAATAACTTAGGTAGTTGTGCCTCAGTAATATTTAAAGTTTCTAATAATTCTTGACACCATTTTCTATTTTTTACATCTAGTAATAATGTTCCTGAAGCATCTGAAACATCTGTAGAATAAACTCCACTAAGTTTAAAAGCTAAATAATCCTTTGGCAACATAATTTTATTAATCTTTTTAAAATTTTCTGGTTCATTATTTTTTAACCATAAAATTTTAGGAGCAGTAAATCCTGTTATAGCTATATTCCCTGTTAACTCTATTAATTTTAATCCAAATTTCTCATTTAAATTTTTACATTCTTCCACAGTTCTTTGATCGCACCATAATAAAGCTGGTCTAATAACTTTATCTTCAATATCTAAAAAAACTGACCCATGCATTTGTCCACTAAAGCTTATTGCTTTTACTGCTGAAAGTTCCTCTTTTGTGAATTCAGAAAAAGCTTCAAATGTTTTTTCTATCCAATCATCTGGATTTTGTTCTATCCAATTTTCTTTAGGGAATAAAAGTGGATATTCTTTAGAAACTGTCCTTATAACTTTTCCTTCTGAACTCATCAATAATAATTTTACTGCTGATGTTCCTAAATCAATTCCTATATACATAAACTTACCTCATTGATTATTCATAAATGTATCTGTTTAAAATATTTTCTAACATCTCTTGTCTTCCAGAAGAATTTTTCTTAACTCCATTTGTTAAAGCATATTTTGAAAGCTCTTCAAATCCAACTTCTCCATTAACAATTTGTTTTCCTATACCAGTTGTATATGAACTATATCTTTCAGCTTTAATTTTCTCAAAAGTTCCATCTTCAATTAATTTCGCTGCAACTTTTAATCCTTTAGCAAAAGTATCCATTCCTGAAATATACGCATAGAATAAATCTTTTGCTTCAAAAGAACCTCTTCTTACTTTAGCATCAAAATTTAATCCTCCTTCTTTAAATCCACCAGCTAAAAGTGTTTCATACATAGCTAAAACTGCATCATATACATTTGTTGGAAATTGGTCTGTATCCCATCCTAATAACATATCTCCTTGATTGGCATCTATACTTCCAAACACACCATTAATTCTTGCTGTACATAACTCATGTTGGAAAGTATGTCCAGCTAATGTAGCATGATTTGCTTCTATATTCATTTTAAAATATTTATCTAAATTATATTTTCTTAAGAATCCAAGTACTGTTGTAGTATCAAAATCATATTGATGTTTTGTTGGCTCTTTTGGTTTTGGCTCTATGAAAAATTGTCCTTCAAATCCTATTTTTTTAGCATAATCTACTGCCATTTGTAAAAATCTTGCAAGGTTATCTAATTCTAATCCCATATCAGTATTTAATAGAGTTTCATATCCTTCTCTTCCACCCCAAAATACATAACCTGTTCCATTTAATCTTTTAGTAATTTCTAAAGCTTTTTTAGTTTGAGCTGCTGCATAAGCAAATACATCTGCATTACAACTTGTTGCAGCTCCATGCATAAATCTTGGATGACTGAACATATTTGATGTTCCCCAAAGTAATTTAATTCCTGTTCTTTTCATTTCTTCTTCTATTAAATCAACTATTTCATCTAAATTTCTATGATATTCTTCTAATGTTTCAGCTTCTGGTGCTATATCTTTATCATGAAAACAGAAATATTCAAGTCCTAATTTTTCCATAAATTCAAAACCAGCTTTTACTCTAGCTTTTGCTTTTTCCATTGGAGTATACTCATTCCACTCTCTATCCATAGTTGCATTTCCAAATGGATCTGTTCCCTCTCCTGTTAATGTATGCCAATATGACATTGCAAATTTAAGGTGATCTTTCATCTTTTTTCCTAATATTACTTCTTCAGGATTATAATGAGCAAATGCTAATAAATTATTTGTTTTTGTACCTTCATATTTTACTTTATCAATTCCTTTAAAAAATTCCATATAAACCCTCCATTTAAAAATGTTTTTAAAATCATTTTAATTTATTTGATATAATTATATAATCTTATTTGTTAATTGTCAATATTTTTTTAAAATAATTCCTTTCATTTGATTTTATTACATATTAATTTTATTTTTTCTTTATAAATCATTTTAATAGTTTAAAAAAATTGACTTTTTTAAAAAAAAGTTATATGATTAAATAGTAATTTATAAAATGATATAAAACATGGAGGTGAACACATGTATCAAATAGAGCAGAAAAAAAAGAATGATTCAGATTTTTTAAACTTTATATATAAAAATAAAAATTTTACAATCTCACAAGTTAGTAAAGCATTAAAATTAACTTATCCTACTTCAAAAAGATTAGTAGATGATTTTTTAAAGAAAAAAATAATTTTACAATCAGATGAAATTACCCATACTTCTGGTCGTTCTTCTGTATCTTTCTTTTTAAATACAGAAAGTCTTTATTCTATTGGAATACAAATCGAATTAAAAAAAATTAGTTTTATTCTAATCGATTTACTTGGTAAGATAAAAAAAGAAAAAACTATTTTAAATTTAGAATTTAATAATAAATCTTTTACCGAAATCTTAAATTCTCTTTTTAACGAATTTTATTTAGAGATTGAGGAAGAAATAAGTCAAAAAATTCTAGGAATAGGTATTTCTTTTCCTGGTATAGTCGATAATAAAGAATTAAAAATTCTTGATGGAATAAATCTTAATTTAAATGATATAATATTAAATGATATATTTAGAAAATATAATAAAGAAATTTACTTAGAAAATGATGCTAACGCTTGTGTTTATAGTGAAAAAATACTTGGAAAAGCTCAAGAATATAAAAATTTTGTAGTTATTTCTATAGGAAGTGGAATAGGAGCTGGTGTATATATTAATTCTAATTTACATCATGGAAATAATAATATTTGTGGTGAGTTTGGTCATATTTCCATTGACTTTTCTGGAAAGAAATGTAATTGTGGAAACAAGGGATGTTGGGAGTTATATGTTTCTGAAACTGCAATAGAAGAAGAGTTCAAAAATTCTAATGTAAAAGAATTAGATTCCATTTTTGATAAAAATATAAATAAAGACTTTATTGAACGATATACTAATTTTTTTAGTCTTGGATTAAGTAATATTCTTTTAACCTTTGATATTAACAATATAATAATTAGTGGTAATCTAGCTAAATATATTGAGAGATATCAACAAGATATATTAAAAAATATTCAAAAAAATATTTTCTTTAAAAATTATCCTCTCAATATTTTATGTTCTAATTTAAATGAACGTTCAAGTATACTTGGTGCTGCTTTGATTCCCATTTCTAATTACTTCAATTTAGTTAATCTTGATTAATTAAAGAAATATTTAAAAAGAAGAAGTTTAAAATGAAATCTGTAAATAATTTTTTATTTATTAATAATAAAATTAAACTTCTTCTTTTATTTATACTATAAATATAAATTAATTTAATTTATATTGTTGAGTTATAAAATGATATACTGCTCCTATTTTTCCTGAATCATTTAAAAATTTACATCTTTCTATTTTAGGAAATTTTAAGGGATATATTTGTTCTTTTATTTTATAAACCTTTTTTTCAATTTTTTCAATAAATTCATATCTTTTAGTTATTTCTCCTCCTATTAAAATTTTTTCTGGATTAAAAATTATTGCTAAGTTATAAATAGAATGAGAAATTGTATTATAAAATTCTTCTATTACTTTTTTAGCTATTTCATCACCTGTTTCTGCCAATTTAAAAATTTTTTCGCCACTTAAGTTTTTCCAATCTAATTTTTTTCTTTAGCATAAGTTTGAATTAATCCTCCCTCCTTATTTGTCAATTTTTTTATCAAGATAAACTCAATGTTTACAGCACTTAA
>OGZI01002212.1_pt1 | contig 16578 bp, 14 predicted proteins | sample 1576711 | NCBI WGS metagenome assembly OGZI01 (sample SAMEA3541482, study PRJEB24748) | human gut metagenome | biome: human gut; feature: human-associated habitat; material: faeces | place: China | collected 2012
GAGCATCAAGGATTATTTCAGAAAATAGTCTGACATGAGAACGCCCTCCTCGGAGTAATATCCGGGGAGGGCGTTCTTTTTACATAAACTTGTATTATTTTGTAAACATTTAGTTGACAAATGAATTTTTGGAGATATAATAAGAGCAAAAGAATATGTTCTTTTGCAGATTTGTGTAATATACCTTTTATAAAGGAATGTTACACAGGAAGTTGGGTGCGAGTCCCACACAGGAACGCTGCTGTAACGATGGAGTGTCCTCTTCTTTAGATTTTTCATTAAAAGGAAAGATCGGTCACTGAATCTTTTGATTTGGGAAGGCTGAAGATGACATGATGAGGTCGAAGTCAGAATACGTCTGCAATAAGAAAAGCAACATCTGTTCGGACTCAGGGGATGTTGTTAAATCCTTCTCTAGTGCCAGAAGAATTGGCAATGAGAGGGAATCTTTGTGTTGTTAAAAAGCCACAGGACACTTGAGTCCTGTGGCTTTTATTTATTTTAAGGAGGAAGTCCATTATGATGAAAAAAATTTTGACCTGCCTGTTGTGTGCGGCGCTTTGCTTGAGCATGGCTGCCTGCCAGAGCAACAGCGAAACTCCTGCACAGGAAGAAACAGCTAAGGTAGAGCAGAAAGAGGAAGCACAGGAGGCACCAGAAGCTACAGAACAGGCAGAAGAAAGCTCATCTTCAGAAACCAGTACGCAGTATCCGCTGACCATCAGCACCTACAACTACGCAAAAGAACCAGTAGAATATACGTTTGAAAAAGCACCGGAACGGGTTTGGGCACAAAATCAGAACAATATCGAAACCATGCTGGCGCTGGGTCTTGCCGATAAAATTGTTGGTGCATGTGGTTTGGATGGTGAGATCAGAGAAGACCTGAAAGAGGAATTTGCAAAGATCAATTACTATGAAAGCATGCCGAGCAAGGAAGAAATTTTGGCTCTGGAACCGGATTTTATTACTGGATGGTATGGTACCTTTTCCGATAAGCGACTTGGAGATGTCAATTTCTGGCATGAACGTAAAGTAGGCACTTATATGTCGCTCAACAGTGCCTGCCGTGGACCTGCTGCAGAAAATCCACAGACCATCAACGAAGAGTGCGAAGACATTTTGACTCTTGGTAAAATCTTCGATGTGGAAGACCGGGCAAAAGAAATTGTAGATGAAATTCAGAGTGAAGTAGAAAAAATCAACAAGCATCTAGAATCTCAGCCAAGATTGACTGCGGCAGTTCTAGAAGATGAAGGCGGAAGTTATCGTGTTTATGGAGAAGATACTCTGGGTGGCAATGTTGCCGTTAATGGTGGTGCTGAGCTCGCTGTGGGTAAACATGGCGAAAACGGCAATATCAGTGCTGAGGATTTGATTGCAGTCAATCCGGACGCTATCTTCATGGTATGGTATGACGGTTACAGCGTGGGAGATGTGGACTATGCCGGAGAACATGTTGTGAAACTGATTACAGAAGATCCGAAATTTGCTTCGCTGGATGCGGTCAAAAATGGACGGGTTTACCCAATCAATCTTTCGGGTATCTATTGCAGCGGTATGAGAACACTCGACGGTATTCTTGATGTTTCCAAAAACCTGTATCCTGAACTTTATCAGGATTAAAAACAGGGATAGGCTGGAATATAAAAGAGAAGAAAAATGAAAAAACATACGATAAAAAATGGTATTTTCCATGGCAAACCGGTCTGCTGGACGGCGGTTATCCTGTTGGCGGCGGCTCTTGTTTTGTCATTACTGTGGGCGGTAACGATCGGCTCAGTGGATCTTGCGATGGGGGATGTTTACCGGGTAATCTTATTTAAACTATTTGGGATCGGTGATGCACAGCTTTACGGTTCGGGCAGTATGAGTGATATTGTGTGGTATGTTCGTTTACCGCGGTTGATACTTGCAATCGCGATTGGGGCTTCGCTTTCGATTGCAGGTGTGGTGATGCAGGCTATTGTAAAAAATCCGCTGGCAGATCCTTATGTGCTGGGCATATCGTCCGGAGCCTCACTGGGAGCAACCATCGCTATCATTTTGGGAATAGGGACTGCGTTCGGCAGCGGATATGTCGGAATTATGGCGTTTATAGGGGCTTTTCTGGTTTCCATTGGAGTGATTGTGCTGGCGAATATGGGTGGAAAAGCCACTTCAGTTAAGCTGATCCTTGCTGGAACAGCTCTTTCTTCCGTCTGCGGCGCAGCATCCAATTTTCTGCTTTATGTCAAAAACAACAGCTCCGGTGCGATGGAAGCCGTGATGCGCTGGACAATGGGCAGTCTTGCTTCAGCAAACTGGGAAACGAACACGCTGCTGTGTATTACAACTGCTGTAGGTGTCCTGTTTTTCCTAACTCAGTACCGTACGCTCAACCTGATGCTGTTGGGGGATGAATCTGCTATCACGCTGGGAACCGATCTTCACCACTGGCGAGTTTTATATCTGGTAGTTGCTTCTTTCATGGTGGGATTTGCCGTTTATGCTGCCGGTGTTATCGGCTTTGTAGGACTTGTGATTCCGCACATTGTTCGAATCCTGTTTGGCACCGATCACAAAAAGCTTGTGCCTCTGTGCACTTTACTGGGGGCGTTGTTTCTGCTGTGGGCAGATGTTCTGTGCCGAACCTTGCTGGAACGAACAGAACTTCCAATCGGTATTTTGACCTCAATAATCGGTGCCCCGGTCTTTATCTGGCTGATGGTGCGAAAAAAATACGGGTTCGGAGGGAAAGAGTCATGAAAATCACGACACAGCAGCTGCATGCGGTACTGGGAAATACTGAAATCCTTCGGGGAATTGACTTTGAGGCAAACAAAGGGGAATTTGTCGGTATCATCGGACCCAATGGCAGCGGAAAAAGCACATTGCTGCGCTGTCTTTATCGAGTGCTGACACCTTCAGAGGGAGCTGTTTTTCTGGATGGTAAGGAACTTTCTTCCTACCGGGTCAAAGAATCCGCACAAAAGTTGGCAGTAGTAGCCCAGCACAACTATTACAACTTTGAATTCAGTGTCCGGGATGTGGTCATGATGGGCCGTGCTCCGCACAAACGTGCCTTGGATCGTGATACTGCCGAAGATTATCAAATTATGCGGCAATCATTGAAAGCAGTCGGAATGCAGGAGTTCGAAGAACGCTCTTTCTCCACCCTTTCCGGCGGGGAACAGCAGCGTATCATTCTGGCAAGAGCTCTGGCACAGCAGACCCCCTGCCTGATTTTGGATGAGCCGACCAATCATCTGGATATCAAGTATCAGCTGTGGCTGATGGATATTGTCAAAAATCTGGATTGTACTGTGATTTCCGCAGTGCACGATCTCAATATCGCTGCGATGTACTGTGATCGTCTGTATGCCATGAAGCAGGGAAAGGTTATTGCACAGGGAACGCCGCATGAACTTTTGACCCCGGATCTGATTCGGGAACTATACGAAGTGGATGCAGAGGTCAGCATTGACGGCAAAGGGCAGCTGCGTATCTTTTACTGTCCATATTCTCGAAAGGAGGCATAGCTCTATGAAAAAAATCGTGATTCTTGCCTGTCAGAAGGCAAATACCGTCTGCACAGGAGCGGGCTGTCTGAAAGCGTTCAATCAGAAAACCAAAAGTTTTGCCCGGTATCAGAACGAGGAAATCGAGCTGGAAGCATTTTTTCGCTGCAATGGCTGTGACGTCTGGGACGATGGGATGCAGGAAAAGCTGGAGCGATTGATTTCTCTTCAGCCGGATGCAGTGCATATGGGTATCTGTACCAAATACAAGGATGGTACTCGATGCCCGACCATAAAGCGAATAGTAGATGCTCTTTCTGAAATCGGTGCAGTACCTGTAGATGGAACTCACTAAAGAAGAAAAAAATGAAGCAGGGATGACTTTTCGAGTCATTCCTGCTTTTTACTTTCATCACCCACCAAACACAAGGTCCATTCTGTACCGCAAAAGGTAGGGATTTTTGTACCTTCTCACGGTGGTTTTCCTCAGCAGTTCCCTGTATAATATGGATACAAGGTTAGAACAAATGCAACAAAGGAGCAAGTAACATGAATAACGCAGTAATGATTGAAAGCAACAGAACCGGATACACCACAAAACAGTGCGGCAGAACCTTTACGGTAGGGGAGCTGATTGAATTTCTGGAACAGTTTGACGAAGATACACCGGTTTATCTGAGCAATGACAACGGTTATACCTATGGCAGCATAAACGAAAGCTGCATGGAGGAAAGAAATATCGAAGAATAGGGGGAAAAAGGATCTAAAGCATGGTGAGTAGGTAAAAAAGAGGTTTCCAAGAATGGGGAAGAGACACGATTCATCGTGCCAATATGCATCGAAAGGAAGATATTTTGGGCATAAAAAAAGGAGCATCACCACAATTTTGAGGGTGATGCTCTTGTTTTTTTGCTCTGATTTTCTATTTTACAGATGAAAGAAAAGAGGTCTTTGTATATATTATACTATTTTACAGCAAAAAAATATCCAGAATCACAAAAAAGTAATTCTGGAACAAATGGTGCCGGTGGTGGGACTTGAACCCACACGGTATCGCTACCAACGGATTTTGAGTCCGTCGCGTCTGCCATTCCACCACACCGGCAAATTACTTGATTATTATACTCTACGAAAGGCAAAAAATCAAGCCCTTTTTTGAAAGTTTTTTCCAAAAACAAGAATTTTTTCTTCATATGATCTGAACAGTTGCAGACTGTATAGGAAAAGAGAACATTTTCGTGTGGCTTCTTTTCCTTTGCGGGAAGTTGTGCTATAATATACAAAATGTCATTTTTTGGAAAATGTAAAAACGGGACAATAATCAGTCTGGAGGAAAACAAGTGATTACAGGCGCAGTTAAAAATAAAGTAGATAAGATTTGGACCGATCTTTGGGCGGGTGGTATCACCAACCCTTTGACTGTCATTGAACAGCTGACCTATCTGATGTTTATCCGTTCGCTCGATGAAAAGGAACTGGAAACCGAAGAGCTGGAAAACATGAGCGGCGAAAAGCTCAGCAAGATCTTCCCGCAGTCGCCGGCAGGTCAGGCGATGCGGTGGAGCCGCTTTAAAAATAACGATGCAAGGGAAATCTATGAAATCATCTCCCAGCGGGTATTTCCTGCCATCAAAAATATCAAAAATGGCCATCTGCCTGACTTTGACGAAAAGGGCGAGATGATCGAAGTGCAGGAGGAGTCCGGCGAGCAGCAGGAAAGCACTGCCTTTGCGCGCTATATGAGCGACGCAATGTTCCTGATTCCAACGCCGCAGGTGCTGCAGAAGATCATCACCGGTCTGGAAGATTTATATGAACATGATCTCACCGGCTTAGATGTGCAGGGTGATCTGTATGAGTATATGCTGGGCAAACTGGCAACAGCAGGCCAAAACGGACAGTTCCGCACACCAAAGCAGATTCGCGAAATGATGGTGGAGCTGATTGCACCGACACCGGACGATGTGATCTGTGACCCGTCCTGTGGTACAGCGGGATTTTTGGTGTCTGCGTCGGAGTATATCCGCAAACACTACGAGGATACCATGACCGCGGAGCAGTGGGAGCACTTTGCCACTGATGCTTTCAGCGGCTTTGATATGGACCGCACCATGCTGCGCATCTCGGCAATGAACCTGATGCTGCACTCGATCACCAACCCTGATGTGCGCTATATGGACAGTGTGTCCAAGCAGAATCAGATTCAGGAGAAATACACCATCTGCCTGGCAAACCCGCCATTTAAGGGCACTGTCGATACCGAAAGCATCAACGATGACCTCAAAGCAGTCACCAACACCAAAAAGACAGAGCTTTTGTTTTTGGCGCTGTTTCTGCGCATCCTCAAAAAGGGCGGCCAGTGTGCCTGCATCGTGCCGGATGGTGTGCTGTTTGGTTCCTCCAAGGCGCATCAGTCCATCCGCAAAGAGCTGGTGGAGAATCACCACCTGCGTGCGGTGATTTCGATGCCGTCCGGTGTGTTCAAGCCCTATGCAGGAGTATCCACCGCAGTGCTGGTGTTCACCAAAACCGGCATGGGCGGCACCAACAAGGTTTGGTTCTATGACATGAAGGCCGACGGCTTCTCTCTGGACGACAAGCGCTCGCCGGTCGAGCAGAACGACATTCCTGACATTATTCGGAGATTTCGGTCTATCGGACAGACTCCCCCTGTCACCAAGGGTGACATCCCCCTCAGAGAAGGGGACAATGCCGATGATATTTTAAATGAGGAAAAAAGAGCGCGCACCGAGCAGAGCTTTTTTGTGCCGAAGCAGGAGATTGCGGACAACGGCTATGACCTGTCGATCAACAAGTACAAGAAGGTGGAGTATGTGCCGGTGGAGTACCCTTCCACCACCGAGATCATGGCAGACCTGCACGAGCTGGAAATGGAGATTACAGCAGGGCTGGCGGAACTGGAGGAGATGCTGTGATGGCGAGATTAGGGGATATTGGTACGATTATTACCGGAAACACGCCTAAAACTAGTGATAATCAAAATTATGCTTCAAGTGATATAAGTTTTGTGAAACCAAGTGATATTGATGATAACGAATTAACGGATTTGCATAGCTCCGAATACCATATTTCAGAATATGCTCGGGATAAAGCACGTATTTTGCCACCTCAGAGTATTTTAGTAACTTGTATCGGAATTGTTGGAAAAGTCGGTATTAACGCCATAGAGTGTGCATTCAATCAACAAATTAACGCTATTATTCCTGATAGTAGAAAATGCAACTATAGATATTTGGCATATGCAATACAGCACGAAAAACCTAAACTGCAAAGCATTGCAAATGCACCAGTAGTTCCAATACTTAATAAATCTCAGTTTTCGGATATTCAAGTCCCCCTCCCCCCCCTTGAAGAACAGCGCAAAATTGCGGCGGTGCTGGACAAGGTAAGCGACCTGATTGCCAAACGCCGCCAGCAGCTTGACAAACTGGATGAGCTTATCAAGGCGAGATTTGTGGAGATGTTTGGGACAGAGCAACAGAAAAAAGCTCTTTCTGATATTTGTTGCATCATAACCGACGGGACTCACCAGCCCCCCAAATTTATATCTGATGGCATACCATTCTTATTTGTTTCTAATATTGTTTCAAATCAAATCACTTATGAAACAGAAAAATATATTTCAGAAGAAACCTATAATGAATTGATTAAACGAACACCTATTGAACTCGGAGATATTCTCTTGTCAACAGTTGGATCATACGGTCATCCAGCAATAGTCAAAGAGGATAGAAGATTTCTTTTTCAACGACATATAGCCTATTTAAAACCAAAACATGATATTGTGCAGAGCCAATATCTCCACGCTGCACTATTATCTAACATTGCACAAAGACAAATAGAAAGCAAAGTTAAAGGTGTAGCTCAGAAAACGTTAAACTTATCTGAAATCCGAAAAATAGTCTTACCTGTTCCACCAATGGATAGGCAACTATATTTTTGCAGATATATCGAGCAAACAGAAAAAACAAAAACAACCATCAGCAAAAGCCTGGAAAAGCTGGAAACGCTCAAAAAGGCGCTGATGCAGGAATATTTTGGGTAACTCCCCCTGTCACCAAAGGTGACATCCCCCTCTTTGAGGGGGACCATGCCTCCCTCAGTGAGGGAGGTGTCAGCGAAAGCTGACGAAGGGAGTCAACAATAGAAAGGATGGGAAAAGCCAAATGTCGCTGCCATACCAGCATAAATTGATTCCACGCGCAAGAGAACTGCGCAAAAATGCGACGAGGCAGGAAAACCATCTTTGGTATGATTTTTTGAGAAGCTATCCTGTTCGATTCCAGCGTCAAAAAACAATCGGCTGTTATATTACAGACTTCTATTGCCACGCAGCAAAATTGGTAATCGAGCTGGATGGTTCGCAGCATTTTACAAAAGAGGCGATAGAATACGACAGACAAAGAAGTTCCTATCTGCAAGGCTGTGATTTAAAAATCCTTCGTTTTACAAATTACGATATTGATAGATGTTTTCCCGATATTTGCCAATTGATTCATCAGGAAGTACAACAGAGATTAAGTGAGGTGACCTCCTATGACTAACTTCTCCTTCCTCCAATCCAAACCCGAATATGCCCTCTTTGCCTCTGCCTGCATCGAAGCCGAGACAATCTATGCTTCTGCTCCGGCGATGTGTGCGGTGGGCTGCCGCAAGGCGCTGGAACTGGCGGTGAAGTGGGTCTACTCGGCAGATAACACCATGCAGATGCCCTATAAGGATAACCTGCAATCGCTGATTCACGAACCTTCTTTCCGCTTTGCGGTGGACTACAACACCTGGGGAAAAATCCCGTTTATCATCAAACTTGGAAACCTTGCAGTACATACCGAACGCAGCGTGCAGAAGTGTGATGCGCTGGTATCGCTGCGCAGTCTGTTCGAATTTGTCCAGTGGATTGACTATTGCTATGGGGAAGATTATGTTGAACGCACTTTTGAGGAAGCGCTGATTCCGACCGAAAAGGTGGTAGTCGACACCAAAAAGATCAGGGAACAGGAAAGCCTGCTGAACAAAAAGGACGCTGAGATCGAGGCACTGCGCAGACAGATTGAGCAGATGTCGGCACAGTATACGGCAAAGAAGGAAGAGCACAAACAAAAACGCACCTTTGAGCCGGAGGACCTTTCTGAATATAAGACCAGAAAGATCTATATTGATGTGGACATGAAGCAGATGGGCTGGAAGTTTGACGGCGCTGATGCTGATATGTTCGAGGAGTACCCGGTCGAGGGCATGGCGGGAATCCCCGGACAGATGGGCTACTGCGACTATGTCCTGTTTGGCAGGGACGGGCTGCCGCTTGCCGTCGTGGAGGCAAAGCGCACCAGCCGAGACCCCAACACCGGCTACAAGCAGGCATCCCTCTATGCCGACTGTCTGGAACACAAGTTTGGCCGCCGGCCGATGATCTTCACCACCAACGGCTTTGAAACTTATTTTCAGGACGAGCTGTCCGGAGCACAGCGCAAGGTCAGCGCCATCTTCAGCAAGGACGACCTGCAGAAGCTGATGAATCGCCGCACCGAAAAGCTCGATTTGATGAATATTCCGGTCGATGACCGCATCACCGACCGCTATTATCAGAAGGAGGCTATCCGTGCTGTCTGCGAAAAGACGCAGCAGGGTTTCCGCAAGCATCTGCTGGTCATGGCAACCGGCACCGGCAAGACCCGCACCGCTGCCAGTCTGGTCGATGTACTCAGCCGCGGCAAGTGGGTGACCAACATCCTTTTCCTTGCCGACCGCACCGCACTGGTCAAGCAGGCGAAGGACGGCTTCAAGGACTACCTGCCAGAAATGTCGCTGTGCAACCTTTGCACCAACAAGGACGATCGCAACGCCCGCATCGTCTTTTCGACCTATCCGACCATCCTCAATGCCATCGACGACACCAAGACCCTTGAGGGACAGCGACTGTTCACGCCCGCGCATTTTGACCTGATTATCATTGACGAGAGCCATCGCAGCATCTTTAAGAAGTACCGCGCCATCTTTGAATACTTTGACGCGGTACTGGTTGGACTGACAGCGACCCCAAAGACAGATGTTGACCGCAATACCTACGACTTTTTTGAGATGCCACATAATATCCCGACCTATGCCTACGACTACGAAACCGCAGTTTATCAGGATCATGTGCTGGTGCCCTACTACAACTACGAGGTCAAAACCAAGTTTTTGGAGGAAGGTATTACATACGAAGATCTGTCCGACGCCGACAAGGAGCGTTACGAGGATGACTTTATTGAAGACGACGGCAGCCTTCCTGATTTTATCCCATCGGCACAGCTCAATCAGTTTGTGTTTAATGAGGCAACGGTGGATACCGTCCTTCAGGATCTGATGGAGCGCGGCATCAAGGTGGCAGGCGGTGACCGTTTGGGTAAAACCATCATCTTTGCACAGAACAAGCGTCACGCGCAGTTTATCCTGGAGCGTTTTTACAAGCTCTATCCCCAGTACAGCAGCTTTGCGCAGCGGGTTATCTGCGAGGACTCCTATGCGCAGCGAGTGATTGATGATTTTAAAGTAGCGGAAAAGGAACCGCATATTGCTGTTTCGGTCGATATGATGGATACCGGAATTGATGCTCCGGAATGTGTCAACCTGGTATTCTTCAAAAAGGTGCGCTCTAAAGCAAAATTCTGGCAGATGATTGGCAGGGGCACCCGTCTGTGCAAGGGATTGAGCTGCATCGACCAGATCGACGGGGAGTATACTGATAAACGGCGCTTTCTGATTTTTGACTACTGTGGAAACTTTGAGTACTTCCGGCAAAAACAGAATGGCTATGAAGCAAAGGAAACCAAGAGTCTGACCGAGAACATTTTCAGCAAGCGCATTCGCATTGCGATGAATCTGCAGGAAGCTGCATACAGCGATGTGAAATACCAGGAATGGCGGTCGGAGTTGGTGGAAACCTGCCGCAAACAGATCTGCACGCTCAATCCAGAACTGATTGAGGTGCGCTTGCAGCGGCAGTTTGTAGAAAAATTCCAAAAGCCGGATGCGCTCGAATGCATCGGAGAAGGGGACAAGGGAGAGCTGATTGGAAAGATTGCCCCGATTGTCCGCTCACAGGACCCGGATGAATACGCAAAGCGATTTGACAACTTTATGTATGGGCTGATTCTTTCCCACATGGAGCAGATGCCCTCTTTTCGATCGGCAAAAAAACAGCTGCAAAACATGGCTGCCCTGCTTGAGAAAAAGGCAAATGTCCCGAAAGTAAAAGAGAAGATCACACTCATTCGGGAGATTGGAAATGAAACTTTCTGGGAAGCAAACGATATTTTGCTGTTTGAACAGGTGCGTCGGGAGCTGCGGGGAATTATCTCCATTCTGGTGGAAGGGGAAAGCAGAAAAATGATCACCACCAGCCTCAGTGATCCGGTGATGGAACAACAGGAAGGTGTGCTGCTCGACCAGGCGTATGATTTTGAGGATTATCGCCAGAAGGTCAATCGCTATGTGGAGGAGCATGGCAATCAGCTTGCGATTCACAAGCTCAAGCACAACCTGCCGTTGACCGAGATCGATTACCGAGAGCTGGAACATATCCTGACGGTGGAACTGGGAAGCCGTGAGGATTACCGGCGGGAATTTGGAGATACGCCGTTTGGTCTGCTGATTCGGAAAATTGCAAAGCTCGATCATGAAGCGGCGATGCAGGCTTTTTCCCAGTTTATCAACGACCAATCACTGACCCAGTCGCAGATTGCATTTGTTCACAAGGTGATTCACTATGTCGAACAGAACGGCTACATGGAAAGTGTGACCGCACTGCAAAAACCGCCGTTTGACAAGCCGGTTTCCTTCCTGAAGCTGTTTAACAATACGCAGCGAGAACAGCTTTTGCAGGTGATTCATTCGGTGAAGGGCAATGCGGAAAACGTAATTGCATAAAGTGCAGAGAAAAGGTAGGTTTGACAGCTGTTCTGACCTTTTCATTAAAAACAAGAGCATCACCCCAATCCTAAGGTGATGCTCCTTTTTATATCCCAGACCTTTTGTCACGAGAAGGTCTGCACCAAAAAGTTTTCGAGTTCTTCCAGCACTTCCCGATTTTCCGGGCAGTTTATCAGATAGTATACATTGAATTTTTCGGACCCGTAGCGGAAGGCGGGACTTGTTTCAAAGCAAAGCTCCTTCTGACACAGTGTAATTGTGAGGTTGCTGACCCAGGAAAACCGAATCCGATATTCGTACCCGTTTTCTAAGCGGTGTTGGGTGGAAAATCCGTGGTACTTTCCAAGCTTTTTGCGAACCTTTAAGGAGGAAAGAAGTTTGCAGATTTGATCTGTGTCCTGAGAAGAGAGTAACTCAAAATCATAAAATGATGGAAGTGTTCCCCGTACGCCGAGAACGTCCTGCTGTAATCCGGGCAAAGCTTCCGGCAGAACGTAGGTATCTTCATACTCCTTTCGTTCGTATGAATCGCTTAAGTTGTAAATCTCCCTTGCTTCCAAAACCTCTTTCAAGGTCCGAACAGGGAAGAGAATCTGGTATAACACAAAACAAAACAAGATACAAAGAAAAAGAATCCGGGTGCGTTTTTTTGCAGGTTTCACAGGATAACCTCCTTTTTGAAGATTTCCCCAAGGTACATCGGGAGCGGTACTCATCCGCAGAAAAATAGTGGGGCTTTTTGGATTATTTTCACTTTCATTTTCTTTGCAGATGTGGTATCATTTCCTTAAAAGGACTTACTTTTTTCTTTGTTTCTTTTTCATTTGAGCTGCCGGGCTGTGAGGATTAAAACGAGGATTTCAGGTAAGTCCTTTGTTATTTCTAACAGACTTTTTCTTTATCCTTTTTCTTTATTATACCGCGTTTTTTGCTGTTTGGATATAGGTTTTCTGTGCAAATCCTTGACAAAAGCAGTGTGTAAGGATATAATAAGTAACAAGTTACTTATATAAGGTCAGGTGATATTTTTATGATGCCTTTTGGTTTAAAAATCGCGATCATCAATCGTGCTTTTCGAAAAAAGCTGGATGAAAAGGCTGCTGCGCTGGGTCTGACAGCGGTGCAGCTGAGGGTGCTGGGTTCCATCAGCCGTCTGGAGGCTGCCGGAGAAACGGAAATCCATCAGAACGATCTGGAGCGCATCGAGCATGTGACCCATCCGGCGATGACCAAGCTTTTGCGGCGGCTGGAAAGCAAACAGCTGATTCGGTGTGTTCCCAGCGAAAGGGACCGGCGGTATAAAAAAATCACCTGCACCGAGCAGTCCGCCGAAATTTACAAGATGATCCTCGCGCAGGATCAGGAGGTCTTTTCCGAACTGTGCAGGACACTGACCAAGGAACAGCAGCAGCAGTTGCTGGTTCTTGCCGACATGATCCTGAAAAACATCGACGAGGAATAGGGCGTTTTCTGCAACCGGCAGCGCGCAAAATATCCCTTTGGCTGCGCTGCCTGCTTTTTTATCCTAATAGGTAACTAATTACTTATTTTACAGTAGGAGATTTTACCCATGGAACATGCAGTACCACAAACACAAAGTCCGTTTGCCACAGAGCCGATCGGGCGGCTGATCGTAAAATTTGCCGTCCCCAGCGTGATCGCTTTGCTGGTCAATTCCCTGTACAACATCGTTGACCAGATCTTTATCGGCTGGGGAGTGGGATACCTTGGAAACGGCGCCACCAACATCGTTTTCCCCATCACCATCATCGCGCTGGCGCTGTCCATGATGATCGGCAACGGCGGAGCTGCCTATCTGAGCCTGAAGATGGGCGAGGGAGAGGTGGAAACCGCCAAAAAGGGGGTCGGCAACGCCGTCACCCTGGTAACCATCGTCAGCATTCTGCTGGCTGTGATCTTTTTGGTTTGGATTGACCCCATCCTGACGCTGTTCGGTGCAACCGATGTTCTGCGTCCCTTTGCGCTGGAATACGGCTTTATCATCGGTGCCGGACTGCCGTTCATGATGATTTCGTCAGCCATCAACTCGATGATCCGCGCCGACGGAAGTCCAAAATATGCCATGCTTTCGATGGTCATTGGCGCCATCATCAACGTAATCCTCGACCCGGTTTTCATCTTTGTCTTTCAGATGGGGGTCAAGGGGGCAGCGATTGCAACCATCATCGGTCAGGTAGCGTCCTTTGTGGTATCGGTGCTCTACATGCCGCATTTTAAGAGCGTGCAGCTGAACAAATCGAGCTTTGCTCCCTGCGCAAAGGTGAGCGTGAACATTGTGATCTTCGGACTGAGCAGCTTTATCACCCAGTTTGCCATCACCATCGTCATGGCGCTGACCAACAACCTGCTGGCAAAATACGGCGCGCAGTCGGTTTACGGTGCAGAAATCCCGCTGACCGCGACCGGCATCGTCATGAAGGTAAACCAAATCATGATCGCCATTCTGCTGGGCATCGCCACCGGCACCCAGCCGATTATCGGATACAACTACGGCGCAAAGAGTTATCACCGCGTGAAAAAGGCGCTGGAGATCTCGCTGATCGCCTCGGAGATCGTATCGGTGGCAGCCTTTTTGATCTTCCAGTTTGCCCCGATGAGCGTGGTATCGCTGTTTGGCTCCGAAGAGGGTCTGTACAACGAGTTTGCCGTCAAGGCATTTCGCATCTTTTTGATGCTTTGTCCGCTGACCGGATTCCAGACCATCGCAGCGGTAAAGATGCAGGTGATGGGCAAACCGGTCAAATCCGCCATCTTGTCCCTTGCGCGTCAGATCATCTTTTTTGTGCCCACAGCGCTGATTCTTCCAATCTTCCTGGGCGTAGAAGGGGTTCTGTGGACAGGACCGGTTGCGGACGGTCTGGCATTTTTGCTCTCGCTTGCCTTTTTGCTGTATGAACGAAACCATCTGAAACGCGGACACCTTGAAACCAGATAACCCGAAGGAGGGAAAGAACATGAAAAACAGAGTCATCACCATCAGCCGTGAGTTTGGAAGCGGCGGACGAACCATCGGCAAAGCGGTTGCCGAACAGCTGGGCATCCCGTGTTACGACAACGAAATCCTGCAGGAGATCGCCAAAGAGAGCGGATTTGAGCAGAGCTACATTCAGGAGACCGGAGAATATGCGCCGGGCGGCTTTCTGGCAGCGGCATTTTCTCACCCGGCTTCCGGTCCCAGCAACGCCGACTATCTCTGGGAGATGCAGTATAAGCTGATCGGTCAGCTGGCACAAAAAGGTCCCTGCGTGATTGTCGGACGGTGCGCCGACTACATCCTGCGGGACAAGGCAGACTGTCTGCGGGTGTTCATCCACGCAGATCTGTCCTATCGGGCAAAGCGAATCGTGGAGGTATACGGCGAGCGGGAAAAATCCCCCGAACAGCGTTTGAAGGACAAGGACAAACGCCGCGCCGCCTATCACCGCTTTTACACCGACATGAAGTGGGGTCACGCGCAAAACTACGACCTGACACTCAACAGCGGCACGCTGGGAATCGACAAATGCGTAGAAATCATCAAGAGCCTGTACTAAAAAACATCCCTTCCACAAAAGGCTCTATCACAAAACGGCAGGAGAATCATCTTCTGCCGTTTTTTTAGAAAATTTTAAAAAGCAGAGCAAAAGTTGCATCTTTGTGCGCAACAAAGCCCCCATCTGCGGGTATGGGTGAAAGGTCATCTTGACCCCAGAAAAGGAGGATACAACATGGCAAGACCGCAAAAAGAAGGACTGGACTATTTCCCACTGGACGTGGATTTCTTTTCCAACCGCAAGATCAAAGCGCTGATGGGCAGATTCGGCGCACAGGGCGTGACCTACTATCTTTATCTGCTGTGCGAGATTTACCGGGAACACGGCTACTATCTGCAAACCGACGATGATTTTGACTACATTATCTCTGCCGAGCTTGGCATCGACCCGGAAAAGGCGGGGATGATTCTGCAGTTTTTGCTCGAGCGCTCGCTGTTTGACCGGGAGCTGTTCGAGTCAGAAAAGGTGCTGACCTCCGCCTCGATCCAGAGCCGATATCAGCTTGCAGTCAAGAGCCGCGGCAGCCAGCGGGAGGTCGGCGTGCACAAACGATACTGGATTCTTCCGCCGGAGCAGACCTTGTCGTTTATCCAATGCGGCAGTAGTAGCGGCGATATCCCACCGCAAAAAGAGGGTTTCTGTGAAGGAAACGGGGATAACTTTTTAAAAAATGACACAAAGAAAAGGAAAGAAAATAAAACAAAAGAAAATAAAAGCAAACAACAACAAAGTAAACCGGAGGACGGCGATGTTGTGGTCGTGGACGAGCGCGAAGAAATTTTATCCTGTTATGAGCAGAATATCGGAAGTATTTCGGTTGCTGTAATGAGCCAGTTGAGCGATTATCTGCAAAACAGGGGGATTTCTTCCAAGCTGATGCGCGCAGTGATTGAATATTCCGCCCTATATGGTGCAAAGAGTTGGCGGTATCTGCAAACGGTGCTGGATCACTGCCTTGCTAAAGGCATCACCACACCCGAGCAGTTTGAAGAGGACTGCCAGTGCCGCAGGGAGCAGGGGAAGGTTTCGGGGGATTTTGCGGCATCGGCACAGAGGTTCAGCGGACGATATGGCGATGAGGGGAGCTTTGGCAGCGAGTCGAGTCTTGACTTTGCGGCGATTCAGGAGTACATCAGTTCGGGGCGCGGGGTGATGTAAGGAGGAAGGGCAATGTTACAGATTCTACAAAAACAGAGTTTTGTGTCATTGCCCCTGAGAATCTCGACAAGCTCGATTCTCCGCTGGGAAAGCTGAGAAGGGGAAGGGCAATGTTACAGATTCTACGAAAACAAAGTTTTGTGTCATTGCCCCTGAGAAGGGGAAGAGCAATGTTTTGTGGGCTGTCCCAAACTCAAGTTTCTGCAAACTTGTTCGTTTTGCAGGGTGGCTCCCCGCCCCTGCACCCCGGGACTACTTTCTTGTGAAAAGAAAGTAGTCAAAGATTCACCAAAAACCTCCTGGTTTTTGGATTTCCAGCAGAAGGGGGAGGTCCCCCTTCGATTCCCCCAGTGATACACCAAACTTTCGTGATAGACATAGGGGGCGCGTGACCGCTTGCGGTTACTGCGGGGGCATAGCCCCCAGGGGATATC
>OGZI01002224.1_pt1 | contig 16508 bp, 18 predicted proteins | sample 1576711 | NCBI WGS metagenome assembly OGZI01 (sample SAMEA3541482, study PRJEB24748) | human gut metagenome | biome: human gut; feature: human-associated habitat; material: faeces | place: China | collected 2012
CTATGGAAAACCCGCCGCCGCGAGGCGGTAAGGCGTCTATAGTTTAGCCCACTTGTTTTTCAAGTATTACTACTCCGCCCAATTCCTCTACAAGGCATGGAAGCGGTTTCGCAAGTACGGCGCGGCCCTGACCGCCGCCACGCAGAATGTGGAGGAGTGCCTGCGCTCCGAGACGGCCCGGCTCATGTTCGCCAACAGTGAGTTTCTGGTGCTTCTCAACCAGGCCGCCACAGACCGGGCGGAGCTGGCGAAACTGCTCAATATCTCGGAAAACCAGATGGGCTATGTCACCAACGCGGAGGCCGGTCACGGCCTGCTCCGTGTCGGCGGCGCTATTGTCCCGTTTGCCAACGAGTTTCCCCGGACCGGGGCCCTGTATCAACTGTGGAACACCACTCCCACAGACAAGTGAAGCCATGTCAAAACTCCCCTCAAATTGAGGGGAGTTCTTTTTTAATGTATCGAGTAAGGAGGAACCATGCCGGAGATCAAGGAAAAGCCCAAGGCGGGCAAGCCGAAGGGCAGACGAAAAAGCGCCGGTCCGCCCAGACAGGCCGGACGGCTGATGAAAGAGAAGCTGGTCCGGGAAGTGGACCAGCGGAAAGAGCGGGAGGCCGAAAACGGCTCCTATGCTGTGGACCAGGTGGAACAGGCCGGAGTTCAGGGCGCGGATGAATTTATACAGGCCCTCCGGCCAAACCACAAGAGGAAATCCGGTGCCGGGAATACGCAGAGCGCAAAGGAAAATAGAGACGGCCGGCCGGAACGGGAGGTCCCGCCCCAGGGACAGCCGACAAGCGCCCCCAAGGAGCGGAGGCCGGTGGAAGGTCAGAGGCCCCAGCGGCAAGGGACAGTCCCCAGGGAGCGGAGCCCAGGCGGACAGCAGGCGGTCCCCATCCGGGAGCGCCCCCGGATGGCGGCAAAAGAGCGCGGGCGGGGCAAGGCCCTCCAGGGACAGGCGCGCCCGGATGCCTTGCCGACGGAAGCACCTTCCGCAAAGGCGGGGCGGGAGCCAGCCCGCGGGCCCAGGTCCGCCGCATATCGCGGTGAGGGCCGCCCCGGCGAGGGGCGGCGGTCCGGTCCGGGTGTCTGGAGGCCAGGGGAGGATGTTCGCCGCCCTGTCATGGGCGGGGCAACCCCCAAGACCGGAGCCCCAGGTACGAAGGGACGCGCCGCGCCCTTGCCGGGAGGCAAGGCGCCTCTGGGGCCCAAGGTCCGGGGAGCCGAGAAGCCTGCCCGGCGATTTGTCCAAGCGTTCCAAAAACCTGCCCAGGCCGCCCGGCAGTCCGCCCAGCGCCGCCTGGCCCAGCAGGCGGCCCGCACCGCAAAGGGAGCCGCCGAGCTGGGCCGGAGGCTGACGGCAGCGGTGGTCCGGGCCGTGGCCGCTATGATGGGGAGTTTGATCGGGCTGGCAGGCGGCGCTGTTGTTTTGATCGTTCTCGTTGTCGTGGTGCTGATTGCCGCCATCGCCAGTTCCCCCTTTGGGATATTCTTTACCAGCGAGCCCAGCGCCCCGGAGACCGTCTCTGTCTCACAGGCGGTTGCCGCGGTCAATGTGGAATACAACGCCAAGCTGGAGGCGTTGCAGGCGGGGGGGTACGACGATATTGTGATCCACGGTCAGGGGCCGGACTGGGCCGAGGTCCTGGCTGTGTTCGCCGTCCATACGGCTGGGAAGGACACAGGCGTGGATGTGGCCACGCTGGACCAGGACCGGGTGGACCTTTTGAAAGCTGTATTTTGGGACATGACGGAGATCACATCTAAAGTAGAGACCATAGACCATCCGGGCGGCGAGGACAGTGAGGGGTGGACAGAATCCATCCTGCATATCACCATTACCCCTAAGACCGCCGATGAAATGCGGGCCGTCTACGCTTTCACGGATGAACAGAACAGCGCCTTGACGGAACTTCTGTCCGACCAGGCGGCCCTGGCCTCCCTGGCCGGGAGCCTCACCATCACCAGCGCCGATCTGTTGGAGGTGATCCGCGCCTTGCCCGCTGACCTGGACCAGGCCCGGAAGGAGGCGGTGGAGACCGCGCTTTCCCTGGTTGGGAAGGTGGGATATTTTTGGGGCGGAAAATCCCTGGTCATTGGCTGGGACAGCCGGTGGGGGACGCTCCGGGAAGTGACCGCCGCGGGCAGTTCCACCACCGGCACCTACCGCCCCTACGGCTTGGATTGCTCCGGCATGATGGATTGGATTTTCTACAACATCACGGGCGGCGAATACATCCTGGGCCGTGGCGGCGGTGCCACCGCCCAGCGCTCCTACTGCACGCCTGTTTCCCAGGCGGACGCGCAGCCCGGAGACCTGGCCTTCTACCCGGACGATTCCCATGTGGGGATCGTGGTGGGCCGGAGGGAGGACGGGAAACTGCTGATCTGCCATTGTTCCAGCGGACAAAACAATGTGGTGGTGACGGAGTTTGCCGCCAGCGGCTTTACCACCCTGGGGCGGCCGGATATTTTCCAGTAAACAGCCGAAACTCCCCTCAATTTGAGGGGAGTTTCGAGCTTTACATTTTCACGCGCGGCGATCTGGCTTTCACTGAATTGATTTCTTTGGGGAATTATGATACCTGCACGCCGATACACATAACGCACAAAACTGTTGCTAACAAGACAGGCAACAATTTCTATGTTTATGTTAGATTTAGTGTGAATCTATAGCTACTATCTACAAGAACCTTGTCAGAAGTAATTGGGGAAAATGGGTTCTGTATTGCATATCCAATAATTTCGTACATTCCTGGCTCGTTTGGTAGAGCGATTTCGATTTCTCCATAAGCGGTTCCTGCATTACCATCAAGCGAAAGCGCATAGTAATTTTTCCCATTGACTTTAGCTTGAGAAAAATTTATAGTTATTATCAATAGTGTATTTGATGCTTCGCTCTTGTCTAAAAAATACATTAGCTTGAAGGGAGTTCCTTGTTTATGTTCAATTAGAGGCTCTGGTCTCAAAATTCCGTCATTTTCAATCAATTCTTTGGCTCCATAATCGGTGTTTAGCGTTAATGGACTGAAGCTATCCATATGATTCCCGTCAGGAATAAAATAATCGTGTTGCTTTTCGGATTCAAATACAGGCTCCATAGAAGATAAGCTATAAACTAGATCATAAACTGCATTAGCGCCATAAAAGTTAGTTACCCTATCATATTCAGCGGCGTGGTGATTTGGAGAAACTGTAAAAGTAACAAAAAGTTTGTGGAGAGCATCATCTCTATTTAGCTGTTCTTCATCTAAAAATACAGGTATAGTAACTTTCATACTATCTGTAGCATCGAAAGTATAACTCTCAACGTAGTTTTTGCCATCTATAGAAAATTTAATTGGCACATAATCATAATAGAGCACCATAATGACTTGAGTACTGCTACCTACTTCGGCAAATTCAAGATATATCGGATTGTTAGCATCAGATAAGAAAATAGTATTCTTTTCTTTAAGTTGATCTGTAGAATTATCATTGTATACATCAATATAATAGCTATTTTCAAATTCAGGATGTAAATTTTCAAATGGTGTTTCTTTAATGAGTTCTGATGTATTAGTATGGGAATTAGAGCTATCTATATGTAACAAATATACAAGAAAGACTATACCTACAAATAAAAGAAATGCGGTAGGAACTATTGCTGCGCGGAGGGTAGTAGAGCGAGAATTAAGTCCATTTATCTTACTATGTCTCATCTTACCGGAATCCTTTCAGCAAATGTTTATTAGAAAGCACATATCATGCACAAATAATGTGCATGATATGTGCTTTCTATTACTCAAAAACCAACATCATTTCTGATCTAGAAACTAACCGATACAGATTATTTAAACAGCGGGGAGTCCTCGTTGCCATACTGATATCCAGAAGAGGATGTATCTCTTATCTTTCCTGATACAAAATACTGGCGGTAGGGGCCATTTTCATAAATCTTGTCAGTTACCACGGATTCCTTATTGTAGCCAGAAGCGGTATCGCTGGGGCCATCGGCATCGCCATTACTGTATGTGGCATAGACTTTTACATACATGTAATATGCAGTACCGGCATAGGTGTTTATTGATCCTTCGCCCCATGCACCGTTTGGATCATACCGAATTTTAACGTATCCCCACGAAGCCCGCTCATTACCAACGGTTGCGGAAGTTTCAGATATCGCATCTGATTCAACTGCGGACGCGCCAACCACGCACATAGAAAGGGCCAATACAAGTACCATGATCATAGAAATAGCTCTTTTCATAATGATACTCCTTTTAAAATATAGACTTTGGATGCGTTGATTCGGAAAACTCACAAAAATAACACTAAACCAAGGGAGACACCTTCTTTCCTAAAAACATTATGGTATGCTAAGGGTTGACTTTTTAAGCGCTTCTACTTATATATGACCGGGCATAACAAGTTCTGACATAATTCCAAGAAAATTTTGGGTCAATCATAAACATTGTGGGATGAAGGATTCCTGATGTAAGGCTTTCGGCTGACATCGAAGAGCTTGAGGAAGAAGTAATCATCGTCTGGATAGCCATAACCCTTGCGCCGCAGGGTCTTGATTTTGTTGTTGATCCCTTCGATCCTGCCGGCAGAGATGTTGAAGGTGGCATGGGCGATAATGCCCTCAAAATGCTCGTCCAGAATACGGCGGAAAATGACTCCTTTAGAAGATTGTGGTGGAGAGGCGAAACGGTAGGAAGTCACTGCTCCGCCATTGTTCCAGCGGTTAGAACAACGTGGTAGTGCCAGAGTATGCACCTAACGGATTTATTGATCTTGAACAGTTGTACTACAAATCATGAAGAAAGAACAACAAATCTTCATTTTCTAAAAAAGATATATAGGTCGCATTGTGGATGTAGTACTTAATGGCCAACACATCTCATCTCATCAACATTTGTCAAGGATGATCCTAATATGTACTCAGTTACTTTTTGTGACTTGCTTTGGTGTCCTCCACTGTATACAACTGGCAAGAAAGGTTACACCCATGATAGTTAAGAAACCGTGTACCGTAGGATCGAATAATGAGATAGAGATAAGTATATAGAGCGAATCTGGATTACTGGGAGACATAAATTCGGAAATAGACATAATTAGGTGTGACATAGGTAAGCAATTGTATATTCTGGCCATCGATAGCGCAAAAATGAAAAATGTTATAGCAATCCAAGTAACTATGTATGGCAGTAAAGTCACCAATAGGCTTTTAATTTCAAGATGGGCAGAATACAGTTTCCCCCGCAATAACAATCCCGCCAAAACTCCTGCAACTATCGAAACAACAGCCTGTATGAGTAGCCAAACATACGGAGACAGATCAAATGGTAGCATCAATAGCCTAGTCGCAAATAGAACGGACCAACTGATACACCCAAAAATGATTGTCCTGATAATCGGAGCTACAAGTTTCATAGTACTATAATTCTCCTGAGTAACTTACGAGAATATTGAACTGGTTACAATAAGGTAGAGGATTCCATTCTTTTCGCACTTTATCGATGTTTGTACGCCTAGAGTATATCCGGTAATGTCATCAGCATAGTAATCAAAAGACATGGCGTTAGGATGCTTAGCTACACAACTATCGCCAGGGACATTTGCGGGGAACTCCCCGTAAAGTACTCCAGCACTTTCGGGATTGGCAGTGTCATACAAAGAGTTGATCCACTCGCCTTTAACCCGGTACAGCTCATTAACTGGGCCAAGATTATCTATCCAGTAGAGGGTTGCGTTTGCCTGTACTTTGCGGCCACCACCTGCGGAACCCTCTTCTTTCTTAGTGGAGGCTTTGACTTCATATAGTGTTCCACCTCCGGCAGCTCTAGTAAGTGTACCAAGTTTTTGAATTTGAAGATCTACATCTACCGGAGTCTGCGTGCCGTCGTCCTGCTCGTATACAGCGGATGCCTGAATAAAGGGAAGAACTTCTGAGGTATTTATGGATTCAGCTTCTAAAACATGACTGTCTGTCTTGGCGATAAGGGCGTCTATTTCAGCTTGGCGTGCGTCAGTCGGTTGATACGACGCTCCGACTTGAAACATGGTTGTAGATACCAGGACTGCCAAACAAACCAGCACACTAAAAATTCGCTTTTTCATGACTTGTTACCCGTCCTTTCAAATAAACACAACTTTCACTTGGTATGGTGACTTAAGAGACATTTGAGTCCTCTCTATACATAAGCATAGATGCCTAGACCCAATAAATATAAACGTATTGTGATTATCACTCCTCATAAGTAGGTTATAGTATTAAACCTTGGCATATCCCCTCCCCATAGACAAGATAAAATATCCTTAAAAGATACCTTCATTTATATATGACCCCAAATAGTTTGTTCTGACATAATTTCGCAAATTTTATTAGTTAATAGAAATGGAACTAATGGTGCTTCGACTAGAGTGAGTTTGGGCAATATAATTTTACCAAACAGGAGGATGGTAGTATGGCCCACAAAATACTGGAAGAAATCATCGGCAAAAATATTGCAAGGTACCGCGAAGCGGCCGGGCTGACACAGGCAACGCTGGCCGAAAAAATCGGGATCAGCACCGCCTTTGTCTCAAGAGTGGAGCGGGGTCAGAAGAAAATGAAGGTAGAAACGCTCTATGCCACAGCAAAGGTCCTCAATGTAAGTGTTGATGCCCTATTGAGCACGGAAAGCTCCGCGGCACAGTTGGCAAACATCAACCAGCTTCTGGCGGGCCAGTCCGATGAGTATTTGGAGGGAATCGAGAGAATGATCCGGGTCTGCATTGAGGAGTTTGAGCCGAAGGAAAAATTCCCATCGGGATCGTAATATGATATACTAAAGACGATGGGAAGTGATTGCTGCTATGATGCCTGATAAAAATGAGCTGGTCGAGCGTCTATACCGCTTGCACTTCAAAAAATTATTTATATACGCCAATGCTGTGCTCAGAGATCCAGAGCAGGCAAAGGACGTAGTTCAGGATACCTTCCATAAAGCACTACGCCGTATTGATGTGTTTGCAAAGCATGAAAACCCCGGCGGCTGGCTGATGAACACCCTAAAAAATAAGCTCAAAGAAAACGAACGAACTAGAAGGAGAGATCTCCTCCGTCTGCTCTCCCTGGATGCCGATTTCCCGGATGAGAGTAACCTCCCGGAGGAACTTGTGGCCGCGCAGCCTGAGCCGCAGGAGGAGTCGGTAATAGAGAAGGTCGAAAGGGTACTTACGCCGGAGGAATATCAACTTCTGAAACGACTGGTGTTTGACCGTGCCAGCCACCTGGAGGTGGCACAGGAGTTTGGCATATCTGTGTACGCCAGTCAGAAACGCCTGGAGCGAATCAGAGAAAAGCTATATACAGTATTTCCTGAGCGAAAAAAGAGAAGGAAAAAGAAGTGAAAAAGTTTGTCAGGATTCGCTTTAAACGGTCATATATATGTGAAGGAGGTTCACGACATGGCTAAGAACGATGAAAAATACGCCTATCTGAACCGGCTTAATACCGAGCAGCTAGAGGAATTGCTGCGCATGGATATGGAGATGGCAGAGCCAGGGAATGAGGACGTGGTTTTTCATATCCTGGAGGTGATTGAACAGAGAGAGGATGAGCACCCCACGGGCCGTATCCCCGATGTGGACAAGGCTTGGGCTGAGTTCCAGGAGTATTACAATATACCGGAGGGGGTTGACGCCTCTCTGTATCCCTGTGAAACCGAGCCTGACGCCAGCTCCGAGAATCCAGCCGAGTTTTCTCACCCTCGCAGGCCCCGCTTGCACCGGTGGCTCAAACAGGGCCTTGTTGCGGTGATTGCTGTGGCCGCCGTATTTGGCGGGATGGTCGCGGCCCAAGCGGCGGGGATCGATGTGTTTGGTACGATTGGACGCTGGACTGATGAGGTATTCCATTTCGTGCCGTCAGCAGATGAAAATAACCAGGCCACAGGTGCCTATGCGGGTGAAAACGCGCCTGAGTATTCCGATCTGCGGGAGGCACTTGCTTCTCTGGAGATCGATGAGAGTCTGGCCCCGACGTGGTTCCCGAATGGCTTTGAGGCCGGGAATCTTGAAGTAGTGTCTTCATCCGTGAGCGACATAGTTAACTTTGTCGCATCCAGTGAAAATGGCACCACTTTTAGCCTGGACATTATCAGATACACTTCTGCTGATTATTTATCTGGTACACAGTTTGAAAAAGACACCGAGAATATCGAACAATATTCTAACGATCAACAGACTTTTTATATATTATCCAATGTCGATACCATAACCGCGACTTGGTCAGATGGTCTGATCGTGGAACAGATAACAGGCAATATATCCGACGAGTACATGAAGAAAATCATTGATTCTATTGGAGGGGTATAACTTGAAGCGAATCTGCGCATCATTTTTGGCGATAGTAATGCTTTTTGCCACCTATGGCTATGCTTCCGCCGTAAATGTGACATCATCTCGTGCCAGTCTGACACTTTCAAGATACTTCGCAGAAGCGCTCACTGGGAGCGGAAGAGGTGAAATCATCATCTCTTATGATGTAAAATCAAGTAAAATTGCAACTTCTGTGGGTGTTGAGTCTATTGTCTTCTATACAGAAGACGGCGATTATGTAACCTCCGTTTCCGGCTCTACCAGAAATGGATTGGTCAAAACCAACAATGATAATAATGCCGGAGACTTCAAGTATGACCTTCCTTCTGGCAAGTATTACTATGCTGAAGTAACTGTTTTTGCCCGTGTCGGTTCTGACTATGACAGCCGTACAGTCACCACCTCGACCGTGTGGGTTCGTTAAACTTACATCCGTGGTCTAGGGCACCGGGATGGCAGCGCCATCCCGGTGCATCTATTTCCAGCGTTACAAAAGTCCCCTCAATTTGAGGGGACTTTTTCATCACAAAATCGAACGTGGATCGTGACAAAGGTGAGGGAATCCAGGGCTTCGACACCGCTCGTCCACGGACAAGCATTCCGCGTCGATGATTGTATATGAGCACCCACGCACAGATGCTCCTTTGTCCGGTATAATAGAGACAAATTCAAGCAGGGGGTGCTTTTTATGCGGGAAGAATTAGTCGCAAAACGCTATCTTTGTGCAAAGATTGCGGGGCCGCTGATCTTGGAGTATTATCTGCTGGTAAGTCCACTTGCGGAAGACCTGGAGATCTACGGTGTTAAAATTGTTGAGAGGCGGAGTGGAGTAGCCGCTATCGCTCCCGGTCTCACAACGAGCGGTCGGAAAATCCTTCACCTGATCGACCTGCTTTCCAAAGGGACTGTTACGCCAACAAGTCTGGCTGATATTGTGGAGGATTGGTTATAAGCTATGGAATCTATCTGTTTAGATGCCCTCGCTTTCACCTAGAAAGGACGGTATCAAATGCCAATCTTCTACTTTGTGCCCGACCGGGAGGCCGACACCTTCAAAATGCCTTTGACTGCGGAGCGCCTGCTGCGCAGCCTGGGGGCCACCGGGAAGCTGGCCGGCTTCCGCTGCACCGTCTACATGATTGAGCGCATCCAGGAGAATCCCGAACAGCTCCAGTTGATTACAAAGCGGCTCTATAGAGAAACCGGAAAGAAGTTCGGAGTTTCGGCGGCATCGGTTGAGCGCAATCTCAGAACTCTGATCCATTTCTGTTGGAGCCGGACAGATCACAGCTTTTTAGCGCACATTGCGGGAACGGACTTGAGAACCCCGCCTACAAACAGCGAATTTCTCGACATGCTTGCCAGCTATTTGCGAGAAATGGGTGGCTGAAAAGAGGGGAGGCATTGGCCTCCCCTCTTTCTATGTCGATGGAAGTTGACCCAATGCGGGCTATGCTGATTGCAGTCGGCCATTATCGACAGGAATGGACTGTATTTTGACAGAATTCGCTCCACTTTTTATCAAAAAACAAGCACAATGAGCAAAGAAAGCAGCTTGTTGGAAAATGATGATCTTCCTAAAATGCACATCAAAATGAGGGGACTTTCGACACCGACGCCAATCGGCACAGGCCCGCCGCCTTTCCGGCGGGCCTGTGCGGGCTGGCGACAGTTCGATAATTGAATAGGTCCACTGGGTACGTCCGATATGCGTCCGAGAGGAAAGCCGTGCGGGAATGAGCAGGCCATGACCCCACTTTGAGAAGGGAGGTATAGGGAGAGCAGCCATCCGCGCACAAACAGGCCGTGGCGGGCCTGGGGGCGATGATCCGCATATCGGGGAGATACGATTGTCCAGTCTCAGTCCGAGCGTTGAAGCGGTCCAAAGAGGCCGTGAGCCGTCGCAGGCAAAGAGGGCAACCTGCGAGACCCGCAGGGGGTGAAATTCCCGTGTAAGGCGTGCCAGCGCCGTCCAGTGTGTTCCTGAAACCCGTTCCAACTCATTATCACGATACCAAGAGCCGCACCTGCATGAGGGGGCGGTTTTTGTCATATTATGCGAAACTATGGAGGATTGCACTATGGAAAAGAAAATTCAGCTTCCCAAAGAAGCGCAGCCCTGGACGGAGGTAGAGGTACTTTTTATCGACGGTTGCAAAGTTACGGTGCGGTACAGCAGACAGAAAAACCCGTCTGCTGTCAAGGTGATTAAAGAAACTCTTTTAGTCAGCGGAACTACTCGAAAAATCTGATTTTTTGCATATTTTGCTTAAATATGAGATAATAATGGTGTAAATGGCACCTTGAAAACAAAATATTCCGGCCGCCATATATACACCATTCTCAGAAAGCGAGAGGTATATATGGCTGAAAAAATCATGCAAGGCATAAAGCAGATTTCTGAGTTGATCGGACAGGCTGTCAAAAAGCGTGTGGTGTGCCTTTACCGTGTATCCACGGTAGGCCAGGTGGAAAAGGACGACATTCCCATGCAGAAGCAGTATTGCCGGGAGTTTTGCCGTGGGCAATCCGGCTGGGAGATCGTGAAAGAATTTTCCGAAAAAGGAGTTTCCGGCTTCAAAGTCTCCGCCAAGGACAGAGACGCAATACAGGAAATTCAAAAAATGGCCTTGAAAGGCGAGTTTGATATTCTGCTGGTTTTCATGTTTGACCGCCTGGGCCGCCGGGACGATGAAACGCCTTTTGTCGTGGAGTGGTTTGTCAAGCAGGGCATTGAAGTCTGGAGCGCCATGGAAGGTCAGCAGCGTTTTGACACCCATGTGGATAAACTCCTGAACTATATCCGTTACTGGCAAGCCTCCGGGGAGAGCATCAAGACCTCCCTGCGGGTAAAAACCCGGCTGGAACAGTTGACCCAGGAGGGGTATTATACCGGCGGGCGCGTACCGTTTGGCTATCAGGCGGTGAAGCGGGGCCGAATCAACAAGAAAAATCACGAGGTCCGCGATCTTGCCATTGAGCCCGGAGAGGCGGAGGTCATGAAAATCATCTTCCAAAAATACGTCTATGAAGGGTACGGGGCGCTGAGACTGCACCGCTATTTAATGGATCAGGGCCTCCGCACGAAAGACGGCAAGACAATCACAATGGGTATCATCAACCGGGTCATTAAAAACCCTATCTGTATTGGAATCATCCAAAAGGGAGAAAGCCAGTCGAGCGTACTGCCCGAACTCAAAATCATTGACGAGGAAGTGTTCGCCAGGGCTCAGGAGATTGTGCGTGAGCGGGTAGTCCCTCAAAGCGAGGTCCCTCTTACGACCAGAGGGCAGTCCCTTCTGGTGGGGAATGTCTACTGTGGGCATTGTGGCGCACGGCTCTCACTGGCTACCGCCGGACGGAACTATAAGAAGAAGGACGGAACGGTAGTGAAAAAAACCTATTCCTGCTACAAGTGTTATAACAAAGCTATGGCCGCGGAGAAATGCGACGGGCAGACCACCTACGGCGTCTCCAAACTGGATAATCTGGTGGATCAAATCATCCACATCCAGCTTCAACGGATTCAAAAAGCCCCGCCCCAGGCGCTGATTGAAAAACAGCGGGACCGGGAGGCGGAGCAGGTGAAGGCCAAGGCAAAACTTTTGAGGGAGCAATACCAGCAGAAACAGCGGGACTACCAGGACTTGAAAGAAGAAACGCTGAAGGTGGTCCGGGGGACCAGCCGCTTGAATGTAGACCTTCTAAACAATCTGATCGAGGAGACTACCGTACAAATGGCAGAATTGGAAGGTCAAATACGGACAGCGGAAGCCGAACTGCGCGAGGTCCTTTCCGGCGCTGAACAGGTGCGGCAGGAGTACGCCCAGTTAATGGATTGGGCGGGGTTGTATGATAATTGCTCCTTCGAGGCAAAGAAAATGATTGCGGCGCAGTTTGTGAAAGCGGTCCGGGTCAAGCGCGGCTATGAGGTGGACATTGAATTTAATGTTTCCTTTGAGGAATTTCAGACCCTTTATCTGGAGCCGGAGAGTGAGGAAGATCGGCGCTCCCGGTCTGCTACTTATCTCTCCCTTGTGGAGAAATCCGGGCAGGCTGGTTGAAAATACGCCCCATCTTCAAGACAATCGACATTTTCTCTTTTATCCAGTTTCTTTCCCGGCAAACAAACTACATAATAAAATTCTTTTTGCTAAAAGTGCTTTATTTGGTGTAGCATAAATTGTAAAGCTAAAAAAGAAATCCCTTGAAACCATTTCGTTTCAAGGGATTTCTGCAAAGGACGATCAAAACCGATATTTCTATAAAATCAAAAAACGCCGCGAAGCGGCGATACCAAATCACAACCCAGCGCAGCGGTTGTGATTTGGAAAGGATGAGCAGCGGCGTGAGCGCGCTCTGACTTTTGTAAAAAAGTTGGAGCAAGCGATACAAAGCTTGCTCCGACGTGGTCGGAGTGTAATTATAGGACTTGGAAAAATCCAGTCATATCAATGGTTTTAGCGCAGCAAGCAAGAGGCTTTTATCCCATTAGATACGATAATTAGAAAGATCATCCAGTTTTTCGGCAAATGATCTTGTCTGATCGGCTTCTTTTTCAAATTGCGCCTTGATTTGCTCATTTACATCTGGAGACATAACAGGAATCAATTTCAGATCCTCTTCTTCCATGTAGAGGTCTGCAATATCTTCCTTATCTCCACATTGAGGAAAGAGGACGACCCAACAGCCGTCTTTTGGCTCCTTTTCCCAGACAACCCCTTGCATTCCCTTGTGAACGCCTTCTTTTGCATAGCAATCTTTTTCTACCATCACTTCTACGCAATCCATCATCTTCATTTTATTTTACCCCATACGGCGTATTCAATTTGAGTTTTCCGTTCGGCATAAGCATCCATCCAGTAATAAATGACACGCTGCCTGATTTGCCTTTTCTGGGAATCGTAACTCTGATATCAATTCGCTGGCCTCGTCTATCCAACTTTCCTAACGTATAGTCACCGGATAGATATTTTTCAAGTGTCTGTTTCTCACTTTGATTCTTAAGCCACGTAGAATCTGAAACAGAATAGCCCCAACTTTCAAATGCTCGATTTTTTCCATGTCTATCTGTATTTTCTGGGTCAAATAGATAGGGATCAAATTTGCTGTAATCGCTATATGATGTTGTATTCATCAAAACCACAGCATAGGGAATCGGGTCTAATGTGCAGTGGCAGTATGGATGATGTGGACAAGACGGAGCATTTTCTTCCTGAAACCAACAACCATCCAACATTAAGCATTCCTCACAGTGGGTTTTGCCCTCTGAATGGTGCGTCCATTGGACCCAGCTTGGCTGCTCTGCCGTTTTCTGCGACAGCAGCTTTCCCGTATATCGTTTGTAGTATATCATATTTCCTCCTATCATGTAAAATCAGGCTTCTACATATAGGCCGAAAAAAGGAAAAAGTTGTAAATCTGTGTACAACTTTCAAAATGAATTTACAAATTATGAAAAAATCAGTGAGTCCTATAAGGACTCACCCATGTCTTGTGTAGACAAAAAAGATGCGCACCAAATCTTTGCGATAAAGTCTCTCTAAAACTCTCTACTATAAGATACCACTAATCTTTTGCCTCGTAACAATTGTTCAGATCAAGAAAGGGTGTTCACCCCCCGTCCTGAAAATATTGTATTACATAAACCAAAATCCTTTCACTAGTCTAGATTAATATAATGTCCGCTACAATACACACTACATTATCAGATTTTCATTTTTTTAATTGCTCCAGCATTTTTATTACAGTATCTTCTGCTATACAATTTTCCAAGGCAGAGCCATCTCCAATTTTTTCCATAATCAGTATAAATGCGATTGCATTCACTTGATCGTCTTTAGGAAGCAAATGAAACTGGTCAGTAGCTACAAATGTTTTAACACGATGATAAGCCTCATCAACATTGATAAATTCTTCGATTGCCTGCAGATTCACATCTCGTGTTTTTGCAACTACTTTTGTGGTCACCGTTCCCAGGGAAGTGCAATAGCTTATAACTTTTATAAGCGAAATATCATCAGTGATTATTGACTTCTTTTTACTTGTAGCAAATTCTGTATCTACTTGTCCTAAGAGCCACAAGAAATTCAAACCGTGACGTTGTCTAAATGCAGATCCGGAATCTATTGCATCTATAGCGCGCCGCTTAAAAATCGCCTCTAATTCTAAAACCTCTTTTAAGGAGAATATGGCATCGTCTTTTCTGGACGCATTTTCTGTAAATCGGCCAAGTTGGGTTTCAAAATCTTGCATCAACAATGCTAATGTCGATGGCTGGACACTTTTATCTTCAAAAACTAAGCGGATACATAAAAAACGAGAAGGCGAATCTATTGCTTTTAACAATGGATCAACACAGAAGAGAAGCCTCCATGCAAATGGAACTGAGAAAAAGCCTCTATCGTCAACTTCAAAGAAACTCCAATTACGTGCGAGTGCTGTGATTATCAAAGATGCTCTTTCTGCGGGGATTGCACGCGAATTTCCCCTGTTAGCGTATGCCTCTATCTCTTCAAGGAGGCGTATGATTTTACCTTCTTGATACAGGCGTACTATACCTTCGGTTAGTTCACTCTCGTTTGATTCGTAAATCAAATACTTCATTGTAGCCGTAGGAATAGCGCCATTTTCAAGTGCTAAAGCAAAATATCTATCAAAACAGTCTGGAACCGCAATATTATTATTTATTAAGAAATCTCTATACGAATAATCCCTGCCGATGCTATATGATATACCAGTGGCCGTTCTTGTCCTTGGAAACAGGATGCCCAGTATATTATTGACCGCCTCCATATTTGTAATAGTTCTATCATTTGGGATTAATAAAGAAAGAGTTTTCTTTACCTTTTCCTCATCTGTTTTTTGGCTCTCATGTGAGTGACTACGGTTTGAACCACATAATGAGTCTTTATAACTTGGTAATTTAGAATACAGTACTGGCTCAAATACCTGTAAGGCAGTAAGCCCAAGCAAATCAACCGGATCTGTCTCGTCTTTTAAAAGCTCATATTTTAGTAAAAAGACATTTGTATAACGAATTACATCTCTGATAGATCTAATGTATTTTTGAAGCCCGAATTGAAAAAGTTCTGCCCAGGTTACCTTGGCCCATCGATCCTCAGGAATATCTCCGAGAATAGTATTCAGTTTAGAAAAAAGAGCGTCATGAATATTTTTCATACTTGGTGCCGGGATTTCAAACGGAACTTGAATGACTTTTTCCAGATATTCTTTACCATCCCCATGCTGTACTTTGCTAAGTGCACGGACTACAACATCGTAATCAAAAGCTAAGATATAGATTGTATTAGGGAAATCAGCCATTGCTTTAACTAATTGAAAAACGGCAATTATCTCTTCTTCAGAAAGTCGATCAATGTCATCATGGAGACAATAATTTTTATTTTTTCTTCCATCATCCTCTTAATGATTTGATCTTTGCTTTTCTGTAAATCCCTTGCTTGTTCTTCGACCCGCTCTTTTGCCTCCTTTATTAGTACTTTACTTAGTGAATTAAAAATTGACCCAACGCCAGGGACAAGACTTGCTATATCAAATATGTCGGCATATTGATCAATTAACTTCCACGCTTTTTCTGCTGTTGGTTTCTTCAGTTTTATTGCAGCCGCCATTTGTTTAAAGAACTGGGTGATGAGTTGCCTGGGATCAGCACATAACCATGGATTAAATCTAAGAATTACAGCATTCTCGTCAACATCTGCTATTGTCTCGAACACCATGTTTAGCAAAGATGTTTTTCCACTGCCCCATTCTCCATATAAACCAATGGCAAATGAAGAAGGAAAAGAATAATTCAATATTGTTTTTGCAAGGCTTTTAGCGAACGCACCTCTGTTTAATGTGTCTTCGGTAGATTTAGTAATTGGTAAGTCTGAATTAATCAATTTGTACCCTCCAATCATGCTATCACATATTCCTAATAATTGGTTGATGATTATTATCTACCTGATATAGGTTCAATTGTCCTTCATTTCGTACCTGTTTATGTTCTAGAAAATTCTTCACATAGGTCTTTTGTAGTATCACACTACCCGTATACTTTTCATTTTTCAAAATCTTTCGCAAGGTTTCCCGGCTCCATGTCAGGTCAGGTAGAATAAGTTTCGCAAAAAGACAAAGAGACATGGTTTGCAGAT
>OGZI01002225.1_pt1 | contig 16504 bp, 20 predicted proteins | sample 1576711 | NCBI WGS metagenome assembly OGZI01 (sample SAMEA3541482, study PRJEB24748) | human gut metagenome | biome: human gut; feature: human-associated habitat; material: faeces | place: China | collected 2012
TACCTTAAGATTCTGCGAGATGTCTGTTTTGACATACGCCAATTTTCTATTTAGTTCAGTAACTTCCTCCTTCAGTTCGGCTGCATTGTACAGGATATCATACAGAGGCTCTACGGCAACGATATTGAGCCCTTCTATACGTACCCGATGCAGGATCATGTCGTGCGATAATGCCCCGGCACGCAGATCTGTGAACGCTATCTCCGGATCCGCTGCCTCTCCCTCCGATGGCGTGCCCTTGATAACCTGGAAAGTCGCCCCGCCTCTCTTGGTTACCTCATCCGTGATCGCGAAATGCCTTACGATTATGTCATTGCGGTTCATGCCCTGCGCTCCATTGTCAATCTGGATGTCGTAATACTTGTTAACGGATATGACATCCCGGATGCCGCCATACACCATTACGCCGTCAAATACTCGCACGGAGTTATTGGTGACAACCTGCGCCTCAAGTTTCCGGCCAGTGCTAAGCACATAGTCATCTGGCCCAAATGTGCCGATGTTCGCGTCTGCTACCTGCTCCGGCGTCACATGGACATCTCCCACTCGTACCTCTAATACTTCGCTTTCAATCATCTATCTAATCATCTCCTTTTAACTTATAGTCTATTGATTCGCGGCCCTTCCCCGTAACTGTCAGTATCTTTCTGACTACCGGGCTTGCCATCGTTATTCCGGTAATGCGTTCCCTGCCTCCTACGATATCGCCCAATTCGAGATCCAGTCCCGATACGGATATCTTCAGCTGCTTATAGTTCTTCTTATCCTCGAACTTCTCCCTTGCCTCCTCTTCCAGCTCGGCAAGGGTCTCTACGCTTGTATTCTCATAGTACTCGACATTTTCATCCATGCCCGTATAATACTGCTGCTTCCGGATTGTCCCGTCCGGCCAGGCATACAGGTCTACCCGCTGCCTTGATGCCAGTTCCCCCTTTCCGAGGCATATCAGGTGGTTGGTGCCGTCCTGATAGTCCAGGATATTCAGCTTGACGTTTCCGTCCTCGCTTATCTCTATAGTCTCGGACAGATCCTGTATGGGCCTGGCACTCAGCAGAGCATACCCTCTGCCAAGCGTCTCTCCGGAAAAGTACTTGATGTCGAGCCGGGCTCCCTGCGCCTCAAGGGCCCGCGTAATCGCATCAAGCAGCATGGACTGCAGAGGGACGACATAGTCCAGGTACACCCCGCTGTGCTCCGACGAGACGGAAAAGACCTCTGACAGTCCAAGTTTCCTTACCAGCCCCGCAAGCACGGCGTTCGCCTCCCCGGACAATACAAGGTAATCGTTTTTATCCGGATAGATCGCCTTCTTGTTCAGCAGCCCTCTCCATGTAGGGCCTTTGATCTTGATAATCCCATCTTCCGTGATCGGGTTTACCGCTCGCACGATGCCGCCATATTCCGTCCCCGGAGCATAGACCCTGCATCGGTACCAATGCCTTGCCTTGTCGAAATACTTGTTCTGGATCTTAATCTCAAAGGTATTCTCCGTGCCGACATTGATATCTATGCCGCTGTGGCGCAGGTACCCGTTTTCATTCCCGTAAATATCCGAGGTTATAAAGTCCATCTTGGTGCCCCCCTTTCGTTAAACAAGACGATGTCGAATCGGAAGTTCCCGTTCCAGGTGACCGTGCTCTTTCCAGGAGGGATCTTCTGCCATATCTCGCTATCCTTATTTCGTGCATTGAATAGGTCTACTTTCGTCCCATCCTTCTGCACCTTGTATACGGACCTGTCCTGCGTATACCTTGTGCTCGAGTCTATTACCGCATACTCGTCATCGTACAGGGTCGTTCTCAACTCATAGAGATGCCCGGCTATCCTGATTGCGGGATTGATGCATGGCCCGGTAATGACCAGCCGAAAGCCGCTGTCTGTATAATGGTCATTGACAAGATACTGGACGCTCTGATCTCCGGAGTATTCGTACTCGTACTCGTATTCATAATCCAGGCCAAGAGAGTTGCTCTTTTCTGAGGAGGCCTCCTTGCGGAATGGAGGATACTCCACTTCCCTGATCCAGTAGGGATAGTCCGCGATGATCTTCAGCTCGTCGCTGATGATATCGATGTCATTCACCCAGCCATCCTTGCTTGATTCGGTTATGTAGCATTTCATATAACTGTCCCCTACCCACAGTTTTCCAGGCTTGGAGGCGAGGATATCCCTCTCGAACACGTCATTCATCACGTCAACGGCCTTCTGGAACTCTGCTCCTATTGCCTTGATCTCAATATCGAGCGTCTTATCCTGGATCTTGCGCTCGAACCCCTGGATATGGTCCTCGTTTTCAATCTCATCCCATTTTCCGTCGAATATATCTCCGCCGGTTACCATGTATGGCCACGACGTGAAGCATATGGATTCACGGAAGTTATTCTCGTAATATATCTTATACATAATCAATCATATCCTTCATCAGCCGGGCAAATACGACTCCCTCGCACTTGAATCCTACCCCTGCGTCTATCATCGCATCCGCCACGGCATTTCCTAGTTTCGCGTAATCGATATCCGACTGGCTCTGCACATTTACAGTCACGCTATCGCGCCCGGATCGGCCGATCATCGCTGCCATCCCCTCAAGGCCTCCATAAGATCTTAGCAGCGCGTTTTCCTCCTTGGTCAGCACTGCCTCTCCCTCATCCAGCCAGGCCGGGAACATATCGGAGGGCACGTAGTCCATGCCAATCTTGAGACGGCTCATCTTAGGCAGGCTGAAAGACTTGCCCCCTGCAATAGGCACCCAGTCGGGCACTTCGATGCTACCTATGCTGCCGGCCAGGCTGTTCCAGCCATCCACAATGGCGTTGATAGGCGCTTTGAATATGCCCACAAGAGCGTCAACCGCGTTCCGGAAGATCTCCTTGACGTTTTCCCAGGCTCCCTTCCAGTTTCCGGAAAATACGTTATTCACAAAATCTATGAGGTTCCGGAAAATGTTAGTGATATTGCCGATCACGCCGGACACCGTGCCGCTGATGCTGTCAAATACCGCCTGGAATACGCCCATAAGCGCATTCAGGACCGGCATTAGCGGCTGGATAGCCGTCGTCACGAGCATGATCAATGCCTGGATCAGCGGCTGGACAGCCGAGGATATCAGGGTTACGACCGGACCCAGCAGTTCCGAGAATGCGGAGATGAGCGGGCCCAGCAGCTCGGTCACGACTGGAAGGACTGACTCGATCAGCGTGGAGAAGAGCGGGATCAGCGCTTCCCCGATCGGCACGAGAAGTAGCTCGACGTTTCGCTTGAGTTCCTCGAACTGCGATCCCAGGTCATCATACTTGATATCCTGGATCTGCCCCATCGCGTCCCCCGTATCGTATGCGCCTTCCTGTATATCCGCAAGGGCGGTTACTGCCTCCGGCCCAAGATCCTCCCACATGGTGCCAAACAGGTCGACGCCAGCGGTATTCTGGGCAAGCGGATCCTCCATGTCAGCTAGGGCATTGATCGTCTGCTGGAATGCCTCTTTCGCGCTATCCCCGCCGGCAGCAAATTTTGATGCCATCTCGTCGGCGTTAAGGCCGATCGTCTCGAATCCTTCCCTTGTCGTATCAGACCCATCTACCACGCGGATGGACATCTCCTTGACCGCATCTCCAACCTTGTCAAGGTTGAACGCGCCAGTCTCTGCGCCCTTCTGGAAGATTGAGAACATATCGTCCGCATCCAGCCCTACCTTGTCGAACTGCACGGAGTACTCCGATATGCTGTCCAGCAGTTCTCCTGAGTAGTCCAGCCCATTCTGGGCGCCTGCGGCAATCATTCCCATCGCGTCCTCGCCAGATACCCCGAAGATATCCATCATTGCTTTTGCCGCCCTGGTGGACTCGGGGATGTCATAGCCGAACGTATCGCGCAGCGTTATTGCGGATTCTGACACGTCCTGAAGGCTCGCGTCATCCATATCGCCCATGTTCTTCGTTACCTGGGCCATCGCCCCCGCGATATCCTCGAATGACTCTCCATAATTGTTGGCGTAGATATCCTCCAGGACGGACTGGTATCGCTCCGTCTCTTCCTTGCTCTTTCCCGTCTCTGCCAGGAAGCCGTTCATTGCTCCCTGCATGTCATTCGCCGCGCCTACGGCCATCGCACCCGCTCCCACGGCTGCGGCTCCTACTCCCAGGGCCGCCACCTGCGTCCCCGACAGTCCGGTAGTCAGCTCGCTCACCTTTCCCAGCACTGGCACCGCGCTGGTCGCCGCATCGGAGAATGAATCCTTCAGCACGCCTCCGATATTTCCAAGGATGCTAGAGTCCCCGCCGCTGCTCAGCGCATCGCTGATCTTGCCGCCGACCTCCTCTGCCGTATCCGCCAGGCTTTCTATCTCTGATCTTGCGCTTGCCACGTTAGCATCGGTATCGATCTCTATGCTCTGATCGCGCGATACGCTCTTGATTGCAGTCTCAGCCTTGCCCGTGTCTGCATCAACATTCGCGGTGATGTCATCCGCTTCCAGGCCGTGGATATCCGCCTCCGCATCGGCGGTATCTGCTGTTACTTCGATATCCACATCCCCTATCTCGACATCGGACATCGCCTTCTGCGCGTCCTTCCCGGCATCCTTCCAGGCATCGGCTACATCCTCCGCTGCCTGCTCGGCATTCTCTACTATCTTTCCGGACTCCTTCCTGATTCCATCCGTCTTTTTCTGCTCTGCCTTGATGGATTCATCCGCGGATTTCTTGACCGCCTTCTCAACCTTCTTGTTGGCCTGCTCGAGATCGGACTCCACCCGGCTGTCATCCGCACGGATGATGTATTCTATATCTCCGCCGCTTGCATTATTGCTACCCAATCGCTCCGCCTCCCTTCTGTGCCATTCCTTCCAGCGCGCCGAACAGGCGGTCAAGCCCATCCTGCCCGCCTCCTCCGCGAACTGGAAGCGCATAGAAGGACTTCAGTTCCTGGATCTGCTGGATCTCCCTTCCGTTCTTTCCGTTATATCTCGGGATGTCCATGCTCCGGATCCGCATCACTTCGCGGATCTTTGAACTCTCGGACAGTCCCTGGAACAGGGCAATGAATTTCTTCCAAGGAAGCCTCCCCTGCTCTTCCAACAGGTCGATGCCGTAATCGAGCAAGAATGACGCGTATATGTATTCCCCGTCATGCTCGAAGTCCAAGGTTGGAAGCTTCTGCCTCTGCGGCGGCCTCTTCTGCGTATTCACGCACTGGTCATATATGGCATTAAGAAGTTCCACCTTTTTAGGAGCCGAAAGCCTCCTTAACTTGCGCCTGCTGACGACAAGCATCTGCAGTGCCTGCTCCATCTTGTCCCTGTCCGTCAGCACCTCTTCCTTGTACAGCGCCTGGATATCGAGGATTACATCAAATGCCGGATTCACAAGATATGCTTCTCCGGATACCACGACTCTGTCTGCAAGCCTTTCTGTAAGAAACATGGCTATCCCCTCTTTTTCCTGCGCCTTGCCTGGCGGCTGTATGATGTCATGATCTGCTTCCTGTTCTTCTGTGCGATCTCCCGGATCCTCGGCACTGCCACGTTCTCGATCCACGGCCCCACCTGGCGCACCATTTCGATGTATCTGCCCTCAAAGTAGTCCAGCAGTCGTCTCGTGTCCTCCTCGCCAAATACTGCCTCGAGCAGAGCGATCACCGCATCCCCAAGCCTCGCATATGCCTCCTGTACTTCCGCCCCACTCTTAGTTGTCGCGTCAAATCCTTGGAAGGACTGCTGGATCCGCACGAGATCCATATATTTCCTGCTTACCTTCTCGACTACGCTGTCCGGATCAAGCGCGACATGGATGGATAGCGCGACCCTTCCGTCCAGGTCAAGCAGCTCGATGTCCTCCACAAAATACTGCTTCTCTCTTTTTATCTGATATGCCATTTTTACTTTTACCTCCTAATAAGGGCATAGGGGCTGGAAATCCAGCCCTATGCCTCTGCTGTCGCTCCGATTACCGGACGTCCATTGCCATGTATCGTAACCGTCAGCGCGTTGGTCGCAGTAGCGTCGCCATATGCGGGCGTGATGTTGGCCAGCGTTACCGGCCAGATGATCACCTTGCTGCCCTTCTGCAGTTTCAAGTGTGTCTTGCGGGCATCTCCCAGGCCATACATGACTTTGTCACTCATTATATAGTCGCACGCCGTATCGTTTGGCTTTACCGCCCCTGTAAGGGTAAGTGTCATCTGCGCGCCCGTGACCTCGGTGGAGCTCCATCCCTTGTCCGCATAATACGCAATCTGCTGCAGCACCTCGTTCAGTGACTGCGCCATGTTCTGCGTAAGATTGGCAAGGGACGCCCACTTGGGCGCGGACTCTCCGGGAGTCGTGTTGATATATGCCTCGGTCTCATAGTTGATTTCCGGAGTAATCGGATTCTCCGGAAGTGTGGGTTCTGCAAATTGCTGCAGATTCATTTTTTCCATATTGTTCATCCTCTCTTAAAAATATATCTGGCAGTTGAGGATGCAGGAGAAGTGATAGACCCCGTCCTCATCCCTGCCTATCTTATTGGGTTCCTTGGCGACCCGGGCATCCAGCCAGGATACCATCCTGCCTTGCGGATACTGCCTGAGCCCCTGCATGTAGTTGCATATCCGGCAGAGCCTGTCCATCCCTCTGCGCTGGTCCGCATCACGACAGAGGAACAGCACTGGCATTGTCCGTACCGCGCTCTTGTCATAGTAGGGGCTATCCCCAATCCCTTCCCCGAGTTCGGCATATATGCCTCCCTCTGCTGGAAGTTCCTTAAGCGATATTTTCGCTCCAAGTTCGCAGTTCCGTTCTGCCGTATCGCATAGCAACTCTAAAAATTCCGTCTGCGGCGTCATCCCTGTCGAATCCTCCTTTTCATAGCGCCCTGATAGACCTTCTTCCACTCCGCGCCATGCACTTCCCTTGCATACTTGGCCCATTCCTGCCTTGCCAGCGCACTCGTGAATGAGATCTTCTTAGGACCGTAAGTCCTGCTTGTAGGGTTTCCATACATCACATCGCCGTTCCAGAGGTACTGCGCATACGGCTCCGCCCATTTAAGAGCGAACTTCCCATCGGCCGCCTGCGTGTCGCTGTTGGATAGGCCGCTCCCTTCCAGATCCCCCTGGTCCCGCGGCACATACTGGCTGGCATCCTGCAGCGCCTGATTCCCCATAGCCGTCAGCCCGTAATTGCTCGATGCCTTGACCAGTGCCGACGCCTGGGAGCGGTGAAACGTCACTCGCGTGCTTATCTTAGGCATGCCTGATCAGCCCCAGTTCATAATGATGGATCCGTGCCCCATCATACAGCGGCTCCACCGTCTGCACCTTATACCTCTGCCCATTGAAGATGATGATATCATCTGTCTGAAATAGGATGTTCTTGGGCCGGCTGCTCCGACAGTCATAGAAGAGTGTTGCGGCAAGCTGGATCTCTGCGCCATTCTTGTCCCGAATGATCCTGCTTGATGGCTCCATCCGGACATGCTGCAGTTCCTGCTCCCCTGCCAATTCGCCGTTCCCCCAGCGGTCTGCCTCTCCCTCTTTGGCCTGCGTGACGGTGTGTATGAGCAGTGTTTTTGGTATCGCTTTAATAAGCCCCACCTCCCCGGTATAACAGCCCCGTAGGAGCCAATATGCGCATTGCCCGCGGCGCATAGATAGGCTGCTGCGCGCTTCCGTCTGCCCCCGATGCCTGGGTATAACTGAATTTTCCAAGGCCGGCGCTCTGCAGGCCGGTTCCGTTGTCCATCTCGCTGCCCCCATTCGCATCCAGGTACTCGATCTGCGCGCATATGGCATTTTTTATGCGCTCCTGCATGCTTTCAGGCATCTCATTGAAACTGGGCAGCGTCAGCCTGTACATTGTCATTTCTTCAATGACCTCTTCCGCTCTCGCCAAAAGAGAAGGGAAGTCGGCTGTGTATACCGGCTCCCCATGAAACGTCTCATTATAGTATGCTTCTGTTATATACGGCATCTAGACCGCCTCCTTCTTACTACGCCATAGTTTCCGTGCGCTTGATATACACAGTCTTCGGCTTGGATATTTTCAGCCCATAGATCTTTCTGCCCTGCACGGCAGATGCGCCAATGTACTTGCCTGATCCCGCCAGATCCTGCGCATGCACATCCACAGCCCACTCCTGCACGCGATGGCACCAGTTGGGATGGCCGGCAATAAACTCCGTAGTGGTCTTCTTGCTGCTTACGACCTTCGTGTCCTCAAACATCAGGTTATTGGACTCATACACCGCAAACCCTGCAACTGCTCCGACCGCCCCGGCGTCCTTCATCTGCTGGGACAGATCGCCCTGGCGGATGAAATGGTCGTCCAGCATCAGCGTAGACATGAATTCCGGGGAGACGATCAGCCAGCGTCCTTCCTGGGGCACTCCTGTTCTGCCAAGGTAGGTCTTGGCCGCCAGGATTTCCTTGTACGCGGTGGCTTCCGTCGCTGCTGTTTTGGTGGCGCATACATTGACGCCAGCTGTAGTTTCCAGGACGTTGATGGATGCCCGGTCCATCTCCAGCGCCAGCGAATAGCCTGCAGAGTCCAAGCGGTCAGCCACCAGGTTGTCAGGGACTGCCGCCGCATCATAGCCGTCAATCATTTCGTTGACAGCCTTATCCTTATCGATGTCTAGATCCATGTAAGTAGTGGTTCCAGTCTCTAGATCCACGCCATTCGCCTTGTCATAATCCTTTACGGTCACTTCCGTATCCCTTACCGGGATCTTGACCCTGCCAGCCTTGGGGTTTCCCTCGTGGTTTGTGCTAAAGATATGCTCATCCCTTGTCACAAGCGTCTGCCTGAGTTTTGCATCCACCAGGCTAGACCATCTCTCCTGATGCGCATGTGCGAATAACTGTAAAAATATTTTGAATTTCATTCTCTTCATCCTTTCTAATCAATCTTAAGCCCTGGGTTCTTTTTCAGGAATTCAGCCTCGACTCCGGAAGTTTTATTCTTCCTTCCGCTCTGTCTCTGTCCCCAGGCCTTGCCTCTTGCTCCTTCGGCATCATCGTCATCATCCCGATCTTTGAATGATGCCTTGAACTGCGGGTACTTCTTAAGCACCGCATCAATAGCATCCTCGATGTCGGATTCCTTATCCTTGGCCATGTGTACTTTTGCCAGCGCAAGCACATCATCTACGCAGGCCTTGTCCACATCATGATCCAGGCAGGTCCATTTCAGTTCCATTTCCTCTGCCTTTTCGGCCTTCCGCCTCAATTCCTCTGTCTCGGCATCCTTTTCAGACCCATCTCCAGCGCCAGCCTTGCTACTGTCACCGCCCGCCGGCTTATCTTCGAACTTTCTCTGCTGTCTCTCCCATTTCCGCTTTTCGCGTGCGAGCCGCTTCTTGATCGCCGCCTCCATATCCTTCTCGGTATACTTCGGCTCATCTTCTTCACCTTCGCCCTCTCCGCCTTCGTCCGGATCATCGCCTCCGGCCGGGTCGTCACCCCCGGCGTCATCGCCGTCAGAGCCTTCTTTCCCGCCGTCATCTGCAAACAACTGCAGGTTAAAAGGCCAAAATCTTTCCTTCATGTTCATGTGCTTCATCTTTCTACCTCCGTTTTTCGCCCGTATGGCTTTTCTCATGCAGTTTAACGTCACCAGCAAGGGTATGGACTTATATAATCCGGACATAATCCGGAAACTCATCGGCGATCATGCAGACGCCAATGAAAAAGGAATCCACCAGAGTCTTTGCTTTCTCTGATAGATTCCTGTAATCTATATCAGCCCTTCCGGGCGATATGTCATATTCGATTTTGTCGGCCGCCAGATCCTCGATAGACTTGATCAGCATCTGCGTAATGGCTGATACAGCGGCACATACGATATCTTCTCCGACCGGCGCATAATTTGCATGGCCATCTACTGTTATACCATCCTTCCGGACACTTACTTCAATCAAAGGCAGCCCACCTCCCCAAAAGTCTTGTATATTTTTGGCGACTGAATAGCGAACCAGTCTACCATTTCCTCATGCTTTGCCCAGCAGCTTACTCCGCTTGCGTTTGAAGACAGTCCGCTCTCATTTAAGTATGCATGAACAATTTCATGGCGGAGATTTCTTATCTTTAACTCTTGCTTTGCTTCCTTGCTGTCATCACAAAGATTTAAGTTTGCAATGACTATCTTATGGGAAAATTCGTTACAATATCCCCCACATTCTCCAGGGTTGCAGTGCATTTCCTCACATACTTCCTCATCATCTTTATACACAAGCGAATACTGGGTTCCCATTATATTTATCTCCATGCTGACCTCCTTAAAAATGGACATAATAAAACCACCAGACTGATTCGACCAGTGGTTTATTCATACTGCAGAATACTATCATACACTTTCTGGGCAGCCTCGCCTTTTTCATTTGGAAAATCATCTTCATCAAGGCCGTGGACTTCCATCCAAAGAAACAGCTCATCCAGCACTTCATTTAAATCATCCAAAGCAAGGATTTCGTTTGCATTATCAAAATTTTCGTTTATGAATTTTTCATCTTTTTCTTTTAACTTTACCATCACTTTGTCCTCTTAGGCTGTACCTGGATTAATTCTCCGGTATCTGGATTGTATGATACCGCAGCATTGGAGCCATAATATATTTTACTTTTCTTTCCGTTGTCTTTTGTGACAACCGGGCCTATCTTAGCCGGATTATTTATTGCATCCTCTATATCCGATAATTCAACTCCGTTTCGGATTCCTTTTCTTGACGGGCTGTCAGCTGATTGCTGTCCAATCACACGGTCAATAAAGTGCGCTGTGATTCCCGAGATTTCATTCCCATCAGCAGTTTTCATTCCAACAAACTTATTCTCTGCTTCAGACGCTATTTCTTTAAACTTGTTATATCCAACCAGCGGAGAAATATTTCCTTTATCTACCGCCTTGATATATCCCTTGTACAACCGGCTTTCTTTACTATCATTGTATTTCAAATCATAGTATCCCGCAAGTGTTTTTGGTCCGGATTCTGCGCCGATTGATTTTGCCCAGTTTTTATAATGCGCCTGTGATTTTCCAACTGCCTCTGCGGATACCCTCTTATCAAACCCAACCACCTGCTCACGGTCTTTCCTGCGGTGCAGGTGCTCCCTGCTGTCAACATACGCTTTCAGTTTCGCTTCCTTCTGCTTTAGTTTTACAGATACCTTCTCAAAAGCATCTTTATCCCCCAGTTCGTCATATAGCATGCACTCCCTTTTCTGCTTGCGCACATCCCTTTCCAAGGCCCTTTGGATCTGGGTTTCCCTATACAGTTTATTGTTTGCATCCATATCATCCGTAGGAAAATAACGCTGTATATTAACTCCCGGAACAAACGGCCACTTGTGATGCCTGCAGTTGATCCCAAGGATTCCATCAGGCTCCCCATAACTGGAAGAGTTCCACGGATAGTACTTGATTTTCCGCCCATTCAGATCCTCCGTCTCGCCGCTTGTATTATCCAGGGAGAATATCTTGCCCTGATCTTTTGCGCATTTAGGACGCGCTCCGGAATGAGAATCAATCTGTATCAGATTAACTCCTGCATCCCTGCACCGGGCATCCTGTACCTCTTCTGCTGTCTGCTTGGCTGTATTTCTCATAGCCATATTGACATATGCCTCTGGTGTCCATTCCCGCCCGCGGCGGTCCACAAAGGCCGGTATGCCCTTCTCGTTGAACTTCCTGATGCATTTTCGCACGGCCTGCTGGCGCGATTCCGCGCCCCCGACTATTCCGGCCGCCCCGCTTCCCAGAATCTGATGCGCCTCGGCCGCAATATCCCCCACAAGCCCCTTATATGCATCCTGGGCCTTGTACAGCATCGTAGTGTTGCAGAGGTTAAGCGTATCCTTTGCCTGCCTTCTCAGGCCTGCTATGGCCTGCTTGACGTTTCTGCTCTTGCTTGGCGCTACCGCTTCTCCGGCCAGCCCCATCCGTGCAAGATGCCTAAGTCCCGGGTCGACTGCCTTGACTGCCTCCTCGGCCATATCCATCAGCATCCGCTGTGCCGCCGTCTGGCTAAGCTCTGACATTCCCGCGATTGTCTTGACATTCTCCTGATTAAGCCGGCCGATTTCCGCAAGTTTCTGCAGCAGCCATCGGTCCGTATCAATGGGCTGGTTCCAGTCGCTAAGATGACGCGCGATGTTCCGCATCAGCTGCGCTTCCAGGTCATTGTAGATGCCGTCAATGCTCTCCGCTGCCTGCTGGTTCCTTAACAGGTTCAGGCTCATCCACATCCCCCTCCTTGCTGCCCTCTCCGCCTTCGTCCGGATCGTCATCCCGTGTCCAGTCAATGTCCTGGCCGGTTATCTGATTATCCCCTGCAATACGATCCAGCTCTTTCTGCGCATCCGCGTCAGAGCATTTTTCGATATCCTTGATTGCCGTAAGCCTGGAGCGGAGCCCAGCCTGCACAAGTTTGATATTCCTGTCGATCGTAGCATTGATATCCTCGATGATCGAGTCGTCAAAATCCACTGTTGCTTCCGCTTCCATGCCCTGATCCAGCCAGGATACCGCCCTGACAAGGTTCTGCAGCGCCGCTCGCACAGGAATCTTATTTCGCTCAAGATTCTGATAGAGGTCTGACCGATCGGAAATGACTTCCGTTGCCGTCTTCACTCCGGCCGAATCGAACTGGTACCTTCCCGTCCCCATCCCTGTCTTCAGGCTCAGCACATCAAGGCTTCTCTGGATCCCAAGTTCATGGTCCTGCGCCCGAATCGTCATGTCAACCTCTGTTAGTTTCAGGTCATTCTGGCGGTCTGCAGGCATCTGGTAATATACAGAGTCAGCGGGGTCAAATGTGGGCACTGCAACACCTTCTTTCTGCATCTGCATCTTAGCCACAGATATGGGCACCAGAATACGCTTGCGGCCGAGAATATACTCGTTCATGTAACTGTCATATACCAGATCGCAGCCTTTCAGCTGCGAGACGCTGTTGGCATAGACGGATATGCCGAGCGGGCTGTCCAGGTCGATGTTATTGCAGATATTGGGAGATACGATCTGGAATAATGGCTTGCCATATCCGGTCGGGACCATCGGCTCTATCTCATCCGGAGGATCTATCTCATCTCCTGATTGCGCATCGATATATCTATTCTCGATGTAGTATTCGTCTGGCCTTTCCCCGTTCTCATCCCTGCCAAATCGATGGATCTGCAGGTATATCCGCTCCTTGCCGCCCATTACCCGGGTCGTTCCGAAAGCGCACTCCGTGATATCCCCGTTGTCCCAGGATAGCGGATAGATCATGTCAGCCCGGATATAATCGATGATGACATCTCCATCCGCGCCAAGATATTCCACGAATGCTCCCGTGCCTAGGGCATAGGACAGTTCGAGCAGCTGGTTTCCGCGGACGCGGAAGTTGTTGGCTTCGAGGATTTCATTCAGGCGATCCTCGTAACTTCCGGCCTTGATAGATACCTTCTCGTTCAGGATCAGGTTCGCCCAGTCCTCGCAGATCTTCTTGGCCATGCCCATGCTGTACCGCTTGTGCTCCGTAGTCATGGAGCCGTTATATATCTTGTATGTATGGAATTTCTCCACATCCCCCTGATACCATTCAAGCCACTTATCAATATGGCTGTATGTATCATCAGGCGCCGTGTTATACTTGTGATCCCGCAAATACTGTTGAATTTTATTACTCATATATACCCTCCTTATGCCGCGATATACAGGATGTCATCCTGCACGCTCTCTGTGCTGTATTCCGTGGAATCCAGTGAATCCACGTTCATCAGCCCATCATCCAGCCTGATATCCTGATTGGGCTTCTTGTCATCGTACACGGCCTGCTCGAAGGCCTCAATAATATGTACGCAGTGTTTCATAATCTTCCAGCGTCCCTGGGCGATTAGGCTATTATAGAACGCGATCCGATCATTAATCGGCCCTTTTATCGCATTCTTGATATCAATTGCAACATGCGCCTGCATACAAGCGGATTCCAAGCCGGCTATCAGGGTCTGCTCCGCGCTGTCGCAATAAGCCTCATAAACTTTGTATTTCGTTCTCGCCCGGCAGACAAAGTCAATAAAATCATCCTGGAGCTGCTTCGGATTAATCCGCTTCTTGCAGTAATACTCGTCAAGTACAACCACCTGCTTGTAACCCTTGGTAAACCCCGTCAGGGTAAAAGAATGGGCCGACTCCGTGCCACCGAAATCGACTCCTATTACTGCATATTGAATTGGATTATCTTGTAGCCACTTGCTGGTAACTGTGTAGTCTGCTACATTGTCCGCAAACTGCTGATAGATCAGGCCGTCCGCCGCCACCCATAAGCCCAGTATAAATCGCTTGTAAAAGACGCTGCCATGCGGCCAGGCGTCCTTGTATTCCTGCTTACGCTTCGGAGAGATAGACAGGTTGTCATCCATTGTGAAATGCAGATGGTATACTTTCTTTCTCATCATCTTCTCTTCCTCGAGGTATTCCTCCCGAATGAAGTGATGCGGCCCAGCAGGGTTGCAGTTCATCCAGAATTTCCACCCGTCTTCTGAGCATCGGCCAATCGCCTGGTCTACAAAGGATTTCGGGAACAGTGCAGCCTCATCCAGGTATGCGCCGGCCGCAGTTAATCCCTGTAGGGAGTCCTGCGCCGCCTCCGTATTGGCACCGAACAGGTAATATGTGTTGCTGCCGATGTCAATGTGCGGCTCTGATCCAGACCTTACATACTCATAAGGCCATCCCCACGCTTCCAACATCTGCAGCATAGGCCGGATGACATTCTTTTTCAGCGCGCCCATCGTCTTGCCCGCCAAAATAAACGTCTGTCCGCTATGCATCTCCTGTGACCAGGTAAGAAACCCGATAATGCAGGCAATCGTCTTGCCTGACCGGATGGACCCATCCGCTATCACATAATTGCATTCTGACGCGCTTACCATCGGCCTCCACCAGTGAATAAGCCTGCGCTGCTGGTCTGAGAACGGCTTAAAATCAAATTTCGCCGGTCTCTTCCGCTTCTTCGGCATCGCTACCCTCCTCTGCAAATAGATTGTCCATATCTTCCTGCGACGGGTTCATGGCTTTCAGGAAGGACTGTATGTTATCCTCGGCAGAATCAGCATCTCCCACTTCCTGATCTCTCGCCCTCTTGGCGCGATCGGTACGGATGCGCTGCTCTTCCTCATCTGCCTCGGTCTGTGCCGACTGCCCTGCATACCTAGCCACCGCCTCATATGCCTTGACATTGCCTGCCAGCCCCTCCTTGATCATGGCCATGTTAAGCGCACTCTCAAGTGTGCTGTCCAGCCCCAGGGACTTAAGGATCGGCGTCCATTCCTCGCTGTCTATCTCGGTCGTCAGCAGCATGTTCAGCGTCTTCCGGAAATTCGCTTTCCGGCGCCTTGCCTCGCCGCTGGCCTTGCCGCCCTTTCTGCCATTCTCTCGGGCTTCGCTCGGGCTTAAACGTACTAGGTTTTCATTGTTGGCCATCACCTCACCTTCCAATCTGGCTTATTTTTGCATTAGAAAAGCACCCCGGAGGGTGCTTAGTTTACTATTTACTTACATTCATATCTATTAATTTTTGTATATTATCAGTCAAATGTGTTAAATCATCTTGAACTGGAAAAAGATCCTTAATCTCTTGTGATGCATCTATGGTAGAATAAATTTGCATCCCCTTATCCATCCAGTAGGCAAGTTTTTCTAAACTTCTACCCACCTTATCTCTTTCCTCTCCATTTTCTAGATCACCTAATTCTTTTTGCAATCCATCAATGCAATCATTTACAATTGCTTTATTAGTCTTATGAAAAGCATCCAATACTTCACCGGCTATCTCCGTTTTAATCTCAATTGAACGTAACATTTCTTCTTGCATTTTTACAGTTGTTATGTGCGACTTTATCTTAATCGCAGTATCCACAAGTTTACTCAAATTAGCCAACAAGACTGTTGAAGTTGCACCAACAATCAAAAATGTTACCCATGCAGAACCTATGTCCACGCTTCCATATTTTATTTGTGCATCTTCAGCACTTAAATATGGACACTGTTTAATCATGAAGTCTAAATCTTCCAAACACCTTGAAAATTCTCCCAAATCAGAAAACTGGGGTAGTTTTATATCAAAACCAATATTCTCTTTTTGATATTCTTTAGTATTAATGGTCTCATAAAGTTCTATTATAGACTGCATTGTAATAAAAAGAACACTTCTCGCATTTCTAAACTGTTCACATTTACCTGGGCTTAAATCAAATTCATTCTCATCACGGTTTATTACTGGAATGCAATTATACATTGCCTTTACCTTCTCTCGCAATGGCTCTATCTTTGATAACTCGTTTAAAATTTCACTTTTTTCCTGCCAATCTTCTATACCTTGAACATTTTTTCCGTTTGGATCTTTTTTACTAATCAGTTTCATATTCTCTATTATATCTATATAATTTTTACAAATATAATATATCCCAAACATCCTCATTTTAAAATCCTCCACACACCATTTTTTACATTAATCTAATTACCATAATATCCCATCTATTGACATTATGCA